>Ga0068707_1001289_pt1 | contig 17325 bp, 18 predicted proteins | sample YNPNPMetaG_FD_66600 | JGI IMG/M metagenome (GOLD analysis project Ga0068707, IMG submission 66600) | Anoxygenic and chlorotrophic microbial mat microbial communities from Yellowstone National Park, USA - YNP NP MetaG | ecosystem: Environmental > Aquatic > Thermal springs > Hot (42-90C) >...
TTAGATACTTCCCAGATTGAGAAATAGTAAATCTAGTAGGGTTGTTGCTAGACCAATAACTCCCTGTGTCAGCTTGTTCGGTATCGAACGAGATCGCAGTGGATGTGTTATTCGGGATCGATTGGTTGGTACTACGCCAGACACGTGCCCATGTGAGCGGTGGCGCGCTACTCCCACCGCCACTCACTGTGCCAGGAACCCAAATTTGATTGGTTGAATTGTATACAAGCGCCTGGCCATCTGTCGGAGGATTTGTATCTAGATCGACATCGCTCAGGCTAGCCAGGGAAGTGGCCATATCGAATGTTGGCGCTCCGTACACAAAGGAATCAATAGGAACAGCCTTGTCTAGAGACCTGAAAAAATCTACTGTCATAGTCAGGCTGGCAGAACCAGCATTGTTGACCAGTGCCAGACCTACTTGGCCAGGGGTAAAGTCTATTGATAGTGATATTGTTCTCCAGGTCTTGCCATCTGAGCCATAGTCTAGATAATAACTTGCCCCGCTGCGGCGTAAGCGCAGATAAACATATTCTCCTGTTGCCCACACATAGTCAGTAGTATCCCAGGCCATGCTAAAGGAATTGTTACTATCATCATAGGCAACTGAGCCTATGCGGGACAAGGTAGGAGTACAAAGGAGACCAGCAAGGAAAACCTTATGAGCATAGTCTGTAGTATTTTCCCACAATGCAATGCCGCCCATCAGCATGTCAGCACCGTCTGTATGATCCAGACTTAGCTTGACCTTGCTAGAGATAGTAATGTCTCCTGCAGGCAGGCTCTGATAAATGCCAGTCACCCGTACACTGGACTGTGAAGTCTGCGTAAGGGTAGCTACCCCTAGTGCCTCAGAGATTGTTTGCAGGCTGTCTTCGTCATATTCCGACCACCCTGTTAGCCCGCTATCATTAAATTCATCGTCTAGCTGGCCAGGGGAAACAGGGGTCGCGTCTACATCCCAGTACCAAGTGCTACCTTCTCCCCCTACCCCCCACCATGGGCGCAGGTCAAGGAAATCATCCTCACTAGAAATGGAAGAGATTGAGCCGCGGAGTTTTACGCCTGCCAGGGGGATATAGTCACCAGCAGCTATCTCCCTTAGGCTACTATCAGGAAGTGTAAGATTGATTGAGATTGGTGTGCCTGGCAGAACTACAGGGGTATTGTTTAGGGGGTCTAGGCACACCTTAGCCCAGCGCTGCTCTGTGCTGGCAGGCAATATAGTAGTGAGGTCTACTGTACCACCTGGAAAAAACTTATCCTGGTTGTTGTAGCGGTATGGAAAAGGTTCAACATAAACACTCAGTCCATACTGGCCTGTATTTGGTAACTTGTATGCCCTAACAAGGCCTGGCTTGATTCGACGGCTAGATACTGGATCGACCATGCCGCCGCCAGGCTCGTGCGTATGTGGCGCGACAACTGCACCGGTGCGCGTTCCTCCGGACATTGATAGGAATTCGACAGAGCGAACTCCGGTTACGACAAAAACGCCTTCTTCATTACGCTCAACCCACACCGGCAAATCGGGAATCTGACCGACGGCGTGGTTGATCGCCTTCGTCAGCGTCACACCCTCGCCATCGGCATTCATGCCGAGCCTAACAAACGTGTATCCAGGCCAACCTGGAACATCAAAAACCCAGGCACCGGTGCTGGTCTGATAACCCAAGCGTGCGGGCAGACGGCCACGACGCCGCGCACCGCGTACTGCGTTATCAAATGCCTTCACCAGTTCGCGCAGATCATCAGTCATGCCGTTGGCCCCCCACAAATGCCAACAATACGCCTGTTACCACTTCCTAGCGATTCAAGGTTTCCTAGCTTGTCGAGCCATTGTGTGCCGTCGTAATACCAAATACGTGGTCTGAAACCTAAGACAATATCCCAGTTACTGCCCCAGGCATACATTACGTTTGGATTGTCGCCTGCAATGGCGACTTGACTGACATTCCATCTCACAGCCTCTTGCTCGACCCACGAGTCGCCCTCATTCTGCGAGACATACAGCTTGCCGTTCCAGGATTCTATGCCAACAAATGCTAGTCGAGTACGATCCAGCGCTGCCGTTACACAGCCCCAGCGCGTCATACATGCTTTGCCCCACGACGGCGGCGTGATGTCCGCCTCAGTGCCACTCCTGCGGCGATATAGTGTCAGACTGTTGCTGTCGTCGCGTGAATAGATGATGTCCTGCTCATCATCATTGCCATCGTATGGCACATGCAAGGCGCGTGAACCGTTGTAAAGCAAATTCGCAGGTTTGGGATGACGCGGGTAATCAAATGTAGATTCCTGCCAAGTTGCCCCGTAGTTCGTGCTGATGAAAAATTTTGCGAGCCTGCCATCAGCGTCCCCAGGCGCGGCGGCGTAGACTAGGCCAGGCGTTTTGCTCGATACGTACACACCTGGTTTGCACCATGTCATGCTGCCACTCGTGCCGCCGGGCAGGTTCACCGCCGTGAAATTGACGCCGTCACGAGTGTAAAGCGCTTTGGCTGGGCCATAGGTGTGATCATATTGAGGGATGATGAAAACGACGTGGTTCTGTACGCCAAACGAAGCGTCACCGGACACACTCTGTAGCACATCCTCGCCGCTGGGATTAAGTGTATAGCCGAACGTGTAACAGAGTGTCAGCCCGGGCGACGCGCCGAAAATATCGGTGATGCGGTAAACAGCTTGGGTTGTTGCAAACCAGCCGTTGATCTGTGATCCGCCGCCTACATAACCTGGAGAGAACGCATCCGCCACAAACAACAGAATCTGACCGACAACGTTGAGATAGACGCGCTCCCATGTCGGCGGATTAGACATAAAATCCACGGTGCGATAGAGATAACTGTCTGTACAAAACGCTGCGATCGAATTCGCATTGGCGAGCAACCAGAACTCGCCAACCTCAGGCCCAGTAATACCATAGTCATCAGGATACAGGTCTTCCCATTGCTCGAATTCGCCAGTTGGCGGGATATACGTTGCGGCAGGAGTGCCAACACGTTCTCGCTCTAGCACGATCCTGACCGTTTTCGTGCCTGCTTCATGATCGTGCGCTATTTGAACCTCTATCAAGAGGAAACGTTCATTTGAGAACGTCAACCCACGCTGTGCCGCAACACTGGTTGGCAATGTGAGCGTGATCCACTCTAGGCGTGCAGGATCAAGGCCAGCATCGCCAGCATGAGCAAGCTCGACCTCAAAATATGTTTCGCTTGGATTATGGCGAACCGCATAACGATGGCCTTCGCGGGCATTGAGTTCTGTTTGATCCACAACGACTTGCTCGCCCTGATTGGCTTCGGATACGCCCTGCCCAGGCGCTTTCCCAGGTGCAGCACAGAAAAGCGCTGTTACATCAACGTCACTTGCCTGAGCCGTGCTCGCCTGAATCGCCTCTCCCCAAAGCCAATGCACGCGCGGAAAGCGCTGGCGCGTATAGCTAATCGAAACTATATCGTCCTCATTCAGGGCTACTTGTACAACGCTGGTGCGAGCAGAAGAGTCTTGCAATTGTGGATCAGGTCGCATTACCAGCCTGCCCCAGCGATCACAGGTTAGCAGGTGCGCGATTGCCTGCGTTCTGCCATCAGCTTGTTCCCATAACGATTGTCCATCACTGCCCAGCGCTGGCACCGCATACGTATCGCCAGTACCAGACCATGTGAAATCTGCCAGGGACAGAACAGTTGAATGCCAACGCAAAATGAACCAGACGTAGCGATCAATATTCAAACCTTTTAGTTGTGTCCAAAGTGTTGGCGTATTGGCGCGTTCGATCGTCATTGGAAAGCCCGGAAGTTGGCGCAGCCGACCGCCAACATCAACGCAGTTTAACTCAACATGGCGCAGCGTGCCGTACTCATCCGCCTCGATGAGCACAGGTTCAGTGTCCAGCCAACCAATAAATTTCATATGCTCGCGACCGCTAGGGCCTTCAAGCGCTGCCTGCACACCATTGTAAAATTCATCTTCCCAATACATGACAAGCGTGCCGTCCGCAAAATCGGATACTGCAATATCTTCCCAGACGCGAAACGAAATGGTCTGCCCTTCCCTCGTGACAGAATGTGATGAGACTTCAAACTGACTGATATAGCCCTGTATGGGATTGGCTTGATCTACGGCAACCACTGGCACAACTGCCGTGTGTGATTTGCCATTGCTATCTGTCACAGTCAGACGTACCCAGCGGAAACCTGCGGGAAACGTCACGCCATTGACCTGAGCGGTCACCGCAGATGATGGCGTACCATCCCCGAAGTCCCAGGCATAGCTTGCGATCGTAGCGCCACTCGCGACCGCAAAACTGGCACTGCCATCAAAATTGACCGTGATCACGCCAGTAACGGGATCAACAAAGCCTGCATATCCAACACCTGCATTGGCGACTGGTGGTTGTGGCTCACACCATGAATAAGGCACTTGATAATCCTTGTAGACCGTGCCGTCGCTGGTGATACGCGGAAGCACCGCCCAGACGCGGTAATCGTCTAGGACAGTGATGTAGGCGTTGTCCTGCAGGTCAAATTCGCCGTCGCGCGTTCCTCGACTGAACTGTCCAACATAAATGTCAGTCGCAGTCGCAACACCGCTCGTGGATAAGCGCACCCGACCGCGCCCCAGATCATCAGCGCCTTCTGACGTGCCCAGCAAAACAGTCATTCCCTCACGTATATCGGTATATGCGCCAAGTGTAACCGTGTCATAAGTCAAGCGCTGATATGGATAGGATACGCTTGCCATATTGACGCGCGCCTTGAACACGGGCGTTGGCTTCAACAAAAACAAATGCCCGCGATACGTGTAGGGATGATCCTTCCAGGTCGTCATGACAACGCCTCGTATAGACGTAACCTGAAAACGACATTCCGCCAAAAACCGCGCTTGTACTCAGCCTCAAGATTCTGAGAGATAATCGCGTTGTAAACGCTCCACGTCGCCCGTGCGGGATCAACCATTGTCCGAACTGTCACCTTGGCCGAGCCAATGCTTGTTGACAAGCCAAACTGTGAAAGCAAGCTCGCGTAGGCGCTTTCTGACAAAACATCAGCATAAACCCACTCGGTGTAGGGAACACCATCGAAATATGCAAGACCGCTGACGGCGTAGATCATGCGCGGATATTTTAGCCCAGGGCTAGCAGGCTGAGGATCAACATCTTGCAACGCAGCCTGATTGTTGTAACCCTGCGCGATCTGATATGTGCTCATGCACCTAACTCCGCAAACACCGCAAGCAATTCTCTCCGCACGATCTGCGCTGTTTGACGCGGATTGTTGGCCTCATGGATGTTGATTGTGACCGCCCCAATGCCGCCAGACAACCGCCGTTCCACTGGTCTGCCGGGCACAACAGGCATATGCAGGCCGAAACGTGTCATCAGTGCTCCGACCGATTCGAGCAATCGCGTGAGACGATCTGAGAAAACCACTGGCGCTCCCCGTTGCGGAACAACATATTCGCCCTTATGCACGATACCTGCCATCTCTGTTGACGCACCAAAACCAGTAAAACCGCCAGACTGATAGCCCATGAGTCGCGTCCAGCTATACCACTGCGCCGCGCTCATTCCGCCACTATAGGCAGGATCATAGCGATCAACGCGAATTTGCTTGCCAAGGTACGTGACAAAACGCGGTGTCCCCACTGCCCCGCCCCCTGTGGTTGCACCACCAGTCGTTACACCAGCACCGCCAGCGATTGCCCCCATTACTCCACCTGATGCGCCGCTGATAAGCGCCTTTTGGCGCTCAAACCACGCGCGAAATTCCGCTTCAAGCTCTGCATAGCCCTTTTTCGCGATATTCAGTTTGAGATTCTCATGCGTCGTCATCTCACTCAGTTCATTGATGAACTGCTGTGTTCTCAGATTGCGCTGACGCTGGTACTGTGCAGAGAGATCACGCAATTGTTGTTCGTAATCCTGACGCATACGGGCGAGCCTGCGCTGTCTGTCCTCTGCCTGTAACCGCTCCTGTAACGCGAAATCCTCACGCAATTGCTGAACGCGCCTTTCAGCCTGCTGACGCATTTCTGCCAGTTGTTGTTCGTGGTTCTCGCGCAGTTCTGCTAGCTGTTCCTCATATGCCTTGCGACGCTCAATAGTCTCCTGATCGAAGCGCTCTTGTAGTTCGCCTTTACTCTGCTGGAAACGCCGTTGTTCCTGCCAGACGGCGCTTGCATCAAGCCTCGATGCAGCAACGAGCAGATTCTCTTTGTGCTGGCGCTCCATACGCTCTAGCGTGCGCTGGTATTCCTCGCGCCGCTTGATCTCCTGCTTTTGATACTGCTCTGTAACCTCAGCAACACGCTCCTGATACTCGCGCGTCAACGCAGCCTGATTTTCTGCTAGCTGCTCCCAGATCGCAGCGATATTGCGCTGAAGCGTCTGTTCCGCCCTCAGCCTGCGCACTTGCTCATCCTCTGCTTCTCGCGTCAGCGTTTTCTGATAGTCCGCTTCTAGCTGCAGACGCTGTTCCTGCTCATCCTCCTGCAGTTTAGTCATATCATCTTGATATTTGCGGAACAGATCGAGTTCGGCCTCGCCAACAAATTCTGTTTCAGCAGTAGCGCCTTGCTGAGGAACGCCCTTTAAGCCCCATGGCAATCCGGCTGGTTTTTCCTCAATAACCCCAAGTGTTTTGGCTGCTCCTAAAGATAGCGCATCAAACCACATACGAATAGCGTTTTGAAATGCCTCAGCCCTATCCATCGTCTCAGGCTGCAAAATTCCTTTGATGATTTCTCCAACGTCGCGTCCAGTATCGCGCCAGATCGCGAGCACCTGTTGATAAAACGCCTCGAAATCCACGTCAAACGTCTGAAACTGCTGATTTCTGCTGCGAAATTCCCCAAGCGCCTGTGCCACCTCAGCCGTTGTCGGTTCTGTGCGCTCAATAGCGCCGAGCTTGCCGACGCCGAGCTTTTCAAGGCCGCTTTTCTCGATGGCTACATTGATAAGGTCAACTAGCTTCTGCGCACCACTCAGAAGCGCCTGCGTCACGTCCCAGAGCGCTTCTCTAAACCACTCTGTCGCGTCATCAAATAGGCCAATGAGACCAGCAAAAACGTCGCCAAGTTGCTCGATGATAATGACGAAAAATTGCTTTAAAATAGTAAGCACGTCATCGAGGCCAGCATCCTTCAGATAATCTTTTCCTGCGGTTCTGACAATGCCAAGATCGACGCCCTGCTCAGGCATAATGTGGGACAACTGACGAGCACCAAATGCGCCTAGTTCTGCTCCAGCATAGGCGCTTGCCAATCCCCAGCCTGCGCGAACACCAAACTTACCAACTCCAGCAGGTATCACGGCTAGACCAGCCATGCCTGGTAAACGCCCAGCAACTGCGCCGATTGTGCTGAGCGCTGATCCCATTCCTACGAGACCTGCGACCGTTGCAGCAACTTGCAAAAATTCGTAGTTGGCCCGTCGCGCACCGGCAACAATGTCAGCAAAACCGTTTGCGATCTGATTCAGGGCGTTCGTCAGTGGCTGGAATGCCTGTGCCGTTGTCAGACGCACCTCGGCAGACAGTCGCGCAAACGCAGTCGTCCCGCTGCGCCCTAGCTCATCGAGTGCCGTTGATGTTACGCCAATGCTCGTCAGATATGCGTCAAGTTCCTGCAGCGCCTCCTGCGTTTTCCCTTCCTCTGCCAATTTCGCTAATTCATTGGCAACACGCGCAGGAATCTCAAAACGCGCTGCCAGTGAACGGGGCGCACCTGAGAGCAGTTCGTTGATGGCGATGACCGAGTCTTTCAGTCGTGCCGTGGGGTCTTTCAGGCGCAATCGCGTTGCGACTTCAAGCACCTTGTCTAGCTCAGCGCCAGTCTGACGTACCGCAGGGATGAAGCTGACCGCGCTTTCAAGCAAGTCATCGAATGGGATTTTAGTGCGCTGCGCCATCGCTTCTAGCTGGCGCATATAGATTGCTGCTTGTTCCTCACTGCCAGACAACAATCTGAATGTGGCTTGGAGTCTAGTCAGACTGTTCGCAGCCTGTACGCCGAAACCAGTCAACGCTGAAAACGCCGCGTTGATCGAGACCTGGTATTGGCCAACTGCGTTTTTGAGACGTTGCCAGCCTGAAACCTGACGCTCCGTAGAATGATCAGCGGCAGCGCCAATGCTCATCAGCGCTGTTTCCATTTGACGCGCAGCGAGCATAACCGTCTGCTGCGCACGCGCCAGACTCTGCAGATCGATCTCGATTGCGCCACGCGCTACGCCAGCCGTTGCCCCACCAGCACCAGCTAGATCAGCCGCACCCATTCGTTATACCTTCCGATATATGCCCAGTTGCTTAGCATCAGCGATCAGGGCGTCTAAGCCCTTTTGTCCTGACGCCATGCCTCGCTCCAGTTCACTGAAAAACTGCTCAACGCTCTCATAGCGCGGTACGTATTGTTCTACACCATTGACGATCTGCTTTTCTGTCTCATTCATCATAGACTCGACATATGAGCCTAGATACGTCACCGCGTTGTCAAACTGAAGCGCTACCCACCAGCCGTCAAATCCGAAACGTTCTGCCGTCCACTGCTCAATCCGTAGCAAGGCGCTAGGTCGTTGTCCCGTCGTCTGACTCAGCCGCCACAGATTCCACATTTCGCGCAGATTTGTCACGAAAGGGTTCAAGCGCAGACGCTGGCCTTTCCAACACTGACAGGACGAACATTTTGTCTTCAAACGAAACATCCTCAATGCTGATCTCATCATCAGCCTGAGGATCAGCAACGATACGCGGCTCAATAAAGGCGAGTTCGCAAACTGCCTCTGCGAGCGCGAGCAAGTCGCGTGCCTGCTGGAGCGGGTCTGACTGCGTTTTCTCCTCAGATGAGATGCCAAGTCGCGCCGCGATCAATGGTGTTAGAGAATCTGGCAAGCGCCCGATCTTCAAGAGCAGATCGAGTCCGACGCTGCGCAATCGCACAGTGTTGCCGCTGGGCAGAGTGATGATCACGCCCTGCTCGCGAGCAGAGCGCCATTCTCTGCCCAGCGTAACACGACGCGCCGCCTCATGAGATGGCCGAGCACTTTTACGTGCCATAACTGCCTCTCCCTATGGGCTTACGATGGCGGGATGGTCAGAGACTGAGCCGTTGTGTGCTCGATGATATTGACCACCTTCCAGACGCTGCCTTCCTTCACGGCAGTCATGGTCAGTTCTGGTGTGATATACCGGCCATACTCAGCCGATAACTGGAAGCCTTCCATCACCTTTAGCTTAGGGATGAAAATATGCGTATCCCCGCTGCCCTGTGTGTGGGGCACCTTCGCAACGAGTGCGAAGTACGGCATGTTGTTCGTGTCAAACGTGAGACGGCGCAGTGTCGGGCTGTCGGTCACGTTCGTGCCTGTCAACACGCCGTAAACATCCAGATTGCTGAAAGCAAACCGGCAGCGAACAGTTGCGCTGATAATGCGGGCGTGAGTGTCCTTGATCGATGCGTCGCCTTCAAGCACACCACTGACCGTATTGAGCGTGATCTGGAGCATTGAGATGGCGTCTACGTCATATGCCTGCCCGTAATTCTCAGGCGAATTCCACGCCGCCACCTTACAATCCTCAACATCGAAACGATAATAGTCAGTCATCGTCTGTCCTTTCCACTATGCTAGCGAGCGATCCGATCATGTCTGTATGCCGAAAAGCGTGAAATCAAACCGGCACATATGTGCCATATTGAGAGATTCGTCACGTTCGTTGACTACCGCATGTTGCCAATGCAATCTCCCCTCTGTGATGTTTTTCCCGTGCAACAACTTGTAACAGCGTGCGGCTGCATTGTAGAGCACCGCCTTGTCGTCATCGCCATCAACGTATAAATAGATTTCAACAACTTGCGTATATGACGTTTTTTGAGCACCAACATCCAGGATTGCGCCATCAACTATCCGCGCCCTCTCCTTAATAACCGCACAGGGCTTGAGCTTTCTCGTGGTGGTATCAAACGCGCTCGGCGTCGATCGGCTGTTAATTCCATTGCGCCCCGTCTCGGCATAGGTATAGATGCCACCAGTGAGCAACGTAGCTGCGCCCCCTGCTCCTGTGTCAGCAACCAAAATGGCTTTGACGCTATCTGCCGCGCTCATCCCATCACCGGAGTAGCTTTTGCAAATCGGACATGATTACCGGTGTCCAAAGATCGATCGTCGGTGCAATGATGGCGTACTTTCCACCATGCGCGAATTCCAAATATCGCGCATATTCGAGCGTCACGTCATTTGGCAAGCGTCCCATCGTCAATTCGATCACGATACGCTTTTTCTCTGCGAAAACCTCAGCGGTCAAGCTCGCACGCGCGTTGCCAGTGCGATCTGTCCAGGGCCGATTTTCCTTCATCCAATTCTGGATTTCAGGAGCACGGCGGCGCAACAGAGTCAGGATCGCGCCGATGATCTTCCACTCATAGGCGGTATACATCTTGCCGAATGCGTCGGTTGGTGGGATTACCCATTTAAAGCCCATCAGACGCCGCCCTCACTCGCTTCTGCATACGCCATGATGCAATACGGGATGTTTGGCAGTATCTCGATTACGTCATAGCGCACGTCGTTGAGCCAAAACCAATCGCCGCGCTGAATGTCAGTTGTGCCATACACGCCATGATCGCGATAGCCGATGACGAGCACGCCAGCATTGCTCGCTCTGATGGTGCTCCCTGTGCGCTCACTCGGCTGAGCCTGATACTCAAGGCGCACCGTCTGCGCTGAAAGCGCAGCGCCATTCCGGTAGATCGTGATCGCGCTCGGTCGCTCAGCGATCATACGGGCGATCTCGTGCTCATGCGAGATCGTTCCCAGCCATTCGCTAAGCGCTGGCGTATCACCGACAAAAGCGCCAAAGTCAGGCACGCGGTTTATCCTTTTCCCTCGGCGGCACAGGACGTAAACCAACAACCATGACTTGCGGCGAAACGGCCTGATCGCTCGCCGCAACACCTTCCCAGTATCCCAGGAGCGTTTTGAGATGATCGAAAATCTGCGATAGCTTCTGGTCAGAGTGCGCGATCGAGTAATCGTGCAGTTTTGACGCATTCGCGAGCAGTTGACGCAGCGCTAAAACAATCGCCCTGTTGTATGAACCTGCACGTTCATACAGCCGTTGCAATTCGGCATCGGTAAACACCGTGCCGTCATCGCCGATGTCCGCCCTGAAATCTGCCAGTTGCTCAGTCGTCAACGACATGCCCGATCTCCCGTATCAATGAAATCAGCTTCTGCGCCGCATGTTCCCACGTCTGATTTGCCCTGAGCCACTGCGCCGCTGCCAGCCCTTTTTGTCTGGCCGCTTCGCGGTTATCGTAACACCAGCGCATGGCTTCGGTGATCGCGTCAACGTCTGGCGCTGCCCAAAGCCCCCCGCCATCAAGCGCACTGCGCACGAGGCCAGTAATCGGGATCGGAATGGCCCATTTGTCGAGATCACCGCTGAGACCTGACCAGTCAGTGCAAATGACCGGTTTTCCTGTCATGGCAAACTCACGCGGCGGCATCCCCCAGCCTTCACCGCGAGACGGGAAGACAAAGCAGTCCGCATGATCATAGACCTCATTCATGCTCGCGCTGTCTTCACGCCAGATGATGATCCGGTCATCACTGCCTGCCAGATCAAGCACCCTGTTAAAACCAGGTCGCATTTTGATAAGTAGCCGAACATCCCGATTATCGCCAAAAGCGTTCCAGAATGCTTGCCAAACTAAGTCCCAGCCTTTACGCGAACCGCGATCGGCAAGAGCTAAAAACGTGTACGGTCTGCCCGTTTCATACGGTGATGTAAGGCTGACAGGGAACTCCTGAGGATCAGTGCCACCAGGCACAACATGGATCGGCACTTTTGCGCCATGATCAGCGAAAACCTCAACGAGAAACTGATGCGGCACGATCAACCGCTCTGCGTAATCGTTGAGCGCAGGTATCCAGCGCTTATCCAATCCCGTGCCCTCATACATCGTGTAGTTCCATACGCGCCCCATGCTTGGCAACAATTCATAGCTCGGCATGAGAGCAATCGTCAGTCTGTTGGTATGAATGCCAGCTAGTTGCCTGAGATAGCTAGGCCACTCGTATTGACTTTTTTCGATAGGAGTTACATGCACGCCTGACCGGTGTAGTGCCTTGATGAAATTGATCCCAAAGCGCCCGTAGCCATCCACCTCGATGAAGCGATAGTTGATCCAGTTGATGCGCACACCTCACTCCTCAGCAACAAACAAAAAGTCCGCCGGATGCAGAGCGTGCCTCTGCATCCGGCCTGAACGCGCTAGCTGATCGTCGGATTGGCCCACGAACCGCCAGCGCTGACATACGCCACTGCGCCATTGGTGCGATCCATTCCCACACTGACGCCGTACTCAAACTCGATGTTGATCTGCTTCAGCGGATACATCACGTCTGACGTGGTTTCGACAACAATCGTTGCACCGAAACCAACATCAGGATGAACGCGAACCGCCAGCGGATTCCGCGCGTCGGCTTGACCATAGCTCTTGACCATGCCAACGTAACCGGTCGGCACGCGATTCGTGCTGCGCAGTTCAACGTACCCGTAGGCGCTCTGATAGCCGCCGAGCACGCCGAATTCGCGAACGTCACGCGAGAAAAAGCGCGGGATGCCACTGGTCATACCGCCCTGATCGATCACCACGATTGGCGTATTGCCGATCGGCTCGATGAAGTTTGGCAGCGCCAGATACGAGGACGTATCAGCACGCGAGACCAGCGCGATATATGGCGGCTCATGACCATGCTCCTGCAGCGTCTCAGCGAGCGCCTCAAGCGCGTCACCGAGATCGTGGCTGGCAGACGCCAGTCCGATATAGTGGTCATGGCTGCTGGTGAACGCCTCGCCACCATAAGCTGGCGGCGTGTAGTCTACTGAGCCACCAGTGCCGCGCACGAACGGGACATCATAACCGCCTACGCCAACTGCGTACTCGGTGTTGGTGAACCAGCGCCGCAGCAGAGACCGTTCCCAGCGCCAGCGCAGTTGATTGATCGCTGCCCGCAACTGGGCATCAAACTGCGCTTCGCGAGCGTCGCGAAACCAACGCTTCGATCCACCGATGGCAACGCCATAGGCACGCAGGTCGATCATGTGTCCGAGCGTCGTTCCGCGTACTGCGTCCACCTCGTCCAGGTCGGTGATCTCAGTTGCTTCACTGACCGCCTGACCGTTCGGATACTCCATCATCGGCTCGGTCGTCACAGAGAACAACCAGCCCCATTGCTGCATTAGCTCAGCGTTGAAGCCCGTGATCGCCTGTGCCGCTTCAGCAACCCACTGCTGAAATGTCTTGCCAGAACGCAGCTTCCACTGTGCTACACGTGCACCGTCAACACCAGTTGGCAGCGCACGAGACATAATCGTTTGAACTCCAACTACTTCTGCCATAGCGATACCCTCTGCGGTTAGACGCTGCTAGGATTTTCAGTGTCAGGATTCACGAACAGAATTTCTGCCGTGAGCGCGAAACCGATGGCGTGCGGATAAGCGCCAGACGTAGGCGCGGTATGATCGATGCGCCCCGCCGTCTTACTGTTGAACACCGGTGCACCAGGCGTCATGCCTTCAAAGCCGTATACCGGCCCGAACAGGCAGACCGACGCCACGCGACCGGCTGCAATCGTGGTTTCACCATCAGGCGAACCAACCACGATACCACGCACCCGCGCTTCAGTCAGACCAGCGTCGGCATCTGCAAGTGCCGCTTTGCCATCAGTGTTGATGTAGACCGCATAACCGACCGTCAACTGCTCGGCGGCCTCAAACGGTCGGATCAGGCACTGGTGGGCATTGGCTGGCGCAACCAGCGCCGAATTGACAGTGATGCTTGCCATTGTGTCATCTCCTCACGATTAGATACCAAACTTTGCTCGCGCGGCAGCGATTGCCTCAGGCGAGTCGTCGATCTGAAACTGCGGCTTCTTTGCCGAAACAATGGCGGGCGGCCCCGCGAGCGCGTCACGCAGCGTCTCGGCAAGCGCCTGGAATTCGCGCTGCCAGACCTCGGCAACTACCCGTTCCACCTGTTCAGACGACCGATCGCCGTTCAGTTCCGCGAGCACGGCCCGCTTGAATTGCGAACGCAGCAGGTCGCGGCTGGTCTGAGCACGCTCGTCGCCTTCCCAGTTGATCAGTTCTGCGATCTTCGCGCTGAGTGCCAGATCGAACTGCTGCCGCTCCTGCTCAGCAATGCGCTCCTGCTCCGCCTTTTCGAGTTCGGCAACACGCGCCTTCAGCGCGTCCCGTTCTCGCTCGATTTCTGCAACGCGCGTTTTGAGCGCGTCCCGCTCGCCGCTCAGTTCTGCGATCTGCGCTTCAAGACCCGCCTTGACCTGGAACTCCTTGATCACAGCAGCCTTAAGCGTTTCGGGCAGATCGTGTACTGTGAGTTCGGCGATGATCTGCTGCTTGTCTGCCATCGGTTGTTCTCCCTGTTGCATTTCGGATGTAATCTGAAAATCCCGCGTGCCGGGCAATGCCGCGCGATTGTACGGCGCGAGATCAATCGTTTCAAGCACGAAATCGCGAGCACGCCACTTACGACCATCATCAGTGAATTCTCGGACAGCGCGTCCATAGACTGACGTTGCGACCTGACCGCCCTTCGCCTTTGCGATTCGATATTCCTCGCGAACTTCGGGTTTCGTGCGCGGAATGTAGCCTTTCGCCCACACCGTATCACCCACTAAGGCCGCGCCAATCCAGTGAATGCTCGATGTAGGAAATGCGGTTGATCGCTCATCCTCTTTGAGATGCCCCATGAGACCGCCTGGGCGATCGCGGTTAATCTGCTCAACGAGACTCTCTGCGAACTCGCGATCATGCACCAAGCCATTTTTGCTCACCTCTCCAATGCGCGAGACTGGGACAGTGAGAAACATCGGATCATCATCGCCCTCGACTAGGGCTTTGAGATCGACGCCTGGTGCTGCGGGAACGGTCGGAAAAGTGCCGCGAAATTCAGAGACGGTGACTAGCTCGACATTCTCTGCATGATCGGCAGCGGCAGGTAACTTGCGTTTACGTCCCTTGCCCTGCTGCTCCTGCGTCTGCTCTGAGACGGCTTCAACTGGGACATAGGCGGGCTTCACTCGCTGCCATTCTGTCGCGGCAGCAAATTCAAAGTCGCCATTTTCTAGCTTGCGGTAATTGACGCGCCAGTGATTGCCCTTTGCGTCGCGGGCGATCACGTAGTCCTCAAACACGTCAACTACCCAGATCGAGCCAACCGTATGACCTTCGATCTGACGAGTAAAGCTGTCGCGCACCGCAAACGTGTAGTCCTCTAGCGAATCTCCGAATTCCTTGACGTTTGCATAGAGCGCTTTCATGTGTTCCTGAGCCGCGCCCTCGGAATCATGACATGAAACCGCGTCGCCCGTCGGATTGCCATCGGCGTCCTGTTTATAGACGCACCATTGATCGCCTTCTTTCATCATCATCCAAGGCATTTCGCGTTTCCTTTCGACTTCCCCTTTTACTATGATACCATTGTCCTCGTCAAGTTTGTTTCATTTTTCGTTTACATTTGCTGCCTGAGTGTTATTATCTGTGATCAGACAGCCATGATACATGTAGTATGCTCTGCGCTGATTGCTATTCGAGCCAATGCGTTCCTGTTTGACTAGTCCCGCTTTCGCGAGTCGCAGCAAATGGCGGCGCACCGTGGTCTGGCTGTAGTGCGCTGCTTCTGCGATTTGTCGCAGTGTCATCCGCTGACCGCGCCAGAAGCGCGGCCCTGCTGCGTGCCAGATTTCAAGGCTCGTATCAGTTAGCAACTGACCGTTGACCTGGAAAATGGTTTTGCATTGCGGGCATACAATGTGCTGGCCGCGCATATCTCATTCATACTCGCTCAGCGTAACGCGACGCAAAAACCGCTGTTTGCGTGATCTGGATAAACCTCAAATGGCAAGGACAGCAATAGCGCCATCAGGTTGTGAATGTGTTCCTGATCCTGATTCGGTTCGGCCCAAGCCTTATACAGGCAGATCACGCGAAACGCACTGCTCAGATCGATGAGCAACAAGTCATCAGTGATTTCTTTACAGCGTTGTTTTATGAGCAGGTTTCGCAGTGCGCTTTCGATCCAGTTCTCATCATGCACATGCGCACTATCGGAAACATCGAGCAGGAATTCGATGGCCGACCGGTTATAGACGACATACGGCAACACCTGCGCTTGCTTACTGGCGGCGAGCATATCCCTAAACCAATGCTGCCCCCGCAGTTCAAACGGGAAATGCATGATGAAAGCCGCCGCCCTGCCGACCGCGATAAACGGCCCATCAATTAGTCGCTCCAGCGCATTGACAGTTGGCACGAACTCCGGCGGCAGTATCACGCGGTGCATGGCGTAGGCAAACGTATCCTCGATCGCAGTATCTGCAACTGCTCGCACTGCGTCAGTCACCAATGGCCCGCGCTCGTGATCCGTTATCGCTATGTCGCGCAAATGCCCCCACTTCTGCGCCTTGGCAATAACTGATGAAAACCAGTTGTTGCCAAGCAGAAGGCGGCACGGCGCAGGGTTGAGCAGCTTCCAGGATTCGAGCGCCTGTAACTGAACAATATCTGTGAGCAATTCATCATGCTGCCCATCCTTGGGCGACCATCTGCTTGGCTTAACATCATCATACGCCTTGAACGGGCGCAGGGCAGTATAAAGCGTAAACATCCTTCCTACTCCTCATGCAGACGTTCGTCATTGCGTCTGCGGCCCCGCCGTCGCGCAGGTATCTCATTCATAGGCTCGCCCGCTTTCTCTGTATCAGGCGCTGGTGCTGCTTGCTCCGATTGCTCCGGCGTGTCATTAGAGACTGGTTCATTTTCTGGCATTTTCGGAGTGCGCAGGGCGATCAGTTCATTGAGCGCAGTCCAGAGATCATTGATCTCGCCTATGTCACGCACAACAAACGGGCGATTGTGTTGTAACCCATGTCTGGCAACTGCCAATTTGCGCTCAAGCGCCCTCAGACGGTAAATAGGCACGTGTTGCATGGTATGTTATCCCTCGCTCTCTTTCTTCAACCGTTTCTCTGCCTTCAATTTGCCGAGCTTGTAGCGCCAGCCATGATAGACTGGCAGCGACCTGAAATGCTCTGGCGTAACGCCAAGATATTTCTCGATGAAGCGGTCAAGCTCCGACTCGGTTTCTGGGAATTCTGGGAAATCCCATGAAAACCGCTTCATCCAGTCGGCGTTGTTCTGATCTGCGTCGATCTCTAGCTCAATTCGGATAAATGGAACTGGCACGGTTCATCCTCCGCAGCATTTCACCGATAACTGGGATCATGTCATTCTCATATGC
>Ga0068707_1001290_pt1 | contig 17322 bp, 15 predicted proteins | sample YNPNPMetaG_FD_66600 | JGI IMG/M metagenome (GOLD analysis project Ga0068707, IMG submission 66600) | Anoxygenic and chlorotrophic microbial mat microbial communities from Yellowstone National Park, USA - YNP NP MetaG | ecosystem: Environmental > Aquatic > Thermal springs > Hot (42-90C) >...
CAGCTGACGGCCGAACGGCCCGTACGGCATGCGCTGGTACGCGGTGCCGACGCTCTGGCCGCCGTCGAGGGTGACCTTGAAGGCGCCGAACTTGAGCCATTCGTCGCCGAGATTCGTCCGCCACGGGCGCGAGCGGATTTCGCGCACCAGCTCTTCGACAGGGCGCGCGGTCGGCAGCCGCCAGGTCATCACCGTGCGCACGGGCAGACGCCCCTCCGCCTTCAGCTTTTCAAACAACGCGACGGCCTCCGGCGTAACCGCCCGGTCGTGGACGCAGGTGAGCCCGGCGCGGCGGTACTCGCGCAGCATCAGCTCGAGCGCCTTGAGCTTTTCCTCCTCCGTGAAGGGCGCCGCGCGCGTCACCCCCTTGAGCAGATGCGCGGCGTTGCGAAGGATGCCGTTCGGCTCGCCGTCGCGTCCTTTTACGATTTCGCCGCCGGGCGGGTTGGGCGTGTCGCGCGTGATGCCGCTGATCCTGAGAGCCAGCGTGTTGGCCGACCAGACGTAGCTCCCGTCGAAGGCGACCGGGTGATCGGGGGCGACGTCGAGGTCCTCGCGCGTGGGCATGCGCATTTCCCTGAGCCGCGGTGGCAGCGTGCGCGGCACGACAATCCACTCGCCCTTCGGCGTCGTGCGGGCCCGCGCGCGGATGTAGTCCTGAATGGCCGCGATGCTGTCCAGCGGGGGCAGAGGGCCGCGGAACTCGCTCAGGGCGGATTCCAGCGCATGCAGGTGCGCGTCGATCAACCCTGGCAGCACGGTCCGGCCTTGCAGGTCGATGACCGTGGTGCGCGCGCCGCGGTACTTGGCGAGCATTTCCTTCGACGTCCCCGTCGCCAGGATGCGGTTGCCCTGGATGGCCACGGCCTCGCGGATGGAAAACTTCGCATCCACGGTGACCACCTTGCCGTTGTGCAGGATGAGATTCGCCTCGGCGCCGTACAGGAGTCCCGCCAGCGCCGCCGCCAGGGCCAGTTTTTGCATACCCGGATTCTATCGCTACACTGGAATCAATGAATCGCAGGCAACTGCTGGCCGCTCTGGGCGCGGCCGTTCTCGATGCACCGAAAGCGCCCGCCACGCCGGTCGCCATCGCGCGGTGCGCATCCTATGAGGAAGATCTCGCCGCGGTGCTTGAACGCATGTTCGACCAGCTCGGCGGCGCCGGCGCGCTGGTGCGGAACAAGACCGTCACCATCAAGCTCAACCTCACCGGGAGCCCGGCCAACCGCTGGCAGGGCCGCCCGCTCGGGGTCACGCATTACACGCACCCGCGCACGGCGCTGGCCATGGCGCATGTGCTCGGCCGCGCAGGGGCGCGCCGCATCCGTTTCGTGGAAAGCTGCTGGGCCACGGCAGGGCCGCTGGAGGAATACCTGCTCGACGCGGGCTGGAATGTCCGGCAGTTGCGCAACGCCGCCCCGGAGGTGTCTTTCGTCAACACCAACGCCCGCGGCGCCTGGAAAGACTACGCACGCTTCGCCGTCCCGGGGGGCGGGCTCATCTATCCGGCCTACCTGCTGAGCCGCGCCTACGAGGAAACCGACGTGCTCGTCTCCATGGCGAAGCTCAAGAACCACGCCACCACCGGCGTCACGCTGGCCATGAAGAATCTTTTCGGCGTGACGCCCGCCTCCATCTACGGCGACGACGCGGGCCTCCAGGCGCCGAACGAGCAGCCGGAAAAGGGCCGCGTGCTCGTCTGCCACGAGGGCAAGCGCCAGCCAGCGCCGCCCGCGCCGGCCGAACGCGACCCGTCTTCGCCGCGCGACCCCGGCTACCGGATGCCGCGCATCATCGCGGAACTGAACGCGGCGCGCCCCATTCACATCTCCTTTATCGACGGCATTGAGACCACCGCCGGCGGCGAAGGGCCGTGGATCCGCAATCTGCGTCACGTAAAGCCGGGGCTGCTGGCGCTGGGCACGAACCCGGTGTGCACGGACGCCGTGGCCGCGGCGTTGATGGGCTACGACCCGCGGGCTCCGCGCGGCACGCATCCGTTTACGCGCTGCGACAACATGCTGCTGCTCGCCGAGCAGCTCGGCGTCGGCAGCGCGGACCCGGCCCGCATCGAAGTCCGCGGCGGCAAGATCGAAGACTTCGTCTACCGCTTCGGCTGACCCGCCCGCTCCACGAGAACGATCGCCACATCGGCCACGCGGTCGATGTCCACTCCCGCGCCGTCCTCCGTTTCATACATCTCCAGCTCGCGCACGCCCTTCGGCTCGGCCAGCCTCGGCCGCTGAATACGGAAAGGGAAGTGGAACGTGATATTTTCCACGGGGTAATCCGTATAATTCACCAGAAAAACCGCCAGTCTGGTTCCGTCCGGCGATTGTTTCAGGGCGGAAAGCATTCCCGGTGCGCCGAACACCCGTACGCCGTAATTCCTGCGCCCGATAATGGAATTCACCTCCCGCCAGATCTGGTCGAGCTGCTTGATTTGCTCTTCGGAGTAGGTGATTTGTCCCGGCGGCGGGGACTCCAGTTTCCAGCCCGCCGGGCCGTTGACCAAGGTGGCCCCGCGGCGCGCGACCGCCCGGGCGGCGGCCCGCTGCTCCCCGGTCAACAGGTCCGGCGCGATGATTAACAAAGTGCGGATTTCCCCGGAAAAAGCGGGCAATTGTTCCGGCAAGACCACGCGAACGGGAATATGTTTTGCCGCGATCATGTCCACAATTCCGCCGGAAACCGCGCCCCCCGTTCGCGCGTCGGTGACCAGCGCGAGCATGGCCGCATCGGGCCACTGCGACTCGGCGCGGCGCTCTTCCAGAAAGCGCAGGACCATCGCCAGCCGCGCCCAGTCCTTTCTCGCCCTCTCGTCGGACTCGCGCAGGCGGCGGCGAAAATCGGGGTCGAAGTCGAGCACCCATCTCGCTCCGCACAACGCCGCGTCCGCCGCGGCCTGAATGTATCGCGAAACCGGCTGGGGCTCGCCGGGCGCGCGGTGGGCCATCCAGACGGTTGCGCCCGGGGCCGCAGCGCGCAGAAAGCCGAGAAAGCCGCTGTTGGTTTCGATCCACGGGCCGCCGGTCGGCCGCGCGTGGGCGCTGTCTTCCTTTTCGATGCGGACGCCCGCCCACAGCCCCTCGTAGGCCGCGATCAGCTTCTCGTCCGGGCCGTACCGCAGCTCCGCGCGGGGCACGATCTCCACCAGCGGCTTGCCCTGCCTGCGCACCCACGCGGCCATCTCCTCCGAACGCGGGCCCTCGGCCGCGATGCCGTCCGCGCCCGCCTCCAGCGCCCGTTTCGCTGCAGCGGCATCCCGGCTGGGAACGGAGGCGAGGACCAGGAAGCCCAGCTCATGCGCCCTGGCCAGCACGTTCGCATTCCACGCAGGTTCATCCGCCAGCAGGCAGTTGACCGGAGTCTCGCGCAACAGCTCCAGAAATTCCGGGGCCGCGTCGCGCCAACGGGCCGGCACGCAGGCCTCGAGGGCCGGCAACGCCAACATCCATCCGGCTAGAAGCCATTCCATACTTTCATCCTACAGGCCGGGAAACGGGCGTTCCGGAAAAGCCGCCGCTTCCGGCGATTCGACCCGCAGCGGCGCCGCGCGGCCGCGGCGGGGTCTTTCCGCAGTTGCCCGGCTGCGTCGGGCACGCGCGGCTCACAGGGGTGGCGGCGGGACGACCGGCGGCTTGGGAAGGTCGCCCGTGGCCGGCTCCAGTTCCAGCTCCTCGAACAGGACTGAAGGGGAGATGACCGAGCAGCCCGCCACATAGCTGCCCGCGCCGGTCAATGCGAGCGGCGCGCCGTTGTCGAGGTAGTCGAACTGGTGCAGCCGGTCGCCCGCGGCGAGAATGTCGCGAAAATGGCGCGTGCCCAGGGCGCGGAACCGCAGCCCGCGCACAAGCTCCTCGCGCCCGTCCGCGTAGACGCGGTAGGCCAGCACGGGCGCCGAGACAGGCCGGCCGCCGGCGCCGGAACGGCCCGCCTGGGCCGCCTGCTGGCGCAAGTCCTCAATTGAACCCTGCGAGGGAAAATCCGTCTTGCGGATGACAATTGCGTATTCGCGCCCCGCCTTTTTCGCCAGATTGACCAGCCGTTCCCGCAACGCCGCTTCGGTTTCCGTCTGCGCAGCCTGCACAAACAGATTGGAAATGCGCGGGATTTTCACGCCGAACGGCCCCGGCAGGCGCGAGCGCCCGTTCGGGCCGTCCAGCCCGCGCACAGGCTGCCGCGTGGTGAGCAGGGTCTTCAACACGCCCTTTTCAACCAGCGTCAGCCGCGAGGGCCGGATGCCGTCCAGATCCACCAGATAGAAACCGAGCAGGGGGCGGCCCTGGAATTCGCGGGCGCCCGGGTCGTCGACCAGATCCATCCACTCGGGCAGCACGCGCAACCCCAGCCGGCCTTCCAGCTCGCTGGTCAGCACCGGAATCGTGCGGCCCGGTTCCGCCACCGGCTTGCGGGTGATGCCGAGGTTCGCCCCGAACACCTCGGCGAAGATCTGCGCCGCCGCGGGCCCCTCGAACAGCACCGGCCCGGCGTAGGATTCGCCGAGCGGCGCGCGCGCCAGCGCATCGACGTTCCGCGCCACGGCCTCCACCGCGCGCCGCAGCTCCTCTTCGGACGGCATGCGCGAGGGGTCCAGCGACTCGATCGAGTCGCCGTCGTAGATCGGCATGCCGTCGGACGCCTGCAACGCCGCCCGCACGCGCAAGAATGCGATGCGGTCATTGGTGCGGACGATGCTGCCTTCCGTGTTGATGTAGTAGGCGACCCCCTGCGACGCCTGGAAGTCAACGCCGGAGGACGTGACCGCCGGCCAGGCGGCAAAGACCGCGGAAAGCTGTTTGACGCGTTGCGTCCAGGCGGCGTCGTCGATGCGGACGCGCGCGGGCGTCTCCAGAACGACCACGGGCGTGGCGGGCCAGAAATCGGGCATCGGCTCCGATTGCGTCACGCCGCGCAGCGCGGCCGCCTTCCGGCCCAGCGCCTCGTAGGCGGTCTTGTACGCGCGGTCCAGCGCCAGCCAGAGGGCGTGGCGCAGGGCGAACACGTTGTTCTCCAGCGGAAGCGTGCCTGTGTCGAAGCGCGAGCCGGAATAGAAATCGGCAAAGATGGACCCCGTGTTGTCAAACCGCGGGCTGCCGACGCGCACCAGCGGCCGCAGCGGGCGCAGCAGGTTTCGCTGCAGGGCGAAGGCCGCGCCCAGCGTCGCGCCGACGCTGAACGACTCCGCGTCGTCGGCGGAAATCTCGGCGAAATACACCGCCTCGCCCAGCGCCCGGAGGTTCTTCGCGCGGCCGAGCTCTTCGGCCATGGCCCGCAAGACGGGATCGGTATTGAGCGCCGCGTTCACCTTCTGGACGACGGCCGGGTCCGGTTTGGCCGGTTGCGCCGCGGCGGCGAGACAGACGAACAGAATCAGCCCGAAATGTTTCATCAGCGCCCCTCCGCAGGCGGCCGCGGCAGGATCGGCCCCAGGTCTTTCGATTCGGGCTTGCGCTGGATCTCGATCTCCGCCACCAGCACCGCCGGCGCGACCACGGAAACGGGGACGTCGCCGGACTCGGCGCCGCAATAGCCGTTGAAAACTTCGGGCTGGTTCGACGTGGCCAGGATCTTCGAGAAGCTGGCCAGCGGGGTTCCCACGATGTCGGCGCCGCGGATGAGCTCGTCCGGGCGGCCGTCGGCGAAGACGCGGTAGACGACCAGCGGGATCACGGTGAACGCCTGCGCCCCGCCGCGCCGCGTGGCGGTGAATCCTCCCGAGACCTGCTCGAAGTACAGCCCGTAGGGCTTGTTCTGCTTGCGGATTTCCGTCCGCAGCAGCTCGCGAAGCTCGTCCGGGGGGACCTGCCGCGACGATTCGACGATCAGGTTCGCCTGCCGCGAGACCGGCTCAAACCCCGGCTGCGCCCGGCCGTGGCCGTTGGAATGGAGGAAGCCCGGGATCGGCAGCCGCGACAGGAGGAACGTTTTGAGGATCCCGTTTTCGACCACCGCCACCTTCCGCGCCGGCACGCCCTCGTCGTCGAAGTCATACCACCCGTTCAGGTCCGTGCCGGCCGCGCGGCGCAGGGTGGGATCGGAGTGCACCGAGAGGAATTCCGGCAGCACGGGCTTGCCTTCGGACTTGGCGAAGGTCTGCCCTTCGGTTTCGTCGCGCTGGCGATGGCCCTCGATGCGGTGGCCGAAAATCTCGTGGAAAAAGACGCCGGCGGCCCTGCCGGAAAGGATGGCCGGCCCGACGAACGGCTCGGCCGCGGGAGCGCGCAACAGGGCCGTGAGCCGCCCCCCGATGCGCCGGACCGCCTTTTCGACGGCCTCGTCGCCGGGCAGCCGCGCCGGGTCTTCCGCGTCGAACAGCTCGTAGGAAGTCACGTCGTTGCCGTCGTATCCCTTGGCCCGCGCGCTGATTTCCAGATGGTAGAAATTCCGCCCGTGCTGGACGATGGTTCCCTCCGTGTTGAGGAAAGTGCGAACGTCGCGCCGCCACCGCAGCGTGATATTCGAAGAAATCAAGGGGCTGTATTCAGCAAAAATCAGCGACCATTTTTTCAGCCTGGCGCCCCAGGCTTCCGGGGAAAAACGGTGCTGCGGGACGCTGCGGAAGCCGGCCGCCGGCGCCTCTTCGGAAAAATCGGGCAGATCGGCCGTTTCCGCGTCCGGAGTCTGCATGCGGATGGCGGACTGCACCTGCATCAGGCGCTGCGCGGCCGCTCGCCAGCCGCGGTCGGTCTCCCGCCAGGCGATGCGGGCGATGGCGGCGGGCGAGTCCTCCACCGGCAGCGCGGCCGAGGCGGTGAAGCGCGGCCGCTCGCCCTTGAGCAGATGGAAATTGTCGAGCTTCGGCGAGCCGGCTCGCACGGAAACATCCAGGCTGCGCCGCCGGGCCTGGCTCTGCTGGGTGATGGCTCCCATGGATGCCGACAGGATGCCGCTGTCGAGCTCTGTCACCCGGTAGGAGATGTAATAGGGCGGCGGGTCGGCCTTTTCCCTCAGGATGGTGAAATTGCGCTCAAGTTCCGCCGCAAGGATCTGCACGAGCGGGGGCTGTTGCGCCGCCGGACTCTGCCGGAGGACAGGAGCCGAAACGGCCGCTGCGATGCAGGACGCCAGGGCAATTGCCCCGGACAGGCGAAAAATTCGCACGCTGTCAGAATAGCAGAGCCGCGCCGCTGCCCGGCGATTGGAAGCGGCGGCGGAGCTGCCGCCGCAGAGCCGCGCCCTCAGGCGACTTCGGCCCGACGCGCCGCGTTGCCGTCGCCGCGGCCCAGCAGGTTCAGCGCCAGCGAGTAGCGCCCGTGGATGCCTGTCTTTTCAAAGATGTGCTTCAGATGGATTTTCACCGTCCCCGGCCGGATGCCGAGCGCCGCGGCGATTTCCCGGTTGCGCAAGCCCTGCCGCACCAGCTCGAGGACCTGCTGTTCGCGGGGGGTGAGTTCGGAAAGCCTTTCCGTTTGGCGCGGGGCGGCCGGGGGCATGACCGAGTCCTCCACCCAGACGGCGCCCTGCGCCACCGCCGTCAGGCACTGTCCAATCACCGAAAGGCTGGCGGTCTTCTTCAACAGCCCCCGTGCGCCGGCCTTCAGGTACTGAACCGCTTCGGCCTCCGACCACCGGGTTCCCCACACCACAACCGATGTGGCCGGGCATTGCTCGCCCAGCTCCTCCAAAGCGCGGACCACAAGGGCGGTTCCGAACTGCTTGTCGAGGATCAGCGCATCGGCGGGGGCCTGGCGCGCCAGCTGAACCGCCAGGGGGAGGTTGGCTACCGACCAGGCACAGGCCAACCCGGGAGTCGCCTCGATGAGGGAGCGCAAACCCTCGGCCGTGGCCGGCTGAGTTTCACAAATTGCAACTTTGCGGGCGTTTTCAGGGCTTGTCATCCGTGTCTTCCTTTGCGCGGGCCGCCGGGCGCGCGGCGCCGGGCCCGGGGCGGGGATTCCGCATCCCATGAAAGAGTGTCCGCAGCCGCCGCAGACTCTCAAGTTTTTGGCGGATATAGACGATAGGCCTAGTAGACGGGAAAGGAGGCGCATCCCCGCCGAACAAGAGCTCATGTCCACCCAAAGCCGCAATTTCGGTCAGTGGAAGATCCTCCTGGTTTGCCCCGACGCGGGTCTGCGAAGCGCCCTGACGCCGTTGCTGGACGAATTCCTGCCGTTCTCCCCTGCGGTGTCGCTCGAAGAGTACCCGACGCGTTCGCTGCTCGAGGAGGCTCTTTCGGGACACGGCGTCAACCTCTGCTTCGTCGACGTCACCTCCCGCGAGGAGTGGGCGCTCGCCTTGCTGAGCGATATCGCCCATCTGGATCCCAAGTTGCCCGTGGTGGCGCTCCACGAGCGCAGCGACCCCGAGCTGATCCTGAAATCGCTCAGACAGGGCGCTACCGAGTTCCTCTGCGCCCCGCTCACCGAGGACCAGTTCTGCGCGGTGATGGAGCGCATCTCTTCCATGCACCGGGCCCAGGGCGGGGCCAACGCGAAGGTGGTGTCCTTCATGCCGGTGAAGGGCGGATGCGGCGCCTCCACCGTGGCCTTCAACGTAGCCTTCCAATGGAAGCGCATCACCGGCGGCAAGATCCTTCTCGCCGACCTGGACCCGCTGGCCGGGACTGTGGCCTTTCTTGCCAAGGCCAAACAGAGCTATTCCTTCATGGACGCGCTCACCCGGGCCAGGGAGATCGACGAAGACATCTGGAAGGGACTGGTGACCAGCAAGAACGGGCTGGACGTGCTGGCAGCGCCGGAGCACCCTGTCCACGGCCTCGATGCAAGCAACAACCCCGCAGAGCTGATCGACTTCATGCGCTCGATCTACGAAGTGGTGCTTCTCGACGCGGGCGAGGCCTTCGGCCCGTGGAACGTCGCCCTGGCGCGGCTCTGCGACGAACTCGTCCTGGTCACCACCAACGAGCTGCCCTCGCTCCACGCTGCGCAGCGCGTGCTGGCGCTCCTCGATGCGCAGAGGGTGGATCTGGCGAAGATCCGTCTCGTGGTCAACCGTTTCCGCAAGGAAATCGGCTTGCAGAAGGACATCATCGAGGCGGCGCTTCACATGGAAGTCTTCCATGTTCTTCCCAACGCCCGGGAAGACATGCAGCGCGCCCTGGTGGACGGGAAACCCGTGCCTGCCTCCTGCCCGCTGGGTAAAGGGTTCCTGCAACTGGCCGAGAAGCTGGCCGGCAAAAGCGCAGAGGACGCCGAGCCCGCGGAGAAGGCAGGCGGGCTGGGCGGCCTTCTCTCGATTTTCCGCAAGTGAGCGCCGCAGGACGGCCCGGTCGCTTGGTCGTCTGCCGGGTCGGAGGCCGTCAGAAACACCATCTCCGGCAATCGGGCGGGAGCCGGGTTCGGTGAACGGGAAACTGCGGGGCGGTGCGATCGCGGCGGCCTTGGCTGCGCGCCGTTTCCGACCGCCGGCCAGCCCTGTGCTGGCCGGCTCCCGCCAGCAAGGCGAAACAGGATCGGAGCGGAACACACGCGCCTCCGCGCGCACGAGATCCCGCCGCATGGAGCAGGCAAGGGGGCTGCCCGTGCGGACCCCGACCTCGTGTCAGGACTAGCCGAATCCCCCACTCACGCCCGCGGGCGGTTCCGCATCCGGTGCTCTGGACGTCACTGCCCGGACTTGGTGAGCACCCGTTGCCGTCGCGCACTTCCAGCGTTCCGGTGTTCGGCCGCGAATGGCCGGCTCCGCGGGTTCCCCGCCCGGCCTGTATGGGCGGGGCGGTTGCGGAAGGGGACTCTCGGCGGGGCGCCGATCCGGATGGGGACGCGGCGGGTGAGGACACCGCGCCCCCGGCGCACGCGGCGGCCTGGGTCGGCCGCCAGAGACGCGGAGTCCCGCCAGCCCATTCAGCGGTTGAAGCGAGTGGACCCGAACTTCGCAGAAGGCTCTGCGCAGCAGGCGGGATCGCGAGCCGCGACTCCAACAATGAGGTGGGGGCGGAGCAGGGAATCTTCTCATGCCGCCGCGGATTCTGCCAGGTTGTTCTCGCGGGGCGGATGAGTGCTTGCCCGGCGCCGTTTCACAGGATTCAGAGCCGCGCGCCGGGACCGCTCGCTCCCGCGGGCCTGCGGCCTGCTCCGCTCGCGGCTCCGAAGGCGCGCCGGGGGATGGTTCGGAGCCGCGAACGGGGCCGGCGTTCCCAAGAACGACGGCCGGAGTGAGCGGCCAACTGCCGCCCGGAGGGCTTGTTGTGGAACCGCCCATTGCTACGGAGGTGTCGGCGCGGTGGAACCGAAAGCGCCGGGACCGCTCGATCCCGCAAGCCAGCGGCCCGCTTCGCTCGCGGCTCCCAATCCATATTGCTGGAGGCGAGGAGCAAGAGTCGGTCGCCTGGGCTTCGCTCGCGGCGCGGAAAGTCTCAGGCGGAAGGCGACCGCCGTCCTCGCCGGCGGTAGCGCCGGCTCAGGCGGCGCGGCGCCGCCGGCCGGAGGAAGCCTTCTTTGCGGCGCGCTTCCGCGGCGCGGCCCGGCGGGCCGGCCGCTCCTTCTTCAGGTTGATCGTTCCCCGGCAGCCTGGCGCCCCGCAGCGGCACTTGACCTCCTCGACGTCCGGATCGAAGCGGTAATCGACGGTGAGCTCTTCGCCGGGCAGGATGTCGCGCGCGGCGAAATACAGGATATGGCCCTTGACGATGCGGGCGACGCAGTTGGGCTCGCAGCAGTGATTGATGAACTCGGCGCCGCTGCCGCCGACGCCGCCGTCGATGGTCCAGTAGCTGTCCAGCGTGAACAGATAATTGTAGCGCCGCAAGCGCGCCCGCCGCGCCGTTTCCACGCGGCTGATTTTCTCGCCGGTATATTCAATGATTTTTCTCCCTTTGGGAATGAATTCCTCGGCGAATACGCCCCAGCGGTGAATGGGGGACGGGCGAATCGAAAGCCGGAAACACGCGTGTTTTTCCGAAATGACAGGAGTTTCCTGCCTGGATTTTACATTCTTTTGCATATCAAAACAGCAGATGTCTCGTCCCCCGGCGGGGTTGGCGAAGGCCGCTTTCAGGATTCAGGCGGCTTCCCGGATTTCCGCTTCGCCCGCCGGCCCAACAGCAGCAAAAAGCAGATCACCGCCAGGATCCCGCTGAGGATCCGGATGGTTCGATCGTCCACGGCGTCACCTCCCGGGGAGCTAGTATTGTAACGCGGGCGCAGGCAGGCGGAAGTACTGCGGGCGGCCGCTCCGGCCCGGGCCGGGGGCGAGGCCTGGCCGGAGCGGGAGTCCGGGCCGGCGGCGCCTACATGCCGGCCTTTTCCTTCAGCACGTCGATCAATTCCTTGACCGCGGCCGCGCTCTTCTGGAGTTGCTCCTTCTCCTCGGCCGTCAAGGAAAGTTCGTAGATTTTCTCGATGCCGTTGGCGCCGATCTTCACGGGCACGCCGACGAAGATCCCGTTCAGCCCGTATTCGCCCTCCAGATAGGCGGCGCAGGGCAGCACCTTCTTCTTGTCCTTGAGGATGGACTCCGCCATTTCCACCGCCGCTGCCGAGGGTGCATAGTAGGCGCTGCCCGTCTTCAGCAGCTTCACGATCTCCGCGCCGCCGTCGCGGGTCCGCTGCACGATGGCGTCGATGCGTTCCTTGGGCAGCAGCTCCGGCAGGGGGATGCCGCCGACCGTCGTCAGGCGCGGCAGCGGCACCATCGTGTCGCCGTGGCCGCCCAGCACGAGCGCGGAGATGCTCTCCACGGAAACGCCGAGCTCCATGGCCAGGAAAGTGCGGTAGCGCGCGGTGTCCAGCACGCCTGCCATTCCCATCACCCGGTTGCGGCTGAATTTCGAGACCTGGTAGGCGACCCAGCACATGGCGTCCAGCGGGTTGGTGACCAGAATCAGAAATGCGTTGGGCGAATAGCGGACGGCTTCCTCGGTGGCCTTCTTCACGATCTCGTAGTTGGCCATCAGCAGGTCGTCGCGGCTCATGCCCGGCTTGCGCGGGAACCCCGCCGTGATGATGACAATGTCGGAATCCGCCGTCGGCTCGTAATTGTTCGAGCCGGTGACCATGACGTCGTAGCCTTCCACCGGACCGGACTGGAGAATGTCGAGCGCCTTGCCCTGCGGCATCCCCTCGACGATATCCACCAGCACCACATCAGCCAGCTCCTTGCCGGCAATGCGCAGGGCGCAGTTGGCGCCCACGTTGCCGGCGCCCACGACCGTGACTTTCTTCCGCATATCAGGACCCTTTCTGTGAGAACTTGAACAGGACTGCGGCAAGTCCGCCGCGCGGCGGACAGTCCTCTTCGATTTTAGACCCGGCGGCTGCGGATGCGCCCGGAAAATCGGAACAGATCGTCCCGCGCACGGCGCTAGAATGGGAGGTTCATGCAGGTCCCGGAATCGGCGCGGCGCTTTTTCGAGCTTCAGACGGAGCGGCTGCGCCGCCAGATCAGAAAGAAGCGCATCGCCTTCCCGGAAGGCGAGGACCCGCGCGTCATCGCCGCCGCCAACCGCCTCTGCACCGAGGAACTGCTGATCCCGATCCTGATGGGCCGGCCCAGCGGGCAGGTGGCCTCCTGCGTGGTGGTCGAGCAGCCGGAAAACAACCCGAAGCTGAACGACTACGCACGGCTGCTGTACGAGAAGCGCCGCGCGCGCGGCATCACCGAGATGGAAGCGCGCCGCATGGCGCTCGACCCGCTCGTCTTCGCCGGCCTGATGGTCGCGGCGGGCGACGCCGACGGCTTCGTCGGCGGCGCGGCCACCACCACGGCCGACACCTTCCGGGCCGCGCACCGTACCATCGGCATGCGCCCGGATATCAAGACCGCCAGCGGCGTCATGATCGTCTGCACGCACGCCGAGGAATGCGGCGCCGGGGGCGTGCTGGCCATGGCCGACCCCGCCCTGGTTATCGAACCCACGCCGTCGCAGCTGGCCGATATCGCCATCGCCACCGCCGACACCGTGCGCGACGTCATGGGCGTCGAGCCCGTGGTGGCGCTGCTGTCCTTCTCGACCAAAGGCTCGGCAAAACACCCGCTGGCTTCGAAAGTGATCGAGGCGCGGCGCATTGTCGAGGCGCGCCGCCCCGACCTTCACGTGGACGGGGAACTACAGGCCGACGCGGCTCTCGTGGAAAGCGTCGGCCGGTCGAAAGCGCCCGGCTCCACCGTGGCGGGCAAGGCCAACACGCTCATCTTTCCCGACGTCGGCAGCGCCAACATCGGCGTGAAGCTGGTCGAGCGGCTTGGCCGCGCCGTCTGCACCGGCCCGCTGTTCCAGGGCTTCGCCAAGCCCGCGAACGACCTCTCCCGCGGCTGCTCGGCCGAGGATATCTACCGCCTGGGCATTCTCACCGCGCTCCAGGCGGGCCAATGAGGCTTGCCCGTGCTGCCGTTCAAGCTCGTCTATCATGAGCGCTACGACCTGAATTTCGGCGACCATGTCTTTCCCGCCATCAAATACCGCCTGATTCGGGAACGCCTGCTGGCGGAGCGCATAGCATCGCCGGAAGACTTCATCGCGCCCGGGCCGGCCACCCGCGAGCAGATGCTGCTCGTGCACACGCCGGAGTGGATCACCAAGCTCGAACGCGGCACGCTGAGCTACCACGAGGTGCTCAAACTCGAGGCGCCCTACTCCCGGCGCATGGTGGAGGCGGTTTTCCTCGCCACCGGGGGCACCCTGCTGGCCGCGCGGCGCGCTCTGGCCGACGGCGCCGGCTTCAACATCGGCGGCGGGTTCCATCATGCCTTCGCCGACCACGGCGAGGGGTTCTGCGCGGTGAACGACGTGGCGGTGGCGGTGCGCGTCCTGCAACAGGAGGGCCTGTTGCGCAAGGCGCTCATCGTCGACTGCGACGTGCACCACGGCAACGGCACCGCCGCCATCTTCGGCGGCGACCGCAGCGTTTTTACCCTTTCCATCCACCACTTCAACAACTATCCGGCGGTGAAGCCGCCCTCCACCATTGACATTCACCTCGAAGACGGCGCGGGCGACGCCGAATACATGTCCCGCCTGCGGCCCGCCTACGAAGCTGCGGTGCTCGGCTTCCGTCCGGAGATCGTCTTCTACGTGGCCGGGGTGGACCCCTATGAGGACGATCAGCTCGGCGGCCTGTCGCTAACGAAGGAAGGCCTCCATGAGCGCGACCGGCTCGTTTTCGACGTTGCGCTCCGCAAGCACGTGCCCGTGGCGGTGGTCCTGGCCGGCGGGTATGCCCGCAACACGGAGGACACCGTTGCGCTCCACGTGCAGACTGCGCAAGCATTGATCGACAGCATGAAGGAATGGGCCCGACGATGGTAGACCGAAGAACGTTTCTCGCCGCCGCAGGGGCCGCCCTGGCGCCTGCCCCCCTCCCCGCCCGCGCCGCCGCGCGGCCGAACATCATCCTGATCCTCGCCGACGACCTCGGCTACGGCGATCTGGGCTGCTACGGCCAGACTCGCATCCGCACGCCGAACCTGGACCGCATGGCGTCGGAAGGCATCCGCTTCACCTCCGCCTATGCCGGCTCGACCGTCTGCGCCCCGTCGCGCTGCTCGCTCATGACCGGGCTGCACACCGGCCATGCCCGCACCCGCGGCAACCGCTCCCCGGACCTGCCGTTGCGCCCGGAAGACGTGACTGTCACCGAAATTCTCAAACAGGCCGGCTACCGCACGGCCTTGTTCGGCAAGTGGAGCCTCGGCGAGCTGGGCTCCACAGGATACCCGACCGCCAAAGGTTTCGACGAATGGTTCGGGTTCTTCTCGCAAATGCACGCCCACAACTACTACCCGGAGCATCTGCTGGACGGCAAGAGCGCCTGGCTGTGCCGCGGCAACATGGGCATGCAGCGGAAAGACTACGCCCCGGACCTGTTCACGGCGCGCGCCCTGCGGTTCATCGAGAAACAGGACGCATCCAACCCGTTTTTCCTGCACCTCTGCTACACGGTCCCGCACGCCAACAACGAGATGGGACGCGACACCGGCGACGGCATGGAAGTGCCTTCGCTCAGCCCCTACGAAAACATGCCGTGGCCGAAGCAGGAGAAAGGCTTCGCCGCGATGATCACGCGCATGGACGCCGATATCGGCCGCATTCTGGCCGCGCTGAAACAGAAAGGCCTGGACGACAACACGCTGGTGATCTTCACCTCCGACAACGGCCCGCACAAGGAAGGCGGCCACGACCCGAAATTCTTCGAGTCTTCCGGCCCCCTGCGCGGCATCAAGCGGGACCTGTACGAGGGCGGCATCCGCGTGCCGATGATTGCGCGCTGGCCGGCGCGGATCCGCGGCGGCCAGACGAGCGGCGTGCCGTGGGCGTTCTGGGACATTTTGCCGACGCTCGCCGAGCTGGCCGGCGCCCCGGCGCCTGCCGGCATTGACGGCGTCTCCGTCGTCGACGCGCTCGCCGGGCGGCAGCAGAAAACGCACGAATATTTCTATTGGGAATTTCACGAAGGCGGGTTTTCGCAGGCGGTGCGCATGGGGCCGTGGAAGGGCGTGCGCAAGGGCGTCAACGGCCCCGTGGAGCTGTACAACCTGGACGACGATCTGGCGGAGCGGCGGAACCTCGCCTCCGACAAACCGGAAATTGTGCGTGAACTCGTGCGGTTGATGCGCGAGGCGCGCACGCCGAGCGAATTCTGGCCCGTGCCCGGCGCCGACCGCAGGACGTGAGCCATCCGGGCTGCTTCGGCGCCGCGTCAGCCCGCCTGTCGGATGGCGCGAAGGATTTCGTCCACCGGCGGGTCGCCGCGCCAGGCGGCGGCGATTGTGCCGTCCGGCGCCACCACATAAACGGTGCGCCGAACCAGCCGCCAGAAGCCGGCCCGCCATTGCCGCGCAATCCGCCCGCCCTCGTCCACCAGCAGCGGGAAAGGCAGGGCGAGCCGTTCGGCGAAACGGGCATGGCTTTCGGCCCTGGCGGGATTGACGCCGTAGACCACGGCGTTGGCGGCCTCGAATTCCGGATACCGGTCCGCAATCCGGCCGAGCTGGCTCGTTCAACCCGGCGAATTGTCGGCCGGGTAAAACACGAGCACGACGAAGCGCCCGCGCTGCCGGCTGAGCCGCACGGACCGCCCCAGGTGGTCGGCGGCCTCGAAGTCCGGCGCCGGATGGCCGGAGGGCAGCGTGGGACCAAACATTCGTCCCGCTATTGGTTCACGTAGGAAAGCAGGCGCTCGTGGACCGTCTTGGCGCGCTGGTTGTCCCAGCAGGCCACGAACACGGTGTCGTCGCCAGCCACCGTGCCGGCGATCTCCGGCCAGTCCTCCTGGTCGAGCGCCACGGCCAGCGAATTGGCGCTGCCGGTGGACGTCTTCAGGATGACGAGGTGCTGCGCCAGCCGCACGTCCAGCAGGTATTCGGCCATCACCTGCGCCAGGCTGGGCCCGGTCGGGTCGGGCAGGATTTCCCGGTAGCCGTCGGCCGTCTTCACGATGCCCATCTCGCGCAGGTCGCGCGACAGGGTCACCTGGGTCACCTCGATGCCGAGCGCGCGCAGCTCCTGCGCCAACTCTTCCTGCGTGTTGATCCGCTTCGAGCGGATCAGTTTCAGTATCTGCCCCTGGCGGTAGTTCTTGGTCATGACAACGACTCCAGACGCCGGCGCGCCTGTTCGAGCGCGGCGGCGACAGTTTCCGGCGCCGCGCCGCCGGGCACGGCGCGGGTTTTGAGGCCTTCTTCGGGATTGAGCAGCCGGGCCATCTCCGGCGAGAACCGCGCATCAAAGGCATGCAGCGCCTCGCCGGTCCAGTCGGCGGGGCTCTTTCCGTGGCGGAGGCTTTCCAGCACCAGCCGCCCCACCAGCTGGTGCGCATCGTGGAAGGGAACGCCGCTGCGGGCCAGCGCCTCGGCCAGGTCCGTGGCCACCAGCCAGCCTTCGGCCGCGGCGCGGCGCGCCGGCCCGGGCTTCAGGCGAGCGGTTTCGGCCACCACGCGGGCCATCTCCAGCGAGGCGGCCAGCTGGTCGGCCGCCTCGAACAGCGGCTCCTTGTCCTCCTGCATGTCGCGGTTGTACGTCATCGGCAGCCCTTTCATCGTCAGAAAAAGCGACGTGAAACAGCCGAATACGCGGCCGCATTTTCCGCGGATCAGCTCGAGCGAATCCGGGTTTTTCTTCTGAGGCATCAGCGAAGAGCCGCTGGTGACGCCGTCGGCCAGCTCCAGCCAGCCGAATTCATCGGAGGAATAAAGAATCCAGTCCTCGGCGAGGCGGGACAAATGCAGCATCAGAATCGATGCGGCGGAGAGAAAATCGAGCGCCCAGTCGCGGTCCGCGGCGACATCCATCGAATTGGCGGTGACGCCGTCGAAGCCGAGCTCGCGCGCCAGCGCCTCGCGGTCCACCGCGAAGCCGGCCCCGGCCAGAGCGCCCGAGCCGAGCGGCATCACGTTCACGCGGCGCCGCGCCTGCAT
>Ga0068707_1001294_pt1 | contig 17303 bp, 21 predicted proteins | sample YNPNPMetaG_FD_66600 | JGI IMG/M metagenome (GOLD analysis project Ga0068707, IMG submission 66600) | Anoxygenic and chlorotrophic microbial mat microbial communities from Yellowstone National Park, USA - YNP NP MetaG | ecosystem: Environmental > Aquatic > Thermal springs > Hot (42-90C) >...
TTAGGTGAAAGAACAGGACCAATAAAAACAAATATTCCTAAAACAATCCCCATTGCTCCCACCAACATCTCAGTTAAAATCACCTTGATCTCAAAGAGATGGTATTTGAGAATGGCAAAACTTAAAATTAAAACAGCGATTGCTTCTATTAAATAAGCACCGATAGGATTTATATCTATCCCATAAGCTGGCAAAAAAGCATAAGCCCCTATATTCATAACAATAAAAGACAGAAAGAGGTATTTTACTTGTTTAATTTCAGTTATCTTTTTTTTCTCTGTATTTTTTAAAAATTTATAAATTTCGTAAAGAAACAAAAGTATATAAACAAAGAAAAACAATAAAAACAAATGATGAAAAAATTTTGCCTGAGTATGAAAACCCCAATTGTATTTATATAAATCAGCAACGAAATAATCAGTTCGGCTTAAAATAAGAAATAAAAACGAAAAGAAATAACCGCAATAAAGTTTCTTTTTGTTTTTTATTTCAGTATTGGTAAAAATTAAACCAAAATGATACATAAAAATCGGAATAAAAACCACGCCGAGATAAACCATTCTGTCCCAAAATATCACTTCAATATCGCTTTTACTTCTATACATCATAAAAGTGCAGAAAAGCCATATTGCTACTGAAAGACAAAATAACAAAAAAATAAAACCTAATTTTTCTTTAGGCTTCCTTAAAAAAACGAAAATTCCTATACCGAGCATAAATAAACTGCTTAAAAGAGAAGAATAGGTGTTTATTAATATTAAATTCATAAAATTTAATTAATAAACTCTAAATTATTATTCAATGGCCTTCCAAAGCTTTGGAAGATGTTTAATTTAAAATAATCTTGATATTTTTCCATAAGGTTTAACATTTTTTTTGCGCTTTCAGAAGTTGCATGCCCGACATAATCTTCCTTGATATCTTCTAAGGCACAAATTATTGTTTCTGCCAAGCAAGCATATGCTTGATTTTTTTTTAAACCTATATCCATGCCATAATCAATACAAGGAGTATCAATAATCCCCCCGTCAATAATAATCACATCTTTTCTTTCTTTTAAAATATTTGGAGAAGTATTTCGAGGTTGGGTAAGATCATAAATTATTGCTTCTTTTTTCAAATAATCTGGTTTTATAATTTGATCAACTGAAGAAGTTGTCACTATTACTATTCTTGCTTCTTTTATTAAAGAAATCTGATCGCTTATTTCACAATCGTTAAAAGAATTAAGAGATTTTTTTAAATCTTCTATTTTTTTTGTTTTGTCGATAAGAATTAAAGGAATATTTTTTTCAAGAAAAAGAAAAGATATTCCTCTTCCTATGGAACCACCTGCCCCTATTATTGCGACCCTTTCTTTTTTCAAATTTATATCTTTAATCTTAGAGATCTCTTCGATTGCTTTAAAAGAAACTCCGGCGGTTAATGATTTTCCATTAATGATTGTGATTCCTTCTACTTTTCTTACCAAATCTTTTCCTCCTTGAGTTACTGAAGCAATAAATTCTCCTAATCCCACAATTTCAACTCCTAATCTCTTTGCCAATTCTATACCTTTCAATATTTTTTTAAAAACTAAATCTCTGGGAAAATAAAGAATTTGTTTTGCCAAAAGCGGAATAACTATTATCCAACCGATTATTTCTTTATTATTTTTAAAACAAACCTTTCCTCTAGCAACTGGATTAAGAAAAGGAGTAAAACCCTGAAGAATTCTTTCAGGAAAAAAATAAAAAGGAAAGAATACTTTTCCCATATCTTCTCTAGCAGAAATTCTCGGATGGACTAAAAAAGCAAATTTTTTCATTTAAAAAAAATAAAAACTCCGCTTGGGAGTTTTAAAAATCCTTTATTCTTTTAACCTTTTGATTTTGCTCTGAAAAAGTCATTATATTATATTATTAAAAATTCAAAAACATTGTCAAGCGCAAAAATAAAATTATAGGTTTTTAGAATTTTTTAAATTTTTAATTGATTCTCAAACTAAAAGAATGATCAAATTAAAAAATTTTTCCTTAATTTTAAGGCCCTAAAAAAATATTATTTGGACCGATTTTTTTACTCTTCTTCGACTTCGATTGCTGAAACAGGACAAGAATCTTTTGCTTCAATAATTTTTTCTGAAAATTCTTCGAAATTGACATTTTTAGCATGCGACTTTCCATCTTCGCCAATCTTAAAAACCTCAGGACAAATGCTGGTACAAAGACCGCATCCGATACACTTATCATTAACATTTACCTTTTTTACTTTTGCCATTTTTTTAAATTTTGTTTTCAATTTTTTGAGCGACCTTTAACAGGGCTAAAATAAAAGCGCATTTTCGAGGATGAATCTTTTTCTTTTGATAAAGCTCCCAAAATCTCTCAAAATTTTTCACCATTTTTAATCTTAACATTTTTTCGACTTTTGCGCTCGACCACTTCTCTCTTTTTTTGTTTTGAAGCCACTCGAAATAAGAAACAATAACACCACCAGCGTTGGCTAAAATATCTGGCATTTGCAAAATCCCCTTCTTTCTTAAAAATTCATCGACAGTCAAATCAACGGGTGAATTTGCCATCTCAACGATAATCTTTGCCTTGATGTTTTTCGCGTTTTTTTTGTTAATCACGTTTTCCAAAGCAGCAGGAACCAAAACATCAACCTTTAAAGACAACAGCTCTTCGTTGGAAATCTTTTTTTCAGCGGGAAATTGAGAAAGCGATTTTTTTGATGTTAAAAATTTTTCTATTTCAAAAGGATTAAGACCCTTTGAAGAAAAAATGCCTCCTGATATGTCGGAAATCGCTAAAATTTTAAAACCCCTTTCAAAAGCAAACTTGGCAAAAAAAGAACCAACATTTCCAAATCCTTGAATCGCCAAAGTTGGAAAAGAAGAAAAATTCAATTTTTTCAAAAGCGCTTCTAATAAAAAAACGCCGCCCAAGCCCGTTGCCTCTTTCCTTAAATCCGAACCCCCAAAATTCAAGGGTTTTCCAGTAAAAACAGCTAAATCTTTCTTTCCAGTAATTCTTTGGTATTCTTTTAACATCCAAAGCATAATTTTTTCGTTCGTCCCTAGATCAGGAGCGGGCACATCAAGATCAGGACCTAAAAAGGGATAAATTTCTTGAACAAAAAGAGAAGAGATTTTTTTTAATTCTTTTTCAGAAAAAAGATTGGGGTCAATTTTTAAACCTCCCTTCCCTCCGCCAAAGGGTAAATTGGAAAGAGCGCATTTTAAAGTCATTTCCAAAGCCAAAATACTAATAATCTCTTCGCTCACTTTTTCTGAAAAACGAATTCCACCCTTATAAGGACCCAGGGCATTGGAATGCTGAACTCTCAGGCCTTCTAAAAAAATCACTTTATTATTTTCTCTTTTAAAAGGAATGTAAAATTTTAAAATGCGGTCTGGTTTTTCTATTTTCTCTAAAATAAAATTCTTTAATTTTAAAAAAGACGCTGCCTCTTTAATCCTCTTTTGAAAAACTTGATATTTTTCTTCCATTTTTTTAAATAATTTTCAAATTATAAAACATTGCCAAAATTATTTCAAGATTTAATCTTTTTTCTCCTTTTTCTCAAGATATTTTTTTAATTTTTCTTCCAAGTATCTCAAAAATTTCAGATAATAAGCCCGAAAAGTAGGAAAGTTAACTCTTTCTTTTTCATTTGAGGATTTTTCAAAGATTAAAAGCAACTCTTTTTTTACCATATTAAAATAATCAAAAACTCTTTGTGAAAAAACTTTTTTTCCTTCTTCTGAATCAATACTTTCAACCCATTCTTCAATTTTAAAAAGTATCTGATCCCATTGCCGACGATATTCTTTAAGATTCAAAAGAGTATGCCATTCCAACGGCGAAAGAGTATGCCATTTAAAAAGCAAAGACTTAGAACTAAAAGGCAAAAAAATACCATATTTCAAAGCTTGACAATACTGGGCAAAGCAATTATGATCAAAAATTTCTTTTAAACGTATAATTTCTTCAAAGGCAAATGGAGGAGAAAAATCTGGTTCTTGAGCCCTTATTTTTTCGAATATTTTTTTAAATTTTTCGCTCAAAAATGGCAACGCACTCAAGAATTCTAATTTTTCATCCCTATAACGATCCAACATTTCCCTTTGTTCATACGAAACTTTGTCGCTTTCTAATTCCATTAATTTCCAATCCAAATCATAAATTTCTTCCCAAAAAACATTAGCCAAATCAAAAAGGTTTTGACGTTGGTATTCTTTCAACTCTTCTTTTCCGATCAAAAAATCTAAATATCTAAACAATCTTTCTCTTTGTCTTACTTCTATCTGAATTGTCAAAACAGGGGGATATCCATGCTCCTTTACTTCATTTTGAAAATAATAAAGAAACTCCGCTCTTTGAATAGTTAAACCAAGATATTCTAAAGAAGGATATTCTTGGTTCATTAAATGAGCATCATTTTCTGCTTCCTCTAATAAAGAAAGCCATTCTTTTTTATCTAATAAAGCATCTAATAAAGAAGCGGGTGGGGTTGAGCCAAAATAACATTTTAAATAAAACTCATTTTTCTTTTTTAATTCTTCTAAAATAGGAGAAAGATTAAATTCTTCAAAAATTTCTCTTTCTTTTTCTTCTTCAATTTTCTTTTCTTCTTCTCTTTTAAATTCTCTTTTCTCTCCTTCCATTTTTTATTATAAAATTTTATCTCAAAATTGCGACAATCTTCTTGTTTTCACTGTTAAATTCTCAATATAACCTTTCTTTTTTTTACCAATGCCAACTAAATCATCATGATAATTTAATAAGATAAAAGCCCCTTCTTTGCAATTTATCTCTTTTGCTCCCAAAACATTAAAACCAAGGAGAAAATTTCTTAATGATTGTTCATCCAAAGAAGCAATGTTCTTTTTTGCGGTCAAAAAAACCATCTGGCCACCCTCTAAACTTAAAAGAATTTTATCGTTTCTTTTCAATTCTCCAAAAAAGAGTCCGAGCGAAAAGAAAGGAATTTTTAAAAAATCATCTTTTTTCTCTTCTATTTCTTTCGAAGATAAAAAAATTTTATTTTCTTTCAAAAAAAGAGCAACGTTTTCAAACGAAAAGTCAACTTCGTATTCTTTTTTCAAAATCTCTTTTATTTTTAATTTTTCCTCTCTTTTTAAAAACTTAACTTGCATACAAAAAAACCTTCAGTTTGATAATCGAAGGGATAAATTCTAGCACATTTTCGAATTTCAGAAGAAAAGGTTTTTCCCTGATACCCCAAAATCCCAGGATGAAAATTAATCCCTTTTATTCTTATCTCTTCAATCTTCAAGGGCAATTTTTTTATTGCCCAATCGATTACTTCTTCGTTTTCTCGAGGATCGAGCGAACAAGTTGAATAAACAATCGTTCCTCCTTTTTTTAAACAAGAAAAAGCAGAATTTAAAATTGTCTTTTGTAAATGAACCAATTTTTTAATCAATCCTTCCTCTAAACTTAACAAAATCGACGGATTGGAAATAAAAGTACCGCTACCTGAACAAGGAGCATCGATCAAAATTTTGTCGAATTTCAAGCCAGTTTTAAAAAACAACCTTCCGTCAAAATTGGTTAAAACCGTGTTTAAAACAGCGCATCGTTGTAAATTTCCTTTTAAAATTGCAATTCTTTTTCTCTTGGGTTCATTAGCAAAAATAATGCCTTGGTTTTTCATCATTTGAGCCATTTGAGTTGTTTTAGCGCCGGGGGCGGCGCATAAATCTAAAATTATTTCACCTGGCTTTGGATCCAAAACCAAAACAGGCAAAAGACTGCTGGCATCTTGAGCAAAAAAATAACCTAAAAAATGCTCGAGCGTCTTTCCCAAACTTTTTTCTGATTTCACAAAAAAAGCATCCCGAAACCAGGGGACCTCCTCTAAAAGAAAACCTTTTTTCTCTAACTTTTCTTTTAGTTTTGAACTTTCAATTTTCAAGGTATTCGTTCGAATCGCTCTTTGATATCCTTTTTTTAAAGATTCCTGAAGTTTTAAAAGGATTGAGTTTTCAAGATAAAAAAAATTTTTTTCAAAAAATTCTATCATTTCAAAAATCTTTTAAAAAAGAAAAGGGCCAAAATAATGCCCAAAAAAACCATAAAAGAAATTTTCAATTGCAAACCAAAAGTAAAAATCAATGGTTCTAAATTAAGAACAATAGGGTTAAAACCGAAAGTTTTTTCAATAGTAAAAACATCTTTTATTTTTTGATTTTCGGGAAAAAGAAGAAAAATAACTTTTGATAAAAACGTTCCTAAGATGACACCACCAACAATAACACCGAGAAAGAAAAAAATATTTTTTGACATTTTATTGATAAACGATTTGAAAATTCTCGTAACCTTTTACCCGATTTTCCTCCTTGACCTCTATCTTTTCAACTCTGGCAAAACGAGGACCTTTCTTCATCAATTCAATCATTAAGTTTAAAGAACTTTCCTCTCCTTCCAAATAACTTTCAACAGACCCATCTTCCAAGTTTTTGACCCAACCCTTTAAACCCAATTCCTCTGCCTTTCTTTTTGTCCAAGAACGATAACCAATTCCCTGAACAAAACCAAAAACCCTTACTTTTACGCTTTTTATCATTGTTTTTCGATTCTATCTTTATTTTATCTCAAAAACAATAAAGCATCAAATTAAAAGATATTAAATCTAATCCCATCAAAAAAGTCTTTTTATCTCTTTTTTTAGTACTTAAACTAAATCACTTCAAATTTCTCTAATCTTACCAGGAAAACCACCTTAGTAGTACTTTTAGTGATATTCTCTCATTTTTAGTTTAAATAACTTATGAGCATTTTTCCAAAAAACTTTTTCTCTGTCTTCTTTTGAAATTTTTAAGGAATTAATCAATTTAATGTGTTTTTTAATATCACACATTGCGTAATCTGTGCCAAATAAAACACTTTCAGAATTGTCTCTAATCGATTGCTCTAAAACTTTTTTTATTTTATCTAACCCCGTTTCTTTTATGACTTCATCATCTGCAAGGCCGGAAGTGTCAAAATAAATATTCTCGAAACCTCTTGTTATCTTATAGCAATATTCTACTTCTGGCCAAAAATAATGCGCTATTATAATTTTTAGCTTTGGGAATTTTTTTGCAATTTTTATAATATATTTTGGATTGTTATATTTTGCAGCCTCTGAATGATTTGAGCTCCATCCAGTATGAATAACAATCGGATAGTCATACTTTATGTAAAGTTTGTAAACAGGCATTAATCTTTTATCTGTGGGATAAATTGGGTCGTGTCCAGGAAAAATCTTTATTCCCTTGATTTTTCTTTTTTTAAAAAGCAAATCCAATTTTTTAATCCATTCTTTTCCTTCTTTTTTAATATCTATAGTTCCTAATAAAAAAAGTTTTTTCTCATTTTTTATTAGCTCTAAAGAAGCATCTAAATCTCCAATTTTTGAGTCATGAAAATTGTCTGGGATCATAATTGCATAATCAACTTTATTCTTCTTCATATCAGAAAGCAGTTTGTTTTTTGCTTTTTCGAAATTAAACCCCTTTTTAACAACAGGCAGATGAATATGTGTGTCAATTATCATAATTGTATTGAAAGAAAGTTGTTTATTATTTATTAAATTAATAGAAAACGCTCCTGCATTTTAAACGGGAATTTGTCGCACTTTACCTTTTACCTTCACGAATAATTTTCTCATAGCATTTAAGGGTGCCCCCATATCCAAACCTGAAGTTTCGGATTGTTCAGGTTGTCGGCCTTGTTCGAATGCTTTATGTTTTTCCATATTTATGCGCATTAATTGGGTAATATCGACCTTTTATAACGTATAAATTTTTTAGAATCATTAAGATCATTTACTGATTTTATTTTATTAAATTCTATAAAAAAGCAAAATTGGCAAAGGAGAAAAATTGAAAGGCTTTAAAAAATCTTTATCTCTGAAAAATTTTTGATATTAAAATAGCTCAAAAATACCAAAAGGCCAGGTTTTAGTGGACGGTGTAGGATTTGAACCTACGACCTCTGCAATGTGAGTGCAGCGCTCTGCCGCTGAGCTAACCGTCCATTTTATAATTTATCATATTTTCTCTTTTTCAAAAATGGTTTAAAATATATCTAAAATGAATATCTTTGAATTTTATTTTAACCCCAAGGAAACAAAAAAAAATATCTTTTGCCAGCATTTTTCTTTTTTGCCCAAAAACCTCTACGAAGAAAATGTCGGTCCTTTCTTTTTGTTCGTCTCTTTCAAATTCTTTTCTCCTAAAGAAAAATTGTTTTTAGAAGAGTTTTTAAGATTCTTTAAAAAAGAATTTTTTAAAAATCAGAAAAATCAACTGACAGTCTTTAAAGATATTTTAAAAAAAGTAAACTACTTTTTAGAAGAGAAAACAAAAGAAGACATTCCTTTATTGGGCAATCTTCAGTTGGCGATCATTAATTTTAAAAAACAAAATTTCATTTTCTCAAAAATCGGAAGCATTGATTTTTTCCTTTTAAGGAATAAAAAAATTTTTGACTTAGCCAAAAAAATCAAAATTAAAAAAAGAGACAAAATCATCTCTCCTTTTTTTAATTATATTTTTTTAGGGAAAATTCTCAAACACGATCTCTTGTTTGTCATGAACGATTACCTCGCCGATATCTTGACAAAAGAAAAAATTTTAGAAGAGACAAAAAAACAAACTTCTTTCTCTGAAACTGCTTTCCGAAAAATCCTCCATTCTAAAAAAGAAAAATTAAAAAAAGCAATGGGACTCTGCGTTGTCTTTGATTTTTCTTCTGGTTTCGAACAAAAAGAAGAGCCGGTCTCTCGGCTCCTCTCTTTTATCAAAGAATTCGAGCTCCCTTTTTTCTTCTATGAATATTTAGAAAAATTCAAAGAAAAAAAGGAATTAATCTTAATCTTTCTTTTTCTCTTTATTCTTTTTCTTGGTTTAATTCTTTTTTCCTAATTCTAAAAAAATTATTTTAGTTCCACTTTGGCGCCGACCGCTTCTAATTTTTTCTTCATTTCTTCTGCTTCTTCTTTTTTCACGTTTTCCTTGACGACCTGAGGACCGTTGGATGTCGCATCAACTAAATCCTTGGCTTCTTTCAATCCTTTATTCGTTAAATCCTTAACAATCTTTATCACCTCAATCTTTTTATCGCCAGCAGAAACCAAAACCACTGAGAAAAATTTCTTTTCTTCGCCAGCTTCTTCTTTCTTTTCTTGACCAGCAACAGCACCACCCGCTGGCATCATCATTGTCGGCATACTCGAAACGCCAAATTTTTTCTCTAAAACCTTCACTAATTCAGCCAAATCAATCGCTGACATCTTTTCAATCTCTTCAACGATTTTCTTAAATTTTTCTGGAACCTGAATTTCTTCTTTTTCTTCTGCCATTTTTTTATTGTTCTTTTTTGACCTTTATTTGGGATAAAACAAAAACGAATTTTTCTAAATTACCAAAGAGAACTCTTCTCAACCCTAATATTGGCCAAGAAAACGCAAAAACCAACCTTCCCAAAGTTTCTGATTTTGAAGGCAGGTTTTCTAACTCCTTGATTTTCTCTATTGAAAGAAAATCTGTTTTTAAAAAACCTCCAAGAATTTTAATATTCTCTTCTTCTTTTTCAATTTGACCAAAGGCCTTCAGGGGTAGGACTTCGTCTTGAAAGCCGAACAAAAAAGCCAATTGCCCTTTAAAAGAATCGAAATCAAAAGGAAGGTTTAGTTTTTTAAAAACAATCTTAGCTAACGTTTTTTTAAAAACTTTTATCTCGCCTCCTAATTCTTTGATCTTTTTTCTTAAAAGGTTCATCTTTTCTGTTTTTACTTTCGCAAAATCAAACAAAAGAACAATCTTTTGCTCTTTCATTTTTCTTTCCAATTCTTCAATTTGTAATTTTTTCTTTTCTTTTGAAAGTGGCATAAATTTAAAAAGAGGTTTCAAAAACCTCCCGCTTTTTGCCTCGGGAGGATTTACTTTTATACCTCCGGTCTTTGGCCTTTGAAAGCTTCTAATAATCTTATTATAACATATCTTTCCAGAAAAAATCAAGATCAGAAAGAAAAGAAGAATCTTGAAGAGTAATAATATTATCATCACAAACAATCTTTTCTTTTGAAATTATGGCTCCGTTTTCTTTTAAAACCTCAATTCCTTTCTTATCAAAAGAAGAACTCCAAACCGTTGCCTTTTTTCCTTTTAAAATACCTGCTTTGGCAAAAATAACCGGTGCCAAGGAAAGGCCAATGATTAATTTTTTCTTTTGAAAAAATTTTTTAATCAATGAATACAAATTCTCATTATCAAAACTTTTTAGCGAAGAAGGAGAACAAACGATTAAAAGGTAAAAATGATTTTCGTTGACCTCTGAAATTGAAAAATCTATCTTTACTTCATTTCCGCTCGCTCCCATTGCCCAACCCTTTTTAAAAGAAGCGGTTTTTGTTTCAATTCCTCTTTTCTCTAAAAAATTTTTTAGATTAAAAAATTCCTCGTCATTAAAATTGTGAAAATCTAAAACGATTAAGGCTTTTTTCATTTTTTTATAAAAAACAACTTCCTTGAAAACAAGGAAGTTGCAAAAAAGATCTAAACTTTTAAAAATGCTTAAAGAAAAATCATTCCTTGACTCTTAAATCTTTTATCTTTGATGTTTTTAACAAAGTTCCGGTTGGGGTATTAAAAACAAGAAAAACCCTTCCTTCTTCCTCTAACTTCATTTTTAAAGTGGATCCTTTCGGATCTGAAATCTCTTGAATTTGCCCTTCTTCTCGAAGATTATTTATTGCCCTCAAATAATCCTCGAGACGAAATTCTGCTCGCATCGGCGGTCCCTCTCCAGATATATAAAAGAAATATACTTTGTTCCCTTCTATCTCAAAACGACCATTTTCCCCGAACTCAATCAAAACCCGTTCCATAAAAAGCTCCTTTGAAAGTAAGTTTGAAAAAGAACCCGTACCCTGCTTTTATTATATGGATTAAAAACAAAAAAATCAACAAAGAAAATTTTAAAATTGGGTTTTTAATAAAAATTTTATTAAATTAACTAAAAAAATTAATCTTTCTGCCGTTTTCAAAAAAAGTGAATTTATATTTTGTTAATCTCTTTAACAACAATTTAGGAGGAACGCAAGCTTCTGGAGCAAAAACTCCAAAATCATTGATCTCTCCGTATTTAACCATTTCAGCAATCAAAGCAGCAGGAAAAGCAGTATCAATATTACAGCCAGCACTTTCCCATCCTTTTAAAGGCGGAACGATACATTCCATCAAGATTATTTTTCTCTTTCTTTTTTTACTACCCCTCACCTCCACCCACAAATTCTCCCATTCTTTGTATCCGCGGGGGATTTTCATTCTCTTTAAAACTTGGGCAAAAAAACGTACGGGAACAATTTCTTTTCCCTCGAAAAAAATTGGTTTTTTTTGAGCCAGAGTGAAGGATTCCAACAACTTGATCACTTTCTCTGAATGGTTCGGAAAACCCGCAAAAAAACGTACGTTTTTCAACCCCCAGGATTTAAAATATTTAAAAAAAGTGTAAGTTTCTGGATGATCAGCCAAAAAAATTCTCTGAATCCCAACTTGTCGAAATTGTCTCGTTCTAATCGTTTTTGAAGGTTTGATATATCTTAATTGGCCTGATTTAAAATAAGGAGCGCGTTGAGTGTACTCATCAAGAATACTTTCGATCGAAAAAGGAACAACAAATTTTTTAATGTTCGAAGTCCACGCAAAACCTACATCAATAGATTTAATCGAATCAAATTTTCGAGAAATAAAAGAAAGCATCACATTACCAATTCCTGGTACTGAACCGCAACCAGTAATCGCGATGATTTTGTTTTTTTTGAATTCGTTGTGCAATTTAAATTGCTGAATTGTTGTTTTGAAATCTGACCCTAAATCAATACAATTTTTTTTCGTCAACAAACAAGCGCGTGTAATCAAAAAATTCCAATCTGATTCCACGCAATTAATAACAATCTTGCAAGAAGAACGTTGTAAAAAACCCAAGAGCCTATCAAAATCCCTAACGTCTAAAAAAGTAAAGCGAATGTTTTTATCGTATTTTGATAAAAAATAATTGACTCTCGTATTTGAAATATCAGCGGTCAAAAGAGAATATCCTTTTTCCAATAAAAAACGACAAAGAATCGAACCTTGAATGCCGTCAGCTCCCAAAATAATAAAATCTTCTTTCATCTCTCTTATTTTAACAGATTTTCATTTTTTTTTCGTTTCGTTATAATAAAGGATGATCCTCATTGTCGGTTTGGGCAATCCCGGTCGCCAATTCGAAAAGACAAGGCACAATCTGGGCTTTCGGGTTTTAGATTATTTACAAAAAAAGTGGTCTTTTCCTTCTTTTCTTTTGAAAAAAAATCTTTTTTCTTTAATCTCGAGAGGAAAGTTTCTTGAAAAGGAAATTATTCTGGCAAAACCCCAAACCTTTATGAATTCATCGGGAAAGGCAGTAAAAAAGATTAAAACGAAATTCAAATTAAAAACCGAAAATATCATTGTCATTCACGATGAAATGGATTTACCCTTGGGAAAAACAAAACTCTCTTTTGGAAAGGGATCCGCTGGTCACAAAGGAGTTTTATCGATCATCGAAGATTTAAAAACAAAAGATTTTTTTCGTTATCGAATCGGTATTGGAAAGAAAAAAAAAGAAAACTTTGTTTTGGAAAAATTCTCCAAAGAAGAAGAAAAAATTTTAAAAGAAACAATCAAGAAACTTATTTTTGATTTAGAAAATCGTCTCCAAAAAAATCTGGTATGAAAGAAATTTTAATTTGCGCTGTTTTACCATATTTCCTGGAAAGAGACAATCTTTGGATTGAAAAAAATATCGAGAAATTGAAAGAAATAAAAAAATGGCAAAAATTTTTTGAAAAGAATTTACTTTTTTTAAAAGAAAACTTAAAAATAAAATTATCGGACCTTTCTCAAAAAATTGAAGAAATGGGATATGAAAGAGTTTGGAATCTGGAAACGATCGGCCAATTTGCAATAAAAGGTGGCATTTTAGAAATCTTTCCGATTAATTCTCTTTATGGTTGGCAAGTTGAATTTTATGGAAACAGAATCGAAAAGATTAAAAGATTAGAAATAAAGATTGAAAACGAAAAAAAAGAAAAAGAAATCTTAAAAGAAAAACTAAAAAAACAAAACCTCTATTCTGACATCAAAAACTTAAAAGAAGGAGAATTCGTTGTTCATTTAAACCATGGTATTGGCATTTATCGGGGCAAAAAAATTATCAACAAAAGAGAATACCATCAAATCGATTACAAGGACGGGGATAAAATTTTCGTGCCCGTAAACCTAGAAAAGAAAATCAGTCGTTATATTGGTTTTAAAAAACCCGTCATTTCTAGTTTAGATACAAATTTTTGGCAAAAGACAAAAAATAAAGTAAAAAAGGAAACGGAAAAAATCGCAAAAGAATTGCTCGAGATTTACAAAAAAAGAGAATTGAGTGAAAGAAAAAAATTCCTTCCTGACGACGAAATTATCAAAGCCCTCGAAGAATCCTTTCCTTATCTGGAAACGCCCGATCAAAAATTCGCGCTTTTAAAAATAAAAGAAAAAATGGAAAATGAAAGGAAACCATTAGATATTCTTGTTTGCGGAGACACGGGTTTTGGAAAAACAGAAATCGCTCTCCGGGCAATGGCAAAATGCGCTATTTCTGGTTTTCAATCTGCTTTGATGGCGCCAACGACTATTCTCGCTTATCAACATTATTTTCTCTTTAAAGAAAGATTAAAAAAACTACCGTTTAATATCGCTCTTTTAACCGGAAAAAAGAAAAGGGGTGAAGGGAAAACGATTAAAGAAATAAAAGAAGGAAAAATCGAAATGATTATTGGCACCCATCGAATTTTATCGCCTGATATTTCGTTTAAAAATTTAGCTCTTTTGATTATCGACGACGAACATAAATTTGGTGTTCGACAAAAAGAAAAAATAAGAGAAATTCATCCTCATGTTGATGTCATTTCTTTGTCAGCAACACCCATTCCTCGAACTCTTTTTTTAGCCCTTTCTTCTTTTAAGGATATCATTCTTTTAAAAACACCTCCTCTTCAAAGAAAGCCAGTGAAAATTTTTGTCAAACCTTTTTCTTTAGAAATTGTAAAGGAAGCAATAGAAAATGAAATAAAAAGAAAAGGCCAGGTTTTTTATCTTCACAATCATATTTTAACGATCGAAAAAACAAAAAATGATTTAGAAAAAATTTTTGAAGGAAAAATCAAATTCGATTTTATTCATAGCAAATTAAAAGAAAAAGAAATCGTTCAAAAAATGATTAATTTTCGAGAGAGAAAAATCGACCTTCTGGTTACGACAACCATCATTGAGGCAGGTATCGATTTTCCTAATGCCAACACTTTAATCGTTGCTGATAGCACGAAATTGGGATTAAGCCAACTTTATCAGTTAAAAGGCAGGGTTGGACGCTCTTTGCAACAGGCCTTTGCTTATTTTTTGTACCCTCAAAAAATCGGAAAAAAAGCAAAAAAAAGGTTAAAAATTCTAAAAAAAGCAAAAGATCTGGGTGCTGGCTATGAAATCAGCTTAAAAGACCTTCAAATGAGGGGCGCTGGTAATATTTTAGGAAAAGAACAATGGGGAAATATCAATCGAGTGGGCCTAAACCTTTACTGTCAAATGTTAAACGAAAGCCTAAAAAAGGAAATTTAAAGACCTTGTTAAAATAAATTAAAAGAAATATAATTTTTCTATTAGTTCTTTCAGGGCACGGGAACCTAAAAAAAGAAAGGAGGTGGAAAATGGCAATAAGATTTCAAGATCTCGGCTCTTTCACATACCCTGAAACTCCCATGGGTCGTTTCCTCGCTTAGCTAAGATATGATGAATGTATCATTGATTCCATTACTTACGCCATCTTGTCGGAGTTCACCTTCCAAATAAAAACAGGAAGGGTTACTCTTTTCTTGACTAAAAACACTCAAAAAAATACTTTTCCCGAAGCACAACTGGCTGGAATTCAAGAATTGGTCCTTCTAAGAAAAGAGAGTTCTCTTGAATTTTCTATTTGCGCTCCGGGTATCCCAAAAATTTTCTGCCCTTTCCATCCAAAAGATCAATTCTTTCCGACCCTCCAGTGGTCGGAAACCGGCTTAAAGATCAATCTGGTCTTAAAGCCAAAAATCGATTCTGAAGATTGGATTCTTCTAAAAAAATAAAAAGAATCTGCCCGTGCCCAACCCGACGTGCGTTGCGTCGGGTTTTTTTGTAATTAAACCCCATGATAAATTCTAATTTTTTTTGCTAAATTAAAAATAGTCCTTTTGGTTCTTTTAAATCTTTTTAAAACCCCTTTCAAGAAAGGAGAAAGTAATGAAGGTAAAGAATGTAGATTTATTGGTTGTTTTAGGATCCCAAATTATTCAGGAAGAAAATGGGGTATGGAAACCAGCAGAACACACAGCCATGAAGATCGAAGCAGCTGTTATTTGTTGGAAAAGAAGATTAGCAAAGAAATTTTTCATTTCAGGCGGATACAATGTAGGAATTAGGTATAATCCAAAACAAATTCTGCAACCGCCTAATTTTAGTTTTGAGGCCCTCGCCAAATCAAGATGGTTGGGTCCCTCTGAAGCACAAGTTATTTGTGAGGAAATGGTTAAAAAAGGCGTTCCTCAAGAAAAAATTTTCCTCGAGGAACTCTCGACAACGAGCGAAGAAAATGCGGAAATGCTTCGAATCATTCTGAAAAGAACAACATTTCAAGGAATAAAAAAAATAGGGATAATGAGCCTTTTGTACCATCTCCAAAGGGTTGCCTCGCTCTTTAAAGAAAGGATCCCAGAAGTGGATTTTTTGTTGGCTGAAGATCTTTTGGCTATGGATGGCCAAGTAGGTCGCGTGGTGAATTTCTATCGAAGTCCCCGCGGCGGTCAAGAATGGCCTTATGAAAAAATCAGAGAACTCCTTTCTCTTGGAAGAAGTTTAAAAGAAATGCTTTAAACCTTCTTTCTCTCCTCTTTCTTTCAACAGTTCTTTTCTTTTACGCTCCACAAATGTGGAGCGTTTCTTACAAATTCCTTTCACGCTTACTATTTCAAAAAATAAAATTTTCTGGTAAATTCTTTAAATGGAAACAATTAAAGAAATTTGTCTTCAAGATCCGGATTATCCTCTTTTTTTAAAGAAAATAAAAAACCCGCCAAAAAAATTGTATTATCTGGGAAAGATAAAAAGAGAAGAAGAATGTTTTGCCATTGTCGGAACCCGAAGGCCAACGCCTTATGGTAAAGAAGCAACTCTAAAAATTGCCAAAAAATTGGCACTTTCAGGATTAACGCTTGTTTCTGGTTTTGCGCCAGGTATTGATACCATCGTTCATAAAACAGCTTTGGAATTGAAAAAAAGAACGATCGCTGTTTTGGGAACAGGTCTTGATAAAAAATCAATCTATCCCAAATCAAACCTTTATTTAATAGAAAAAATATTAGAAAATCAAGGTTGTCTTCTTTCTGAATTTCCCCCTCAAATGAAAGGATCAAAATTCACCTTTCCCAAAAGAAACAGAATTATTGCTGGCCTTTCTTTGGGGGTTTTAGTTGTTGAAGCAAAAGAAAAATCTGGCGCCCTGATTACTGCTAATTTTGCCTTTCAAGAAAAAAGAAAAGTTTTTGCTGTGCCGGGTTCTATCTTTTCAGAAAATTCAAAGGGATGTCATCTTTTAATCCAAAAGGGCGCCCTACTCATTCAAGATGGCAAAGAAATTTTAAAAGAATTAAACATCGAAGAGAAAAAAAATTCTGAAAATTTTTCTTTTAGCGACAGAGAAAAATTAATCTGGGAGATTCTCTCTGATGGCGAGAAGGATTTAGAAGAAATTATCAAACAAACAAAACTGCCTGCCTTTGTTGTTTTATCTTTGATTTCAAAATTGGAAAGCCAAGGAAAGGTCAAAAATCTGGGAGGAAATATTTTTTCCCGGGTTGATTAATTCAAAAAATGAAACTTGTTTTAGTTGAAAGTCCAACAAAAACAAAAACGATTCAAAAAATTTTAAAAAACGGCTTTGAAATTATGGCCACTTATGGCCATATTAGGGATTTACCGAAAAGCACCTTTGGCATCGATGTTGAAAATAATTTCTTACCAAAATATCAAATAATAAAAAAAGCCAAAAAAAATCTTGGAAAGATTAAAAAAGAAATCAAAAAAGCAGAAACAATTTTTCTTGCCACTGATCCTGATCGAGAAGGAGAAAAAATCGCTTTTGATATTGTCGAAACCTTCAAAATTCCTGAAGAAAAATACCAACGGATTGTTTTTCATGAAATTA
>Ga0068707_1001295_pt1 | contig 17294 bp, 8 predicted proteins | sample YNPNPMetaG_FD_66600 | JGI IMG/M metagenome (GOLD analysis project Ga0068707, IMG submission 66600) | Anoxygenic and chlorotrophic microbial mat microbial communities from Yellowstone National Park, USA - YNP NP MetaG | ecosystem: Environmental > Aquatic > Thermal springs > Hot (42-90C) >...
ACGTCGTCCTTATCGAGCCGGTGGGTCTCCTCGATGCGGCGTATCACTTTCACCGTGCCGCGGCTCTTCCCAGGGCTGCAGCCGATGCCGTACAAAGTGTCCTTCGCCCCGGCCTCCGCCCGGGGTTCTTCCTCGACCTTCCACCTCCAGCCGATCTCGTTGGGGTTTTTGAAACTGCGGAACGAGGCATTGTATGCCCTGTTTTCGGCTATGACCGCACGCGCCTCGGCGGCACTCAGTCTCCCCTCGAGGAGATCGAACACCTGGGAAAACCGCAGGTAGAAGATGTCGTCTTCGCACTCGAGAGAGCCGTTCTCGAGGAGTCTTCGGGCTGCCTCCAACGTATAGGCCCTTATGAGTGCGTACATGCGCGTGGAGCGGTCACGCATCTCCTCCCGCCACCATGCGTACTGTCTGACCAGATCGAGGCGCCGGAAGAAGGTTCTTCTGGAATAGAGATCGAGCCGCGAAAAAAGAGTTCTGTGAAACGCCTCCTCTGCCTTTCTTCGTTCCTCGAGATAGAGCTGGTGCTGCTTTTGGTGGAGCAGTTCCGGATCGGGTGTCTTGTCGTGGGTCCTCAGGAAATCCTTGAGCATGTCCACGACGAACGGGATGTCTTCCTTCCAGCGCGGGACGGTAATGTCGAGTTCAGTGCGGCTGTGGTACCCGTAGGCATCGATATAGGCCTTGATCTCCGACCAGACGCTGGCCTCGCCCCTTTTTGAAGACGCAATCTTCTTGGCGAGTTTCTCGGTCTCCATCCTGAGGATTCTCTCTTTCAAGCCGGGCTGCTTGACGATCCTGTCGGCCAGGCGCCAGAGGTCTTGAAGGGGAAGCAGGGTTCTCAGGCGCGGGATGCCGGAGATGAGGTTGAGATAGGCGATCGAAGCGCCCTTTGCGTTGAGCCTGTCGAGAGAGACCTTGAAATCGAGTTTACTGTTCGATTGGTTGAAGATAGTGCGGAAGTAATTGGTCTCCGTGGTGAAGTAGTCCTTTTCGATGAGCCTCCTGTAGTGAGAGAGGAATTCTTCAGCAGAGAGGGCCCGCAGGGGGAGACGCTGGTAGGCCTCTTCGATCCGCTCGAACTCGAGCACGAACCTCTTGTCGAAGTCGAGTTGTTCCTTGTAGGTCTTGTTCAGGGCCAGCAGGGTGGGGATGGCCTTGAGGACCCGCATCGGTGTGACGGGGGTCTTCACCCCGTCGCCCTCGTAGGTGATGATAATGGAGAGATCCTTGTCGAAGTTCCGCTCGACGAAGCCGGGGATCTCGGAGACCGCGCGCTTGACGGCGCCCACGTTCCAGTAGGGCCTCCCGAAGAACACCTTGCCCCACTCGTCCCTGTTTATCTCCCCTTTGAGCAGGCCGAGCATCTTGAGGTAATCGGGCATGCTGTGCCGCCAAATAAAATCGTAGAGCGACCACATGAAGGGCGAACAGACGGCGGCAGAGACGCCCCCGTCCCTGAAATCGGCCGTGGTCCACTCCCCGAGATCCTTCGAGAAAGAAAAGGTGGTGATCGGCCTTGCTTGCAATAGGTAGAGCCTGCCCTTGAAATAGGCGAACTCGATATCCTGGGGTGCGCCGTAGAGGATCTGGACCTCCCTGGCCACGGTGGCGATCTCTCGAAGCTGTTCTGTGGTGAGGCATGGCCGCTTCCTGTCTGCCGGCGCCACGGGCACTTCCCTGCGGCCGCCCCGCACAGCGGCGACAACCTTGAGACGCTTTTCGCCGATTGCGGCCCTGAGCGTCTCCTTCGTGCGGGCGTCCAGCACGAATTGATCGGGCTCTATCTTGCCCGTGACGACCCCTTCACCAAGCCCCCATGCCGCCTCTATCATCATCTCGGTATCGATGCCTGTGAGGGGATTGACCGTGAAGACCACGCCCGAAGCCTCGGCAGGGATCATCTCTTGAACCACGACGGCCATGCGCAACCGATCGGCCGGGATCCTGTTTCGTCGGCAGTAGGCGATGACACGCTCGTTACGCACAGAGGCCCAGCATCTCTCGACGGCCGCCTCGAGCCCTTCGAATCCCGTGACATTGAGGAAGGTCTCGTACTGGCCGGCAAAGCTTGCCTGAGGCAGGTCCTCCAGTACGCCTGAAGAACGCACAGCCACAGGTCTCGCCCGCGGCAGGCCCCTGTAGGAGTCCTGGATCTCCTTCCTCACACCCTGGGGCAGCCGGGTCGAGCCGGCGCCGTGGCGTGAAAGGGACGGGGCGAGCCGAGTGCGCCTTGGTTGTCCGAGGGCTGCGGCAAAGGCCCTGGTAGTGATGCAGAAGCCATTGGGTACGCGAAACCCCGCCCTTTTGAGTCGAGCGAGCCCCATTGCCTTGGCACCGACAACAGGGCCGTGCCTCTCCTCGATTTCGTCCAACCACAGTGTGTATCTTCCCATCGTCCGACCCTCATGGTCAGCGGGTTCTCGACTTGTCCGGGCGCGCCGATTGCCTATAAAATAACCACTACCATACATTCGATGTCAAACACCCCCACGCAGGGCTGGGGTCGACTCGTAGGCCAAGGAGGGGGAACGCTATGGAGTCCACCCTGTACAAGCACTACTGCAGGCCCGACCTCGCGGCGTTTCTGGAGGCCATACGCCTCGATGTGAACTTCCACCGGGCAGAGGGGAGCTATGTGTACTATTACAAAGACGGGCGCGAGGTGGAGGTCCTGGACCTTTTGGGGGGCTACGGGACACTCCTGCTCGGTCACAACCACCCCGAGATCGTCTCCTTTGCCAAGGCGCTGCTCGAGAACAAGACCCCGATCCACGTCCAGGGGTCGGTGCGATCCCATGCAGCTCGGCTTGCACAAAGGCTCTCGGAGTGCGTCGCCCCGGGCCGGCCGGACTCGTTCGTCGTGACCTTTGCCAACTCGGGGGCAGAGGCAATCGAGGCGGCGATCAAACACGCAGAGCTCGAAAAGGCCCTCGAGATCCGGCGCATCGCCAAGGATATCGAAGAGCACTTCATCGCGATCGAGAAAAAGCTGAAGAAAAACGAGTGCTACCTCGGGAGAGACGCGCTCGAGGGCACGCCCCTCTCGCAGAGCGGGTTCGTGGTACGAAGCCTTGACGAGTTGAGGGACCGCATCCTGGAGCACAACAGCCGCGTGTTTCGAGCGAGCCCTGTCTTCCTCGCTGTGGAGGGCGCTTTTCACGGAAAGACGACCGGCGCGGTCCATCTTACGGCCAAGCTGGAGTATCGGGAGCCGTTTCAGAGGATCGGCCTGAAGACGGTTTTCTTGAAAAGGGGGGACGCAGACGACGTCCGCCGGGCCATAGAGGATCACACCTCCTCCTACTATGATGTCGAGGTGGGCGAGCGGGGGGCCCTCAGGGTGAGGGAACGTCCTTTCACGAATATCTCGGCATGCTTTGTCGAGCCGGTCCAGGGCGAGGGCGGTGTCTTCCCTTTGCCGAGGCGCTATCTCCAGGCGCTTAGCGATCGCTGCAAAGAGGCGAGGATCCCGGTCGTCTTCGACGAGATACAATCCGGCATGGGCAGATGCGGGAGATTCCTCTACTCCCAGAAGCTCGGCGTGGAGGCGGACTACTACACCCTGAGCAAGGGCCTCGGCGGCGGGATCGCCAAGATAGCGGCGCTTCTGGTCGCACGCAGCAGGTACAAGCCTGAGTTCTCCCTCATCCACACCTCCACATTCGCAGAAGACGAGTTCTCTTCTGCCGTCGCGTCGAAGACACTGGAGATCCTGGCACGGGACGATTGGGCGATCCTCGGGGAGTGCGAGAGGAAAGGCAGGTACCTTCTCAAGGGTCTGCGCCGCCTGAGGGAGCGCTACCCGGATGTGATCAAAGATGTGCGCGGCGCCGGTCTTCTCATCGGCATCGAGTTCAGGGATCAGTACCACTCCCCGAGCAATATTCTGCGACAGCTCAGCAACCAGGCAGACCTCGTCTACTGTATTGCGGGATACCTCTTTCACGAACACAGGATCCGCGTGGCACCCACGTTGAACCATAGCTCCACGTTGCGGGTAGAGCCGCCGGCATCGATCACCAAGGCCGAGATGGACAGGTGCATCCGGGCGATCGAGCTCGCCGCTGAAAGCATTCACAAGGCGGATACGTATCATCTGTGCAAATACATCGCCGGGCTCGAAGAGCCGGACAGCGTGCCGAGGATTCTCGACTACCGCAGCAGGCCCCGCACAGAGGACGTCTCGGACGGCAGGACCCACAGGGTCGCCTTTCTCGGTCATTTTATCGAGGCGAGTCACCTGGCCGAGCACGAAGAGCCCTTCAAGAGGATGCCCCCCAGAAAATACGAGGAGTTCCTGAGACGGATCGAGCCGAGAACCTCTCCCTTCGTGGTGAGCAGGGTCGACGTGCGGTCCAGGCTCGGAGACGTGGTGAACTTCAATTTCATCGGCATCGCCATGACCTCTGCTCGCATGGTGGAGCTGATGCGCGCGGGCGACCTCGAGGTGCCAAAGAGGCTCGTGGCCGAGGCCGTAGCGCTCGCAAAGAGGTGCGGCGCCATAGCCCTGGGTCTTGGCCAATACACCTCGATCATCACGCGCAATTGCACCGATCTTGTCGAAAACGAGATCGCGCTGACCTCCGGCAACGCCCTGACCGTCGCGATGGGCGTCGAGGGGATCCTCAAGGCCGCAAGGGAGAAAAAGGTATCTCTGGGGTCTGCAACGGTGGGTGTGGTCGGGGCCGGAGGGAATATTTGCAGCGTCTATGCGTCGCTTATGGCAGAGAAGGCCGAGCGGCTCGTTCTGTTCGGGAGCAGCCGGGCAGGCGGCGAGGAACGATGTCTGCGTACCGCGTTTCGGATCTATGGGGATCTCCTGGAACAGATCCGTCTGAGGGAAAGGCACGAACTCGAAGGCATTGCCGCCCATATCTTTCGCTACCGGAGCGTACAGCGTGCCCTGAGTCGCGCAGGCGAGCAGGGCCGGGAGGAGGCGGGCAAGGAGGTCTTCTTCGGGCTTCGCGCGGAACTGGGCACAGACCGTTTCATCAGGATATCCGGGAACCTCGAAGAGATACGGCAGTTCCCGCTGGTCGTGACCGCGGCCAACGAGGCGAGGCCCTTTATCCAGCCGGGGCATCTCAGAAAGGATGCCGTGGTCTGCGACATAGCCGTACCCATGAACACGACCCCTCAGGTCTTTCTCGAGCGGCCCGACGTGCTCGTCATTCAGGGCGGGATCGTCAAGCTCCCCTTCGGGGAGGATCTGCGCATCCGCGCTCTTCCCCTCAAGGTTGGTACGGCCTTTGCCTGTATGGCAGAGACGATGCTTCTCGGCCTGACCCGCATCGGGTTTCACTATTCCTTCGGCGATATCCATAAAGAGCAGGTCGAGAAGATCGCCGAGATCGCACGGATACACGGCTTTGCCCTGGCCGACTACAGAACGCAGAGATCCTTTTGAGACGTTGGGCAGGCACCCCTGAAGAATGCGTCGCTTTTCCGGTTCGCCGGGCAAGCCCTGGAGACCGGCCTGCCCCTGCGTGCCGGCCGTGCCCGCGACGCTCGAGGCTTCCGGCCTGTGCGGGGTTGGCTCATATGCTGTGGAGAAGATAGAGCACGACGGCTATCCCGATAGAGAGCACCGAGAGGGCGAGCAAGACGTCGAGGAGGAGCGAAGGCGTATAGGTGTCCTCATCGATCTGCCGCTCGATCTTCCGATACCTTACGAACGCGAGCATGCCAAGGGCGGCGCCCAGCCCGACGAGCGATATGCCGAGCAGCGAGGAATACGCCTTGGGCGGGGGTGAGACCTCGCTCCCGAAAAAGCACGAAAGCTGGCGGAGGAACAAGGCGAACTTCTCCACGACAAAGCCGAAGGCCATGATCGCAATGCTGGTCCTGACCCAGGCCAGAAAGGTCCTCTCGTTGGCCATATGCACGCGCCGGTTGGCAACCCTCTTTGTGCTCTTGCTTTCCTGTGATGCCTCTGGGGACAAGGCGACCCTCACCTCCTTTTCAAGAAGACACCTCCCTCGGGTCTCTCGCCTTTGCATCCTCCTCAGAGCGCAACGGCGATCTTAGCCGGTCCTTTGCCCTCCCTCCATGGCTTAGCCGACCCCCACCGATCAGCCGGCGGGGGGCCATGGCCCTCGCCCTCCATCTGTCCGCCCCTGCTGTGCGAGGCCCTCTCTCAGGTCTTCTCAGCCGATGGCCTTTTCCCTGAAAACCCTCGCAATGTCGAGTCCGAAGAGGTGGCGCAGGCCCGGGATGCTCGCCAGCGGGACCAGGACAAGGCTCCAGAGGCTCACTGCGAGAAGGCCCGGCCAGGAGACGACAGTGGGGATGTGGAAGTATATTTGCCCCTGCCTGTAGTTGATGAAGAACCCGAGCGCCACTGCGACCGGTATGCTCAAAAGGAGGGCGGTCAGGGCCTCTGCGAACAGTTCCGTCAGTACGATCCTGGATATCATCCCGCGGCTATAGCCCACGGCGCGCAGGGTGGCGAACTCGGTCTCGCGCTCCCCTATATTGAGGAGCACGCTGGCCAGGAGGAAGAACAGGGCGATGAAGACGCTCACCCCCACTGAGCTGTAATGAATGCCTTCGAGGGCTTGGAGGTATTCGTCCATGGCCCGGTCGATGTCCGCCAGGCCGAAGACCTCCTTTACTGCCTCGTGGCCATAGAGACTTTGTTTGACCTTTTCCAGGGGCAAGGACACAGTGGCCATCAAGCCGTTTATGCCGCCTCGAGCATCGAAGAGCTCCTGAGCGGTCCCGAACGGCACGTACGCTTGTCCCACGGTCATATCGTTCATGAGCCCGACGATGGTCAAGGGCTCCTGACGGCCTCCTGCCCGGGCGAGAACCGTCTTGCCGATGCGGAGGTCGAAGCGTTTCTTGTCGATCCAGTTGTCGTTGAGGATGATCGCCCGCTCGCTGTCGGACGAAAACATCCTGCCTTGGACCAGATCGAGCTGTCGCATCCACCCGCTCGCCGGAAACCCCAGGAGACGGTAGTCGAGGTCAGAGCCGTCGATGCGGACCTGGGCGAAGCCTGCAATACCCGGGACGAAGCGATCGATGCCGCTCGCATTCGCTATGTGCCCGACCTCCTCGAGGCTGACAGGGTACCTGAAGTTCACCATGATGTCCCAGTGCTCCCTGGCCATGCTCGTGCGTTTGTGCGTCTGGATCGAGGCGAGCACGATGGAAAGGGCGCCGGCCAGGCCGATGGAGAGGCCCACGCACAGGATGGTGGTTCCGGTGATGCCGGGCCTCCGAAACAGGTTGCGAGCACCCATGAGGAAACAGCCCGTGGAGGACGCCGTGGCGCGGCAGAGCGCAGCGAAGAGCTTTTCCACGGGGCGGGGGACGCCCTTGAAAGGCTTGAGCCGCTCGTCGCGAAGTATCTGGTGCGGCGTAAGCCTGCCCATGGCGGCGAGCGGGATCGCAAAGGCCACCAGCACGATCCCCGTTGTAAGGAGCGAGCCTTCGACGAAATACCGGGGGACAACGGCGGTCACGATCTTTGGGAGTCCGAGCGCCCTGCCGTAGCTGCCCGCAAAGAGCACATCGATCACGAGGCAGATGCCTGCGCCCAGGAGCGCGCCGACGAACGAGAGGGTCAGCGCGACAAAAAGATAGGATGCCGACACCTCCCACCGCCTGTAGCCCAGCGAGCGGAGGACCCCGATCTGCTTGCGCTGGGTGATCACGAGGCGGTTGGCCGTAAGAAGGGTCACGACGAAAATGATGGCTGAAAAGACGATCACCAAGGAGGGGATGAACGAGGAGAACCCCTTCATGGTCTCGTCGAGCACCCTGTAGGCGAACTCCTCGTTGCGCCTGATGGAGGACTCTATACCAAGCGGGGTCAATCGCTCCAGGATCTGCTCTTCGGTGCGGGCCCGGTCTGTCCCCTCATCGAACAGAAAAGAGAATTCGTTGTACAAGGGGTAGCCGAAGGTGGAGGCCACGAGCGCCATAGGCGCATAGACGATCCCGAGAGAGCCCTTCATGGGGAGAAACACCGTGGCGTCGACCGTTGCAATGAGGTATTGCGGGCTTATGGCCGTCCCGATGATCTCGACCTCTGTGGGGTTGGTGTAGGGGTCGAGGACGAGCTTTTTGCCGGGCCCGAACGCGTGGATCTCAGCCAGGGATCTTTCCGCCACGACGCTGCGGGGCTTATCCGGTCGGAGACCTTGGCCCTCGAGGATCTCGAGATCGTTGACGCCTGAAGGTTCGCCCGTGTCCATATAGACGACAAGGCACGTGAGGGGCCGGCCGTCTTCGAGTTCGATGGCGCCTGGGGCGACCAGGCGTTTTACGTGGCGCCGGACGCCCGGGATGCGGTCCAAGCCTTCAGGCAGTTCCGTTGGGTCGGCAGGCGTGGTAATGACGCGGAGGTCTGCGAGATGGAGATCCTCGTAGATCGCGTCCCGTGTGTGGAACAGGGTCTGGCGGCTCATGAGGAGGCCTGCGTAGGTGCCAGTGCCCAGGGCCACCATGAGGGCTATGCTCGCAGACCGAAGCCTCATGCTCTTTATGTCGCGAAGCGCCTTAAGGACCAGGGTCTTCATCCGCGGCCGGCCTCTCCCCCTTGACCCCCTCCCATGGTTTCGAGCGCTTCGGGGAGCGCTCGGACAAGGTACGTACCATCATAGCATCGAGCAGGATTATGGCAACAACGAGCGGCATCTTCACACGGGCCCTTGTGTGAGGTAAGGTAATGAGTGGCGGCGGCGCGCCTGTCTGTATGCAGCCGGCGCGAACAGCCGCCATTGCCTGCCCTGTCGATGCCCCCTCTGCGGGAGATACGATGCCCGATTACGTCATCCCGATGCACGCTGCGGGCGATCACCTCGAGGTGATCGGCGGCAAGGCCAGAAACCTCCACAGGCTCTGTGCGGCCGGCGTTGCCGTCCCGAGGTGGTTTTGCATATCTGTCGAGGCCTTCGACCGGTTTGTCGGCGACGTGCGCGCTCCGATCGAGGAACGGCTCGGCGAGATCGATTACGACGACGCAGAGAGCCTCTCCAGGGTTTCTGCGGCCATAGCCCGACTCCTTCTCGGGAAAGACCTCCCCGAGGGCCTGCTCGAGCGCACGGTCGATGCGATGGGGCGGATCTCGGGGTCGGGGCGGGGCGGGAGATTCGCAGTACGGTCCTCGGCCGTGGCCGAGGATGAGGCTTATGCCTCGTTTGCCGGCCAGTTCAGCACGAGCCTTTTCGTGGCAGCCGATGGCGTGCAAGAGGCGATCAAGAGATGCTGGGCGTCGGCCTATGCGCCCGGGGTACTCTCCTACCTCCACCGGAGAGGCCTCGACCGCAGTGCCGCCCGGCTCGCCGTGGTCGTCCAGGAGATGGTGGCAGCCGAGGTCTCGGGCGTCATGTTTCTGGCAAACCCCAACGGCCCCCCGAACGAGGTGGTCATCGTTGCGGGGTACGGTCTCGGGGAAGGCGTTGTCAGCGGCCGGGTGGAAGCTGACACCTATTACTACGACACGCGCAAGGGGGATGTGAGGGACGAGGTGAGAAGAAAAAGACAGCGCGTGGTCGGCGACGAAACGGCGGCAGGGGGCACTCGTGTGGAGCCTGTCCCTCTCGAGGATCAGCTGAGACCTGCCTTGGACAGGGCCGGGGTGGGCGAGCTTGTCGAGATCGGCGCCAGGATAGCGGCCCTGTACGACCACCCCCAGGATGTCGAGTGGGCCATGGAGGCAACCGGTCGAGTCTTTGTCCTCCAGAGCCGGCCCATAACGAGTGCGAGTGCGCCCGCAGGGGAGCTCAGGGTTTTCGATAACGCCAACATCGCCGAGAGCTATCCCGGGACGACCACCCCCCTTACGTTTTCCATCGTGAGGGAGGTCTACGAGAAAAACTTCGGCAACACCCTCGTCAAAGCAGGGCTCCCCCGGCGGGTTGTCGCAGCGCACCAGTCCACCTTCAAGAATCTCGTCGGGTATATCGAAGGGAGGATCTACTACAATTTGACCAACTGGTACCGCATGTTCTCGCTGGTGCCAGGCCTGGACGGATTCGTCTCCTCCCTCTGGGACGAGATGATCATCGCAGAGCGGGGCAGGGGCCAGCGGCCCGGCAGCCCGAGGGGACGACTCGGGAGGGGCTACCGGATCGGGGCGATCGTCCTGAGACTGCTTTGGCACTTCGTTCGCCTGGACAAAGGGATGGCGAAGTTCAGGGAAACGCTCTCCCGATGCTCAAACAGGTTCTGGTCACTGGACCACGAGCGCATGGACAGTGCCTCACTGTGCGCTCTGTTCGAGGAGATGAAGACCGAGCTTCTCTCGGGCTGCGAGATACCGATCCTCAATGACCTCTATGCAATGGCCCTGTGCAGGCTCGTCCAGCGACTTCTGGCTGCCTGCGGGGTGGACAACGTGGAGCAGACCTTCAACGAGCTCCTGTGCGGCGACACAGGCATGGAGAGCATAGAGCCTGTCCGTGCTGCAATCGGCTTGGCCGGCCGGGTTCGTCGCGACCCCCGACTCCATGACCTCTTCTCCTCCTTTGTCGAACACTATCGGCACAGGGACGGCCCGGAGGCCTTGGAGGCGCTTACAAGGCTTCTTGACCAGAACGGCTACGCAGACTGCGCGGCGGCGATACACACCTACCTGCGCCGTTACGGGTTCAGGAGTATCGGCGAGCTCAAACTCGAAGAGAAGAGTTTTGCAGAAGCCCCTGTCTCGCTGGTTGCGATGATTCTTGGCTATGTGCCGATGCAGCTCGACGTGGCGGAAATGGAGAAGAAGGAACAGCAGATCAGGAACAGCGCAGTGGCCCGGGTCGAGGCACGACTTCGGCACACCCCGCTGCGCCGCGCGGTGTTCTGGAAGGCCCTCGAGTATTGCCGCAGGTCGGTTCGGTACAGGGAGGCCTCGCGGCTCGACCGGGCAAGGGTCTTCGGAATGGTGCGGAGGCTTTTCACCTGCGTGGGCCGCGACCTGAGCGCCCGAGGGGTCATTCGCTCGGGCTCGGATATCTTCTACCTCAGTGTGGAGGAGATCCTCGGGTATGTCTCAGGGTCGGCGGTGAGCCCCTCGCTTCGAGAGATCATCGAGATACGCAAGGCAGACGAGAGGCGGTTCCGCGACAGGCGTCCTGCAGGCAGGATCCATTGCCGCGGCGCGGTCTACCTCAACCAGTTTCCCACAAGGGCCCCGAGCGGCCGTGGCGGGGAGGATACAGTTCAGGGCGAGACGGTCTTGAGGGGGACTGGGTGCTCCCCCGGGGTCGTGACAGGAGAGGCCTGTGTGGTAAAGGATCCTTCCGGGGTGGGCAATGTGCGTGGCAAGATCCTCGTTGCGGAGACGACCGAGCCCGGATGGGTGTTTCTCTTGGTGGCCGCAGCGGGTCTGGTGATAGAACGGGGCAGTGTTCTCTGCCATACGGCGATCGTCGCCAGGGAGCTCGGCATCCCTACGATCGTCGACGTCGAGGGCGCCACATCCCGGATCAAGGACGGCTCCCGTGTTCGCATTGACGGCGCAGCGGGGGAGATCACTGTGTTGTGAGAGGCCGAAGCAGAGGATCCTCCGACGGCTTGGGCAGGCGGCGAGGCTGCACGAACCGGGCGAGGGCCAAGAGGCGATGATGAGCTCGAGAGACTGGGATCCGGCTGAGCCCTTCCCAAAGGGCTTTCACGAAGTGGCGCGTGTTGTCTACCGGGACGACCCGTATTGGATCCCTGAGGAGCCGGCCGAACTGGAGGCCTCCTTTGGCCCTGGGAATCCCTACTTCAGGAGCTGCACTGCCTGGCTCCACTTCGAGCCCGGCCGCACGCGGCTCGCAGGGTTCTTCAACCCCGGGCTCTCGATCGACGGCCGCAGGGTCGCGTACTTCGGGTACTGGGAAACGCTCGACGATCTGGAGGCGAATCAGAGGGTCTTTGGCTCGTTCGAGGATTGGGCACGATCCAAGGGGGCATGTGCGGTCTACGGGCCGATCAATTTTAGCACCTTCGGGCAGTATCGGGTCAGGCTGGACCATTTCGAGGCCGGTTGTTTTCTCGGAGAGCCCTACAACCCACCGTATTACCCTGCGATCCTCGAGGCGCTCGGCTACAGACTCGATCGCCTGTACATGAGCATCACCGGAAGACTCGAGGACGCACTGGCCAACCTGCAAGGCAAGATGCCTTCTCCGTTCGAGGCGGCCGCTGCGCTGGGTGTGAAACTGGTGCGCCTGAGCCCGGAGCTTTGGCTCGAGAATCTCGATCGATTCTATGCACTCTCCGATGTGATCTATTCGCGCAACTTCGGGTACACCCCTATAGACTTCGCCACCTTTCAGCGAGGCTTCGGAAGGTCGTTCGCAGAACGTTTCTGCCCCAAGACCTCTGTACTGGCGCTGGACACCGACGGCGAGGTCGCGGGCTTTGTCGTCTCTTTCCCTGATTACTCGCCTCTGTGCCGCCAGGGTGCCAGGGACCCGATCCCTGTACGGGCGCTTCGCTACAAGGACCATTTCCCGCTCCTCGAGTCACCGATGGGGATTGCCAAGAGCGGCGGGGTGCACCCGCGCCACCGGAAGGAGGGGTTGTACTGGATCCTGAACTACGCGATTGCGTTGTGGGCTCGGAGCGAGTACGTGTATGCAGCAGGAGCCACCATGCCTGCCGACAACCCGAGCCTCAAGATGGCCAGAGAGGTCTTCACCAGGCCTACGGATCTCGTGCGCAGCTACGGACTGTTTTCCAAAGAGCTCGCCTGATCCCCGGCGGGGCGGGCGACCACCCGGGCCGGCCTCGGTGGCCTGCGGCCTGCATCGTCCCTGACGTTTCCATGAGGTGAGGCGACCCGGGGGCAGGAGGCGTTAGCACTCATGTCGCACGTACCGGACCTTATTCTCGCTGCAGGTCTTCTCGCCAATATCGCCCTCTACAAACGGCATCACAGGAAGTATGGTACCTGCCACCACAGCGGCTGCGGGCAGAGGGTTCGTTACAAGGTCGGCCCGGCCACGGTGTGTTTCCGGTACGTAAAGTACCTCTTGTACCTTGCCGCCCTGGTCTACATTCTTTTCAACCCCTGGGCCCCTAGCAGACTCGAGGCAGGACCGGGGATCGCAGCCATAGGGATAGGTACGCTCCTCGGCGCTTCGGGCATTGTCCTGCTCTATGCGAGTCTCGAGTCCCTCGGCCGCAATTACGCGCCGTGCGACAAGGGGTTGCTCCCCTACGAGCTGGTCTCCAACGGGCCCTACAAGCATCTGAGTCACCCCATGTATCTTGCCAATATCCTCCAGCTCGCTGGTGCGGCCTTCCTCAAGTTCGGGCCGCTCCTCGTGCTGATCGCGGCTGTCTACGTATCCTTCATCGCGGTTATCGCCAGGGAAGAGACGGCTTCCCTGGAGAGGGGGATCACGTCCCTGAGAGACGAATCGTCCCCTCCCAGATGAGGGGGTGGGAGAGGGCCATGTCCAGGGGAACGGCCGCAAGGGCGACCAAGAGATAGAGTTCGCAGACAGGCCTTGCGAATCTCGCCAGTCCCTCCGGTCGCAGAACAGATGCCGCCAGGACGAGTACGGCTGCAGCCGCGGCAACCCCTGTGACCGCGAGCAGGGGGGTCGAGAGGTTCAGGCGGCCCGAGACGCCCGCGAGGAGTAGCCAGTGAAGGAGGATCGAGAGGGCAGGGAGCCGGGCCGCCCTCTTGTACCCGAGAAGCGCCGAATAGGTCTGGTATCCTTCCTGTTCTTCCGAGGGCGCCCTGATCTTTCTGCTGAATTCGTGAGCGAAAAACGGGAGACTGAACCAAAAGGCCACGAAGATCGTCTCCCACCGTGCGGTCTGCACCCGTAAGAGCTTGCCGCAGACGATGATGACGTAATAGTTGAACAGGAGTGCAGACGGCGCGTGTGTGGCAAAGGCGATCAGCCGATTGTTCGAGATGAGATCCTTGAGGAAGAACCACCTGCCTTGGAGCACCTCGTAGGCGAATATGAGGGCGAGGGGGGTTAGGGGCAGGCGGCAGAGGACAGCCACGGCAAAGAGAGAGAAAGAGACGAGCCACCGCAGGACCTCGAGGTCGGAGAGCGTGACGCGACCCGAGGGCACGGGCCGATCCGGGAAAAACCGGAGGTCGGTCTCGTAGTCCTTGAATTCGTCGGAGATGCGCCAGTAGAGGGCCAAGAGAAAATACACCGCTGCTGCCGGCACGAGACTGGCCGAGAGCACGAGGTCGCGGCCTCCGGTAAGAAGGCGGAACATGAACGTCTCGCCCACGACCACGAGGAGGACGATCCCGCCGAGTAGCGCCGGCCGGACGGTCTCTCGTAGGTAGAGGTGCCATCTCTTCAGCATGCCGTGATACCTTCTCTCGCCTGCTCCCGGGGAGGCCCTTCGACCCCATTGGCCGCAGCAGCAGCCGGGGTCACTTGAGTTTCTTGAAGGCTACGAGCCACCCCTCCCGGCCGGCAAGCATGAAGAGGTCCCCGTAACGGGCCAGGGAGCCCATGGTGCGCTCGTCGGTAATGGCCCAGGTTCCTGCAGGCATTGGAAGGAGGGCCTCGGTGGCCTTTTCCTTCGGCGCGAACCACGAGGCGCTGTCCGAGGCCTGCTGTTCACCGAGGCCAAGCTCCCCATACCGACCTAAGACAGCGATGCGGCGGCCAAGATAGAAGGCGAGGGTCTGAAGCGAGTTTTCGTACGAAACCAGATAGGCGACGACCTTGTCGTTCTCTTTGACCTCGGCTCGGATCTTTCGGGCAAGGCCGCGCGCGGAGAGAAAGGGGTCCAACGAGGGCGCTGTCACAGAGAGGCTTGCGAGCAAAAGGACCTGCGCGAAAACGAGTGCATAGAAGTACGCGCGGCCCTGACGCAGGAGGAGCGAGGCACCTAGGGCAGCGATGCCGATCCCCAGGGCAAGTGCCACGAGGGAGGTCTTGCCGGCAAGGTGAAAAAGCAGGGGTCTTACCAAAGGATCGACACGGTCCGCTATTCTTGCCGCAGCATTGGGGATGTCGAGAAGCAGGACTGGGAGAAAAAGAAGGGCGTATACCAACGTCTGGATGCCCACGACGCGGCGAAACCATGCCGGCGGGGCGGGCGACTCGAGGGCCTGCTCGCATTCGTGGGCTGCAAGAACGGCAAGCGTTGGGAAGATGGGGAGGATATATCCGACGAGCTTTGAGTGCGACAGGGAAAAGAAGACGAACACGAGGGCCGACCAGCTCACCAGCACCGTGGCGGCCGGGTCGGCCCTGAGGCCTGCCAGGCGACACCGGCCCCATGTTCGCACCACCCTCGCGAGAAACAGGCTCCACGGCAGGCCTGCGAGCAGGAGCACGGGGAAGAAGAACCATATCGGCTCGCCTCGGTGATGTACGCCGGTCGTGTACCTGAGCACATGTTCGTGGATAAGAAAGAAGTAAGGGAAAACCGGGTTCCGTACGCTGACCAGGACGAACCAGGGGGCTGCGAGAGCGAAAAACAGAGTGGCGGCCGATGCCCACGGCAAGGCCTTCAGTGCCTCCCATCGTCGGTGGGCGAGCATGGAGAAGCCGACCGCGGCTGTGGGCAAGACGAGGCCGACGAGTCCCTTGGTGAGCACACCGCCCGCAAGGGCGAAGGCCATAAGATACCCCCAGGGGCGGAGCGCAGCGGGGCCGCGGGTCGAGAGTCGGATCCCTGCGAGCACTGCCAGCGTTGTCCAAAAGGTCAGCGCCATATCGAGCATGAGGAACTGGGTCATGGCGAAGAAGCCGAAGCTTACGGAAAGAAGGATGGCAGCCAGGATTCCCACGCGCTGCCCTTTCCAGTCTCTGCCCATCCGGTAGGTCAACATCACGGTCAGCAGGCCGAAGGCCGCGCACCAGAACCGGGCTGCCCACTCCCCGGCGCCGAAAAGGTGCATGGAGAGTGCCGTGAGCCAATACATGAGCGGTGGCTTCTCGAAGTAGACCACATAGTCGAGATGAGGGGTTACCCAGTCCCCGAGAGCCAGCATCTCGCGTGCGATCTCGGCGTAGCGCCCCTCGTCGGAGTCCCAGAGACTGCGCAGGCCGAGCGGCGCAAAGAAGAGCACGGCAACCCCGCCAAGGACCAGCCATACAAGGTAGTTCCGTCTAGAAGTCATCGCGTCGCTTCCCTTTTTCTTCGTTGTCGACAACCGCTGCACGGAGGCGGGGCGATAAACTATAATAGAGCGTCTCGCCGGCGGTCAACGCCGCGGGCAGCGGGATCCTTGAATGCGTGTTTCCCACTGTGATAAAAGGAAGTGGAATGGTGTTTTCATACCGAGGACCTAGGAACAGGGCCTGCCGAGCCGGATCGAGGAGTGAAGCGCGCCTGCTGGGGCGTGCGTGCGGGTGGAGGCCGTAAGTGAGAGAGATCTTCAGCGATATCGAGGAACTGACCCGCACTCACACCAATACCCATGTCGAGGCCTGGAAGGCCTCTGGACGGCCGATCATCGGCTACCTCTGCCAGTATGTACCTCGCGAGATCATCATCGCTGCAGGGGCCCTGCCGCTTCGCCTCCGCGGCGCCGGGTCCCCTGACTCCTCTCTTGGCGATGCGTATCTGAGCGGAAGGACGTGCACCTATGTCCGCCACGTGATGAGCCTTTCCCTGGACGGCCGTTACGATTTTCTCGTCGGCGAGATAGGGTTGAACACATGCGACCATGTCCGGCGCGCTGCGGACGTCTTCGTCAAGAAGACGTCGATCCCCTTCCACGGCTTTCTCTCGGTCCCGCGCTCCCCCCGCGGGGGCCTCTACGGGTACTATCGCCAGGAGCTTGAAAAACTCGTGCGCGGGCTGGAGGCACACCTGGGGGTGAGGATCGACAGCGATGCCCTCCGCCGGGCAGTCAAGATCATGAACGAGGTCAGGAGCCGCCTGGCCGAGATAAACCGGCTGCGCCTCCTGGAGAGGCCCGCACTGAGCGGCGCAGAATCCCTGGCTGTCCATATAGCCTCCCAGGTCGTCCCACCCGAGGTCTTTGTGGCCATGGCTGACCGGCTCATCGAGCAACTCGCCAGGGGCGAGGGTCTCGATTCGCCACGGGGGAGGCTTGTACTCGTCGGTGCAGAACTCGACGAGCCCTCGTTTGTGGAGGCCCTGGAGAGCCAAGGCGCCCTTGTCGTGGCGGATCGCCTCTGCTTCGGCTCCCGTAGCGTGCTCCCGCCGATCGACGAGACGGCCGAGGACCCTCTGGATGCCGTCGGCCGGGCCTATTTTTTCCAGCCGTCGTGCGCCCGGATGATCGGCGATTTTCCTGTGCGATGGCAGGCCTTGAAGGGCATGGTTGCCGAAAGTCGTGCAGACGGCGTGGTATTCGAGCGACTGGTCTTCTGCGACCCGTGGGGTGCCGAGGT
>Ga0068707_1001297_pt1 | contig 17281 bp, 12 predicted proteins | sample YNPNPMetaG_FD_66600 | JGI IMG/M metagenome (GOLD analysis project Ga0068707, IMG submission 66600) | Anoxygenic and chlorotrophic microbial mat microbial communities from Yellowstone National Park, USA - YNP NP MetaG | ecosystem: Environmental > Aquatic > Thermal springs > Hot (42-90C) >...
GTTGCCCGTGGTGACCGGGATGTCGGCCCGCTTGGAAAGGTCGACAGCCACCTTGCCCATTTCCCTGGGCAGCTGGCCGAGCCCTGCAACTTGGGCACCGAGTCTTTTGGCCAGCCGGACCGCATCGAGGAGCCTCGTCTCGATGAACTCAGCGCTGCGGTCGTAGAGATCCTCCTCGCCGAGCCCTGCTGAAATGAGCCACCCTTGAGCCTCGACGCCTGTCTGCGAGCGGATGCCCTTGACCGTGGAGTACACGAACGGCCCGCCGGAAGGCGAAAAGGCCCTCTCCAGGTCCCCGCCGGCGATGGCACCGGCAACCTGTGAGAGAATGGGGAAGTACCTCTTGCCCTCCCTCCCGCCGTGTCTCGGGCTTTCCTCTCTGTCGCGGCCTGTCGCAGGGGGCATCATGACAAAGGCAAAACGGTTTACCCTCTTTTCGTACCCGCACGGGTAGATGACCCTGGGTTCCATCCTCTGATCGCAGATGATCTCCAGGAGGTCGTCATCGGTGATCTGGTAAGTGTCTTTTTTCAAAGCCACCAGAGCCATGGCCTCGAGCACGCTCACCCCGACGACGCGGTCGAGGACCTTGGGGGTCGTATCGATGATGACATCCACCCGGCGCTCCTTGAGCAAAGCGACCCGATCGTCGTAGGCGGTCGAAGTGACTACCACCTTGCCCTCGAACTCTTTTGCGGTATAGGGCTCGACATAGCGATAGAACCCATAGTAGGGGATTACCGCCATAGCTGCCGACCCCAGCGCCTTCCTGACCGTCCTGTCCCCCCAGGAGCGCAGGGCGTCGGCCTTCATGGAGATCCGTCTCGCCGGCAGCCACTCCAGGAGGGGGTGGATCCTTTCGGCGTACGACCCGAGTTCCTTCAAGGAAGTAAGCAACCTGGGGATACCATCCTCGAAGACAGGGTCTGCGAAAAGAAGATTCTCGGTAAATTCTGAAAGGACCTGGGCGAGGGTCGAATTGGCCAGGCCTGAAAAAAAGAGTATGCGGGCGTTGGTAAAGTAATTGTTCCCGAATTTGAACTGGAGATGCCTGATGGACCATTCATGCACCACGGTCCGCATGGCCGCCCCGGTCGTCACCGGCGTGTGCATATGCGCGGCGAGCTTGGCCAGCTCCTCGGTTTCCTTCTCGAGCTGCGGCCCGCGCCCTATCGTGTACGGAAACCGCATTCCGCCCAGCGCGATAGCGTCGACCTTCTTGTTGAGCTTGAGCAGAAGCTCTGCCGCCTTCTCGAGCCGTCCGTCCGTGCCGATTCGCTGAATGTGGAATCTCTGGCCCAAGAAATGCGTCTCGAGCTCGTAATCATCCCGGCTCGCGCCGAGGCTTATATGAAGCACCCGCTTCATCGCTCTCTGTTCTCTCCTGGAAGACCCCTCGCCTTGGCGGCCTCGGCCCTATTCTATCTCATCCATGAGGACATTGAAAAAGCCCTTGGTGGAGAGCGCGATGCCTTGATGCCTCCCGCAAAATGCTCCAGAATGGCTGGGTCGCGCTGAAGACACGACGCGCGTCGCACGGCTGCAACAGAGGAGGACATGTGCGAGCGTGGCCGCCACGAAGACGACCCTCCAGGACATGTTCAGGGCGCTCAGTTCGGCCAACTACCGGTTGTTTTTCATAGGCCAGAGCGTCTCGCTCATCGGGACTTGGATGCAGACAGTCGCAATGAGCTGGCTGGTCTATCGCCTGAGTCATTCCGCGGTGCTGCTCGGCGTCCTGGGCTTTGTCACTGACATCCCCGGCTTCCTCCTCATGCCCTTTGCCGGCGTGATCGCCGACCGCCTGGATCGCCGCCGCATCGTCATGGCGACCCAGCTGCTCGCAATGGCCCAGGCGTGCGCCCTTTCGGCACTCGTGCTCACCGAGGGCGTGCGCATATGGCACCTGATCGCCCTCAGTACCTTTCTCGGCTGTGTCACCGCCTTCGACCTGCCCACGAGGCAGGCATTCGTGGTGGAACTGGTCGCGACAAAGGAGCACATCCCCAACGCAATAGCCCTGAACTCCACGATCTTCAATCTGGCGAGGCTCCTCGGGCCGTCCGCAGCGGGCCTGCTTATTTCCGCAGCAGGCGAGGGGGCATGCTTCCTCATCAATGCCGCAAGTTACGGGGCAGTGATCGCTGCCCTTGTCCTCATTCGGAGGCCTGAGGCGCCGACTCGCACCTCGACAAAGGAGACGAGTCCTTTGTCCGCCTTGCGGCAGGGGCTCTCGTACTCCTACAGATTCCTGCCGATTCGAAATATCCTCATGCTGACCGCACTGGTCAGCACGGTGGGTCTCCCCTACACCGTGCTCATGCCGATCATCGCGGGGACGGTCCTCGATGGCGGCTCTCGCACCCTGGGTTTTCTCATGGGGGCAGGTGGGGCAGGCGCACTCGCAGGTGCTCTCGCCATGGCATCCCGAAAGACGGTGCTCGGGCTGGGCAAGACGATACCCGCGGCAGCGGGGCTGTTCAGCGGCGGCTTGCTGGTGCTCGCGCTGTCACGAAACGTGCTCCTCTCCGCTGCAGCCATGCTCGTGATGGGGTTCGGGCTGATCACCCAGTTGGCGGCGAGCAATACCCTGCTTCAAACCCTGGTGGACGAGGACAAGCGCGGCAGGGTAATGGGGATCTACACCATGGCTGTTCGCGGCATGGTGCCCCTCGGCAGTCTCGTGACAGGGTATGTGGCAGTGGTCGTCGGCCCGTCGACCGCCCTGGCCGCGGGAGGGACGTTGTGTGCAGCCGGTGCCTTGATGTTTCGGAGCCGGCTCCCCAAGATGAGGGAGATCGTGAGGCCCATTTACCTGCGGGAGGGTATCATCCGGGATATCGAACAACCCCTCGGCTAGAGCCGGACCAAGGGGGGCGTGCTGCGGTGCACGCGAAGGCCAACAGAGGAACGGAGAAGCCTGATGTGCCGTCGACGCCCGTGGACACCACGCGAGCGATACGAGCCGAGTCTGCGCGTTTCGTCCTCCAGTATCAGAGAACCCGTGCGACGCTGACGCGGTGGAGGGAGCCGCTCGTCGGGGTTGCCTCTGCCTCGGATCCTTTGTTTCGATCACTCGCATCCGCTGTGGGCCCGGCCCATGCGCTCCCCCAGGACCTGCTGCGAGGGGCAGCCACGGTCGTCGCCTTCTTTGTGCCTTTCACCGAGGAGACGACCAGAAGCAATGCCAGGGGAGAGGAGGCGTCGAGAGAGTGGGCGCGTGCATACATCGAGACAAACCGCCTCATCGCCGACCTGAGCAGGCACCTCGCCGAGTATCTGGAGTCATTCGGACACGCAGTTCGCACGATGCCTGCGACACACCGCTTCGATCGCCGCACGCTCGTCAGCGCCTGGTCACACAGACACGTGGCGTATATCGCAGGTCTCGGCACCTTCGGGCTCAACAATATGCTCATAACCCGGCATGGGTGCTGCGGCAGGTTGGGCAGCCTGATCACCACCCTGGAGATGGAAGCCGACCCCAGGCCGGCCACAGAGGCGTGTCTCTATTATCGCTTTGGGGGTACCTGCAGGCAGTGCGTCGCCCGCTGTCGGTGGGGTGCTCTCTACCCGCAGGGGTTCGACCGGCACAGATGCTATGAGATATGTCTCTCCAACGAAAGACGCTTCAAGGCCATGGGCAAAGCAGATGTGTGCGGCAAATGCCTTGTCGGTATCCCCTGTTCGCACGAGATCCCTGCCGGAGCGCCGCGTGGACGCCCTTGAGACGACAGTTCAGTGGGTGATCGGTACCGTGCCTGAAGAAACCAGGGGCAGGATCTCCTCCACGTGGAAGTGGACGAGATGGAGCCTTCCTGTCTCCTCGGGGGCATAACTGCGCCTCATGAGCTCTCTTATACGCCCCTGATCGTCCTCTTCGTGGGTCTTTCTCAAGCTGAGCCGCACGCCGGAGGCGCCGCTCTCGTGCTCCTTGAACAGGTACGAGGCATGAGGATTTGCCTGGAGATTGGCGTAGGTTCGCCGCTCAGTCATGATGAAGGCGACATGCTCGTCGTCGATGACGTGGGGTCGTGCGTAAAGGGACGTATTGACTCGTCCTGAGGCGTCCGCCGTGGCGAGTACTCCGACACCCCGACTCTTTTCAAAATACTCCGAAAGCTTCATGTATGCCTTCCTCCGCTCTCTTGCGCCTGTCTCGTCACTGCCGGCTCGACTCTCACATCGAGAGCCGGCCTTTGTATTCGATGATCCCGAGGTCCCCGAAGGTCCGCGCACCTTTCTGCACCGGAGGACCTCCGCGTTCCATGGTCGCCGGGTCTAACTCCTGCCACAGCGGAAACAGAACGCGGGCACGAGGTCAATAGCACTCTGGATGGCCGGGGTGCCCGAAGACCTCCAAGACGCCACCCCTGCGACCCCGGCGAGCTGGACAATGCCCAGGCCCGGGTGTAAGAAGGGTCTGAATGTCGCGACCCTCACGGTGTCTCGTGCCCGACGCCGTTGGCCGGTGAGGGCAGCCACAGTTGCGGGGTGCTTGCTCTGCCCGGCAGGGGCGAGAGAGACCGAGGACACTCGAGCAAGGCCCCCGGGAAGGATATTGAGACAAGAGATGAAGCCTTTCCCTTTTCCCAGTGCACGCAGGAGGGAGGCGCCTGAAGCCCGCTCCTCGAGGCGGCCGAGCCGACGCGTCGTGGCGCCCCCGCGTTTCGCCCACTCCATTGCCCTGTGCCCTGCAGGCATCCCGGTCCGTCCTGAACGGCCGTGGCTGCGGGCGCCCTGGACCGCTCTTTTGGTCTTGGCTGCGTTCATGTGGCTGGCGGCGTGCGCGCCTGAGGACCAGAACTACCACGAGTTCTGGCTCGCCTCGCCCGCCCCGTCGGTGGAGATAACCTTTCTCGGGGCGGACCACACGGATTTCGTGGAGCACTCGTTCCTCTTCGATCTTCTCGACCCCTGCAACATAGGCACGGCAGACCACAACAAGGTCAAGGCCCTTTCCTTCAAGTACATAGTGGCCTTCCTCAATCACCGCGTGCGCGGCTGGGAGCGCTTTGCAGAAGACTATTCAGGGACAGGCCTCGATGCAGACCGGCTGAGCGGGGATGTCGTCTGGGAGAAAAAATGAAAGCGCGTCACAATGGGCCTCGACCGTATCAGGCCCGTGGGGGCGTGCGCAGCAGAACACTCCGGACAGGCACCGAAGCATTCTCCTCTTGTGTGCCGAACGGACCCGGGGCCGAGCACCTGCTGTGGGCAGTTGAGTTCTGCCGAGAATCACGGCCCGCGGACCGGTGATCGGACACCGAAAGATCCGGCTTCCCTGGCCTCGCAAGGACCTGCGGGAAGGGCACCTCTTTTTCGGGTTCCACCGTTTTGTCACCGCGAACCTGGTGAACCCCTTCCTCTCCCCTTACCCACTACCTAATCACAAGAAATTTCTTGCGCTCTATGCCGTCTGCTCACATTCAGCAGACCCATAAGAATCACGAGAAACGAAGGGAAACGTTTTCGCCCCTCGTCCCCTATAGGTCTTCCCGGCCTGCGAGCCAGGCTCCAGTCATGGCTGCCCACTGTGACCTCTTTGCGTCGGTGCATAGAGGCGGCTCCGGCCGTGCTCAACCCTGGACTCCTGCTTCCGCAGGAAAGGCGGGGAGGACCGGGACAAGGACTGCAAATACTACTGAGAAAGGGCGCTCGCCTACCTTTCGAGTGTGGGGCAACACGCACCCCGCCTTCTTGCCATACCACGGTAGGCGCCTTCCAGCGCCCAATAGCACCGTTCAGGGACCTCGAGGTCTCCGAGCCGAAAGGACTTCTCGAGCATAGCGCCGTGATAGTCAGAACCTCCCGTCACCAGAAGCTTGGCCTTTGCCGCGATCTCGAGATACCGTTCCACCATGTCCGCCGTGTGCTCGTGACAGTAGGCCTCTATGCCCATGACCCCTTTTGCTATGAGATGCCCGACCATATCCTGGTTCTTGAAAAGACCGGGATGGGCTATCACCGATATGCCGCCGTGCCTGTGTATGGCCTCTATCGTCTCGTCGACACTGTTCTTGGATCGTTTCACATAGCCCGGAGCTCCGTCCCCCAAGAACCGCTCGAAGGCCTCATCCATGGACGACACGTATCCCTTCTTGACCATTACCCTTGCCAGATGAGGCCTGCCGACAGAGTCGCTGCCCCCTGCCTCTTCGAGGACCTCATCGGGGCTTACCTGCACGCCGCATGCGGCGAGCCTCTCGCACATCCGCCTTATTCTCGCAACCCGTGAAACGCGCGGGGCCTCGAGAAACGCCTGGAACTGAGCGGCGTGGTAGTCCATGTAGTACCCCAGCAGGTGGACCTCTTCCCTCGGGTCTGCACTGCTTATCTCCACCCCGGGGATGACCACGATCCCGTGGCGCCGACCTGCCTCGATGGCCTCCTCGAGCCCGTCGGTGGTATCATGGTCCGTGATCGAGATGACCGTGAGGCCGCGGGACGCAGCCTCTGCCACCACCTCTGAAGGGGTCATGGTGCCGTCAGAGGCCTTTGTGTGTATGTGAAGGTCGATGTTCAAAGAACCTCTCCTTTCTCCTGCTCTGCAAGGATGGGCGAGCAATTATAGATCGACCCGGAGGGACTTGCAAAAACCGCGTGGCCCGGTGGCCCGCGTACTCTCTATCGATGAGCGCCGATGAGGCCAGGATCCCTAATTTTTTCGATCCGTGCCGAGAGAAGGGACACACCCAGTGCTCGTCGACCTGCACGTTCACACGCGCAGATACTCGGGATGCAGTTCCATAGAACCCGAGGATCTCCTCGAGAGGGCCTTGGAGATCGGCCTGGACGGCATCGCCCTGACTGAACACGGCATCCTTTGGCCTTCCGGACCGCTCGAGGAGCTGCGGCGCACCGCAGGCCGCCGCCTCAGGATACTTGTCGGTCAAGAGGTTGCTTGTTATAGTCGGGAGGGCAGGTTCGAGGGTGAGTTTCTCGTCTTCGGGGTGGACCGAGCCTTGGGCTCGAACTCGTCTGCCGCCGAACTCATCTCGACCGTACGCACCGTGGGCGGCATCGTCATCGCGGCGCACCCGTACAAGCCCTCGCGAACAGGGGTCGGCTACTACGGTCTTGGAAACGCGTTGTCCTGCTATGACGTCGACGCCATCGAGCTCGGACATCCCGACCATGACGGCCGTTCGATCATCGAGGGCGCGCGCCTGTCCGTCGTGGGCAATATACCTGCCACCGGCGGCTCCGACGCCCACAGTCTCTCTGCGCTGGGCGCCTACGCGACGCTGTGCCTCAGAGACGTTGCGTGCGAGAAGGAGCTGGCCGCCGCAGTACGGCAGGGTCTCGTAGTCCCGGTCGCGAGAAAGGACGGCAGATACGTCCCGTTGTAGAGGCGAACACGTCCGACGAGCGGGGTAGGGGCCCGCGAGGGCCTCCGACCCTCGAAACCCACGTACGTCCCGAGAAAACGTGGGGGGGGTTGTTCGATCCTGCGCCAGGCCCGGTATCTCGAACAGAGGCGGTCGACGCTGGAGCGGATTGCCCTGGTCCAAAGGAGAAACCTCGCATGAAGGCATACGTTCTTCGCACAGGGACCTCGATAGCGCCATTCGACGACCCGCCGGGAGAGGCTATGGTGCTCAACCGCCCCATGGGGCAGAGGCGGACAGAGACGCTTGAACGTCACGGCCTCGAGGTCGTCCACATAGGCTCCCTCGATGAGATCGAGGAGACCGAATACTTCCTTCTGATGGACTACGTCTATTTCTCCCCGCATTGCTTCCGGCTGTTCTACAAGACGGCCATGAGGGATCGAACGAGCAAGGTGTTGGCATTGCGATCCAACGCCCAGACAGAGATGGCCTCGCCCATGCAGGAGCTTCGAACCCTCCCTGCGGAGAACCCCCAAGAGCCCCCTCTCTTCCTGTTCGATCTCTACTACATAAACGAGAGGGCCAGGACGGTCGACCCAGCCTGGCTTCGAGGGGTCCCCGCAGAAGAGATACCCGCAAAGGTACGCGTGCACGAGGTCGACCCGCCCTTCTACGTCAGGGTAAAGGAGAAGACCAGGATCGGCATGTCCAAGACGTACTGCATGCATATCCGGCATTGGACGCACCTCTATCTCCTCAACTTCTGGGCGCTGACCGCCCTGCCCTTCGAGTGGTTCCCCAAAAAGCTCGTCTGGTTCCTGTGGCGGGTCCTTACCGCCTTTTCCCTCTGTCGTGCCAAGATCGCACGACGGCTGGTGATCAAGGGAAAGCACTGCAGAATACATCCGTCGGCCGTCGTGGAACTCTCCGTGCTCGGAGACAATGTGACCATCGGCCCGCACGCGGTCGTCAGAGGCTCCTATCTCGGCGACGGTGTCAGGGTGAACGAGGCGAGCAAGATCCTGGGTTCGATCGTCGGTGACCACTCGGATATCGCGTGGAATTCCGTGGTGAGCATGTGCGTGCTGTACCCGAGAACCTCGGTGGGCATACCCGGCCTTCAGACAGCCATGACCGGCCGCGAGACCTTTGTATCATCCATGACCTGCCCCCTCGACGTGAAATTCCAGGGCGGCTACGTGAGCGTACGACATGACGGAAAGACCTTCAGGACCAATCTGACCACCCTGGGCCCCTGCTTTGGACACAGGGTCAGGATCGGCGCAGGCGTCATGATAAACTGCGGCCGCCAGATCCCCAGCGATGTGGATATCCTCCCAGACCCAGGGGGCATGCTCTCGAGGATCCCGGACTCCCTCGCACCAGGTCGCACCTATATTGTGAAAGGTGGGACCTTGGTGGAGGTGGAGCAGGGGGATGGCTCCAAGCGGAGGGCGACGTGAACGCCGAGATGGGGGCCAGGGGCGCGACTCGAGCAAAGACGCCTCCAGGGCGCACAGCCCATCCGCAGGCTTCCCGAGGGCGCCTATGAAGGGCACTCTGGCGTGGGCGTCGTTGATTGCCGCCGTCGTGGTCGCGGCCTTTTCGCCTTCTGTTCAGATCCCGTTCTTTATGGACGACTACCTCCACCTCAGCCTCATCGAGGAACACCTGGGCGATCTCCGGTCGATTTCGTACAACACCTTCAGCACCGCGAGCATCCCTGCCGAGACCCTGAGGCAGAACATGCCGTGGTGGACGGACCCTTCGTTCCGGTTTCACTATTTCAGGCCGATAGCCAGCCTTTCGCTCGTCCTGGACTTCATGCTCTGGGGCAAGGACCCCCGCGGTTACCACTACACGTCTCTGGCGGCCCATTGCCTGTGCGCACTACTGATCTATCTGCTCGCCTTGCGTCTGGGGCTCTCGAGAAGGTTCGCCGCCCTGGGGGCGCTCGTCTCCGGGCTTCATTGCAACCATATCTTCTCGGTCTCGTGGGTCTGCAACCGTGACAGCTCCTTGGGATCCCTCTTTTTCCTAGCCTCGCTTCTCTCCTATGTCAGGTATCTCGACCTCAGAGAGGTGCGGAGCAAGGGGCAATGGGGTTTTCTCGCGCTCTGCTTCGTGCTGTTCCTTCTCGGCGTGCTCTCCAAAGAGAGCGTTGTGGTCGAGCCGGCTGTCCTCCTTATGCTCCTTGCAGTGAGAACCGGGCGCTTCGGCCGCGGGGAGGCGGCCGGCGGCCGGCCCCCCTCCATGGCACCTGCGATCGTCTGCCTCGCTCCCTTTGTGGTGTTCTCCATCGGCTACTCGGTCTGGTACGCCGCCACGGGCCATGGCGTCTCCACCGGGTACCTCCTCGTCTCCGGCCAAAACTCGCTTGCGGCAAATCTGGCCATTGCGGCCAAGAACCTCTTTCTCTATCTCATCGCTCTGTTCTTCTACGTCCCGCCCGAGTTCAACCGCGCGGCCCTGGCGTGGCCTTGGTGGCTCGTGTGGGTCTGCGTGCTCGCACTGCCTGCCGGGGTCGTTTTCTGGCAGCGGGCGGCATTCAGGCGCACTCCCTGTGTGTGGGTATTCGGCGTCTGGGTCTTTGTCTTCCTGGCAACCCCTGTGGCCTTCATCCCCTTGGGACGCCTCCTCACCACATCGACTCTGGGCTATGGTCTTGTCGTCGCCGCGGTCGCGGAGAATCTTTTGGCGACGACCCGGAGGCGGCTCTGGAGGGTAGGCGCGTCGGTGCTCGCTGTCCTCTATTTTGTCCTGGCCCCGTTCGCGCTCGATGTCTCCTCGACCTCGTTCCTGGCCTCGAGGGGAGATACGGTCCATCTCCGCCTCGAGAGGGCCATTGCGAAGGTAAGGGAGGAGCTGCCTCGAAATGCGGAGATCTTTCTTCTCAATGTGCCCGAGCCAGCCTCTGCGTATATGGCTGCCGTGGTCCACCGGTTCCATAGCGGAGACAAAGAGACAAGAATCAGTGTGTTGGGCAACGCTCCGGCCCCCCCTGCGGTCGAGCGAGACGGCCCTGCCTCATTGAGACTCGGGAACGACAACGGTATTATCGACCTCAATGTGGCGATCCCTCTCGTCCCCCTGGCCCAAGGGGCGAGGATCGAGATGCCCACCTTTACGGTCGAGGTCGAGAGGATGCGAGGGAAACAGCCGGTCGAGGTGCTCTTCAGGCTCGAAAAGCCGCTCGAAAGCCCTGAGTTGGCCTTCATCGTTTTCTCAGAAGGCCAAGCGAAGAGGACCGCATTCCCAGCCCGCCACTGACCACCCAGGCGCTAGGGAGGACACACCATGGCGAAGACCCACATTCTCGGCGCGGGCCTCTCAGGGATGATCGCCGCCATTCACGCGGCTCGTCAGGGAAAAGAGGTGCTGGTACTGGAAGGCCACTCGGGGATAGGGGGGCTCAAGGGGGTACACCCCTCGGCGCACACCACGCCCATCGACCCGTGGTGGGTATCGAGGTATCTGGACATCGACATAACACCTTCGTTCAAGCCTATCCTCGACTTCAGGCTCGGCGTACTGAACCGCCTCTATTCGTGTCGCACCGAGACGCTCTACTGCGTGGAAAGAGGCGACAGGCCCACGGCGATAGACCAGTTGCTCTACCAGGAGTGTCTCGGATGCGGTGTCTCCTTCGAGTTCGGCGCGCTCGTAAAGGATCCGTACGAGCTCCCGCCCAATTCTATCCTGGCTACCGGTCTCCACCGCGAGATGTTCGAGGCCCTCGGGATCCCCTACGAGACGGTGTATTCGTTCTGGATGACCGCCGAGCGAAGCTCCGGTATGTTTTCCTCGCTCAAGGCGGACTTCGAACAGCTGCTCGTGGGATACCTCTATCCCTACACGACAGATTATTTCTACGTGACCGCGGTCAACGATCTCTGGTACGCCCTCCTGTTCTCGAGAAGACCCCTGCACAAGGCCCACCTTGCCGCCTGCGTGAGCAGTGTGGAGGAACGCCTCGGCGTCAGGCTCGCGGGGTGGAAGTATCTCACAGGCGCCGTCCCCACAAAAAGCATCGCCAACCCTCGGCTCCTCCTTGGCGACAAGATCCTCGCAGGCAGCCTCTCCGGCAGTATGGATCCTTTCTATCTTTTCGGCATTCACGGGGCACTGCTCTCTGGGAAGATCGCAGCCATGGCACTCGAGGAGCCGGAGAAGGCCCAGGCGGAATTCAAAAGGATAAACCGCTTCTACGTGGCGACGTGGCTGCAGCGCAGACTCTATGAATACAACCCCCTGCGCCACCATATGTTCAATGCCTTGCTCATGTGCCCGTCGCTCACCTGCCAACTGTCCAGATGCGCTACGCTCGGTATACCGGGGTATGTCCAGGGCTGGTTCCCGAGAAAGACCATGGTATCCTCGATCGAACGCACCACGTGAGAGCGAGGCGCTTCGGTGCCCCGGGCAGCTCTCCTCCGCCCCCGGCTGCTGCGGCGGTTGTCGTCGGGCCGCACGCAGTCTGGTGCAGGGCCCGCGTGAGGCTCTTTCTCCAGGGTCTCGCCAGAGGGCGGGCAGGGAGGACGCCCGCTTTCTCCGGGGAAGGGCATGCCCGTCGAGACCGGACGAATTCCCGCAAGGAGGGACCTATCGATGAAGGACGGCCGGGCGTCGAGACAAAGACTCCATGTTCTCTTGCTCGTTCTCGCCTTTTTCGCGTGGAACTGCGGGGACAACGAATCGTTTCACCCGTCACCGTTGCCGGCCGGACCCGAACCATCCGGGGGTCTGCAAGGCGTTGCCCGTTTCTATCCCGAGGGTGCCGACCGGGACTCGTTCCCTCCGTCTCTCGCACTCCTTGAGCCCTTCCTTGCCATTGACGACGTCCCGGCGGACTGGCCCACAAGACCCGTCTTTTCCAGGAACGCCTTCGGCTTTACCGCCACAATACCCATCGAGGAAGGCACGAGCCTCTACGGCACAGGCGAGATCGCAGGGCCGCTCCTGCGCAACGGCCGGGTAACCTATACCTGGAACATGGACAGCGGCTTCTATACCGACAATTCGGACCACCTCTACCAGTCCCACCCCTGGGTCTTGGCGGTCCGCAAGGACGGCACGGCATTCGGCGTTCTCGCCGACACGACCTTTCGCACCGTGATCGACCTTAGAAGAAGCATCTCGTTCGGCTCGGCCCGGCCATTCCCCGTAGTGGTGATCGATGCCGAATCGCCCCAAGGGGTGCTCAGACGCCTGGCCACTCTCGTCGGCACGATCCCGCTCCCTCCTCTCTGGGCGATCGGCTTTCACCAGTCGCGTTATTCCTACTACCCGGAAAGCGAGGTTCGCGCCGTTGCCGACGAGTATCGCCTGCGGCGCATCCCGTGCGACGTCATATGGATGGATATCGATTACATGGACGGTTATCGAGTTTTCACCTTCGACCCCAAAGGGTTCCCGGACCCTGCTGCGACGAACGCCTATCTTCACTCGAGAGGCTTCAAATCGGTCTGGATCATCGATCCGGGGGTCAAGGTGGAGCCCGGTTATTTCGTGTTCGACCAGGGCACGGCGGGCGACCACTGGGTCCTCACCGACGGGGGCGTCCCCTACACCGGAAGGGTCTGGCCGGGCATGTGCGTATTCCCCGACTTCACCAGCGGACGTACCAGGGAATGGTGGGCCGGCCTCTACAAGGGGTTTCTGTCCACGGGCATCGACGGCGTCTGGAACGACATGAACGAGCCGGCGATCTTCAGCGCACTCGGCCTCCCGAAGACCATGCCCGAGACCAACCGCCATCGAGGAGACGGCACGCTCCCCCCGGATCTCCACGCCCGCTACCACAATGTCTACGGGATGCTCATGGCGAGGGCCACCTACGAGGGGATGCGCGCGGCACGACCAGAAAGGCGGCCTTTTGTCCTGACCCGTTCGAATTATCTGGGAGGGCAGCGCTACGCGGCGACCTGGACAGGCGACAATGTCGCGAACTGGGATCACCTGTATTGGTCCATCACCATGATTCTCAATCTGGGGCTTTCGGCCCAGCCGTTCTCAGGGCCTGACATCGGCGGGCACAACATCAACGCAACGGCCGATCTCTTCGCCCGGTGGATCGGCGTCGGTGCGCTTTTCCCTTTCAGCAGGGCGCACAAGACCAAGATGTCGAAACATCACGAGCCCTGGTCGTTCGGACCCGAGGTGGAGGCAGTCGCCCGCACTGCCATAGAGCGCCGCTATCGGCTCATCCCCTACCTCTACACGCTCTTCTACGAGGCCTCTACAACGGGCCTGCCTGTGATGAGGCCGGTCTTTTTCGCAGATCCGAAGGACCCTGAACTGCGGGGCGAAGACCATGCGTTCCTTTTGGGCGACGATCTCCTCGTAGAGCCGATCCTCACGCCCCAGCCTTCGCACGCGTTCCGCGAGCCCCGGGGCATCTGGCGTCAGGTACGCCTGGTCGGCGAGGAGGAGTACGGAGACGGTCTCGATCTGCCGATCCTCAAGATCCGCGGCGGGGCCATCGTCCCGCTCGGCAGGGTCGTACAGAACACCTCGGAACGATCCCTCGATCCCCTCACGCTGCTCGTGTGCCTCGACGCCGGGGGACGCGCTGAGGGGACCTTGTACGAAGACGCGGGCGAGGGCTACGGGTACCTCGAGGGCGACTACCTCCTGACCACGTACCGGGCCACGCAGGAGGGGCGCAGGGTCACGGTGGGAATAGCGGGCACGCGGGGAAAGATGCCGCGGCCGTCCCGCTCGGTGCGAGTCGAACTCCTGACCGACTCCGGGGTCATAGCGGAAGAAGGCGTCGAGGAGAGAGGCGTCACATTGGAAATCCCTTAGCAGGGGGAAGAGACACCGGAGCACAGAAAGAGAACGGGCGGCAGCCCGGCGCACCGCAAGGGCCAGGAAGTGCTACGCCTCAGGCGATCTGCTTTCCCACAAACGGCGGGGAGGCGTGGAAGGAGGCATCGACGAGGATTGCCCCCCACTTCTCGTCGATACTCGTGTAGGTGCCCTTCACCTGGAAGGCGACCGGTTCGGTGGTGATAACGCATGCAGCGATTCGGGCCTCGGGCCTGAGATCGCGCATGTACTCATTCATGGGTGGTTTGGAAAACACCAGGACGTCCTTGGCGACCGGGTTGAGCGCCACCACAGGGACTGCGTACGGGTAGCCGTCGGTATCGATGAACGCGATGACCTTTACCGCCGCTATCCTGGAGAATTTCTCGGCCATGACGGGGTGCAGCATGCTCTTGCCTCGCGTGTACCGTCTGCCCCATGCCGTGTGCACCTTTGATCTGAGGTTCCAGCCGAGCATCTGGGCCTTGGTCAGACGAAAACACGGCGAGATGTCGCATACGGCGATCGACCCTGCGCTGCGGACCCCCATATAGGCATTGTAGCGAAGCATGGGCGAGGAGTTTATCTCGTCCACGTACTCGCCCACCTTTTGAAACCCTTTGAACACGCCCCGGATCGTGGCGCCGAAAAGGGCCTCTGTGAACACGGTCACGCTCACCTGAGGGTTCGCCGCGAGATTCTTTTCGGTCTTCCACATGAGGAAGTTTCCGAAGATGAGCGTGGTGCGGTCATGGGGTCGTATCGATATGATCGGCACCACATTCGGCGTGCCGACGGCATCCTTGGTGGCCAGAAACTTCGGGGTCATATCGCCCATAAGGGCGGCAAAGAGTTTCTCGTCCACGACAGACTGCATGCTTCTCCCGCCAGCGGCCGGCCCTGAGGGGCTATATCTGGTGACAATAACGAGCGATGAGTTCGTCCTGAATTTCCTTGCCCAGCGTTACAAAATAGGCATTGTACCCCGTCACCCTGACCAGAAGGTTCCTGTACTCGTCGGGACGGCGTTGTGCCTCACGAAGTGTGGCGGCATCGAGGATATTGATCTGCAAGGCCGACCCCCCACGCTCGCTGTAGGCGCGCAACAGCGCCATGAGCTTCTGCCGGTGTTCCTCGCCCTTCACAACGGCAGGAGAAAAGCTTATCGTGTGCGAGCCACCGTTGGGGATCGTCTTCCACCCGAGCGAGCCGACCGAGTTGATGACCGAGGTGGGACCTTTTCTGTCCACACCATTGACCGGGCAGACGCCGTTGGACAGGAAGGACCCTCTCGGGCGGCCATCCGGCGTGGCGGCGGTCTTGGGCGCGTAGCTGATCCAGTAGTTCCACGAGAGATACCCTGCTCTGTACCGTCTCCCTGTGAACGGCGAGACGTAGCGGGTCACCTCGGTGGACCAGAACGTCGAGACCTTCTCCGCCATCTCGTCTGCACTGGGGTCGTCGTTACCGTACTTGGGGGACTTGTTGAGCAGTCTCTGTCTGAGGCCCTCGAACCCTTTGAAGTTCGCCTCGATGGCCTCGAGCAGCTCGCCCATACCGATGCTGCGGTCATCGAAGATAAGTTTTTTCACGGCAAGCAGGGAATCTATGGTGGTGGCGAGCCCCACGCCCTCCATGGTAATGAAGTTATGCTGCGCCCCTCCCCTATTCACGTCTTTCCCTGAGGACTCGCACCCCCGGACAAGGCAGGAGAGGTAGGGAACAGGCTCGAACCTGGCCCTGATCTCGTCCGAAAGGTTGTAGAGCTTGATGAGGGTCTCCATGATGAAAAGCGTCTGCCTCTGATACGCCTTCCAGAAATCCTCGAAGCCCTCGAAGGCCCGCGGATCCCCGGTCTTGGGCCCGACCTGCTTTCCCGTGGCCTGATCCTTCCCGTTGAAGAGTACCAGCTCTATGGCCTTGGCGAGATTGATATTGACGTCGACGGTGCCTGAACGATCGTTCCCTTGAAGGGTGTTCTCCAGACACCCCACAGGGGCATAGTCCCAAAGCCTTTCCTTGGGGAGCCCGATCCACTCGAGCGCGGCCATACTGGTCTCGTCGAAGTTGAGCAGGAAAGGGGCTCCCTGCGCCTTGGATACGATCTCGACCACGCGCCTGAGGAGTCTTTCAGGGCTGTTTCGATGCAGGCGGACGTTCGGTTTTGGTTCGAGCAGATTCATCTCCTCGATCACATCGAGGAACAGGTAGGTGAGATCGTTGGTGAGATCCTCCCCCCGAGGTCCCTTCCCGCTCAGGGTTATGAGTTGGCCGAAGGAGGAGTTGATGCCCTGGTTGTTGCCGATCCTCCCCTGAAAGTCGTAAGCGTAGTTGTGCTTGATGAAGAAGCATTGCACCAGTTCTTTGGCGAACGCCTTCTCGAGAACGCCTCCACCGATGTCCCTCACGTAGTAGGGGTAGAGATACTGATCGATCCGACCGTAGGAAAGCCCCGGCCCTGGGTACGATTCCGCGGCCATCACCAGCATGTGGGTGAACCAGAGCGACTGGAGCGCCTCCCAAAAGCCACCGGCCGGCTCCCACGGTACCTTTTCGCATATCCCGATCATACGCTCTATCTCGGCGAGGCGCTCCTTGTCCGTGACGGCCTCTCGCATCTCCCTTAGCTTGTCCGCATACCGTCGTGCCAGGATGCGAGGCACCTCGCAACTCACCACGAGGGCCTGGAGCGTGCTTCGATGCTCCTCCGAAAGGCCTGCGGCATCGCCCAGCAGCTCCTCGAAACGCTCCTTGAGCCCCCTGAAGCCGATCTCCAGCACGGTCTTGTAATCGGGGATGAGATGGCCTGCGGTCGCCCCGCCGTTGCCGAGTCCAAAGGCATCGCACCTCTTGAGCAACTTGACATAACGGCGTTCCATGGCTTTGAATCTCTTCGCCTCGCCCTTCGTGAGCGTCCTGGACAGGGCGGTGTTGAAATGCCCGCCCACGATAAGCTCTCCGTCGAGGACATGGACCGGGAGGTACCGTTCGACGACCTCCTTGAAGAAACAGGCCCTTCTCAGGATGAGGGGCTGCTCCCAGAAGGAATCGGGCAGAGAGACCGTTCGGGCATCCACGAGCAGAGAGTCCCTGAATGCGTCCATAAAAGGGAACACCTCGGGCGCGACACCCCAGGT
>Ga0068707_1001299_pt1 | contig 17277 bp, 10 predicted proteins | sample YNPNPMetaG_FD_66600 | JGI IMG/M metagenome (GOLD analysis project Ga0068707, IMG submission 66600) | Anoxygenic and chlorotrophic microbial mat microbial communities from Yellowstone National Park, USA - YNP NP MetaG | ecosystem: Environmental > Aquatic > Thermal springs > Hot (42-90C) >...
GGAACTGCAACGGACCTTTGAGGGTCTGAAAAAACAAGGGGCGATGCCGTCCGGTTTTCAGCGGCTGATCGAGGCCCATTTCCAACACGAAAAGCCCAGACCTAACGAGGTGATCTTGAACCGTCGCCATCTGCTGGTGCGACGGGCGCTTGAGCAATCAACCCGTGTCCCACTGGCAAGTGTGGTCCGGTTGCTGGTTATCAAGGCACTGCGGATGGCGGGCATGCCGCTGGATACAAAGATCCGCGAAGTCGAACATGCAGATTTGGTCTGGATTGCCGAGGCCCTTTGGGGCCGTGATTAAGAAAAAAAGGTGCGTTTTCGGCGCATAGACGAAAGCTGGTATAAATCGATGAAATGGCAAGGGCTGGGTGTCTCGCAAGACAGGATGCTATCGAAATATCGCGTGTTGAGTCTGTGTTAGATTGCTCCATTTCAACCAATCACGCTTCGTCCAAAACTTAGAATAAAGGACCATTATATGAGTTCTGCTGGCGATCAGATCTTATCAGAGCTAGAAGAAATCTCTCAGCGAATTGATGAGCTTATACGCAAGGGCTACAGGAGATCTGCCGTCCGATTGGCGGAGGAGGTGCGGCGGCGGGCGATGGATCACCACCTTCTAATCCCGTATTTGCGCGCTAATTTCCAGATCATGAATAATGCTCAGATGTTATATGATTATCGTCGTGGTACGGATATTGCCATCGAGACCATTACTCTTCTAGAAAGTGAGGAAAAGGCGCGGGAGATCCAGCCCGATTTACCCCTTGATGAATATGAGTATACGATCTACTGGCTCTCAAGCTGCGCTTATGACAACCTGGCCCAGCACTACGCCATCCGTTATGGATACGGGGGATCGCAAGTTCAAGGCGTGGCACAGGAAGGGTTCGAAGTGTGCCGTCGCACCGGAAAACTGGAATGCTTTGCCTGCTTCCGCGAATATGCAATGAACGTTTACGAGGCAACCGGCGATCTTGAAATGGCCATGCACTTCGCGCGAAGTATCTTTCAATCGCTTCCCATGAATGAGGCCAACGATCGACGGGTGGTTGGTGGTACCGGTTATGCCAATCAGTTAGTCCTCCTGGGGAGATTGAATGAGGCTGCCGAAGTTGCCGAATCGTCTCTTGCTTTGGCAAAAAGCAGTTATGATTCCTTCTGTTGGCGTTTTCATGCTCAGTGCTGCTTGGGAGAAATTCTTTACCTTGTCGGGCGTGGGGATGAATTTGAAGAGCGATGCGCCGTCGTGGGTGAACCGGTGGATTGGAGTCTTTTGCCACCGACCGAGGAAAACCTCGTTCTCGCCCGTCGTAAGGCCCTTTACGATGCTGTCAGACTAACCTATCAAGGTTCGCTCGAAGAAGCTGAGGCAATTCTCTCTGCATGGGACCGGGATCTTTATGACCGGCAGGCGTTGGAGCCTTGGTGGGAGGTCCGCACACGCTTGATTGCATTACACAAAATGATGAATCATGCCGATATCGTTGAAAAACTGAGTGATACGTTGAGAAAGGAAGGCCGACAGCATCACGCATGGCTCTATCTGTCGCGATTGGCAGTGATGGAAAGGGGGGAGGTACCTCTCTCCCCTGTTGCCTTCCTCCGCGCCCCGCGGGATGGAATTTTCACGCCACCGCCAACGTGTCAACCTTCTGCACAGCCGAATTACATGGCAGCCGCGAGTTCACGCGAGTCGGAAGTTGCTTCCGACAAAGTGGCTGAATCCACGGAGCAGGCAGTGCAGCAAGAGGATCGAAACAGCGATTTTGCCGAGTTCACGGGTCCCCTTGCTCCCAAATTTAAGGAATGGGCAGAACGGTACGCAAAGGATGATTCCGAAGCAGGAATTTCCGCCATACTGGACGACATCTTTGCCCTCGATCCCAGCACTGTTCAAGTACCACAGGACGCAGTGGAATTGCTGCTAAACGCGGGACGGATTGCCGAGCGTCTTGGCCGGGAACAAGAATTGTGGACATGGGCACAACGCTTTCTTATCCCCTTTTCCGAGAATGGCACAGTGCTTAATCTGGTAGCCACGGCAGGATTTGTGGCAGTCCGGGAACGTTCGCGGCGGCGAGCGTCACGCGGCAAACGCAAAAAAGCTCCCTCACGAAAAAAACATCCGAAACGGAGAGGAACCCTTCCGACTGTCCAGCAATTGGAAGAAATGTTCCGCAAATCTCTGGAGCTTCCGCCTGTTCACCCAGAACATTTTTGGCGGGCGGCACAGTTTTATCGTTTTATCGGTCGGCATGGTGAAGCCGAATGGTGCCTCGCCCATTCTTTTGCCTTGGATCGAAAGAATCCCGTGGTCGCCGTAGCGCTTGCGGATATTTATTCCGAAAACGAGCGCGATGAAGACGCCCTGGCTGTGCTCGATTTGTGCCTTCGTGAAGGCCAGGTGGAAGACTGTGACGTGGCGTGGAATGCCGGCTTAGCTGCCTTTCGGCTTCGCCGATTTGCTGACGCCGAAACTTACTTTAATCATGCGGCACAATGGGGAGCGGACGAAGTATGGTTATACTACTACCGCGCTTGGACGTTGCTCGAGCTGGGGAAGGTGGACGATGCTGAGAAGGATATCCAGATCTTTGAAGCCGCTCGGGGACGCTCTGGCTTGGGAAGCCATACGCTGTGGGCTTGGGTAGCTGCGGAAAGAGGAGAGATTGAAGAACTGAAGCGACATATTCAGAGGGCGCTAGCCATTCCTCTCCAAAAAGTGGAAGATCTTTCCGACCTGGGCATCGAAAAGAACTACCATCAGATGTACCGCATTCTACGAAATACATTACCGGAAGATGACAATGTTTTGTGTGATCTGGTAACTCGGCTTTACCAGGCGGGATTGGTCCCCGAGGAGCTCCTTGATGAGGAACGTCAAAAAAGGCCGATTGTGAGTGATCTTAACTATTACATCTGTGCCGTTCATCAGCCGCTCGACGACGACTGGCCGAAGCACCCCGCATGCTGGGAGAATCAAAAGGACTGGGATTCCTACACGGCGTACTGGGGTGTGCTGGCCCGTAACGCCGAGGAAGCGGAACATTACGCCGTCCAGGCTCAGTCCCGATGTTATCACCGCCCACCTGAAGTCCTCGACGTTGAACTCGAAGAGGAAGGCTTTCTCGATCGTCCGGGCGTGGTCTTCCAGGGAACCCGACGCTATGAAGAGGCCGATTTTCTTTCCAAACTCGATGAATTCTTCGACGCCACGACTGACGAATGGGACGAAGATGATGATCACGACGAATTAGATCGGGATTGACGTGATTGATCAGCGAAAACAACAGCGGGCAGAACATCCGGCGCAAAGAGATACCACCCGATACCTTGGTCGATCAGCCGGCCCCCCGTGATTCGTCTTTGCCCAGGCGTGGATTGTCATCCGTAATTTGTCCACGACGCGCTTGTCACGTCCGCGAAATACCCTTTGATGATCCATTCCACGTCAACGGGCATGACCGGCATGCCCCTCCGACCCTCGGAGGGACCTGCTTGTCAGGTCCGCCGCACAACGTTGGATTATCCATTCCACTTCGGCGGGCACGACAGGCGTGCCCCTCCGACCCTCGGAGGGACCTGCTTGTCAGGTCCGCGGAATTACGTTTGATTATCAATCCCGATTCATCGGACGCGACAAGCGCATCCCTCCGAGGGAGCGGTACAAACACGCCCCTATTGCGCGTCGTCTTCCCCCCAAATCTGGCGGGCACACCTTGACGAGGACCGCTCACGCCTTGCGAATTTTTTCGCGTCCCACGGTGACGTTCCTGGTGGCATTTCGTGTATCGACGATCAACGGGGCGTGACGCACGATAAAGTTATAATCGTAGGCCGAGTGGTCCGTCGCAATCAGAACACAGTCCTGAGAGGCTAGAAACTCCGCGGTAAGCTCCGAACTCGTCATTTCCGGCACACGATAATGCCGCATCTTAGGGAGCTTGGGAATATGCGGATCGTTGTATGTGACGACGGCACCGCCATCCAGAAGCATTTCCATAAGGGCGAACGAAGGGCTTTCGCGGGGATCGTCAACGTCTTTCTTGTAGGCCATGCCCAGAATGCAGACTTTGCTTCCCTTGAGTGGCTTGGCATGCTCATTGAGGGCACAGATGACGCGGTGAATAACGTATTCCGGCATCGAGGTGTTGATTTCACCGGCAAGTTCGATGAATCGCGTCGTCATGCCGTGTCTGCGTGCCAGCCAACTCAAATAAAAGGGATCGATAGGGATGCAGTGTCCGCCCAGACCCGGCCCCGGATAAAACGCCTGAAAACCAAATGGTTTGGTTTTGGCCGCTTCAATGACCTCCCAAACATCGATCCCCAATCGTTGGAACAAAACCTTCAATTCGTTGACCATGGCGATGTTAACGGCCCGATAGGTATTCTCGAGAATCTTGCAGGCCTCAGCCACCTCTGCAGAAGCTACAGGGATGACTTGAACCACGGCATGCCCATACAGAGCAACCGCCAACTGAGTGCTCTTCGGTTCGATTCCTCCGACAACTTTCGGGATGCGATCCGCCGAAAAATTGGGATTCCCAGGATCTTCGCGCTCGGGGCTGAACGCGAGGTAGAAATCCTGACCGACCTTAAGCCCCTTCGCTTCCAGGACGGGTAACATGACTTCGCGTGTCGTTCCGGGATATGTCGTGCTTTCAAGAACAACAAGCTGGTCCGGTCGGAGCACCTCGGCAATGGCGGCCGTGGTTCCCTCGATATATTGAAGATCGGGGTCGCGACTTTCATTCAGAGGAGTGGGAACACAAATCAGGATCGCGTCAGGCTCGCAAAGTCGGCCCATATCAGCGGTTGCCTCGAAACGCCCGGTGGTGACCCACTCCCGAATCCAGTCCGACGGGATATGGCCGATGTAACTCTCGCCCGCATTGAGCTTCTTGACCTTCGCCTCATCGACATCGAAGCCAATTGTGGAAAACCCAACTCTAATAAACGCCCGGAGAAGTGGTAATCCGACATAGCCGAGACCGACGACCCCACTTTTGCGGTTTTCTCTCGAATCTTCCGTTCCAAATCAGCGTATCCCATACGTCAATGCTCCTTTTAACACAAGGCTTTTCGCGCCAACGTGATGGCGATTCTTTCGGGATATACCGCACCCTGGCGATACCGTGTGATGACAAATGCTTTACGAAGATACGTCATCGTAAGGCATCACACAAAAATGTAACATAATTATTGAAAGAAAAGGGCAAAGCACCCCTCCAGAGAGGGGTTGGCTTGATCGAGCTAAACAGCATTAATGGATCTACTGACAAATTCCGCCCGCCCCCGGCTTTGCCGTCAGGGTGTCGGAGCAGCGAGGCCCTTAACCGCTACCTGGCGAACTTCCTTCCCGCGGGCATCCCGAAGGGAAACAAGCACTCGTCCCTCTGTTGACAGGTCACCAGCTGTGATTTTATCGGAGTCTGTCTTTGGCAAAAGGACGGTCGCTCCACCACTGGCAAAGTTCAGCGAAAGGACGTAACCACGGCTGCTGGTCTCCAATTTGACCTCGCTCTTCGACCGCGTTTCCGCACGATGTGGGCGATAAACAACAAGGAACTCCATACTAGAAGCAGGCTCCACTGTCTCCGCCTTCACATGCCATTCGCGGACATTAATCCGCGGACGCGGATTAGGATCGTACTCGTTCGTCTGCGTCATTTTCAAACTTTGGGGAACGAGGAACTGCACGGGGCATTCGACCTTTCCCACGCGGGCAATCAACTCGTTATTTTTCAATTCCATTTTTTCAGGACTATGAAGCCAGTATTGATAAGTGACCGGCCTGTTGGCCGCCAATTGGTCATAAATGACGATCCATTCCGGTTTCAGAAACACGATCGTCCGAGTGAATCGCTTCAGAAGCTGCCGACTCTCTTGCGATTGCGCCTTGGGATCAATATAGCAACCGCCGGCCTCTCCCTGAACACAATCCATCTCCGGTGATGTATAAAAAGCCGTGATTTCGCCTCGTGTCGCTGACGAGTGCGGAACCTGATCCACACCGTCAACTGTGATGCTGTTGACGGATCGCGTGCTCCACATCCAGCGAACATGGTGATCGCTTCCGTAGATATCTCTCCGTCCGCTCGAGACAAACAACCGTTCGTTGTAGGCCGTCAGCAAAAAGGCGTTATTGGCGTCGTATCCGTGAGATTGAAGTCCAAAAGGGCTGGATTTGAATAAGACCTGAACGTTTTCCCGTGCATCGAGCAGCGTCGTATTGAGCGCCGCCTGTCCGATCCCGCGGAAAACCCGCGACGTGGGAAGATCAGTTGGTGCCTTTTTAGGGACCGCCGGGAGTGTGCCACGAATGAATTCCCAGAACTCTCGTGGTTGAGGCGGTCCGCCCATCGATTCGACGTACCACATCCAGTATGGATTCTGAGCCTGGACGGCGAGAACGGACATGAGAGGAACATTGCTCTGCGACTCTCGCGTACACGCCAGATCACCAAAACCTCCTGTGACACCGTGAGGCGGCATCAAATACATGGCATAGTAGCCGGCCTTCGAGAAATAGGGCTTTCGATAAGCATCGATACCGAACGTTGCCCGCATGACGTCGGCCCACCATGTGAACCTCTGGATATAGCTGGCCCAATAACTTGACCCTTCGTGCCAGCCGCCATCATCATCACACCAAACGGGATAAGTGTTGAAGAAAACGTTCATGGCGAACCACGTCCAGTCATCGGCCTCGGGGATCTCTCGATGGAATGTGATCCCAACTTCGCCCAGAAAGTGCCACGCCCGATTAGCATGACTGTTGTACGGTTGCCAAAAATGTCGCGGGCAAAGAGTTCGGTACATTTCATCGCCGCGCGTCTTCATGACCTGACGACATCGCTGTCTTTCTTCCTCTGTGAGCAAATCATAAACAAAGGTGTATGTCCGGCAGAAATAGTAGGCGTAAGGCATACCCGCTTCATCGTTGTAGCGAAATCCGGTTGCCCCGAGTGGATCCCATTCCGCACACTCAAGAAGAATCCTTTTGGCCAGTTCACCATACGGCCGGTGCCCACCAATCTGGTAAACGAAACCAAGGAGTGCCGAGGTGCTCAGCGCACGAATTGTGTATTCCCGGTTTCCCCACCAGATTTTGGCCCATTCGTCGCTCTTCCTTTCGATATCAGGTGGATACTTAGGCGGTTCCTGGGTCGGAGGCGGATTCTTCACGGCCTGATCGCACCGCTGAATCAACGTTCGCCAAAGCTCCTTCTGTGGCCCCTCCGCCGCTTGCTTCAGTCTGGCGCGATCCTGAGGCCGAATAAACAGACGTGGATGTTGGTCGGGAATCCTTGCGAGAAGCTCTTCCCGCGTAGGCATAAGGAAGGCCATGGCCTTATCTTGGATGGTAAATGATCGCACCCGGCTCCAAGCCGTCGTTCCGCTTTTCCCGTATCCACGGTATCGCCAGAAGTACCGGCCCGCGCCAAATGTCTTGGGCGGACAATGCACATTCCAGGTGACGTCTTGTGTGTGGTACACAAGCGAATTGAAAGCATTATCCCGAGCGACCTGCACCTCCCAACGTTCCACTTCTTTCTGGGGTCGCCAGCTAAAAGCTGGAGGATCGACCGTCAACACTGTGCCATCTTCCGGACGGTAGCCCCACTCTCCCGGTTCCGTTGGCCGCTCGTCTAAAGGTAACTGGCTCTCTCCGTACGCAACACTGATACAAGCGACTAATACAATGCACGTCACGGCATAACAGACGAACCTTTTCATGAAGCGAACCTCCCCAAAACGTGTTGGAAACAGCTCTCATTGATCTTCGCAAACTATAGAGACACCAGAATGTCTGGGTTTCACCCGCGTCCGTGTCTCCTGGTTGTGCGAAGGTGAGTAGTTCCTTTGACGACGCCTTCGGCAATGTCACAGCGGAGAGCAATTCTGCAGTGGAGAGTTTTTTCCTTATTACGACCCGACCGTTCGACCCTGACAAAAGCCTGGTGCGCTTGCTGAGACAATGTAAACCACCTAACGGATGGGGAGGGATTCGAACCCCCGGTACCCGAACGGGTACAGCAGTTTTCAAGACTGCCGCCTTAGACCACTCGGCCACCCATCCAGTTTCTGCTGGCCCATCGGCTCAACCGGCAGGGGACATCGCAAGTGACAATCCGCAAGCCAGGTTTGCCGAGAAGACACTCTACCAATCGAGTCACGGGACGTCCTCTTTCGTTACTTTACCGATGACAATTGCCTTCGTAAAGGTCTTTGGAAAGGACTTTTCCTCGGGCCAGGAGATTCGGGTCATCGATGGCCCATTTCCCGCGCGCCGCGTGTTTCCTTTATGGGCCAGGTGGCTCGCAATGGATCCTCATATGGGCCAATTTTTTCCACCGGAATGGGTTGAAAGCCCAGGGCCAGGGCCGGTGAATCAGGTTTGAGACGATAATCGTCTTTGCTGGGATCCATGAACTTGGGGTCGGCAATCAGCGAATGTTGATCGAATCCCATTTGCTGCCATTCGGCAAACGACATAGTTTTGTTGTTGAGACTGACCACCACCGGCTGCCCCTGGTGCCACACGATGTTGTGATCACACTCGAACTGCTTTTCTGGCAAATTTCGCAGTTTATAAGCAAAGGCATTGGCGTCGTGGTAAAAGATGATGTTACGGCGAAAGCGATTATTGGCCATCGGAATGGCATCTTTGGGATGACCGCCTTTTTGCAGTCCCGCATACTTCTGCCAGGCGGGCAAACTGGCATATTGTTCATAACCAAGGGTCATTGTCTCGAGATGACGTGAGTGATCGACCCAGCCATTCATTTCCAGTTGTTGTAATGTTCCGTCCACGAAGATGTTGTTTTCCACGAGATTATCACGGGCGCAGTGGAAATGGATAAGGCCCCTGATAGCCCGCACGACAATGTTGCCGTAAACGTGGACCTCAGCCGAGTTATCATCAAGGTAAATACCCCAGGCGTAGTGGGGGGAAGTCCACCGGCCATCTTGTTGTCCGAAGCCCAGGCTATCGTGGAAATAGTTGTACCGAATAACAGTGCCACGAGGAGAAACCCAGTCGCGGCCCCCTGAGTACGTGACCCCCGTGTCTGCCGTCTCCAGATTGACGTGGCGAATGTGGTTGAATTCAATGATGTGATCGTTCCCTGTGTAACCGATTCCAAAGCGAGGACAGTCGTGGATCAGATTATGGGACGCCCGATTTCCCACGCCCTGGAGGGCAACCCCCACGCCTTGCTTGTAAAAGACCCCTGTGTGATGGATGTAATTGTTATCGGCGTAATGGCCCGCCGGTTGGAGGGTTTTTCGATCACCACCCGTCAGGACAATGGCCTGGCTCCCAACTTCGAAGATGTCGTTTCCGACGACGCCATTGTTCATGCCCTCCTGAACCGAAACCGCAGCAATGTTCGACTCGCATCGGCCACCTACATTGAAAATGGTATTACCGGCAATAAGACAGTGCTCACAGTCACGGAGCACGATCGCTGTGCCTTCACAGCATTCCAGGGTAAACCCTCGAATAACGATGTGCGACGCTCCGCGGACCTCGATGAGCGTTTCCAGTGATGGTGCGTAGACCTCTGCGGCAGACAAATCATTAACGTCCTCGGGCGGCCAGAAATAGAGTTTTCCTGTTCGCCGATCGAGAAACCATTCGCCCGGGGCGTCGAGTTCTTCAAAGAGGTTTCGCAGGTAATAACGATCGTTCGGGCGAATCGGATAAGAGGCGTTGGCGGCCAGTGTCGCCGTTCTCTTTTCTCGATCAAGAGAGGCGATTCGGATGATGTTGTTCCACCAGTTATATCGTGGGAAAACACAGACTTCGGCTTCTTCCGGGTGTGCCCAGTCGCGAAGGTCCTCTGGCCGAATGACCAAAGTGCGTCTGTCTTCGCCGGGAATTTCTGAATACATGGGGACGGGTTTGCCATCAACATAGGCCCAACCGCCCGTGTAAGGTTTCTCCGGGTCGAAATTGGGATATCGAGCCAGGTGTTGACGTTTGCCGTTGCAAAAGAGTTGCCGAAACACAACGCCCCGCAAGGGGCTGACTGAGAGGTCCGACTGCATGATGTGCCCTTTATAGAGGCTCCATTGTGTAATAGGGAAACCACCCCTGAGAACTGGCTTTTCTCCCAGATAGGCGCGATAAACTATCGGGCATTCTTTTTGCCCGGAATCGAGCTGTTCCAGTACAAACGTTTCCTTGAGCCAGTAAACCCCTCCGCGGACCCAAACAGTCATAGGGCCCTGTAGGTCTGACTGTGAATTTGCGGGCGATGTTCCCGAGGCACGAAGTTTTCTGAGGGCATCGCGTGCATGCTGAAGTGTGGCCCAGGGCCCGTCCGTGTTTTCGGCATTAGGGGCAGGAAGTTGCCCGGACCAACCATCGTTGCCGTTCGGCGCAACAAAGAAGTTGCCCGGTCCAGTGGCAACTTGACCGTCATCGAGCGTTTGCTGCCTGCTAGGGGCTTGCTGCAATGTGTTGGCGGTTTGGGCTAGGCGACACTCAGCATAAAACCTGCCACAAGCCCATAGACCATTGCGCTAAGGAAGGTCGTTTTTAGCATATTTAACACCCTCTATTGATGCCCATAGGACGTCAGTTTCCACGTTATGCCAAGAAAACTCACACAACCAACTTTTGTGCCTCCTGTGTACCCGTTCGTCAACCTAACAAGCGTGGGGATTCCGCTGGGTCAGTTCATGTTCGAAGTAGCATCCAGGAGTCAGTTTTCTGCCCCGTGCTGATTTGTCTTATCTAAGGTGCTTATTTCACCGCATACGAGGATATGCGTACTTCCCTTTTGGACCTGCAAGTTGACAACTGGACCATGGCCGAGGGGTTTTCCGGTAACGTAGTCCCAAACCGGGTTAGTATTCCCGGTATGGATCATGATGGCTCCGTCCTTTACGGAATGAACAACGATGAAGGGGTCGTTCTGATAGATATTTGCGTCTTCCTGCGTCACGAGATGAACACCGGCTTCTTTGGCCGCTAGTCGCAGTAATTCACTGCTCAGGTTGGGGACACCAACAAAGAGCGAGGGACCATCGGGGAGTCTTCGCAAGGCAACAGCGGTACTCCCATCCGAATAGGTTGCCAGGATCTCGTCAGGCTTAGCATCTTTGACGACAAACAGTGGTCTCATTTGCTGCTTTACGCCGAATCCCTGCGATAATCCCAACTGGCGGCCTTTTTCTGTCGGCTCGGCCCAGGCCGTTATTCCCGAGATCTCTTGCAAATCGAATCCGGTCAGTTCCTTTATTGCCACGCTCGGGTCTTCCTCCAGTGTCAAATACCCGGGGGCATAACACCAGATCTTGAGCTTGCCGGCGCAGGCCTTGCAAAGTTGCTCGCGCTCCGCTTTGGAAAGGCGCCAGGCCGCGAGGAAGACAAGCATTTTTGCCGACACTTTGCCGGTCAGAACATCCTCCAAGAGATACTGACCGTATGGCGCACCCATCCGGCCAAGAGGACGGCGGATTTCGTAAATGAGCGGGCGAGTCAGCACGCTGCCGCCGTACCCCACGTGCAGCATACTCTTTTCGTCGATGATTGCAGCCACTTCCGGCTCAAACTTGCGACCGCGAGTCAGCATCAGTTCATCCATGGGACGAAGTTGGGTCATGATTTTCCACAACTCGGGATCATCGAACCAGCCGGTTGCGCCCAGGTCCATCCACCAGGTTCCAAAATGTCGGAGAGAGACTTCCGCCGTATTTCGCAAGAGCAACGACTGAGTTTCGGCGAGCGTGTCGGCACCGTCCATCCATCCGGGTGCACGACTGTCCTTGGCCAGATAGGTCCGAGTATCGTCTTCGAACAGCCAGAGCTTGCCTGCTTGCATGACGCTTTCTGCTGCAGACATCGCCGGTGCGCTGCCACCGATGCCGCGGTCCCAATAAGAAATCGGCGAGCAGAGGATGTCGATATTAGGGGACTTGAGGACCTTTCCCAGGGCATAATGGCCTGAAGTCGCGGCCCCATTATGAATGGCCCCGAATTCAAAGACGTATCCGTAGAAAAAGACGACCAGTTTTCGTCCCCCGGATGCCTCACGGACCGTGCGGGCGAAATGACAGACACAATCGGCCATCATATCCTGTTGAAAAGTTGCCCAATCAATAAGGTCCTGCTCTGTACGAGGACGATGCAAGATTCCCGACGGATTGGAGCGCCTCCGCTCGGGAGATGGAATCTCAACGGTCGTCAGTCGCACCTCTGAATTTCCCCATGCGCGTTGCAGCGCTTCGTCGCTGCCGTATTTTTCGGTTAACCAGTGCTGCCATGCCTGCCGCGTGATGGGTGAATAGTCGCTGAGAGGGGCTGCCCATGTGTCTTCGTAGAACCATTCACCCGTGTTCTGTCCGCAAGGATGGTAACCTGCAACGTGGTCGCCCCAATTCTTTTCCAAGTACAAGACAAGCTGCCTGAGTTGACGTGCGGCCTCCTCACGGTAGAGAGGTGAGGCCACGGAGGCTGGCACCCGGTCCTGCCCTCCGCGATCCCAGGTCATCGCATGATCAGGATGTGCTTGGATCCACCATGCAGGTGGATCCATGGGAATACGAGGTATGAGCATCGCATTCGGGTTGTTTTCAATCACTTCCCGACAGGCCGCATCAATCGAGGCCCAATTTTCGGCCTCACCCGGTTTGGGCCAAGGCATCGGGATGGGAAAACTCACGAAGTTAACCCCTGCTGAGGCCGCAAGACGCACTTGCGACTGGAAGGCACCCGGTGGTCCACCCAGAAGCACGAACGGAGACCCCGGGCGATAAAGCGCAACCACAACCTTTCGATTGGCATCAGCTCGAATCCAAGCGGATACGCGGTAACGTCGTCCCTTAACAATTGGCAAAGAAGGACGAGAGTAAATGTGAAAATCGGGCCATTGACCACCGACAGGCTCTTTTAATTGGATGGCGAGACAGCCACTTCCGTCTCTTCCCGATCCGGGGCGTGTTTCCACGCGACCCACCGTATTGCGTTCATCGGGGGGCCAGACAGACCAATTTTCGGCAAAGTCCTTGTCGTTCTCAAAGTCGCTGAAAAGAATTGTTTGGCTTAGCTCGAGATCCTCAATACGAATGTTGTCAAGAAATACCACACCGGGCAATGTTCCGAACCGAAAATGGATTGTGCCACGGCCCTCCGCGTCATCTTGAGCAATGAATTCAAAAGCGACTTCTTGACCTTCGGGACCCGCCTTAACAATTCCGCGGCCCGGTGCGCCCCAGAAAATGCGGGCGAGAACCGGTTGGCCGTTGAGGACAATCCTGGGAATATCCTCAATGACTTCGACGCGGGCAGTTCGCACGGGGACGAAGGGTTCGCCTGCCCTCGCGACTGCCTGGTATGAAATTGCGCCTATCACAAACAAGGAACCAACAAGTGTCCCAATCGCGGCGAAACACAGGTAGTACCAGACCTCGTTTTTTCCGTATGCATTCCAATCGTGAAACATCAGGATACCTCATCTGGATTCAAGAGAAAGGTCGTTCTGGTGGGATGACTTTACCGAAAACCCGGAAGGACGTACGCTAGCTCGAGCATCAAGGTTGTCATGATTATGCGCGGAACTACTGGCGTTGTCTAGCGACTCACGTGATCCTGCGACCGAAGATTTGCTACGACCAGAGGAGGCCTTTGTATAAAATAATCATGGGACTGTAGTCAGCGCTGTTCTATTCAAAGAAGAGGAGAGGAGACGATGACCAGATCAGTGGCAGCATGGTTGTTCGTTCCAGCGGTTCTGGCGATAACAGGAGCTTTGAGCGGCTGCAAAGTGACTTTTTCCACTAAACCGATGGGCATGGAGGCGGTGAACCTTAATCCAGAGGAATGGAACGGAATTTGGCGCGATCCTGCAAACAACGGGTTTGTCGCAGTCCGTGTTGCGGATGCAGGACAGGGCGTGCTCGAAGTTGCAGGAGTGGAGACGCGAGAAGACTCGCTTGAATTGAAAAAGCTTCGTGTCCACGTCCGCCAGGCGAACAATTGGATGTTCCTCTCTTGGGAATCAGATGAACGGCCGGGACATTATTTGTGGTGGAAAATCAAGCGATCGGAAGACATGGCCGTCCTTTGGGCACCGCACTGGGACCGGATTGTTAAGCTCGTCCGCGATGGCGCTCTTCCTGGAAAACAAGTTGGCGAGAACGTCCTCGTTCTCGATGAGCTCGATTCGAAGGGGTATTCGATTCTGACTTCTGACGAAAACGTTCTGATGGACTGGGAGAATCCGATCGTACTCCTCAGAACGAAAAATCGATGATATTGGGAGTTGGTTTACAAACAGGCCAGCGGGGCGCGGTGAACAACGCGGAATCACTGGCGCGACCCGATGGATTCGACCCATTCGACAATCGACACTACGGCGTTGGATCGCGGGTTCCGGTTGACAATTCGAACCAGAAAAGAACCTGTAGAGGTGACTTCCGGTGTGATGGGTATCTCCAGCCAATGTCCGTCGTCGAAATCTTTGACTTCCCCCACGGATGTCTGGCCGATAAAAATTTCCTGGTGACGTCCGCCCATAAAATGGTCGGGGTCGATCATAAACAACCGCAAACGCCCGGCTTTTCCCGCTGGCAAGGTCATGCGGATCTGGACCTCTTTTTCATCGGCCCGCGTATGAAAGACGGGAAATGGCCAACCTGTATAGGCAAAGCCCTGTTTCACCTCCGCGTTGTATCCGGGTTCTGCATAAATGGTTTCTTGTTCTGGGCGTCCACATCGAAAATGCAGTTTAACACCGCGCTCTCGCAGGGCATCCGGATCGGGAAGTTTTTCCATGTCTTTCCACGAACGTTCCGTGGGCCGACGCTGTTCCACCGGTAGCAACTCAGGAAACACAACATGCGGCTCCGATTGATACCAGTAGACTGTGCTCGAAAACTCCAGTTCATTCCCGGGCTTGCTAAACTGTTCATGAAACATCGGGTGCTCATTCGCGCCGAAACCAATCGTCACCTTAAGGGATCGCTCAAAGGAAATGGCATCTTCTAAGAAGAAGCGATAGGCGGCTGCCCCATCTTTGTGAAACGGGAACCAGCCCGTTCTCAAGAAAGTCGCCTCCTCCGGGGGAAAACCCCAACTGAATCCAAAGGAATCTTCTAGCCCCTGAAACTCAATAGAGGGCTGCTCTTCGCCATCCACATAAAACTTTTCATTCTCATCCACAGGATAGCCCGGCCGACCCGGAAGACGAACGGTGACATTCCAACCAACAAATTTGCCTTTTCCCAGGGCTTCCAGGGCGAGGTAATCTTCTTTTCCTAAGTTGATGAGTTGCTGCCGCCAGTGTGCGTGAAAATAACCAGCATCTTCAGGCAAATCTGGCAATTTCCGGACCATGACGTAGCTGTAGCACGGCATCAATTCCCACAGCTCTTGTCCGGGATCAATAGGGCCGTCGTAGCAGAGTTTGATCACGGCCGATTGGCGAAAAGGCATTGGGAAATACGCATTCCAGCCGCGTTTCTTGTTGACGACCAGGGTGTTGAGGCTTTCTCTTTCGCCGGCCGGATCACAAAAGAAATCAACAAGAGGACACTCAACACTTGGAGACGGCTCGTTATCCCAGAAGATGCGGAGGACAAGCTCCCGCCCGAGACGGTATTTGTCGGGCTGGGCCACCATGCGTTGCGGATAGGCGAAGTGAATCATAGTGATAACACCGGGGCCCTGGACGTCCGCAATTGTGACGACTTTGGAGTGACGGAACTGCCGCTCCAGGGGTGTTTCGATCCAGAGGCCGTTTTCCGCCACCGTACGACCGTGTGATAGGCTTGCCAAATCCTCAGGGACCACCTGGCCCAAGAGATAACCACCGGGGACAATCCACCACATGAGAGCCGTGACTAATTGGCCGACAGGCAAAACAATTCCACTTCTTCTCAGGCATGACGGCATTGAAAGGCTCCTTGTCTGCAAAAGGTCACGATGCGACGAGTCGTGCGCATTGTCCCATGTTTTGTATCCCGATTTTTCGTCGCGAAATTAAGGTAGCTTAACTCGACTCTGAATACAAGCGACGTGGAAGCGATGGGTCTTGCAATTTGTAACAACCATCTTGAAATTGCAGGCTTTCTAGACTACTTTTGGTCTATCTGTGCCGTGTGAATTTGGCAAAAATAGGTGGATGGATAGGTGGGTGTGTCGATCAGTCTGTCTCGGTTCGCCCAAGGTTATTAGGTCCCGTTTGCGATAGTGGGATCTTGGCGAATCACGCATGCACATAAGGGAGATGCCGATGGCTCAAGCGAACTTGCCGCCGGAAGAAAAAGGCCTTCCCATGACGGCCAAATGGGACCCGGAAAAGCTGGCTCAAGAGGAGAAGTTTCTCCAAGAGCTGGAGAGCAAGAGTCTCTGGGAACGGATTCGGGGATATGCAAAATTGACCGGTCCCGCCTGGTTGCAGAGCGCCATGACACTGGGGGCGGGAAGTGCGGCGGCTTCTGTCATGGCCGGAGCATCGTTTGGCTATAAACTGCTCTGGGTGCAGCCATTGGCAATGTTTTTCGGCGTTGTTGTTTTTGCAGCCCTGGCAAAAATCGTACTGACAACCGGGGAGAGGCCGTACAAGTCTTTCGGCCGTGAGCTTCATCCCATTTTGCCACTCTTCTGGGCAATTGGGACGATTGTGGCGTCGGTGATCTGGCATTTTCCGCAATATACGTTGGCTGGATCGGCAGCCTGGGATCTCGCTCAGGTTGTGCAAACAAAGATCCTCGATCAAAAAGAGGTCGCTCCCGCAGACGAAAAATCGACGTCGGAGAAGCCATCCGGTGAGCAGCCGCCCCAAGCACGTGGCCTGGAATACCTGGTGAAATACGGCGCTGCAGCGTGCATTCTCATGATTAACATCTTTACGGTTTGGAATTACGGGAGCCATGCCAAGGGAATCAAGCTTTACGAAGGGTTCCTTCGCTGGGTTATCCGGATTGTGATCCTGGCATTTCTGGCTGTTGTTATTTATACGGGAATCAATTGGAAGGAGCTATTCTGGGGACTTTTTGGATTCTATATTCCACCAACGACGGAGGGTATGACCGTCGTCCTTGGCGCCCTGGGGGCAGCCGTTGGGATTAACATGACATTCCTCTATCCCTATTCGATTCTTGCTAAAGGATGGGGCAAACACCACCGCGGTTTGGCTAAATGGGACCTTTTTAGTTCCATGCTTTTGCCGTACACGATTGTCACATCGCTTATAATCATTGCCATGGCTAACACAGTTTATGACGGAGGCGATGAGGTTCGTTTGGGCCTCC
>Ga0068707_1001307_pt1 | contig 17231 bp, 11 predicted proteins | sample YNPNPMetaG_FD_66600 | JGI IMG/M metagenome (GOLD analysis project Ga0068707, IMG submission 66600) | Anoxygenic and chlorotrophic microbial mat microbial communities from Yellowstone National Park, USA - YNP NP MetaG | ecosystem: Environmental > Aquatic > Thermal springs > Hot (42-90C) >...
CGGCCACCCGGTGGGCCAGACGTTCGTGGCCCATCATGCCGGGTTAAACGGCGTGGAGGTCTGGCTGGAGCCGGGATCAGGCAACCAGGGCGAGCTTCGATTCCACCTCCTGGTTGATCCCCATGTGGAGCAGGCTGCCGTGACGGCAACGTTATCGCTGGCGCAGGTCACGGCCCCGGGTTTCTACCGTTTTTCTTTCCCGTCCCTGCCCGATTCCCACGGCCGCTACTGCTATGCGTTCCTGGAGCTGGCCGGGGAAGGACAGGTCCGGGTGGGGGCCGGCCCGGGTGAGTCTTACCTGGACGGCGCGCTCTATCGAGATCACCAGCCGCTGGACGCGCAGATGGCCTTCCGGCTGGTCTACGATCCCGTGTGGATCGGGGTGGACCTGGGCGGCGCGGTTTTGGGTTGGGGCGGGCTGCTGGCCGTGGCCGGGCTGCTCTACGTGGTGCCGGGGTGGGCGCTGCTGGCCTGGCTGCTGCCCCGGGGCCGGCTCTCGTGGGCCGAGCTGGTGGGGCTGGCCGTCGGGGTGAGCCTGGCGTTATACCCCCTGTTACTCCTCTGGACCCATCTGGCGGGTCTGCACCTGGGGCCGCTGTACGCCTGGCTGCCGGTTCTGGGTGGATTGGCGGCCCTCGCCTGGCGCTACCGGGACTGGCGGCCTCGACAGGGCTGGGAAACGCTGCGGCAGTGGGCGCGTTCAGAACACCTGTGGCCGGACCTGACCTTGCTGGCCGTGCTGGGGTTGGTCTTTGGCGTGCGCTTCCTGGTAGTGCGGACGCTGGACGCGCCCATGTGGGGGGATTCCTACCAGCACACCATGATCGCCCAGTTGCTGGTGGACCATGGGGGGTTGTTCGACTCGTGGGAACCGTATGCGCCCTTGCAGACGTTCACGTACCACTTTGGCTTCCACAGCGCGGTGGCAATCTGGCGCTGGCTGACCGGGACCGCCATGATGCCGGCCACTATCTGGGTGGGGCAGCTTCTCAACGGCCTGGCGGTGCTGACGTTGTACCCCCTGGCGGTACGGGTCAGCGGGAACCGTTGGGCCGGTGTAGTGGCCGTGCTGGTGGCCGGGCTGCTCGCTCCCATGCCCATGTACTACACAAACTGGGGGCGTTACACCCAGTTGACCGGGCAGGTCATCCTCCCCAGTGCGGCGTGCCTGGCCTTGACCGCACTGGAGTCGCAGCCTCTTTGTATGCGCAAGATCGTCCTCGCATGGATTGGCCTGGGTGGCCTGGCGGTTACGCACTACCTGGTATCCATACTGACCGCGCTTTTTTTTGTGGCATTCTTCGTGCTACGGGTTGAAGAGCAGCAACGGCGCACTGCACTCGTCAACGGGCTTTGGCTGGCAGGAGGGGTGGGGGTACTATCCCTACCCTGGTTTATCCATACTCTCTCCGGTAAGATCTTCAACCTCTTTGCCCACTTTATTACCACCCCAGCCTCAGCGACCTCGGCCTGGACTCGTCAAACCAACGTGATTGGCGATCCGTTTTTCTATCTCCCGGTTTTGCTGTGGCTACTGATACCCCTGAGTATTGGCTGGGGACTGTGGCGCAGGGAGAAAAGGGTGGCCCTGGTCAGCCTGTGGTGGTTTCTGGCCTTGTTGACAGCCAATCCACAATGGTTAAACCTGCCCGGGGAGGGGATCCTGGATAACCACGCTTTGTTTATGGCTGCCTACATCCCCGCCGGCCTGTTGATCGGGGCAGCAAGCGGTTGGTTGGCCCGGCTCTCCAACCGACGTCTGGTTTGTTTTACGTTCCTCCTATTGGTGTTAGGAATTGGGTTGTGGGGCGCCTGGCAGCGGTTGGGAGACCTGCGCGTGGCCCAGCACGCCCTGGTCACTCGGCCCGACATTCGTGCGGCAACCTGGATCCAGGAACACACTGCGCCGGACGCACGCTTCCTGGTGAACTCGTTCTTTGCCTATGGAGGCACTGTTGTCGCCGGGTCAGACGGGGGTTGGTGGCTGCAACTGTTGGCCCGCCGGCAAACCTCGCTGCCCCCGTTTACGTACGGCTTTGAGCAAGGACCGGTCCCGGACTATCGCGAGTGGGTGAATGCATTGACGGCCGAGATCCAGCAGAAGGGCATCGAACACCCCGATGTCTTGGCTACCCTGCGTGAGCGCGGCATCACCCACGTCTACATCGGTCAGCGGCAGGGCCGGGTGAATTACGATGGCCCACATGTGTTGGATCCGAATCGTCTGCTCGCCATTCCGCACTTCCGGCCGATTTACCACCTGGACCGGGTGTGGATCTTCGAGGTGCTGCCGTGAGTGAGACAACTAACGCAGGTGCGATGCACTTCCCAGTGTGTCGCACCTTTGTGGGCCACATGGCAGCCTGGCTCCTGGTGCTGGGGCTGGCCGGCGCGGCCCTCTGGTCGCTGCGTGACTTCACGTTCGCGACTATCTGGGAGGACGCCCGCCAGGACCGGCTCGATAAGGCAATGCCGCCGCTGGGCGGCTCGCACTCCGTAGGCCAGACCTTCGTCGCCCGCGAGAACGGCCTGGCGGCGGTGGACGTGCTGCTGGTGGTGTACGGTCAGGGCGACCGGCCGGTGGCCCCGGCCGGTCAACTCATATTCCACCTCCGCGAAAGCCCCACAGCGCCAGTGGACCTGGCAACCGTGGTCGTAGAAACAGCCGGCCTGGCGCACAATGACCGCTACCGCTTCGCGTTCCCGGCCCAACGCGAATCCCGGGGCGGCACCTATGCGTTTCTTCTGGAGGGCACATCGGGTAGCCAGGTCTCCATCTGGAGCAGCTCGTTGGACGCCTACGCGGACGGGGCCATGCTGATGGACGGTCAGCCCACCAACGGCGACCTGTACTTCATCACGTATTACCAGAGCAACCCCTGGCTGGTTCTGGGAGACGTGTTACCGGCCCTGACGCGCGATGGCTGGCTGGCACTGCCGTTCCTGCTGCTCTTCGTGCTGCCCGGTGCCGGCATGGTAAGCCTGCTGGGACCGGCCGCGCCGGAAGACCCCCTCTCGCAGCTCGCGCTGGCCGTGGGATTGAGCCTGGCCGCGTGGCCGGTGGTCCTGTTGTGGCTCACGGCCGCTGGCGGGCGGCTGGACACGCACTCGGCCTGGCTCGTCGTGGGGGCGCTGGCGGCGCTGGCCTTGACATTGGGCATGCGGCAGCGGTTCCGGGGATTGCGAGCTTGGCTGGCCCCGCAGCATCGCTGGTCGGCCCTGGCTCTCCTGGTCGTGTTGGCCGCCATCACGCTGGTCCGGTTCTTGCAAGTGCGTGGCCTGGTTCTGCCACCATGGGTGGACTCGATCCATCACAGCGTCATCACTCACTTGGTGATGGAGAATGGCGGCATCCCCTCTTCCTATCAACCCTTCCTGCCCATTGACACGTTCAAGTATCATTGCGGCTTTCATGTGGACGCGGCTCTGTTCACCTGGCTCACTGGCCGCCCGGTGGAAGACGTGCTTCTCACGTTGGGGCAAGCGCTCAATGTAGCAACCTCGTTGGCAGCGTATCTGCTGACAGTCCGGCTCACCAGGCGTCGGCTGGCCGGTCTCGTTGCCGCCCTGGTGGTAGGGCTGATCGCTTCCATGCCGGCCTACTATGTGAGCTGGGGTCGCTACACCCAGCTTACCGGCCTGGTGATCCTGCCCACTGCGCTTACCCTGCTGCTCGAAGCGATGGAAAGTGAGCGGCGCAAGCGATGGGGTTTGCTGCTGGGCTTGATGACGTTGGCCTTGGGCGGCCTATTCCTGACGCACATCCGAGTGGCGGCCTTCGGTGCGACGTTCGCGTTGCCGGCCCTCGTTGTGTACTCGTTTCGCGACCGGCGCTCGTGGTGGACGGCACTGCAGCCGTGGGTGATAGTCAGCCTGGCTGTCCTGGGAACGGCGTTGGTCACGTTGCCCTGGCTAGACGTGATCCTCCTGCCCCTGCTGCAGCAAGGCACCCTGCTCAATAACGTACAAGGTGCGCCGGGCGACAATGCCTTTCCCTGGACCTACCTGACCACGGGATATAACCGCGAGCTATTGGCCCTGGCCGGGGGTGGCCTCCTGTGGGGCCTGTGGCGACAGCAGCGCAGCGTGTTGCTGATTGCCCTGTGGGCCGGCCTCACGCTCTTGATCGCCAACTTGGACCAGTTGGGATTTCCCAGCCTGTGGCTGTTTGAGAACAGCGCGGTGGCTATCTCGTTCTTCCTACCTACGGCGGCGTTGGTGGGCTTCCTTGCAGCGGACCTGGCTGAGCTGCTCCAGCCACTGCTGGGCCGGTGGGGACAGGTGGTCGTGCCGGGCGTGGCAGCGTTGGGACTGGCGGTGGCTGGCCTGTGGGGAGCGCGGGCCATGTTGCCAATCGTGAACCCGGTCACGGTGCTTGCAACCGAGGACGACATAGCTGCCTACGCCTGGATCCGCGAGCACACGCCGCCCACAGCCCGGTTCCTGGTCAACGCTCGCCCGTGGTGGCAGCAGTACACCTACGCCGGCACCGATGGCGGCTATTGGCTGCCGTTGCTCACCGACCGTCAGGGGACCCTACCGCCAGCCCTGTACACGTGGGGCACGCCGGACTATATTCGCAAGGTGAACGACCTGGCCGAGTGGGCGTCCACCGTGGAATCGTTTGACGCCCCGGCTACCTGGGAGCGGCTGCGGCAGGAGGGCATCACCCACATCTACATCGGCGCGCGGGGTGGACACATCACGCCTCAGAAGCTGCTGGGCGTGGCCGGTTATCGCCCCATCTACTCGCGCGGGCCAGTGTGGATCTTCGCCGTAGAGGAGCCGTGAGCGCGGGCAAGGTGAACCCGCGCCGCCCCGAATGACGCACTGCTAACGCCGACGCCGTTTCACGACTATGCCCCTGCTTCCTTCAAGGAAGCGGGGGGCACAGTGCAAGGCTCACCCCAGTGTACTGGTTCAATAGACTTGTTGCTGATAACTAGCCGGTAGTAGCAGATAGGGTCCCAGGGTCGCTGTCGCCTTGAGGGTGGGGGCCAGTGAGCTAGGGGATGGCTGTGGAGTGCCCAGCGGGTATGGCCCCTGGGCCACCGGCCCGCTGCCCTGGGTGCCCAACAATACCGCTACCAACACCAGGGCCAACACTACCAACGCCGCCAGGCCCAGGGCGGCCAGCAGGGATCCGCGCAGTCGGCTGTTCATCGGCGCACCTCCTTGTCAGCGGAAGAAGAGAGCAAGAGCTAGATGGTTATGCAGAGAGAGATGGGGGGAAGATATAGGTCATGCATAATTATAATATGCCTACCAGGCCATGTCAATGCCCTACCGGCGTGCGGGCCGTCCTTGCACCCTACATTTAACCCACGATTTGTGTCGGGCATGTCCGCCTTTAACCAGAAGCCGGTCGCCCTGCACTCTACGCCTGACCCTTGCTTGCGCTTCCCCATGAAACCGGCTATAATAGGGCCGGTGTGAAGGGACGATGATCGGGGATAAGAATTGCCGAGAAGTTTCTGATCGATCCACCGGTCATACAGACTTGCGTCTGACCAGCGTCTTGCGTTATGCCCTGGAGAGGTGATAGGAGTGCACATCTGTTACTTCGGCACGTATGACCAGCAATATGCCCGTAACCAGATCCTCATCAACGGCCTGCGGGCCAATGGCGTCACCGTGACCGAATGCCACGAGACGCTGTGGCAGGACGGCACGTGGGAAAAGATCGCGCGGGCCAAGGGCGGCTGGCGCAGTCCCGCGTTTTTATGGCGCGTTCTGTGCATCTACGCTCGGCTCGCCCGCCGCTTCCTGGCTCTACCGCGCGATTATGACGTGATCGTGCTGGGCTACACTGGGCAATTTGACATCTACCTTGCGCGGTGGCTGGCCTGGTGGGTGCGCAAGCCGTTAGTACTGGACGTCCTGATTTCAGTCTATCAGGAGACCATCGAACGCGGCCTGGATCGGGTCAGCCCCCTGACGGCCCGACTGCTTTACGCGGTCGAGTGGTTGGCACTGCGCCTGGCCGATTACCTCTTGCTGGACACGCCGGAGCACGCCAAGCACCTGGGGCAGTTGTACGGCCTGTCACCGGCTCGGTTCTGGTGGGTCCCGCTGGGCGCCGACGACCGCTTCTACGAACCCTTGCCCGCGCCGGCCCGAGACAACCGCTTCCACGTGGTTTACTACGGCAGCTTCATCCCCCTCCACGGAGTGGACGTGATCGTGGAGGCCGCGAACCAACTGCGGGACCAGCCGGATATCGTCTTCGACCTCGTGGGCGAGGGGCAAGAACGCGCGTCGGCCGAAGCGCGCGTGGCCGAACTGGGGTTAACCAACGTTACGTTTTACGGCTGGATATCTAAGGAATTCATCGCGGCCGAGATTGCCAAGACTGACGTGGTGCTGGGCATGTTCGGCACCACTAGACAGAGCACATGCCAGCTCCAGAACAAGATCTACGAGGGTATGGCGATGGCGAAACCGGTCATCACCGGCCGGGTGCCGGCTATCACTCACTCCGTCATCGCCCACGGCCAGCACGTCTGGATGTGCGAGCCGAACAACCCGACCGCGTTGGCCGACGCCGTGCTCACGTTGTACCGCGACCCGGCGCTCCGCACGCGTTTGGCCGAGCAGGGACATCAGCTCTACCTGCAAGCGTTCACTCCAGCCCACGTAGCGCGCCGGCTGATCAACTACCTGGAGGGCGCGTTGGGCACTATGCCTGCTGCAGCCAGCGCCGTCTGTGAGCAGGCCAGGGCATCCGAGTAAGCATGCGGCGGAGAGGTATCGTTGCGCATCACATTCGCGATGACGCAAAGCCTGGATTATCCGGCTGGGAATCGTTACCATCCGGTGGCCAAGGAACTCGCCCGGCTGGGCCACCAGGTTCGCATCCTCGCCCTGCACCCGGCGTGGTCATCGCTGCCCCAGAAATCCCTGGTAGTGGACAGCGTACCGGTCACGTACGTCGCGCCGATGCACGTGCGACAGGTGGGTAATCGGCGGCTGTACTATAGCCCGGTGGCGCTATTCGGCGTGGCGGCGTGGGCCACGTTGGCCATGGCTGTCCGATTACTAACCAACCCCGGCGACATCGTCCACGTGGGCAAGCCCCACCCGATGAACGGGCTGGCAGCGTTGGTCGCTGGCCATCTCCTGCATGACCGCCCCCTCTATCTGGACTGCGATGACTACGAAGCCAGGGTGAACCGCTTCGCCGGCACGTGGCAGCAGTGGGGCGTAGCCGCCGTCGAGAACATCCTGCCGCGTTGGGCGCGGGGGATCACCGTCAACACCCGGTTCCAGGTCGAGCGCCTGGCGGCCTTGGGCTACCCGCGCGAGCGGATCGTCTATGTGCCCAATGGTGTGGACCGGGAGCGCTTTGCACTGCCTGATGCGGCGCGCGTGCGTGCCCTGCGTGCCCGTTGGAATCTGGAGGGGCGCCAGGCAGTGGTGTATGTGGGCAGTTTGAGCGTTACTAGCCATGCCGTGGATCTGTTAGTGGAGGCATTTGCCCGGGTCCGCTGCACGTTGCCGGATGCTGTTCTGCTGCTGGTAGGGGGCGGTGAAGACTATGACATGGTGGCTTCCTTGATTGGCCGATTGGGGCTGGATGACTGCGTGCGATTGGTAGGGCGCGTACCGTTCGAGGAAGTGCCATACTACTATGCTCTGGGGGATGTGACGGTTGACCCTGTGCGCGATGATGTAGTCTCTTCCGCACGTTGCCCGCTCAAGATCTTCGAGAGCATGGCCCTCGGCGTGCCGGTGGTTACCGGCGATGTGGGCGACCGGCGCGAATTGCTAGGCGATGGACAGGCTGGACTGGTCGTTCCTCCGGGCGATATAGCCGCCCTGGCCGAGGGCCTGGTATCCGTGCTGGCCAACCCGGATCAGGCGGCGGCGCTGTCACAGGCGGCCCGGACCGTGCGAGAACGTTACTATTGGGATGTGCTGGTGCACGAATGGATGCAGGTATATTCGCTGAGTTGATGGGTGCCTGGTAGATGCCCATGTTGAAGCGGTTGGAGCGGCGGATCCCCAAATGCTTGCGAGACCCGGTACGTTGGCTGATCATCCAGATAGTTCGCCAGCCACCGGTACGCACCTGGTATGCCTGGCGACTGCACCGCCTGGCCCGTGTGTCGCCCGTCTGCTTGCATCTAGGGTGTGGGTCGCGGCACTTCCCGGGGTGGATTCAGATCGATCTGCTCCCCCAAACGCCCATGCCCGACGTGTTATTGGACTTGCGCCAATCGCTCCCTTTGCCTGACCAGTCAGTGGAGTATATCTACTCTGAAGACCTCATCGAACATCTGGACTACGAAGATGGTCAGCGTTTCATCGCGGAGTGCGCCCGTGTGCTGAAGCCCGGCGGTGTGATGCGCATCCTGACACCGAACCTTCGGTCTTTTGCCCAGGCTTACCTGAATCGTTCAGCGGATGACCTGGCGATGTATCATGATGTCTTTGGGGTCAACACATTTGCCGAGATGTTCAACCTGGGCATGCGCGCATGGGGTCACCGGTTCTTGTATGACGAGGAAACGCTGACGGCCGTCTTGCAGGGCGCTGGATTTCAAGTAGAGCCGCGCTTGCATGGTCTGAGCGAGGAGCCACTCTTGCGCGGGTTGGACAGTCGGTCCTCTACGCAAGGTGCACACACCATGTACTTTGATTGCTACAAACGCAAGGCTTCGTCGGAGTAGCCATGACCGAGGCCACCGTAACCAGCCCATCCGTAGGTGTGGTCATCCTGAACTGGAATCGTTGTGCCCTGACCTGTGAATGTCTGAACAGCGTGTTGGCACTGGACTATCCAGGGTACGAGGTAGTTGTGGTGGACAATGGCTCTACCGACAACTCCGCCGACGTGATCGCGGCACACTATCCCACCGTGGGTCTGGTACGCAACCCGACAAACTTGGGATTCGCTGCCGGCATGAATGTAGGCATCCGCCAGGCTTTGGCTGCCGGGCACGACTACGTGCTGCTCCTAAACAACGACGTATTAGTGGACTCTAACTTGCTGCGGGTGCTGGTGAAGACCGCTGAGGAAGATCGGAGTGTGGGGCTGGTCGTGCCCAAGATCGTGTATTACGACGAACCGACGCGCGTGTGGACGATTGGGGCACGGCGGCGGCGGTTCCCGCCCAGTGTCGTCATTATCGGATACCAGCAGCCGGATGGTCCGGCGTTTGCCCATCCCAGATGGTTGGACGCAGCCACCGGCTGCGTTCTGTTGGTGCGTTCGGCCGTGTTTCGCGAGGTGGGACTGTTCGACGAGGAGTTTTTTATGTACCATGAGGATCTCGATCTTTCGCTCCGAGCGCGGGCAGCCGGGTACCGCATCCGCTACATGCCCGAAGCCCGGGCTCGTCACCACGAATCGGCCAGCACCAGTGTGCAGTCGCCCCTCCGATGGTATTATATGGCCCGGTACAGCGAGCCACTCTACCGCAAGCATATACGCTGGCCGCGTCTCTCCCTGCTTGTCTATGCCGGTTGGGTCACCATCCGTGAGATCATCAAAGGCCAGCCCCAGGTGCTCCCTCCATTCTGGCATGGCCTGGTGGATGGGTTACGTGGCTCTCGAACACTGCCAGCATCGAGAGCCGGTGAGCAGGCAAGCCTATGAACGTCGCCCTTGTTTTCCCTGGGATTGCCAGCGTGGGGTTCAACAGTTTTGGGAACCCGGTGCTGGAATACACCGCCAGCATGATCCACCACGGCCTATGCTCCCTGAGCGCATGTGTCAAGCAAGCCGGGTACAACGTGCAGCTTATTGACCTGCGAAAGCTGCGCGGCTGGGATCACTACCGCCAGGAAGTGCAACAACTTAAACCGGACGTGATGGGCCTCACGGCCATGAGCCTGGAGTACGACCTGGCCCAGCGGTGCGCCCAGATCGCTCGGGAAGCCAACCCGCGCCTTGTCACCATAATCGGCGGTATCCATGCCACGGTTGCCACGGACCAGGTGTTGGCTGAGCCGGCCTTCGATCACGTGCTGGTCGGTGAAGGGGAGATTAGCTTCGTGAGTTTTCTACGGGATGTGGAGGCCGGACGCACCCCGGAACGGCTGATCCAGGGGGTGCGGCCGGAGGATCTGGATGCGCTGCCGTTCGTGGACCGCGAGTTGTTCGACTACAGCGGCGAGCTGAACACGCCGTTCCTGGGCGAGGTCTTCGGTTTTCAACCTCCGTTCGTCACGATCCTCACGAGCCGGGGGTGCATGTATAACTGCAGCTTCTGCCAACCCAGCGAGCACAAGCTCTTCGGCCGGCGGGTGCGCCGACGCAGTGTGCCTCACGTGATGGCCGAACTCACCCAATTGCGTGATCGATATCACTTCAATAGCCTCATGATCCATGATGATTCCATGACCCAGGATGAAGCATGGGTCACTGAGTTTTGCGATATGTATTTGGAACAAGGCTTTACGCAACCATTCTTTGCCCAGAGCCGCGCAGATTTCATCTGCAACCATGAGGAGACGTTTGCGCGACTGGCCCAGGCTGGGCTAACGGCGGTGAGCATCGGTTTTGAGAGCGGCAACGACCGGGTGCTGCGTCAGGTGTTGCGCAAAGGCGTAACGGTAGAACAGAACCTGCGCGCCGCCGAGATCTGCCGCAAGTATAACGTGAAGATATACGCCAACTACATGATGGGCATTCCCAGTGAGACCAAAGAGGAAGTGATGGATACGGTGCGGATGATCCAGACCATCCGGCCGGAATATCATAGCTGCGCTTTCTTTACCCCCTTGCCTGGCAGCGACCTGTACGAGACGTGCCGGGAACAAGGGCTTTGCCTGATCTCGGAATGCCGCCAACTGGACCGTGGGGTGCTCACCCCCAAGATCCGCGATATGGATTATGGCTTTCTGCTCCGGGCCGCCGATGAGGCACAAAGCCTGCCCTGGTTCAAGCGGACATTGAAGCGAATCAGCCGGCAACTCTGGGCACGACGCCTCCTGCATACCATCATGCAAATACCCGTATGTCAAGCTCTACTGATCCGTCTACGGCAGTTCATGCGGGCATAGGGGGAGTAGATGCTCACTAGCCACTCGTGCCGGTGCGCGCTATCCCCGGCTATCGGCCGTCGTATCCTGATGCTTATGGTGCTGTTAGCTGCGTTGGTCGCGCGTTTGTTCCACCTGACTACCCAGAGCCTATGGGGAGACGAAGGCTTTACAGCCTACTTGGTCACTCTGCCGCTGGATCAACTCCTGAAGGGCCTCGCCGCTGATCGTCACCCCCCCTTGTACTTTCTGCTACTCCAATGCTGGACGATGCTGGTCGGGCACAGCGAGTTTGCCTTGCGATCGTTCTCAGTCGGGGTCAGTGTTCTTACTGTGGCCGCCACGTACCGCTTGGCCCGGCAACTTTTCGATCCGGTCGTGGGAGTAGCCAGCGCCGCGCTCCTGGCTATCTCCCCTATCCACATCTGGTACGCCCAGGAAGCACGGATGTACGCGTTGTTAGGGTTCTTAACGGTACTCAGTATAGAGTTCACCCGGAACTTGCTGCAGAGACCGGCCAGGCGTGTTTGGGTGGTGCATTGGCTGGTGGCCACGGCAATGCTCTACACTATATACATAGCTGTCTTTATTCTCCTCTTTGAGAGTCTGGTCGTGCTACTCGCGGCGGCTCGATGCCGACGTTGGAGGTTCTTGCGTCGGTGGGTTGCCGTGCAGGGACTGGTGGGCCTGGTCTTCTTGCCCTGGGCACCGGTGATTGCACAGCAAGCAGGATACCGTGCAACCTGGGTCAAGCGACCAGACCTCTTATCTCTGGGGGGAACTATCCTGCGCGTGTTGTTCGGCGCCCGGGAAAGCTACCTGGTGCCAACGTACCTGGGACTGGTGGGTATTTGCCTGATGCTGTTTGGGGTTGGTGGTCTCTTCTATCTGAGGCGTTATCGTGGGCAGTGGACATCGGTTGGTTTCGTGATCCTGTGGCTGATGGTGCCGGTGAGCCTCATTGCCGGCGTCTCCCAGGTATACCCCATCTATGAGAACAAACAATTCTTGATGCTTCTGCCTGCTGCATTGATCCTGGTGGCCTTGGCGTTGAGAGGACAGGGCAAGAGGATACGAACCCTCACCCTTTGTTTGCTTGTTGGACTTTGGTCCCTACCATTAGAGGATCAGTATTTCACACCGTTGAAGCAAGACTGGCGTGGCGTAGCCTCTTACATAGATGCGCACGCAACCGCTGGCGATGTGATCTACGTCAATCCCTCTGGCGGAACTTTAGCTCTCCATTACTACCTGCGCACGCCATTACCAGAAGATGCCTATCCCAGCCTGTTCACCGCGGAAAAAGGTGGCTATGTGGGCGAGATCGCGACTGTCACCGGCGTGGAGGTTCGCTTGGCCCCCCTGGCGAGGCGACATCGGCGTCTGTGGTTGCTCCAGGTAACACCCGAGTTTTGGGATCCGCATGGATACATCGTAGCCTGGCTGAACAACCGGTGCACATTGGAGAAAATGCCTACCTTCTACGCGGTAGATGTACGTCTGTACAATATTAGTTCGTATGGGCAGTAGGTTATCTCGGAAGTTGACGAACCGCAATGAATAGCTATGTGGACTCTGGCAGACTTTCGATAGCGATCATATTCTTGGCTTGCCTCACCGGTTTGTTCTCTCTAAGCCTGTTCGCTTTTGTTGGTAACGGTTCGGTCATGGATGAACTTGCCGTTCCATATGATGATGCCTGGATTCACTTTGTCTTCGCGCGTAACTTGGCTGAATATGGGACTTTAGGACTTAACGAGGGGGTTTGGAGCGGAGGAACAAGCAGCCCACTCTGGGATCTCTTGTTGGCAGTCTCTTATCAGTTCGATCATCGGTTGGCTATCAGCGCCAAGTTGCTGGGAGGCTTGCTGTACGTTGTGTTATACGGGTTGCTTGCCGCCATAGCTGCCCGCTGGATGATTTCCCGTAACCGTAGCCTTTGGTGGGCGATGATTTTCTCCATCACGCTGGGTGGTGTGGGGATGCTGGCGTATTTAGCGTTCACTGGCATGGATACACTTCTGTTCTTATGTTTAGGCTTGCTCGCGCTTCTGTTTTTTGAGCGTCAATTCCATCTTGGGACCGGTATTGTGCTGGCGGCGCTCACTGTCACACGGGTAGAAGGGCTCGCGTTGGTGGTCTTGATGTGGTTCATCGTTGTGTATCTGTGGTCCAGGCAGGTTCGCACTTCCCGCCAGTCAGTATTTGTCTTCTTGTTGCCGCTCGTCGCCATGGCGGGATACTTTTCGCTAAACTGGCTTACTACAGGGGTTGGGCTGCCGACTACGCTCATAGGACGCAAGTGGTTGTTTGGGCTGGATGACGGACTCCTTCAACTCGATCTCACGAAGGTGCAAGATTATATTCGTCTCTGGCTGCGATACATTGATGAATGGTACTTCTGCTCCTCGGATTTTGATCGTGTGCCAGCATTTGGATTATTGTACAGAATAGTTTTGTGGGGACTCTGTGGTACTGCTACTGTTGTGGCGATCATCGAAAGTATCCGCTGGCTATATAGACCACACCAGAGCAACATGGGTTTTGTGTTGCTTTTTGCCTGGTTTCTGGCGCACAATATGATCTATTTGATCCTGCTGCCTGTTCCTATGTTTCGATATCAATCGCTCAATCTTGTTTGGGTTGCTGGCTCAATACAGATAGGGATCATGACGCTAGTAGGCTGGTTGCCCAGTCATTCTAGATGGAAGAGACCGGTCTCTGTTGCCATCGTGGCCGCGTTAATGTGCTTAGTGGGAGCCACGTACATATCGGTGGTCCAGTGGCGATACGCATGGGATGACCACGTGCATCATATCACGGCTGTTCACGGTCAGGCTGGGCATTGGATCGATGATAACCTGCCTGCCGATGCCGTGGTAGCTGCCTTTGATATTGGTGCCATTAAATACTTTGGTAAACGCACCGTGGTTGACTTAGGTGGGCTTAGCGATACCGGGTTTATGCAGGCAGTACGGACTGAGCATGCGCCGGAGTACTTGCGCTTACATGGAGCCACGCACCTGGCGATGCCAGAACCCGCGGAAGGACAACTCAGTCTTGGAAACGCCCTGGGGGTGACTGGACCGGCTTCGCCGTATCAGCTAATTGAGCTTAAGACGTTTCAGACCACCCCATTCTATCCCATTCAAGTCCCGTCTTATGGAATACCATCCTATTGGTATTATCCTGCTTACTTCCATGTTACTGTTTATCGGATTCAGTGGTGATATGCGCGACTTTACCATTCGCCGTTGGTCGAGTACTGAGTAATGCGTCGTCGTTTCTCAGTTAACGAACCAACGGAGACACTTCCGCGGTCGTGGAAAACGCTCCTGAGCAGGGCGGTGATAGTGATCGTCTTCGCTCTCCTGGCCTACAGTGCCTACACCGAGTGGGACCTGCTGATCTACTATCCCTGGCAGGTCGATCCGAAGCTGGTGGGCCTGGCGTTTCTCTTTTACCCTGTAGGGCTGGCCCTGCGACTGGCCGGTTGGCATCAGGTGATACGCGCACTGCACCAGGGGCCGACCTTCCGAACGAATGCGCGTATTTACTGCCTGACTAGTCTGCCCCGATTCATCCCGGGGGTGGTTTGGTACCTGGTGGGTCGTGCTCAAATGTACAAAGAGACCGGCGTCTCGCGCTCCGTGGCGTTGGTGGGCAGCCTCCTGGAGGCCATTTTGTTGGTGATCACCGGGTTTCTGACCTACATGCTGGTGCTGCCCCTGTCTCCCATCACGCTGATAAACAGTGCTCTCCTGCACATCGCAACGATTGTGGCCGTGGTTGTCCCCTTGTTTTTCCTGTTTTACCCCCCTCTGTTCAATCGGCTCGTGCGCTGGTGCCTTCGTCACCCGGTTCCCCAGGCCACCGTCGCGCTCAGTGGCCGAGATGTGATCGGCTTGCTGGTCACGTATGTGCTTGCCTGGCTGTCTGGGGGCTTGTTGTTTGTTATCATAGCCAACGCTATCGCCCCCTTCGACATTGCCCTGCTGCCCTATCTGGTGGGCGTGTGGGCGGCCGCGGGCACAGCCAGCACCCTTGCCTCGTTTCTCATCGGCGGCTTGGGCACGGGCGAGGTCACCGTGACTCTGTTGCTTCTGCCGGCCGTGCCGTTGCCAGTGGCGGTGATCATCGCGTTGGCGTGCCGGGTGCTGGTCACTGTGGGAGAAGCCTTCTGGGCGTTGTTGGCGGCCCGATTGTTGCGCTGAGGCGAACCACGAGGCCTGTTAATCCAAAGGTAGTAGGCACTGCGGCTCACCAATGGGCAGGATCACACCCCGGTTCTGCATAAATACCACCATTGTGCTATTGATTCGCGGTGGATGCTCTGGTACGATATGGCTGGTTTAGAGAGTGTCTGCCAAAGAGGAGGTGATTGCGCCTGCCAATAGCAAATGGTTATACTAACCCGGGAGTGTGTTACCCAAGTTTTCGGCACTCGGAGTTGATCCACGAACTATCCCATAGATTAGATAAGGAGAAGATAAGATGAAAAAAATCGGAATGTTGACCCTGGCTGTCGTTCTTGCCATGACGTTGGGTGCGTCTGTCGTCAATGCTCAGTTGGGCCAGACCGACAACGCCAGCTTCCGCGTGATGAACCTGAGCACGAGCACTGCTCATGTGCAAATCACCTTCTACGATGAAGCTGGAACTGCGTATACCCCCACCACGCTGAATATGGGCAAGCCGAACCCATTCGACTTGCCAGCGGGCACGTCGTTTGAGGTCTACCTGCCAGGCATTCCCAGTGGTCTGCCGAACGGGCGGTACTCGGTGGTGATCTCCTCCGATCAGCCCGTTGTCGCCACGGCAAACCTGGTGGGCGCGGATGGGACTACTACGTACTACAACGGCGCCTATTCCGGCGTAAGCGCGGGCGCCACAACGTACTACCTGCCCGCGGTCTATCATAACTACTATGGGTGGAACGATATTATCTCCGTGCAGAATGTCGGTTCCGCAGCCACGGACATCAAAGTGGAATACTACCAGGGTAGCACTAAGGTTGCCGAGCACACTAAAAGCGCCCTGGCGGCCGGTGCATCTGTCCACTTTGACTTGAAGACTAGCGTTCCCACAGGCATGCCAGCCTCCTTTGGTGGCTCGGCTGTGGTAACCTCAACGAGCCAGCCCATTGTCGTGGTGAACAACCAGCGAGCTACGGGCGGGTTCACCCAGTCATATAATGGGTTCGCCAGCGGCGCTAACACTATCTACGTGCCGGCGCTGTACAGCACCTTCTATACCTGGAACAGCAGCCTGTTCGTACAGAACGTGGGCGCGGCAAACACCGATGTGCATGTCGTTTACACGGATGGGAAGACGCGGGATGTAACACTGGCTCCCAAACAATCGGTCCAGTGGGAAGAATGGGATGGCAAGCACGCTCCCGGCATCAGTGTCGGCGCGACGATCACGACGACCGGCCAGCCTGTCGTGGCCGTGGCCAACGCCGCGAACCCGGCCAGGCAAGCCCAGACCTATTCGGCATTCATTACTGGCGGCACCAAGGTGGTTCTGCCCACCATCATGAAGAACTATTGGGGTTGGGACACGTCCTTCACCGTGATGAACATTGGCACGGCAAATGCTACCGTGACCGTCACCTACGCGCCGGACTCGGAGCATGGCTTTGGTGGCGCCAACTACAACATCACCGTGAATGCGGGCTCGAGCCATCAGATCTATGTGCCTGGTGACAGCAACGTGACCGTGGCCAACTACGGCGGATCGGTGACCTTATCTACCAGCACCCCCGGTGCGTTGCTTATCGCCACGTGCGACGAGACCTATGGGGCGGGGCAGGCCGCCGGCACCGGCGACTGGTCCATGAGCTACAACGGGTTTGCGCAGTAGTCCCCAGTACAGGTTTCGTGCTACGCGGGACTTCTTCCAGTACTCCCAGCGGATGCGACCCTGGCAACCTCCTGAACGGTAGCGCTGCCAATTCACCAAGCGAAGCAAGAGCCTCCAGCACACGCTGGAGGCTCTGTGCTTTGAGCGAAGCAGACTCAGTAGATGGAAATTTGTGCTCCTCGGCGGTCTGCGACCGCCGAGCGCGAAGCGGCGGGTCACAGACCCGCTTTGAGCAACTTTTTCCATCTACTGAGACTGGCCGAAGGGCCTATCCCTTTGATCACCCCCACCGCCCGCAACCAGGCCACCTTCAACCCCGGCCCGGTGCGTCGCGCTCACCGGCCGGCCCACGCCCTTACAGGCCCCCGGCGATGCCC
>Ga0068707_1001309_pt1 | contig 17208 bp, 13 predicted proteins | sample YNPNPMetaG_FD_66600 | JGI IMG/M metagenome (GOLD analysis project Ga0068707, IMG submission 66600) | Anoxygenic and chlorotrophic microbial mat microbial communities from Yellowstone National Park, USA - YNP NP MetaG | ecosystem: Environmental > Aquatic > Thermal springs > Hot (42-90C) >...
CCCGGGACAGGGCAAGGGCGTCCTGTGAGAGGTCAAGCCCTACCACGAAGGCCCCCAGCCGGGCCCCGTGGCGCACAAGCTCCCCTCTCCCGCATCCCAGGTCGAGAACGCGCATCCCGGGACCGATCCTGGACATCTGCAGCACTATGGCGAGCCTGGAGTCGAGCCTCCCCCCCCGGCTTTCGGCATAGACCTCGTGTCCCCCGCAATGGGACAGGAAGTAGCTGCGGTCATAGAGGGGTGATCTGTCCCTTTTGTGGAGCTCGCCCCGTCGCACGTCTCGCAATGTGTCGCTCATGGTCTCGCGGGGTTGATAGCACGGCCGCCTCGTGGGGTCAAGGGGGGTTGACGGTGCGGGTGCATCGGCGGTAACTTTGGTCCGTTCCAGATCTCCGGTGATCAGACCCAGATGAGGAGGAGGCCGATGTTCGAGATGCTCTTTAGCCCCGGCAGGATAAACGCTTTGGAGTTGAAGAACAGGGTGATCATGACCGCCATGCACCTCAACTACACACCGGGCGGAAAGGCCAATGACCGGCTGATCCGGTTCTACGAGGAGAGGGCCAGATATGGAGTCGCCATGGCCATCGTGGGAGGCTGCGCTGTAGACGAGTTCAGCGGTTCACCCGACATGATCAATCTGAAGGACGACGGGGACTTGGAGGGCCTCTCGCGCCTCACCGAGGCAGTGCACGAGGCGGGAGGCAAGCTCTGCGCTCAGCTCTACCATGGAGGGGCCTATGTGCATTCCGTGTTCCTCAAGGGCAAGCAAGCCATATCTCCCTCTGGCGTCTTCTCCCGCTTCACCAAGGAGACCCCCAGGGCCCTGGCCAGGGACGAGATACCTTGGGTGGTGGACAACTTCGCCCAAGCGGCGAGGAGGGCGAAGAGGGCAGGTTTCGACTCCGTGGAGATCCTGGCCAGTGCAGGGTATCTGATAAGTCAGTTCCTGTCCCCCGTCACCAACAAGCGCGAGGACGACTACGGGGGGCCCCTCGAGAATCGCATGCGTTTCGGCCAGGAGGTAGCCAGGGCCGTGCGGGCCGCGGTGGGGAGCGACTACCCTGTCATATGCCGCATAGCCGGCAACGACTTCGTCCCGGGCAGCCACACCAACAAAGAGGCAAGGGTCTTCGCCAGGGCCCTTCAAGAAGCAGGGGTGGATCTGTTGAATGTCACCGGAGGGTGGCACGAGACACGCGTCCCCCAGCTCCTCATGTGCCTCCCCCCTGCCACCTTCAAGTACCTGGCGAGGGGGATCAAGGAGTCCGTGGAGATCCCGGTCATGGCCTGCAATAGGATAAACGACCCCATCATAGCCGAGGGGCTCCTGCGGGAGGGAAGCGCGGACTTCGTCGGAATGGCCAGGGCACTCCTGGCCGACCCGCAGATCCTGGCCAAGGCCAAGGAGGGACGCCTGGAGGAGATCGTCCACTGCATTGGCTGCGCCCAGGCCTGTTTCGACCACGTCTTTTACATGCGCCCTGTGAGCTGTTTGATGAACCCCAGGGCGGGAAGGGAGTTCGAGATCCAGGAGACGCCAGCCCCCCGCCCCAAGAAGGTCTGGGTCATCGGGGGAGGCCCTGCGGGGCTTATGGCAGCGGCCACCGCGGCCAGAAGAGGGCACAAGGTCACCCTTTTCGAGCAGAAACAGGGGCTTGGCGGGCAGCTCAGGCTGGCCGGAGTCCCGGCCGTGCGACGGGACTTCCTCACCGCCGCCGACGACTTGGAAAGACAGGTGCGGCTCGCTGGAGTCGAGGTGAAGCTGGGCAAGGTGGTCACCAAGGCCACGGTGAAAAGGGGAAGGCCGGACGCCGTGGTGGTGGCCACCGGGGGCCGCCCCATCATCCCCGAGATCCCGGGGGTTGATCTCGGGCACGTGGCCACCGCATGGGACGTCCTGGCGGGCAAGGCCATGGTGGGCCAAGAGGTGGTGATAATAGGCGGGGGGGCTGTGGGGTGCGAGACCGCGCTGCATCTTTGCGAGACCAGCGCCCTCGGCGGCGAGGCACTGCGGTTTCTTGCCTTCAACAAGGGCGAGACCTGGGATGTCCTCGAGGAGCTGATCACGAGGAGCGCCCGAAAGGTGACCATCCTCGAGATGCTCAAGCGCATCGGGCAGGACATAGGCCTGTCCACCCGATGGTCCATCCTCCAGGACCTGGAGCGCTACGGGGTGAGGATCCTCACCGAGGCCAAAGCCAAGGAGATACTCCCCGACGGCGTACTGGTGGAGCGGGAAGGCAGGACAGAGAAGATCGCATGCGACTCGGTGGTCCTGGCCATGGGCTCGCGGCCGGTCCAGGAACTCCAAGAGGAGCTGGCCGGGGTGGTCCCCGAGATACACGTGGTGGGAGACGCCAAGGGCCCCCGCAAGGCCCTGGAAGCCGTGTGGGAGGGCTACGACGTGGGCCGTTCCATCTGACATGGCGAGGCCGCATCTGTGGGGATAGATGGCGGGTAACCCCTCACACTCGTCGGGCGGCCGTTTGTCCCGGGGTCCTGCTTCGGGAGGAGGGCGATGGGGCCCCCATCTCAGAGACCGCATCCAGGCCCGCGTCCCGCGCGGGATTGCGCCCGGGTCCCTCCGGGAGGGCGAGGAGGGAGGGGACAGTCCCGCCGGGGCAGGAGTGGAAGCCGCGATAGGGTGATCCCGAAGGCGCCAAGCGTGGGCAGATGGGAGCGCCCCTCGCAACTTGGGCTGATACCATGGCGATTGTAACGATTTCCAGGCAGGTTGGAAGCTTCGGGGACGAGATAGCGGAGATGGTCGCGCGGAGGCTCGGTCACCAGCTGATCGACCGCCATCAATTCCAGAGACTGGCGGAGGAGCGCGATCCTGACTTCAAGGCGGCGGTCTCTTCCAGGGCCGCGCGGCTGGACCCCCGATTCCACGAGCGTTTTTTCTTTGAGAACCCGGGATACACGTGCCTTTTCGAATCCCTGATATACGAACTGGCGAGCCTCGGCCAGGTGGTCATCGTGGGCCGCGGGGCCCAGGTCGTCCTGAGGGAGGTCCCAGGGGTGTTCAAGGCCAGGGTCGTGGCCCCTTTGGAAATCAGGGTGAAGAGGGTGATGGCCGACAAGGGTGTGTCCTTGGAGGAGGCGAGCGGGTTCGTCTCCCGTTACGATCACGAGCGCAGAGCCATCATTCAGTCCATATATCACAAGGACCTCACCGACTGGTACCTCTACGACATGATCCTCAACACCGCCCTTTTCGATCCGGAGGCGGGCGCTGGGATCATCTGCGAGGCCGTCATGAGAATGGAGACCCCAGCGGACCAAGGGATGCTCGGGGAGGAATTGACCCACATGGCCTTCGCCAAGAGGGTTGAGTCGGCCATAAAGAAGAGATTCCCCATCTCCCCCTTCAGGCAACTGGATGCCCTTGCATCGCGTGGGGGACACATCACCCTATCGGGGTACGTCCCTCACCCCTCCGAGAGGGATGCCGCTGAAGAAATCGCCCGCGGGGTCGAGGGGGTTACAGGGGTGCTCAACCAACTGAAGGTGACGATGCTGCACGAGTTATAAAAAGGGGGGCTTCCCATGCTCAAGAAAGGCAACACCTACGCCGAGGTGGTGGACGCCTTCCGTTGGAAGGTCCCTAGATACTATAACATCGGGGTCGACGTCTGTGACAAGTGGGCCGGCCAGAGGTATCGCCTCGCCCTGATCTTCGAGGATGAATCGGGGCGTGTCGAGAAGTACACCTTCTGGGAACTCACACGTTTGTCCAACCGCCTGGCCAACGCACTCCTGGCCCATGGAATCCAGCGGGGGGACCGGGTAGGGATCCTGCTCCCGCAGTGCCCGGAGACGGCCATCTCCCACATCGCGACCTACAAGATAGGGGCCGTTGCCATTCCCCTCTTCACCCTCTTCGGCCCGGATGCACTAGAGTATCGGCTCTCCAACGGCGAGGCGAAGGCCGTCATCACGGACGCGGCGAACCTGGAGAAGGTGTTGGAGATAAAGGAGAGACTCCCCAAGCTGGGAGTGATAATGGTGAGCAAGGGGGAGCCCCGGGAGGGAGTCACCGACTTCTGGCAGGCAGTGGAAAAGGGGGCCCCGGAATTCACGCCAGCCAGGACCGAGGCGGATGACCCCGCCCTGATCATTTACACTTCGGGGACTACCGGCCCACCCAAGGGGGCCCTTCACGCCCATCGGGTCGTCCTGGGCCACCTGCCTGGGGTGGAGTTCTTCCACAACTTCTTTCCCAAGAAGGACGACCTGTACTGGACCCCGGCGGACTGGGCCTGGATCGGGGGGCTCATCGACGTGCTGTTGCCCAGTTGGCATCACGGAATACCGGTCCTGGCTTATCGCGCCAAGAAGTTCGACCCTGAGCAGGCCTTCCACATGATCTCCAAACATGGGGTCAGGAACGCCTTCATGCCCCCCACAGCGCTCAAGATGATGCGCCAGGTCCCGGACCCTCGCAGCCGCTACGATTACAAGATGCGCACCATAGGCTGCGGTGGCGAAACCCTCGGCGAGGAACTCCTCCAGTGGGGCAGGGAGGTGATGGGACTCACCATCAACGAGTTCTACGGCCAGACCGAGGTAAACCTGGTGGTGGGGAACTGCTGCGATATAATGGAGGTGAAGCGGGGTTCCATGGGAAGGGCCATACCGGGCCATGTGGTCGAGGTGGTGGACGATGGGGGCAACGCCCTCTCCCCTGGGACGGTCGGTGAAGTGGCCGTCAGGAGACCGGACCCGGTGATGTTCCTCGAATACTGGCGCAATCCGGAAGCGACCGAGGAGAAGTACGTCGGAGACTGGTGTCTGACCGGGGATCTGGCCCGCAAAGACGAGGAAGGGTACTTCTGGTACGTGGGGCGCAAGGACGACCTGATCACGAGCGCGGGATATCGCATCGGCCCTGCTGAGATCGAGGACTGCCTCCTCAAGCATCCCGCAGTGGCCATGGCTGCTGTCATCGGGGCCCCTGACGAGGTGCGCGGTGAGATCGTCAAGGCCTTCGTAGTCCTGAAGCCTGGCCAGCCCCCGGATGCAGCCCTCAAAGAGGAAATCCAGCAGTTCGTCAAGACCCGTCTGGCAGCACACGAGTACCCCCGCGAGGTGGAGTTCATACAGGAGCTCCCCCTCACCGCCACGGGCAAGATCATGCGCAAGGAATTGAGGAAACTAGAGAGGGGAAAAAGGACTTCTCCGAGGTAGGCAGTGACTCAGCGCCTGGCGGGTTCTCTGCCAGCCTCAGGGATCAGACAGCTAGGTACCTCTTCTTCACCTCTTCGTCCTTCTCCAGATCAGAGATGCCCCCCTCGTACTTTATGGCCCCATTGTCCACTATGTAGGCCCTCTCTGCGTGCTTGAGGGCAAATTTCAGGTTCTGCTCTGACAGGAGGATCGTGACGCCCTCTCCCTTGATGACGTCCAGGACACCGCCCAGCATCCGCACGACCAAAGGCGCCAATCCCTCGGAGGGCTCATCCAGGAGCAAGAGGCCCGGGTCCCCCATGAGCGTCCTGGCGATGGTCAACATCTGCTGCTCCCCTCCGCTCAGCGTTCCCCCTCGGCGCTGAGCGAGTTTCTCCAAGACCGGGAAGAGCTCGTAGATACGTTTCAAAGTCCATCTGGACGCCTGCTTCTTGTCCTTCCTGCGGGCCACATCCAGGTTCGCCGCCACGGTCAGGTCAGGGAAGATCTTTCTGTCCTCCGGGACGAAACCTATGCCCATGCGGGCGATCCTGTACGGGGGAAGCCCGCTGATCTGCTGACCTCGGTACTCGATGGAGCCCGACTTAGGGGGGTTCAGGCCCATTATGCTCACCATGGTGGTGGTCTTGCCCGCGCCGTTTCTCCCTAGCAGCACCACCAGCTCACCTCGTCCAACCTCAAGGGAGACGTCGAAAAGGATGTGGCTCAGGCCGTAAAATGTGTTTATCCTGTCTACTCGGAGCTCGGCCATCAGGTCTCCTCTCCGAGGTATGCCTCGATGACCTTCCTGTCCTTGGATATCTCCTCTGGCGTCCCCTGGGCTATGAGGCTGCCGTAGCAAAGTACTCGAACCTTCTGGGATATCTTGAAGACGATGTCCATGTCATGCTCGATGAAGAGCATGGTGATCTTCAACCTCTGCCAGAGATCCTGTATCAGTTCCACCGTCTCCCAGCGCTCCTCAGGGCTCATCCCCGCCGTGGGCTCGTCCAGCAGGAGGAGTTTCGGCTCCAAGGCCAGGGCCAAGGCGATGTCGAGCCTTTTTTGGTTGCCGTGTGCGAGGGTCCCGCTTTGTTGCTGAGCCATCTCCGAGAGCCCTACGTCCTTCAGGACCTGGTGCGCACGCTCATGGACCTCCCTCAACTTGCGGGTGGGAGTGAAGAAGTTCAGGTTTCCCCCTCTATGCGTGATGAGGGCGGCTAACACATTGTCCAATACCGAGAGCCTGGGGAAGATACTGGTGATCTGAAAGGCCCTTCCGATGCCCAGCCTCACGATCTCGAAGGGCTGCATACCCACGATATCCCTGCCCTCGAAGACAATCCTCCCCGCGTCGGGCAGGTGGTATCCCGTGATCAGATTAAAGAGCGTGGTCTTTCCGGCGCCGTTGGGACCGATGATGGAGCTCAGCTCCCCCCTCTCGATATCGAGGCTGACCCCAGCGATCACGGAGTTTCCGTCGAACGACTTGGAGAGGCCCTGGATCCTCAGTATATTCTTGTCCATCCCTATGGGCATCACGTAAACTCGGGTTCGGATTTCACAAGAAGCCCCCGGGCCTTGTGTTGGTAGAGGCCCACAAGACCCTCCGGCGCGAAGAGAACCACGCACAGCAGGATGAGTCCCAGGAAGAGGGCCCAGATCTCCACTAGGCTCTGGTGGAACTGCTGCAATACGATCTTCAGAAAGATCAGCACCGTAGAACCGATGGCCGGTCCGACCAGGGAATACATCCCCCCCACCAGGCACGCGAACACGGCGTCTCCGGATCGACTCCAGTGAAGGAACTCTGTCTGTGCAAAGCGGTTCAACTCGGTGAACAAACCCCCTGCCAACCCAGCGAAGGCACCTGCGACGATGAAATTGAGCCATTGGTAACGCTTCACGTTCATCCCTATGAAACCAGCCCTCACCGCGTTCTCCCTGGTGATCCTGATGGAGAGCCCGAAGGATGAATTCACTATCATCTTCATCAACCAAAAGCAGCCCAAGAACAGGATCAAACAAAGGAGATAATAGTTCACCGGGTCGAGAAACCCTGGCTTGGGGATCCCATGGATCCCGTCATCCCCCCCTGTGAAGTGATATGCCTGAAACACTATCATGTAAAGGAGCTGACCGAAGGCCAAGGTGAGTATGGCGAAGTAGAGACCTACCAGCCGCACGCAGAACCATCCGATCATCGCCGCGGCCAGGGCCGCGGCCAAAGGGGCGGCGATGAGCGCAGGGACGAACGCCACACCGGCCTTCTTCATGAGCAAGGCCACCGTGTATCCACCGACCCCGAAGAACGCAGCATGTCCAAAGCTCACCATCCCCCCGTACCCGAGTATCAGGTTGAGGCTGCTGGCGAAAAGGGCCATGATGATCATCTCCGTGGTGACCCAAATCCAATACTCCCCGGTCCTTCCCAGTTGGCTCAGGACGAAGGGAAGTATCAACAAGGCCCCCACCAAGACTCCAGGCCAGATCCACGTCTTGCCCTTCTCGTTATTGCCTCCCATCCTCTATCCCCGCTCGGACGGTCACCTTTCCGGTCTCCCGAACAGGCCCCAGGGTCTCCATATGAGGATCAGGGCCATGGCGATATAAGGGAACACGATGGCCAGACGGCTCAGGGGGAGTTGGATGAAAGCAATCCCTACCCCTATGATCAGTGACCCCAGGAGGGCACCCCCTATGCTCCCCAGTCCTCCTATGACCACCACGGCGAAACACTCTATGATCTTCTCCATCCCGATCCCCAGGTCTATGTTGGCCAGGGCAGACATGAACACCCCCCCGAGGCCGGCGAGCCAGCAGCCCAAGACGAAGGTCCCCGTCATCACGCGCGATACGTTCACCCCAAGGGCCCCCAGCATGGCCGGGTGGGAGACTGCAGCGCGGATCAGGTTCCCGGCCCTGCTCCTGTAGAGCAGCAACCACAAACCCACGGCTATGATGGGTCCCACCACCAATATGAACACGTTGTAGGTGGGCAGGAACAGGCCGAAAAGCTCGACGGACCCCGCCAGGACCTGCGGCCTGGGCACGTTGCGGATGTCCCCCCCCCAGATCAGCCGACACACGTCATCCAGGACGAGGAGTATGGCATAAGTGAGTAGGAGCTGGAGCAGGTGCTCCTTGGAGTATATGCGCCTGAAGAAGGGTATCTCTAGGCCCAGGCCGAGGAGCCCTATGGCCGGTGGCACGAGGAGCATGAGGAGCAAGAAGGAGATGAACGACGTCATGTTCAGCAGGGTGCTCAAGGAAAACGCCAGGAAGGCCCCCATCATGTAGAGGGCCCCATGGGCGAAATTGATCACCCTGAGCACCCCGAAGACGAGAGAGAGGCCCGAGGCCACGATGAACAGCACCATCCCCTGGCTCAACCCGTTGAGCAGGATGAACAGGAAAAACTCGATGGGCACAGTCCCCTCCGCAAGCAACGAGTATATCAGGGCGAAACCGGTGGCCCGGCCGCTGCCTTTCGGCCGGGCCCTTCGTTACATCCCTACTTGGGCTGCATCTTCTTGACCTCTTCCACCGGGAGCCAGACCTTCTCCGCCGGGACCTCCTCCACATCCTTCAGGATCAGGAAGTCCTTGAACCTGGGATCCTTGGCGGAATATCCCACGTATATGCCGACGTTGGCCATGTGGTCCTCGGCGCGGATGAATCTGTCTCCCCTGAGGGACTTCCAGTGCATCCCCTCCAGGGCCTTGGAGACCTTTTCAGAGTCTATGCTGTTGGCCTTCCTCACGGCCTCGCTCAGGGCCAGCAGCCCGTCATAAGCCATAATGGCCCAGTCAGAGGGCCATTCCTGATATTTCTTGAAAAACTTGTCGTTGAAGGCAGCGATGTCCGGCGTATTGATGGCGTAGAAGGGGGAACGTGAATAGCCCAGCAACCCCTCCGGCATGTCCATGCCGGTCGCCCTCATCATGTCCAGGTCGAAGAGGGATGTGATGCTCGCCTTCTTGAACAGGCCGTATGGGGCTGCCTGCTTGATGAAACTGCTCAGCCCGCCTCCCCACAGGTTGGTGTAGATGATGTCAGGGTTCTTCGCCATGAGGGTCGGGATAAAGGGCGCGTAATTGGTCTCCCCCAGTTTGGTCCAGACCGCCTCCAGGATCTCGGCGTCCGGCTTCAGTTTCTTCAGGTCCTTCTGGAACGCCTCCCACTGGGTGTGGGCGTAAGCGTAATCCGGCCCGATGAAGCAATACCGCTTGTAAGGCTTCTTGGAGAGATAGAGCGCTATTCCCCTGCCCTCGATCCCGGTGTTGGGGACAACCTGGAACATGTACGGGTGAAAGTCCACTGTGGTCAGATCCTCCGTGTTGGACGTGTGGAAGTAGACCACCTTCTTGAACTCCTTGGCCACGTTGGTCACGGCCTTGGCCACCCCGCTGCTGGTGGGCCCTATGAGGAAATCGCTCTTCTCCTGGAGGACCAGTTCGCGCGCCATGGTAGCCCCGACATCCGGCTTGAGCGCAGAGTCCCTAATGGCCAGCTCCAGCTTCTTTCCCAGAAGGCCGCCCGCAGCGTTGGCCTCCTCGATGAACATCTCGATGGCCGCCTTCTGTGACTTGTAGAAGGTGGCACCGATGCCTGGCATGTCCGCGGTCCATCCCAATTTGACGGTCTCCGCGGCCCCGACCGGCTGCGCCCCGAAAAGTCCCAAGAGAAAAGCCAGGGCACAGGCCACGACGAATCCCTCGCGATACCTACTCTTCATCTCCTTCCTCCTTGTGTCGTTGGTCTTGGCTGGAATATCCCGGATCTCGCCCGGTCCCCCAGAGGATCCCCGTCGTGCCATGGTGGCTCCTCTATCCCCCCGAAGATGCCTCAGTTCTGCAAGAACTTGCTTATGGCCTCCGAGGCCTGGCTGATGGCCGTGAGCCCGCCCAAGTGCCCGTTGGGGCTCTTGAGCTCGAAGTAAGAGGCGTCCTTGCCCAGCTTCTTGAACAGCTCCACGTGCTCTCTTATCTGCTCGGGCGGGAAGAGCAAGTCGTTGTTCGCCGCTATCATCAGGACCTTGGCCTTGATGGATTTCACTGCCTCCTCGAAGGAGGGGAACCCATGGCCGATGTCGAAGAGGCCGTTCGCCTCGTTCAGATAGAGCATGGAGTTGGCGTCCGCGGCCTTGGCCCTGGCAGCCCCGGCCTTGAACAGGGCATCCTCTGCCAGGAATTCGTTCTCCATGGCCTCGTACGGGCTCTTCCCTTCCACCGCCCACTTCCTGTCGAAGGCCTTGTCCGCCCATTCGAACCCCTGAGCGCTCATGGTGATCAACATCAGGGAGTACGTGATCCCGTCCGTCGGTTCCTCCTTGCCGTAGTAATCACCCTTGTTCCACTTGGGGTCGAGCTTGATGGGATCCCCCCAGAGCTTGAGCCACCCCAGGAGCCAGCCGTGCAGCTTGGGGGTCGCGATGACCGGGATCGCCTTCTCCACGAAATCGGGGTAAGAGACCATCCATTGGAAGGCCTGGAGCCCCCCCATGGAGGCCCCTGAGACCGCCTTGAGCTTCTTCACCCCGAGGGACTTGAGGAGCTCGTACTGTAGGTTCACGAAGTCCTTCATGGTCACCATCGGGAAGGTCATGCCATAAGGCTTCCCGGTGGCGGGATTGATCGAGGCTGGGCCGGTGGTGATGACCGTGGGAAGCTTGGGGTTCATGTTGCACAGGGTGTCCGAGCTCACGATGAAGTACTTGTTCGTGTCGAAGGATTTCCCTGGCCCTATGATGGCGTCCCAGTATCCAGGCGCGGGGTCCGCAGCGGCATATTTACCAGCCGCATGGGAGTTGCCCGAGTAGAAATGACAGATCAGGATGGCGTTGTCTCCGGTTGGGGCCAGCTTGCCATAGGTCTCGTACCCGACCTTCACCGGCGCGATCTTCTTGCCGCTAACCAAGGTGAACTCCTTGAGCTCGAACGCCTTCTTCTCCACTACCTCGTCGAGCCCAAGGGAAGTCCCCACAAAGATCAGCACCGTCACGAATGAGACCAAGACGAATCCTATTCTCTTCCTCATGACAGACCTCCCTTTCTTGGTCCGAGCCAGGGCCGGCCAGCCGCACCACACGGGATCAGTCCGAGGCGGACCATGACCTCAGATCTTCCTTTCCCGGTCGGCCCAGTAGGCCTCCCTCATCACGCGCTTGAGGGTCTTGCCCGCCACGCTTCGGGGGAAGTCCTCCATCAGGACGACCTCCGAGACGCGTTGAAACTTGGCCTCGACTCGTTCATTGACCCAGCTCTTGAGCTCCTCGGCGCTGACATTCCCCGGCTCCCTCAGGATCACGGCCGCAAGGGGCGTCTCGCCCCACTTCTCGCTCGGGACGCCGAACACCGCCGCCTCCTTCACCGCCGGGTGCTGCACTATGATCTCCTCTATGTCCCTGGGATAGACATTCACCCCGCCCGAGATGATCATGTCCTTCTTGCGGTCCACCAGATAGAGGAAACCGTCTTCGTCCGCGTAGCCCAAATCCCCGGTGAACAACCAGCCGTCCCGGATGGCCTCCGCGGTCAGGTCCGGGCGCTTGTAGTAACCAGGCATCAGCATCGGGCCCCGGCCCACGATCTCCCCCACCTGCCCGGCTGCGAGGTCCTCGCCTCTTTCGCCCACGATCCTCATCTCGGAGAAGTAAGTCGGGACGCCCACCGAGTCCGGCTTCGCCGAATAGTGAGTCCTGTCCAGCACGGTGATGAAGCCCTCGGTGAGTCCATAGAGTTCGTAGAATCTCCCTGGCAGCCTTCGATTGAGCTCCTCTTTGTGCTCCCGGTGGAGCGGGGCACCGAGGGTGCAGATCATCTCCAAGGACTCCAGGGCCGCGGCGGAGAAGTTCGGGGCATGGAGCATGGCGATGATCTGAGACGGAACCATCACAGTGTGCGTGACCCTCTCCCTCTCCACGGCCGCGATGAACCCCTGCGGCTCGAACTGCCTCTGGAGCACGTAGGTCGCACCCAGGTAGAAGCACGGCATGAGCGTCACGAAGGCCCCGTTGAAAACGATGGATCCGGCATGGAGGACAACGCTCTCGGGAGTGATCCTGAAGGCTGAGGAAAAGGTCATACAGTACATCGCCCTCACGTAATGCGTGTGGATGATGCCCTTTGGCAGGCCAGTGGTGCCGCTGCTGTACATGATGTTGAAGGGGTCATCGTCTTGAATGCCTGGATCCGGGGGTTCCTCATCTGAGGCCTCGGCAACCATCTCCGAATAGCTCCGATACCCAGGTTTGGCAGACCCCCCGGTCACGATATATCGATCCCCCGGGATCGCCGGGAGCTCCCCCTTCACGGAATCCAGGACCTCGGAGAAGGTCGGGTTGGTTATGACCAGGACCGTGTCGGAATCCCTGAGGAGCGTGGCCAGGCCCTTCCCCAGGAGCAGGGTGCTCATGGGGACCACCACACCCCCCATCTTGCCGGCGGCCCAATACACCTCCAGGAGCTCGACGCAGTTGGGAAGAAGGGTGGCGATTTTATCCCCCTTCTTGATGCCGAGGCCGAGCAAGGCATTGGCCAGACGGTTCACCCTCGCGTTGAACTCCCGGTAGCTCAGACGAAGGTCCTCGAAGACCACCGCCGGCTGGCTCGGTCGGTAACGCGCGTGCGCGGAGATCAGAGACCCTATCCTCATGGAGATTCTTCCCCCGACAAGATCCCTGGACCCCAGCCCTCAACAGGGCGACTACGTCTCACAAGGAGGATCAATGCCTGCAAAGCACTCAGGGAGCACTGACCGCCACCGCATAGGCCCGCCAGGCACCGGGATCCAGGACAGGGCCGATCCCTCAGGAACGGCCCTGTCCTGGAATCAGTATGTCAGCACCACCCCCCCGTCAAAGAGGAGGTCGCCCCCGACCAGGTATCTGGAATGACGCGAGAACCCGAACGTGAACAGATTGGCGACCTCGATGGGCGACATCATCTCCTTGACCTTGGACCTCCCCATCATCACATCCCTGACCACCTCTTCTTCCGGAACGCCCCTCTGTTGAGCCTGGGCAGGGACCTGGTTCAAGGTGAGGGGGGTCTTCACGAAGCCGGTGCTGACGGAGAAGGCTCGAATCCTCCCGTTGCCTTCTGCGGCGATGGACTGCGTCAGCCCTCTGAGACCGAACTTGACGATGTTGTAAACCGCCTTGTTGAGCGTGCATATGTGGGCATGGATGGACGCCATATTACCTATGACCCCCGTCCCACTCGCGCTTTTCCTCATGTGGGGTATTACGAGCTTGGAGAGGTAGAATGGCGCCCTGAGCATGAGCTTCTGCATCAGGTCGTACTTCTCCATGGGGAATTCCACGATAGGGTAAATGCTCTGGATCCCCGCTATGTTCGCAAGGAACTTGATCTCCCCGATGGACGCTGCTTCTCTTACAGCGCGCTCGATCTCCCGGTCCTGTGTCAGGTCCGCCCTGATGAAGGCCATCTGCCCCCCCATCTTCTGGGCGATGGCCCGCGTTTCCTCACCGCCTCGCTCATCCACGTCCACCCCGACGGCATAGAGGCCGTTGGCAGCGGCCGCCACAGCGGTGGCACGCCCTATACCGCTGGCGGCACCTGTAACCAGGCACACATTGCGCGGGACGAATTCGTCGTCCAGGACGATCAGGATATCTTCGCGATTGATCTGCGGCTCGGAAATTTGCAATGCGTTTCCTCCTGTTGCTGGAAATCGCTTTGCTGCAACTTTCGGGCCACTTGCGTTCTTCTCTCTCGAATGCTTTCGGTGAAGGCCCGTGGACAATGAACAAGGTTTGTCCTTTCCGGCTGTTACGGGTCTCCCCTTCGGAAACGAGATTTCTGTTGCAACATCCCCCGCCTTGGTGTATACAGGGCAGGAAACGAATCAAATTTGATACATGTAGACTCAGGGCTACGGGGGCTGGCAATGGGGACCAAGACCCATCCACCGTTCGGGAGGGGAGTCGTTCCCTTGAACGAGGAACCGGCGACGAGGTTGCAGATGCGCCGACAGCTGGAGCTCTTTCGCCTGGTGTTGGACAGCATCTACAACGGGGTGCTCATAACCGATGCCGATGGTTATGTGATCTACTTCAACAGGCCTTACGGGGAATTCCTCGGGGTCGATCCCTCGGCGCAGATAGGGAGGCACTGCACGGAGGTGGTGGAGAACAGTCGCATGCACATCGTGGCCAAGAGCGGAAGGCCGGAGATAAACTCCAGGCATCGAATAAAGGGGCAGACCATGGTGGTCCAGCGTATCCCCATCTGGAAGGACGGGAAGGTCATAGCGGTCTTCGGCCAAGTCATGTTCAAGGATGTCAGAGATGTAAGCCAGTTGGCCCAGAAGTTGTCCATGCTGGAATCCAAGGTGAAGCTCTATGAGGAGGAGCTCATCTCGCTGAGGTCCACGAGGTATACCTTCAAGAGCATCGTTGGGGTGAGCAGCACCATCAACGCCCTGAAAAAGGAGGCCCTCAAGGCGGCGGCCACCAGCCTCCCCGTGCTCATCACCGGGGAGTCCGGGACAGGCAAAGAGCTCTTCGCCCAGGCGATTCACCATGCCAGCACCCGAAGGCTCCATCCTTTCATCCGGATCAACTGTGCTGCTATCCCCAGGGAGCTCTTCGAGTCGGAACTCTTCGGATACGAGAAGGGTGCCTTCACTGGGGCCAGGTCCGAGGGGAAGGCAGGGAAGTTCGAGCTGGCCCACCACGGCACGGTATTCCTGGATGAAATAGGGGATCTGCCCCTGGAGATGCAGCCCAAACTTTTGAGGGTCCTCGAGGAAAAGGAATTCGAGCGGGTGGGAGGCACATCCCTGATCAAGGCGGATTTCCGCCTCATGGCCGCGAGCAATCAGCCCCTGGAGGACATGCTTGCCTCCGGCAGGTTTCGCAAGGACCTCTTTTACCGCCTCAACGTTATCCACCTCCATATCCCCCCTCTCAGGGAACGAAAGGAGGACATCCTACCCCTAGCGACCCACCTGTTGAGCCAGATAGCGAGCGCCTCCTATCTACCGGAGGCGCGTCTGGACCGGCAGGCCGAGCGCGTCCTCATGGAATACGACTGGCCAGGCAACGTGAGGGAGCTCTCCAACGTGCTAGAGCGGGCGATCGCATCCGTCGGCGGAGGCACCATAAGGCCTTCGGACCTGCCTTTTCACCTGCGCAAGCCGCGCCACAGCACCTCGGCAGGGCGCCGGGCCTCCCTGAAAGACGTCAAAGACATTGCCGAGAAAGAGGCGATCCTGCGGGCCCTGGAGACATCCCGTTATAACAAGGCGAAGGCGGCCGGCCTCCTCGGTATCCACAGGACCTTGCTCTACAAGAAGCTGCGAAGATATGGCTTGTCGCTGAGTGGCGGGCCTTCGGTCTCGACGGTGTAGACCAATTGATACATTCCGTACGGGTCCAGGGGACTGCGACGGTCTGCGGACATGACGGCCAATTTCATTCGTCCTGGTGGTCGCTCTGTCCATGGGGGCGAACGGCCGCCTGACCGAGCGACGCCAGATCGGGCGCGAGGGGTCCCCCCTTCCTGCTCATTTCCGATGGGTGCCCGATCGCTGGGGCCTGCAGTGGCCGGTTTGAAACCCGCCTTTCGGGGGAAAAGAGCTGTCCACGCTTACCTGTGGCACTAACCGAGGCTTTTTGTAATGGACAGACCGACCGTCTTTGGTGTATAAAGTGTGTCGGTCGAGGGTCGGGATGACGGAGCGAGGGTTCGACGGGTTCGAAACGGAGGGGACCATGAGGAATCGACGAAGATGGGGGCCCCTGGGGGTCTTTGCCCTCTTGTTGGCCTGGGGCTTGGCCGGAGTGCTCCACGCCGCGGACGTCAAGGAGATGATGGGCAGGGCTGAAGCCCTTTGGGCCCAGAGGTCGGATCTTGCCAAATGCAAAGAGTCCATCAGGATATACGAGGAGATAATCGCTCAGGATCCCAGGAACGTCGAGGCCTTGTGGAAGCTGGCCAGGGCCCATTGGTGGCTCGGGGGACACAGCCCTGAAGAGCAAAAACTGGCCATCTTCGAGAAAGGGGTGGAGTATGCCAAGCAGGGTGTTGCCCTGAAGGACGACTGCATCGAGTGCCACTATTGGCTCGGTGTCAATTACGGGGTTTACGGTGAGGCCAAGGGGGTCCTCAAGAGCCTCTCTTTGGTGGATCCCATCAAGGAGGAGATGAACAAGGTCATAAAGCTGGACCCCAAGTTCATGCAGGGCGGGGCTTATCGGGTCCTGGGGAGGATGGCCTTCAAGCTCCCGTGGTTCGCGGGCGGGAGCAAGAAGGAGTCGGTAGAATACCTGAAGAAGGGGCTGGAGGTGGGACCGAACAATTTCCTCACAAGGGTGTTTCTCGCTGAGACCTATCTGGCCATGGACGAGAAGGAGCTGGCCAAGAAGGAGCTCGAGTGGGTCATCAACGCCCCCGACACCGGGGACCCTGGTGACAGGGAGGACAAGGAGACGGCGCGAAAGATCTTCGAGCAGAACTTCAAGTGATCGTGCCGCGCCTTCCAGGTGAGACTAATTCAAGAGAGGCAGGGAGCGCGACGGACCATGAACGATGTGCACGGTATTCTGGCTGAGGCGCAGGGACGGGGGCAAAAGGCCCTCTCGGAGTACGACAGCAAGCGGATCCTGGCGGCATACGGCATCCCGGTGGCGAAGGAGAGTCTGGTCAATGACCTGGACGGGGCCAAGGAGGCCGCCTCTCGTATCGGGTACCCGGTGGTCTTGAAGTTCTGCTCCGCCGAGGTGACACACAAGACCGAGAAGGGCCTCATCGAGGTGGGACTGAGGGATTCGAGGGACCTGACCAGGGCCTTCAAGACCCTTCAGAAGCGAGCGAAGGGACTCGATGGGGGATTCCTGGTCCAGGAGATGGTCAAGGGGGTCAGGGAGCTGGTCATAGGCATGATCCGGGACCCGCAGTTCGGCCCATGCGTCATGTTCGGGTTGGGAGGAATCTTCACCGAGATCCTCAGGGACGTCTCCTTCCGGGTCGCCCCCATCGAGAAGCGCGACGCCATGGAGATGATGAA
>Ga0068707_1001311_pt1 | contig 17199 bp, 19 predicted proteins | sample YNPNPMetaG_FD_66600 | JGI IMG/M metagenome (GOLD analysis project Ga0068707, IMG submission 66600) | Anoxygenic and chlorotrophic microbial mat microbial communities from Yellowstone National Park, USA - YNP NP MetaG | ecosystem: Environmental > Aquatic > Thermal springs > Hot (42-90C) >...
CACTCCCTTACCCCACACAACCCGTGAACCAGTTGATAGTTATTTTTCTTACCAAGGACAAAATTTTCTTTTCATTGATACGGCTGGAATGAGAAAAAAAACAAAAGTAAAATCTGAAATAGAAAGGGTTGGAATTATAAAAAGTCTAAAAATGATAGAAAAATCTGATATTGTTCTCTTAATTATTGATCTTTGTGAAAGGATATCAAAAATTGATAAAAAATTGGCTGATTTAGCAAAAGAAAATAAAAAAGGAATTATTTTAGTCATCAATAAATTTGATTTAGCCCAAAGACCATTTAAAGAATATTTAAATTACTATCAAAACCAATTTTTAAATCTTTGGTGGGTTCCAATCGTTTTTATTTCGGCTAAAGAAAAAATAAATTTAGATAAACTTTTAGAACAGATTCTTTTAATAAAAGAAAAAATGAAAATAAAGTTAAAAAAGAAAGAATTAAATTTTTTGTTAAAAGAAATAATTGAAACATATCATTTCAATCAAAAATATTGGTCAGAAGTAAAAATTTTTTCCAAAAAAGATAAAATTCCAAATATCATTATAAAAATTCCGAAATTAACGGCTAAAGAAATACCTCCAACTAAAGCACAAATAAATATTTTAGAGAAAAAAATTAGAGAGAAATTTGAGTTATGGGGGGTACCAATAAATTTAGAAATTAAAAATTAAAAACCAAAAATAAAAATTACATATTAAAAATAAAAAAAATTTCCATAAGTTTCGCGAACGAAGTTCGCATATTTCTATGAATCTCAGAAACTTATAGAAACAAATAGAAATTTATAGAAACTTATTGTCTCTAATATTTTATCTTCTATGATAGTCATTGTTGGTCTAGGAAATCCAATTCCAAAATATTCTGGAACGCGACATAATATTGGTCAAGCGGTTCTTTCTTATTTTCAAAAAACAAAAAATTTTCCTGATTTTAAGTTTAAGAAAAAAATTGAAAGTTTGATTTCTGAAGGAAAAATTGATGAAGAAAAAATAATTTTAGTTTTACCGCAAACTTTTATGAATGAATCTGGTCGAGCCATTAAGAAAATAATTGAAAATTGGAAATTGGAAATTGGAAATTTAATCGTCATCCATGACGATATTGATTTACCCTTGGGAAAAATCCGAATCCGCCAAGATGGCTCATCTGGTGGACATAAAGGAGTTCAATCAATTATTGATTATTTAAAAACAGATAATTTTACCCGCATCAAAATTGGCATTGAACCTTTTCTAGAAAAAATTCGGATGGGCGCATTCGGATTGCCGAAGCCCGAAGGGCGAAGGCGTGCTATTCGGGTGCAAAAATTTGTTTTGGAAAAATTTGAAAAAGATGAAAAAGAAATAGTGGAAAAAATAATCAAAAAAACTTGTGAAATAATTGAAGGTTCTTTAAAAGAAAAAATAAAAAATCAAACCTTTGTTGTTTCTTAGATATTTCGATTATAAAAATAGCGACGCATATTTTTTTATTCAGAATTTAAAAAGCCCGGCGAACCGGGCTTAATTTAAAACAATATCAGTTTTCCACCTCCACCCTCCCCTTTCCCAAAAGTAAATCGAAATTTCTTGAGGAATATGAGAAAGCCTCAGAGGTATACTTTCATAGCAATGAATGTCTCGTTCGTCAATTCTATTCCCCTCTTTTGTCGTAATCTTTATTCGCGTATCTTCTTGCCAAAGACTGTGGTACCAGATGATAGATAAATTAGAAGATTTGTCGAACCAAATACTCATCTTGTTTTCAGGATCGAGCCATACCCAGAAATCACAAAGGAGAGTATCTTTTATTATTACTTCGGTTGTCTCTTGAGAACCAACAATAAGAAATTTATCCCATCTCTCAATCTTGAATCTTCGCGCTCTATCCGAAAAACCCCCGATTATTTCTTCAAAAAGTTGCACAGTATCATCTCTTAGAACTTGGAAAACCTTAAAAGAAGTTCCTTTTTCTCCCTTCGATGAGACAGTGTAGATACCATGAAAATAATCAAAAGAGATAATACACGAAACAAATTCTACCCTTTTTATCCCTTCAGGCGAAGTAAGGTGTTCTGTGCATGATAAAAAAAATAACAAAGAGAGTAAAAATAAAGACTTCATCATCGCCTCCTTTCTGGTGGAGTGAATCTGGGGGGATTTATAATGTTGCAAACCCTGTCGATAAGCGATATTGCCTTATCGACAAGAAACATAAAAACCAATACCGCGACCTCCTTCACAACCCCCACAACTTCAAGAAAAAATTTCATTTTTCCTCCTTGAGGTCTAAAAGACCTCACTTCAATAATACTTCTTTTTTATTTTTTGTCAAATCATAGAACCTCAATTTTAAAGAAACAAAAAATCGGCTTTTTAGCCGATTTTTTGCACCCTACTGCCCACCAGCTCAAGGCCTACTCCGTACAAGACGGATCAACCTTGAAAAGGCTACTTCCTGGTAAGGAGGGCTCCCAGTTTCGCCACTGGTAAGCAGAAGGGTATTTCAAATAAAAATTTAGCAAATTTTTATAATTTTGTCAAGGGTTTAAAATATAGTATTTAAGCGAAGAAAACGCTGTTGATAATTTCTTGTTACTGTTTCAAAGAATTTTAATAAATTAATTAGGACCCGCGGGGGTCCTAATGGTCAGCAATCTTCATAGCGTCCTTGCTTTGAGGTGAAAGAAACTGAGAAATGAGTATACCACCCAGCGTCAAAACGCCCACAAGGACAAAGACTATGCCGATGAAACAAGCAACGATCTGTTGCCACATAAATCCTCCTTTCTTGACTTCTTTTTTAAAATTATCATAATAACAAAATATGTCAAGTCAAGAACAAAATAATAACGATTTAATTTATTGGAATACTTTAGCGCTTTTTCCTAAATTTGAGGCGAAAAAATTAAAACAAATTGCTGATTATTTTCCACAAATGAAAATTGCTTGGCAAGCACCTATTTTTGAATTCATCAAAGCCGGGATTGAACAAGAAATCGCCCAAGAATTTGCTGAGTGGCGAAAAAAAATTGAGCCAGAAAAAGAATGGGAAAAATTAGAGAAAGAAAAAATTAAAGTTATTACTATTAAAGATGAAAATTATCCAAAACTTTTAAAAGAAATTTACAATCCGCCAGCAGTTTTATATATTAAAGGAGAACTATATCGGGAAGAAAAATATCCCTTAGCGGTAGTCGGAACCAGAAAAATGACTTTTTATGGTCGGGAAATAACAGAACAAATCGTTAAAAATTTAGCCCGGGCCGGTCTAACAATTATTTCTGGTCTGGCTTTAGGTATTGACGGCTTAACTCATAAAATAACTTTGAAAGAAAAAGGAAGAACAATTGCTGTTTTGGGTGGGGGAATAGATGAAAAAACTATTTATCCATCAATCCATAAAGATTTAGTAAAAAAAATTATTCTGGCTGGTGGAGCGGTTATTTCTGAATATCCCGTGGGAATAAGACCAACCAGATATTCTTTTCCAGCTCGTAATCGAATTATCGCTGGACTAGCCCTTGGAACTTTGGTTATTGAGGCACCAATGGAATCCGGTGCTTTAATTACCGCTCGCTTAGCCCTTGATCAAAATCGAGAAGTTTTTGCTGTGCCAGGAAATATCTATAATAAAAATTCAGAGGGTTGTAATTGGTTAATCAAATTGGGAGCAAAAGTTGTGACAAGGGCTGATGATATTTTAGAGGCATTAAATTTAGAATTACTCTTAGAAAAGAAAAGGGAAATTAGAGCAGAAACAAAAGAAGAAGAAATTTTATTAAAATATCTATCAAAAGAGCCGGTTCATATTGACGAATTAACTCAAAAAAGTGGCTTGCCATCAAGTCAGGTCTCAGCCACTCTTTCAATGATGGAAATAAAAGAAAAAGTAAAAAATATCGGAGGAGGACACTATGTACTTACGAATTAGCCAAAAATTTAATTCTCAAATTTATATTAATTAGAAAAAGCGATAAAAATTATATACCCAGAATTAGAAAATTATAAACAAGTATTAAAGCCGGTTTAAAACTATAATTAAATGGTAATTTTTAAAAAATTAGTATGAGACTAATCATCGTTGAATCACCAACCAAAGCCCGCACCATTTCCCAATTTTTGGGAAAAGATTTTGTTGTTGAATCAAGTAACGGCCATGTCAGGGATTTACCAAAAAGTAAGCTTGGCGTTGATTTAGAGAAAAATTTTGAACCACATTATATTATTCCGATTAAAAAGAAAAAATTTGTTAATCAATTAAAGAAAAAAGTAGTCAAAGCCAAAGAAATATATTTTGCCAGCGATGAAGATCGTGAAGGTGAGGCAATTGCCTGGCACCTCGTTCAAGTTTTTGGACTTGAAAAATCCCAAGAAGATTCAAAATCTGAAATTCAAAACTCTAAACCATTTTACAGAATTGCTTTTCATGAAATCACAAATGAAGCGATAAAAGAAGCATTAAAAAATCCTCGTCAAATTGATATCAATTTAGTTAATGCTCAACAAGCACGACGAATTTTAGACCGTTTAGTTGGTTATAGTCTTTCTCCTCTTCTCTGGAGAAAAATCGCTAGACGTTTATCGGCTGGGCGCGTTCAATCAGTGGCTTTGCGTTTAATTGCTGAACGAGAAAGAGAACGAGAATCTTTCAAACCACAGGAATATTGGTCAATCGAGGCAATACTTCAATCACAGATAAACGTGGATAAAATCAACGCGGCTCAGCGTGAAAGGAGGTTGGATGAATCAACATTTTCGGCAATATTATATAAAATTGGTGAAAAAAAATTAGACAAATTTGAAATTAAAAATAAAAATCAGGCAGATGAAATTTTAGAAAATCTAAAAGGAGCAGAATATTCAGTTAAAGAAATAAAAGAAAAAGAAATTTTAAAATATCCTCCGCCACCATTTATTACTTCAACACTTCAACAAGAAGCTAATCGATATTTTGGTTATTCAACAAAAAAAACAATGATGATTGCTCAACAACTTTATGAGGGTATAGAATTAGGTAAAGAAGGGTTAATTGGTCTAATTACCTATATGAGAACTGATTCTTTTAATTTATCGCAAAAGTTTTTAACTGAAACTCGAAAATATCTCCAAGAAAATTTTTCTTCTAATTATTTACCGGCTAAAGAGCGTCATTTTAAAGTAAAATCAAAAGTCGCCCAAGAAGCCCATGAAGCAATTAGACCAACAAGCATTTATCGCCAGCCAGAAAAAATAAAAAAATTTTTAACCAAAGATCAATTTAAAATTTACAATTTAATTTGGCGACGCGCCTTGGCTTGTCAAATGAGTGAAGCGAAAATTAATGTTATGACAATTGATATTTTGGCGGAAAAAAAATCACAAGAAAATTATTATTTTAAAACAACTGGAAGTCAGATTAATTTTGACGGTTGGCTTAATATCTATCCAACAAAAATTGATGAGGTAATTTTGCCTCGACTTAAAAAAAACGAGAGGTTAAATTTAATAAAATTAGAACCTTGCCAACATTTTACCCAACCACCGGCCAGGTATTCTGAAGCTGGTTTGGTTAAAGCACTTGAAAAATATGGCATCGGTCGACCATCAACTTACGCCCCAATCATTTCTACTCTTTTTGAAAGAAATTATATTAAAAAAGAAAATGGCCGACTTGTACCAACCGAGATTGGTTTTAGAGTCAACGATCTACTAGTTGAACATTTTCCAAAAATTGTTGATTATCAATTCACGGCTGAAATGGAAAAAGAACTAGATGAAATTGCTGAAGGGCGACGTGACTGGCGCAAAATGATAGCTGATTTTTATTGGCCATTCAAAGAACATTTGGATAGAAAAGAAAAAGAGATAGAAAAAATGAAGCCAATCGAAGAAAAAACAAGTGAGGTTTGTGAAAAATGTGGCAAACCAATGCTAGTTAAATTTTCCCGTTATGGTAAATTCCTTGCTTGCTCTGGGTTTCCTGAATGTAAATTTGTAAAGCCGCTTCAACAAAAGAGCAATGAATTAAATATAAAATGCCCCAAATGTAATCAAGGGCAAGTTGTTATAAAAAAGACAAAACGAGGAAAAATTTTTTATGCTTGTTCTCGCTGGCCAACCTGTGATTTCGCCAGTTGGGAAAAACCATCCGCTCCACCCCCTCCATAACGATTTTAAAATATACCCATCTCAATAAAGATTTATACAGGTTAGGACTGTCTTTCGAGTTTTTTAATTAAATTAGCTAAATCTTCTTCGGAGTAAAATTCAATAATAATTTTACCTTTTTTCCCGCGTTTTTTAATCGTGACTTTGGTGCCAAGCAATTCTTGAAGTTGTTCTTCTTTGAGACGAATGGCCGGATCTTTAAAACTTGGTCTTTTTCTTTTTAAAACAATCAATTGCGCTGCCTCACGAATACTCATACCAGTGCCTAAAATTCTCCGCAACATTGCTTCTTGTTTTTCTGTTGAATCTAAGGAAAGTAAAACTTTGGCATGACCCTCAGTAATTTTTTCTTCTTCGATAGCCCGTTGAACAACTGGTGGTAAAGTTAAAAGTCGTAAAGTATTAGCCACCGTGGCTCTGGCTTTGCCAATTTTTTTTGCCACTTCTTCTTGAGTCAAATTAAATTCATCGATTAATCTTTGATAAGCCCGTGCCCTCTCTAGTGGATTCAAATCTTTGCGCTGGATATTTTCAATCAAAGATAATTCTAATTTTTTTGATTCATCAGCCGAACGAATAACAACTGGTACTTTTTCTAAATTTAAAATTTTAGCGGCTCTTAATCTTCTTTCACCGGCAATTAATTCATATAAATCATCAGAAATTTTACTCACAATTAATGGTTGAATAATTCCATGTTCTTTAATTGAGCTAACTAATTCTTCTAAACTTTGTTCATCAAAAACATTTCTTGGTTGATAAGGGTTCGAGCGAATGAGATTAACTGGAATTTCCAAAATTGTCTCCTGTTTTTCTTCGGGAAGAGTAAATTTTTTCCTAGGAATTAATGAATCTAAACCACGGCCTAAGGGCATAAATTCAAAATTAAATCTAAAATCTAAAAAATAAAAAACTCAAACAAAAAAATTAAAAATTACCTTTTTCCTTTCATTGTCAAAATACTGGCACCAAGAATGTTGGCGATTTTCTTTTAGTTCATTAAGAAGATATTGGTTTTCATTTTCAAAATATTTCAAGATGAAGCCACCATCTTTTAAAACCATTATCCAGAACTTTAATTCATTAGCAGATTTCAAGGCAATAAAGAAATAATTTTGATAATCCTTTTTAGAACTAGCGGCCTCGGCTTCAAAATAATTGGCGCCAATCGATGCTCCGCTTCTGGTTAGTTGACTTTTTATCTTTCGAATTATTGGTTCATTAGGCAAATTAACTAAAAACTTTAAAAGCCTTATCATATAGCGATAGATACGATTTTTAAATTCTTATTTTAATGCTTTCTTATCTTCCATTTTTTTGTTTTTAGTTTGTGTTTTTAGTATTTTATTTTTAAGATTTTATTTATCATTGATAATGAAGAAATTCAATGGCTAAACGACGGTAAGCATTGGCACCACGAGATTTTGGCGCATATTCAAAAACGCTTTTACCAAAACTTGGTGCCTCGGCTAATTTAACTGACCTAGAAATAACTGTTCGAAAAATTTTAGCCGGGAAGTTTTTATAAAGTTCTTCTAAAACATCTCGCGATAATCTTGCTCTCTCATCATACATTGTAATCACCCCACCCAAAATTTCAAGATTAGGATTTAAATTTTCTTTGATTAAATTGATGGTATTTAAAAGTTGACTCAGTCCTTCTAAAGCATAATATTCGGCCTGAACAGGAATGAGAACGAAATTTGAAGCGACTAAACTATTAATTGTTAAAAGCCCTAAAGAAGGCGGCGTATCAATAAAAATAAAATCATAATCAAGAGGATTGTGTTCTAAAATTTTTGCTAATTTAAGTTCTCGGTCTTTTTCGCTAACCAACTCGATATTTGCTCCGGCTAAATTTTCTGAAGCGGGAATAAGGTAAAGATTTTCTTTAATTTTGACTAAAGTTTCTAAAATTGAGGCCCGACCTGACAAAACTTCGTAAATTGTCTTTTCTAAATTATTTACCCCCAATCCAGAAGTAGCATTAGCCTGGGGATCAAAATCAATAATGAGAACCTTTTTGCCAAAATCAGCCAGACAAGATGAAAGGTTTACAACTGTTGTTGTTTTTGCGGTTCCACCTTTCTGATTGACAACAGAAATTGTTTTCATACTTTCAATTTTAATAAAAAAGAGGAAATTGACAAGAGTGATTTTATTGATAAAATTTAAAAAAGCCGGGATGCTGGAATTGGTAGACAGGCGGGTCTCAAAAACCCGTGGTCGCAAGACCGTGAGGGTTCAAATCCCTCTCCCGGCAACAATAAGTTTTTTAACATGCTCAACAAAAAAATACTTTCTTACATAATTGGCGTTGCTATTGGAGACGGAAATTTGTCAAATCCTAATGGAAGAGCTATAAGATTAAGAATAACTTGTGATTGTAAATATCAAAGAAATATTCGTAAAATAACATCTTTGATTAAAAAATTGCTTCCCAAAAATAAAGTTTCTCTAGTTAAAAGAACAGATAATTGTATAGATATTAGTAGTTATTCAAATAAGTGGGATAATTGGCTAAAATGTCTAAATTGGAGGGTCGGTTTTGGACCAAAAATAAAACAAAACATTTCAATACCACCATGGATTAAAAATAATAAAAAATGTTCTATCGAATGTCTGCGAGGACTTTTTGAAACCGATGGTTCAATTTATCTAGACAGGAAGTATAAAATGGCCAATTTTACCACGGCTATTTTTCGGTTAGCAAAAGACGTATTTTCTATAATAAAAAAATAGGATTTAAGCCACATCTTTATATCGTTTATATCGCCAAGCCTCGACCCCACGATTTTCAAAAAAAATTAAATACACAATTAGAATTTCTAAAGAAGTTGATAAATTCATCAAACTTATCGGCTTGAATAAAAATTAATTAATATATATAATGTGTTCGATTCCCTCCTTCGGCACTTGTAGTTTGAAACAAACTCTAAATGTTTAAAAGCGATGAGTCTTTCTGGCTCGTGTCCAAAAATTTGCCCCGCCCCGCCAAAGCAAGGCAGGGTTTTATTTAGTTTCAGAAAATTGAAAATCTTTCAGATTTGCCGAATAAAATAGAGTTATTTTGATGGCCCCTGAAGAGTAAAATATCTCTTTGAATTTTTTTAACTAATTAATTTCCTTCAACTATTCTTCTTTTAACAAGAAAATTATTCACAGGGCTTAACAAAATAAAAAATAGCAGGGATGGGATTCGAACCCATGACACGCGGATTATGAATCCGCTGCTCTACCACTGAGCTACCCTGCCAATTTGCGGGGGCAGGATTCGAACCTGCGATCTCCAGATTATGGGCCTGGCGAGATGCCACTTCTCCACCCCGCGGTAATGATTTCAAAGTTTTTATCTTGCTATATTGTTGATAATCTTAATTAAGAATATTAAATTATATCATATAAAAGTAACTAAGTCAAATAAACATACTTAAAATTCGTAAGGCGAAGAAAAAAGATTTTTAGAAAAAAAATGAAAAAATTATCTGAAAAAAGAAAAAAGGAAATTAAAAACCATTTTTGTAACAACGGGAACAAAACAAAAAGCACAGAAAATTTATAAAAAAGTTCTCTCGGCAAAACCAATAGCAAAGATAAAAGGACTTTTCCGTGGAGATGAAATTATTCTGTTGGCAAAAAAATAAAATATTTTATTTTTTTTCAATTTTGATACATTCAACTGGACAGGCTTCAGCCGCTTGTTGAGCACAACCGATATCATCGGTTTCTTCTTTTTTACAATGGCTTTTCCCATCCTCTCCTAACTCAAAAAATTCTGGACAAATAGAAGCACAAGAACCACAGCCAATACAACATTCTTTATCAATTTTTATTTTGTAGTTCATAGCGTTTTAAATATTCAAAAAATTAAGATTAAAATTTATAGTCTAAAATAATTTATAGTTCCTTCTTGATTGATAAGAATTTTATTTTTTTTATTTCCACCTGTCAAGGTAATTTCAAGTTCATTGCTAATCCTACCGCTTAATTTTTCAAATTTTACTTCAGATAAATTTGATGTCAAGCCAATATTAGCCGGTATTTCATATATCTCGTTTTCAGTTGAATTTAGATCAAAATTTTCGCGAAATAAAATATACTTCTTGGGCTGAGAAAAATTTACTCCCCACGAAGAATTTTTTTCTGCTAAAATTGATCTTTCTTGGGCCTTTCTTAAAACACTAACTACTTCCTGAGTTGTAATATCTAAATCCTGAATGGCTTTAAAATTAATTAAAAATGGAACTGATAAACCAGCCAAAATCCCTAAGATAGCAATCGCTAATAATAATTCAATTAAAGTAAAAGACTTTTGCATATTAAAATTGTTTTTAAACGATAAATTTCGCCAGATAAATTTCAGAAACTTATTGAAATTAATAGAAATTTAAAGAAATTAGTTATTTTTAATCTTATAATTTTCGACCTACCGCTCCAACCAATAATCAATAATAATGTTTGGTTTTACCTGACTAACTTTGATTTCTAAATATCTCGGAAAATTAGGATCACGACCTTTATAATTTCCAGCCCAAGCAGAGATAAATTTTGGTGGATTGGGATTATTAACCATAAACCAGCAATAGTATCTTCTTGTTGAATCAATGGTAATTCTTTGTAAATTGGTTACATAGATTGGGTTATTTTTTATTCTTTCCAATGCTTCTTCAGCACAGGCAGTTGAAAGATAAAGATTTAAAGATGAGTTTTTTTGAGAAAGACTTATTCTTGTTTGATCAATACCTAAAAAGCTAAGAGTGGTAATAATTAAAACGCCAACAGCAGTTAAAACTAAAATCACGATTAAAATTGTATAACCATTTTTCATAAACTAGTCTTTATTATTATTCCTTAAATTAATTGTTTTTTGGCTGGCAATTTCTGCTTGATATTCGATTCTTTGAAATGGATTATGATAGTTTAATTTTATTTTTACTTGAAAGGTTGCTGGTCGATTTTGATTTGGGGAAAGATTTTTAAATTTAATCTCGCTTATTTTTATCTTCTCGCTAGTAATAGGAAAAGAAGAAATTAAAATTCCTGTCGACTCATTTCTTTCTAAAATTAATCCCCCTTCTTTTAGATAAAAATGAACCATTGAATCATTTGGCGTTTTTAAAAGAAGTTCGTTTGACTCATCACCCTGATTTTTAGGAATTTCAACTGATTTTGCTTTCTTTGCTTCAAAAGAAATTTTTTCTAAAACAAAACGAGAGTTTGATAAAACCTCATTATAAGAAATTGATTTTGCCTTGCCTTCAATAATTCGCCAAATAAAATAGATGCCAACATTTAAAATGATAGCCGCCAAAGCAATGTAGATTAGAAGTTCAATTAAAGTAAAGGATTTTTTCATATAAATAGATGATGCCAATCAATATAAATCGAAATTACCAATCTTTACAAATATTTGTAATAATTTGTATTATAAATTCGTATCGATTATTATCATCTAACCCAGTTAGTAATTCTTGAAAAAAGTCGAACCTCCCTTCGCGGTCCGGTTCTTGGTTGCCAAAAAACAACTGCTTCAATTTTTTTTCTATTGGTTCCGGCTGAAGAAATAATAATTTGTCGAGTAAATTTACCAATTAATTCACTTCTTCCCTTTAAAATCCAACGATTATTTTCAATGGCTAAACCATAAGTTCCGTTCTTAAGATCAGCAAATTTATAATCGCGAATTGAGCGAACTGCCTCCATCCCTTCCTCGGCTAAATCTGTTGCTAAAACTACATCTCTGGCAGTTTCGTTCATTTTATATGATTCAATAATTAAAAAAATAAAAAGGCTAGCCACTAATGAAAAAAGAGCGACAGCCAACAAAATCTCAATTAAAGAAAATCCTCTTTTCATGGTTTTAAAAAATTCTAACCCTTTTTAAAAATAAAAACAATACCCTTGTGGATAGTCAAAAAGAGATGCTATAAAATAAGCATCAATTAATCACCTTATGATTAATTTTAAAAAATAGAATAATTTTTGTTGCCAAGCAAGACAAGATAAAAAATTATAACTGTCTCCGGGGGTCGGACTCGAACCGACAACCCACTGCTTAACAGGCAGTTGCTCTAACCATTGAGCTACCCCGGAATGCGCGAAACGCATTAACTTTAAATAGTAAACTATAAACTTTAAACTATTTCTATTATAACTCATTCTATTAATTCTTCAAGTATAACTCATTCTATTACTTCTTCAAGAATCGGCGGAAACCAGCTAGTTAGGCAATAAGTTTTTCAGCTTTTTCTGAAAATTTCTTGTGTAAATATTTATCAATATAACCATCATCCAAACATAAATCTAAACAGGAGATAACTTCATTAACGGAAGTATCAGATTGATTTAAAAAATGTGTAGATCTTTGTCAGATTTCCGATAGGCACCCTCAGCGATGTTCAAAATAACAGAGATAAGTGCTCTGTCTATTTGTGATCTTAGTTCATATTCTACTTTAGGAATTTTAGAAATAATCTCTTGTTTCATTTCTTTTCTAAACCTTCTCGCATCTTTATAGACCTGCCAGTTTCTAAATTTAAACCCAATAGTTTATGATTTAAGGTTTATGGTTAATAAATTTTGTTTAAACAAAATTTAGTAATAGTCTTTAATCTTTTCAATTTCTTTCATTTCACGAATTTTCTCTAGGGCTTTTGATTCGATTTGACGAATTCTTTCTCGAGTAACATTAAATTTCTCTCCCACTTCTTCTAGGGTGTGAGCAATACCATCAACTAAACCAAAACGCATTTCTAAAATTTTCTTTTCCCGATCTGGCAGTTCTTTAACAATTTCGGTAATGTATTCTTTAAGAATTTTAAGGGCGGCGGCTCTATCAGGGGTAATCGTTTTAAGATCTTCAATAAAATCTCCCAAAACTGTATCTTTATCTTCATCTCGACTAATGGTCTGGTCAAGCGAAACAACATCTTGAGAAATTTCTAAAAGTGATCTCACCTTTTCTGGTTCTTCACCAACTTCAGCGGCGATTTCTTCGGGTGTTGGTTCGCGATTAAGAGTTTGAAGTAAAAATCTTGAAGCCTGCTGGAAGCGGCCCAAAACTTCAACTATATGTACTGGAATTCTAATTGTCCGAGAGTGATCGGCTAATGAACGGGTAATAGCTTGACGAATCCACCACGTCGCATAGGTGGAAAATTTATATCCTTTTCGCCAATCGAATTTTTCTACCGCCCGAAAAAGGCCGATGTTCCCTTCTTGAATTAAATCTAAAAGAGTTAAACCATAACCAACAAATTTTTTGGCAATAGAAACGACTAAACGTAAGTTTGCCTCAATAAGTTTCTGTGCCGCCGCAAAATCGCCCTTGTCTTTTCTCTTTGCTAATTCTATTTCTTCTTCAGGTTTTAAAAGTGGCACCTTGCCAATTTCTTTAAGATACATCTGAATTGAATCTTCAGAAACTTGATCAAGATCAAGAGCGGCTGGGGTAAACTTATCTTTCTCTGGTTTATCTTCCAAAAGAGAATCGCTTGATTCAATAATTCTGATACCGTAAATATCAAGCCTTTCGATTAAATCTTCTAATTCGTTTAAATATTTTCCTATATTGTGAGGAAAGGCATAAATAATTTCATCTTCAGTAACAAAACCTCGCTCCCTTCCTTTTTTAATCAGGGAGTCAATTTTTTCTTGCGAAAAAGTTAAGTATTTTTTCTTAGCCATAATTGTCTATTTACCCGCATTTACTTAATTTTTGAGTCAACTCATTAACTTTCTCAGAAAGTTCTTTAATTTTCTCTTTATTTTTTTCTGTTTCTGCTATTTTTAATCCTTCGCTAATAGTCTTTAGCTTTTTAAGAATTGAGTTTTTCTTAATTTTTTTAAAGAGAAACTCCAATTCTTTATCAATTATTTTTTTATCTAACGAGACGAGTTCTTTTTCTATGGCTAAAGTTAAAAAATCAATATATTCTCGAATTTTTTCATCAGTAATTTTTTCTTTAAATTCTTTGTAAGTAATTTTTTTATCTTCCAAAGAAATGGTACTATAATTTTTTTTGAGTTCGGCAAGAATTTTTTTTAATTTTTCATTAGTGAAAAATTCTTCGTCTAACTCATCGTAAAAAGAAGAGACCTGTTCGGGAAAAACAATCAGCAAACCAATAAATCTTTCCTGAATAAGAGATTCTTGATCAATTTTAGGAGAAACGAAATCTTCCTTTTCCTTTTCCTCCTCCTTTTCTTTCTTAGCAATTCTTTTTAAACTTTCTCTTAAAACGTCGTAAGAAATTTTTGCTTGGTCGGCTAGTTTTTTTAACCAAAAATCCTGTTCTATTAAATTACCAATTTTTGAAATAATTGGCAAAAGTTCTTTAACAACTTTTTTTTGATCACTAACACTCGAAGAACTAAAATCTTTAAAGGCCGAAGTAAAATAATATTCCATAATCGGCTGAGCTTCTTTAATTGCTTTCAACCAAAGATTTTTATCTTTTCTAATACACTCATCAGGATCCTTGCCTTCAGAAAGGCGCGCTACCTTAATATTCATTTCTTGAGAAAGAGCAACGTCAATACCTTTTTTAGTGGCCGCTTGACCAGAGGGATCAAGATCAAGAGCTAAGATTAAGTTCGATGAATATCTTTTTAAAATTTTAATCTGAGCCAAGGTTAAGGCCGAACCAGAAATGGCAACGGTATTTTTTGTCCAAACACCCTGAGCACTAATCACATCAAAATTTCCTTCAACAATGATTGTATAATTTCTTTTTTTAATTTCGAGTTTGGCTTTATCAAGACCATAAAGAATGCGGCTTTTATTGTAAATTAGTGTCTCGGGAGTATTAATGTATTTTGGGACATCTTCTTTTTCTAAAGAAGGCAAAATCCGACCGGAAAAACCAACGACATTACCAAAAAGATCATTAATCGGCAAAATTATTCGACCACGAAAACGATCATAATAGTCTCCCTCATTTGACTTGATAATCAAACCGGCCTCAAAAATATCTTCTGTTTTATATCCTTTTTTAGTTAAATTTTGATAAAGAACCCGCCATTCATTAGGAGCAAAACCAATTTGCCATTCTTTAATCATTGATTGAGAAATTTTTCTTTTTTCCAAATAATCTCTCGCCTCTTTTGCCTGAGCAGCGTTAAATAAAAACCAGTGATAAAAATTCGCTGCTTCCCGACAAATATCTAAAAGTTTTGTTCTTTTACTGGTTAAATGATAATCACCGGTTGGCCGTAACTCAACCCCTGCTTTTTTGGCTAAAATTCTTAAAGCCTGGGGAAAGTCAACCCCTTCTATTTCCATAATAAAATCAAAAATTCCACCACCCTTGCCGCAGCCAAAACATTTCCAAATTTGTTTTTCTGGCGAAACAAAAAAACTTGGTATCTTTTCCTTGTGAAAAGGACAAAGGGCTTTCATATTCGTTCCAGCCGGAGCTAATTTAACATATTCGGAAATAATCTCTACTAAATCTAATTTAGATTTAATTTCATCAATCGGAGAATCCATAAATCTCAAAATTTACGAGTTATAAAATAACGAAGAGAATTTTGTTAGATTTATAAGAATCCCGCATCAATCTGAAGGTTTAACCCGTCATCTAAGAAAAACCAAGACAAAGTCGCGTCCCGTAGGATAAAAAATCAGAATTACTGACTTATAACATTGAGATTTGGTGCGGAGATCCATAAATAAACAAGTATAAATGAAATTATAAGGCGCTCATATAAAAAGGGCCTTATCTATATTTATAAATTAAAATTTAATTCTTGTCAACCAATATTTGAAGATCTTTTTTAATCTGCGCTTTTAGTTCTTCTGGGGGTCCTAATTTTTTTACTTCTCTAATTTTTTTAATTAATTTAACTTCGATTTTTTTCTGAAACAAATCAATTTCTAACGGAGATTATCCAAAGGGCCAAGAAATAGGCACCATAATCGCCAAAATTGCCCAAAAATAAAAAAGGAGTTAAAACTAAAAAGCCAAAAAAATGTTCCTCAAAAAATACTAAACTGGTTGGTAAAACATATAATTTTGGTCTAATAAAAGTGCCGTCCAAACTCCAAAGTAAAACCGCCAGCATAATCGCCAACGCACCGAGTACAATTTTTTTGTCAAGTTTGTTTGATTTGATTTTTATTGCCTCCATTTTATTTACGTCCAACCCCACAATAACCTTCTAATTTTCCAGCCCAGGAAGCAACTTTTGAATCCTCGCTGTGGCTGAAGAACGAACCGCCACGTATTTTGCCTTGAGTTTATCAAAGGCTCCTAAAATCTGTTTTTGAATTTCTTTCGGTATTTTTTGTTGAGCAATCACCCCACGCAAAAATTTAGAAACTTTTTCCACGGTTGAAACCTTTTTGACATTAACCTTTTTCAGTTGGGCATCAATTTCTACATCTAAATGATTTTCTTTAATAAAATCTTCAAAAGCAGAAGCTAAAACAACAAAACCCGGCGGTACCGGAATTTTAACTTGGCTCATTTCCCCCAGTGAGGCGCCTTTGCCCCCAGCAATTTTATTATCTTTTGCCGAAATTTGATTGAAAAATTTGATATACATAACTATTTTGTTTCTTATACCTCAAATTTCCTTTTGGCTTCTTGCTAATGAACATGAATTTTGACCACAATAATGTCTTTACTTAATCGTAAGAGATGTTTTGCAAGTTAAAAATTAAAGAATAATCACTTCGCTACTTTCGCCAACTAATTCTTTAAATTTTTCTGGATTACCCGGAGTTTCAGAAAGAGTGCCATAGTGCATCGGAATAACTTTTTTAGGAGAAAACATCTTAACTGCTTCCGCGGCTTCAACTTCATTCATTGTGTAGGTTCCACCAATTGGTAAAAGGGCTAAATCAATTTCACCCAATTCTGCCATTTCCGGAATTCTATCAGTATCGCCAGCATGATAAATTTTCTTTCCTTCAATTTCAATGACAAAACCAACTCCCCTACCTTTCGGATGAAATGGTTTAACCAAATTATAAGCGGGGACTGCTTTTATTTTCGCGCCATTAACTTCTTTTTCCTCCCCTTCTTTAATATTTTTTCCACCAATTA
>Ga0068707_1001318_pt1 | contig 17155 bp, 15 predicted proteins | sample YNPNPMetaG_FD_66600 | JGI IMG/M metagenome (GOLD analysis project Ga0068707, IMG submission 66600) | Anoxygenic and chlorotrophic microbial mat microbial communities from Yellowstone National Park, USA - YNP NP MetaG | ecosystem: Environmental > Aquatic > Thermal springs > Hot (42-90C) >...
CAGGGCAAATTGGGGGAGCTGGGTGCGAATGGGCCGCCCCCGCGATTCGGGAAAAGTCCACAGCCGGTTCCAGGTAAAGTTGCTAAGCACCGCACAGGTGAAAGACAGGCTGTTGGAAACCAGCAGGCTACAGCCAAAGACCTTGTGCATCAGGTTCAGGATGCTGAAATCTATCACAGCACCCAGAGTGCCGACAAGGGCGAATTTGATAAAACGGGTGAGTTCCTTATAATTTGAGCGGACGAATCCAGGCAGTGTGGCCAAAAGAGTTACTCCTCTGTTGGTTGACGGTATGCAGCAGTCCTAACAGGATAGCAATGTGCACGTACATGCCGTGGACGTACAGGTTGTCGAAAAAGTTGTGCACGGCCAGGTGGGTCAGGATGCCCAGGATGCCAATGGCTACCCCCTGCCAGTATCCGGAAGTGCGGCGCACCGCCCGCCAGGCCTGCCAGAAGACGGCCATCCACAGGATCAGATAGGCACTCAGGCCAGCCAGGCCAGCCTCGGCGGCGATGTTCAGGTAGTAGTTATGGGCATGGCCCAGAGGGGCATCCCAGTAGGGCAGGGCATAGGCCGGGTAGACAGGTTCGTAGTTGCCGATGCCCACTCCCAGCCAGGGATGCTCGCTAAACATGTCCCAGCCGGCCTGCCAGTGGGCCAGCCGCTCAATAACGGCAAAGTTGGCTGGAGTGACCTCCACCCGACGGATGTCCACCCCTCCCAGAAAAGGCAAGAAGTCGAGGAAACGCTGAGTAATGGCTTCTGGCACAAGCTGCAGCCCCCCCATTACAATGACCAGGCTCAGCAAGATAAGAGCCAGGGCGAACAAGGCTGCTGCCCGACGGCTACGCACCGCGTTCATCACGATAAAGGCTGCCATGAAGCCCAGCCAGGCCCCCCGCGACCAGGTCATCAGCAGAGCAGCCAGCATGAGAACGAGGCCAGTCGTGGCCAGAGCGGGAAGGAGATATGAGGTAAGGAGGAAGGAGTCAGGAGTCAACCCCTTAGCCTCCGTCTCCTGTTCCTTTGCTCCTAAAGCCAGACTGTAAGCTAATGGCACCACCAATCCCAGATACCCCCCATAGGGATTGGGCTGCTCAAAGGTACCATAAGCGCGCATGAAACGGTCGAAAAGGAGGAATCCTTCGGGGCCCACCCGGCCGAAGAACTGGTAGATACCCAACAGGGCCTGGGAGATGCCAGCCAGCAAGATCAGAAGGACAATCAACTTCGCTTCTCGCTGGCTGATGACATTGACCACAAAAAGGTAAATGCCCAGCACCTCCAGCCACTTGAGGATCTCCTTCAGGCTGTACTGCAAGGAGAGGGTCACCGTCAGAGACAGGAGGATGGCTCCCAGGAAGATCAACAGAGGCAAGAGCAACGGGGGGTGCTCGATTTTGATCTCCCGCATGGCAACCATCTTAGCCAGCCAGGCAGCCAACACCAGGCCTACCAGGGCCTCGGTGACACCCACCGTCATAGCTCCCAGGCGAATTTCCCTGACCGAGCCCCAGGGCACGGCCAGGACCAGCAGATACAGGCCATACTCAGGCCGGATCAGGATTGCCGTGAAAGCTATAGAACCCAGGACAACGAGTGCCGCCAGGGTCAGGGGCAAAAGGGCAATGGCCAGCCCAGCGGCCAGAGCGATAGCCAGCCAGATCAGACCAGGCAATTCCCTCCTTTGTTGGAAGCCCCTCATTTTCCCCCCTTGGTGTATACCAATGATAGCCCGAAACGCCACCTTTGTCAAGCCTGCTGGGTAGCCGAAGGCACTGCCTTCGGCTACCCCATAATGAGGGCGGTGAGGAGGTTGCCGGATTTGTGACGATGGGGTATAATTAATATGAGGCGCCTTTCCCGAAAGGTAACTGTTCAGGCCGATTGAAATCGTCCTCCTTGGGCACTTCCGGTTGTCGGCCTGCGCCGACACCCTGGAAAGGTCGGCGAAGGCCGACCATTGGCCGCAGGCCCAGGAAGGTGACTTTCAGTCACCGCCTGAATAGTTACCCCAAAAGTTCATGACTTGATCGCCTTAAGACTCTGAGGGAGAGATGGGTGAAGCGCGTTCAGGCCCCGGCAAGGTGAAGACATATTTCACCAGACTCTGGCGTTTCCTGGGTTCAACCAGGCTGGCGGTGGTTTTGCTCAGCGTGGTCCTCCTCGTTGCGCTGCTCGGTACCCTGTTCCCCCAACTCACCTCCGATACCGCCTCTGATCCAGCCGCCCTCGCCCGCTGGCTGACCACCGCTCAGGAGAAATATGGTTTCCGGTTCGGGCTCTACCGCGCCCTGGGCCTGTTCGATGTCTACCACTCATCCTGGTTCCTGGCCCTCATCGCCGCCCTGGTCCTCAACACCCTCGTCTGCACCATTGACCGCCTGCGCATCTTGTGGAGGGCCGTCACGGCCAGAGCCAGGATCGAGCAGGCTGATAACTTTTATGACAGGATGCCTGACCACGTCTCGCTGTCCATTACTTCCATGGAGCAGGGCGAAGAAGCGCTCAGGCGAGTGCTCGGTAGACGACACTACCATCTGGTGGCTGAGCATAAAAATAGGGTAGCCTATCTCTTCGCCGAACGCAACCGCCTGGCCAGGCTGGCAACTTTGGTCACTCACACCAGCCTGGTTTTGCTGGTGCTGGGTTTCCTGTGGAGCGGCTGGGGCGGTTGGCGGGAACAGGGGGTGGCCCTGGGCCCTGGACAGATCTACGAGGTTGGCCACGGCCAGAGCTTTGCTGTGCGCAGCGATGGCCTGGAGATAGAACGCTATCCCGGCGGCCAGCCCAGGGACTACCGCGCTGATCTGACGGTGCTGGAAAACGGTGCGGAGGTGATGCGCAAGACAGTGCGTGTCAACGATCCGCTCACCTACCGGGGCGTCAGTTTTTACCTTTACTCCTATGGGCCGGCCGGGCGAGTGCGCGCCACGGATGCCAGAGGTCAGCCTGTCCCCCTTCAGGCCGGATCGGGCCAGGAGGCTGCCCTGGGCGAAGTCACCCTGAATTTTTCTGGGGAGGGCGATGGCCAGGAGATTATCGTTCCTTCTCTAGACCTCAGCATGCGTCTGGTTTTCTACTACCAGGGGCCGTCGCTCTTCGTCCAGGCCACCCGCAGTGGTGAGGCCAGGCCCTTTGGCGCGGGTTCCGTTCGCGATGGGGATAGCTTCAAGATCGGAGACGTTACTTTTGAATTCGCTCTGGACCGCTACACCGTGCTGCAGGTGGTCCACGACCCCGGCTTCAAGTTGGTGATCCTGGCCGGTTTCCTGGTGATAGGTGGGTTGATTTTCTCTTTCTACTTTCCCCACAAGCGCCTTTGGGCCAGGGTGACGGCTGATGAGCTCCGGCTGGCCGGGCGGGCGGAACGGGATGCGGTGGGCTTTGAGAGGGAGTTTGCAGACCTGGTTGAAAGGCTCAAGAAGGACCTGGGAGGGTGATTTTGGCAGGGTTGACGGTCGCTTATTTCTGTCTGTTGGTAGCCAGCATCGCCTACATCGCTCATCTGCTTTGGAGGAAGCAGATCATCGGCTATGGCGCTACCGTAACAAGTCTCCTTGGTTTGATCGCCCTGAGCGTGGGGCTGATCCAACGAGGCATCGGGTCTGGCCACTGGCCCCTGACCAGCACCTACGAGTTCTCCCTGGTTTTTGTCTGGAGCGTCATCCTCGTCTACCTTCTGTTGGAGCGGGTCATGAACGCCAGGGAGGGAGGGGCTTTTGCCCTGCCCATTGCCTTCTTGCTCTACACTTATGCCCGGTTCGTGATCCCCGGCCCGGCCCAGGCTCCTCAACCGCTCCTCCCTGCGCTGCGCAGCCTCTGGCTGCAGCTCCACGCCGGTACGGCGGCCATCGCCTACGGTGCTTTCGCCGTCGCCTGCGGTGGGGGGGTGATGTACCTGGTTGGGGAGTTTGCCAGCCGAAGAGGGGCCGGGAACGCGGGCCGGCTATCGCTGCCCTTCGGCGACCGCTTCACCTACTGGGCTGTGGCCTTTGGCTATCCCTTCATGAGCCTGGCCATCGTCACCGGGGCCATCTGGGCCCAGGTAGCCTGGGGGAGGTATTGGGGCTGGGACATCAAAGAGACCTGGGCGCTGATCACCTGGCTCATCTACACTCTGTTCCTCCATCTGAGAGCCATCCGGGGCTGGCGGGGCCGCCCTGTGGCGGTGCTGGCCGTCATCGGTTTCGCAGTGGTGCTGTTCACGTTTCTGGGGGTGGGCTGGCTGGCGCGGCGAGTGGGCCTTGAAAGCCTGCATGTGTATTAGTTTGTGGAGGTGATGGCTATGTGGAAAAGAGCGATCTCAAGGCGTGATTTCTTGAGAGGGTTGACGGGCCTGGGCGCTTGTGCCCTGGGCGGTGGGGCGCTGGTTTCCCAATGGTCCTGGCTGAACAGAATTGGCTTGCCTCAGGGCGGAGCTTCGGAACAGGCCGCACCGGGACCCCATGCCATCGAAGCGATGTATTACACGGGCCTCGTGGATCAGGGACTGGACTGCACGGCCTGCCACGGCATGGCCGGGCCGTCCCGTGTCCTCTATTGTCACACGCCCCACGCTGGCAACTATGTCAAATGCCAGCTCTGCCCCAGGGGCTGCATCATCTCGGAGGGACAGCGGGGCGACTGTCGGGTGCGGGAGAACCAGGGCGGCAAACTGTACAGCATGGTCTACGGCAATCCCTGCGCTGTCCACAATGACCCTATCGAGAAGAAACCTTTCTACCATTTCCTGCCGGGCAGTTATGCTTTCTCCCTGGCCACGGCTGGCTGCAACCTGCACTGCAAATACTGCCAGAACTGGACCATCTCCCAGGTGTCGCCGGAGCAGGTGGAGAGCTACGATGCGTCCCCGGAAGACGTGGTGGCGGCTGCGCTGCAGGTGGGCAGCCAGTCCATCGCCTATACCTACACCGAGCCGACCATTTTCTACGAATACATGCTGGCCATCGCCCGCCTGGCCCGTCCCAACGGCTTGAAGAACATCGTCATCTCCGCCGGCTACATCAATCCGGCCCCTCTGCGGGAACTGTGCCACGCTGTGGATGCTATCAAAATTGACCTCAAAGGTTTCAACCAGGAATTCTACAAGAAGGTTTGCTTTGGCACCCTGGAGCCGGTGTTGGAAACCATCAAGATCATTCACGAAGAAGGCATCCATCTGGAAATCGTCAACCTGGTGGTGCCCACCCTGAACGACGACGAAGACGAGTTGCGAGCACTGGCCCGTTGGGTCGTGGACAACGTGGGCCCCGATGTGCCCACCCACTTCAGCCGCTTCCAGCCGATGTACCAGCTCAAGAATCTACCACCCACACCGGTGGAGACCCTGGAGCGGGCGCGGGCCATCGCCATGGAGGAGGGCATCCGCTATGCCTACATCGGCAACGTGCCCGGCCACCCCGGCGACCACACCTATTGTGCCCACTGTGGTGAGATGATCATCCAGCGCATGGGCTTTGCCGTGGTGGACTATCACATCGTGGACGGGAAGTGCGAGTACTGTGGGAATCCTGTCCCAGGAGTGTGGGGAGAGGCAAGGTCACTTGAAGGGGCTGAGCAGCCGATGGGGCCGTCGGATTATTGAGGCAGACCGACGTCAAGCTTATGCCGGTTGCAAGAGCGCCTGAGGCACCTCATCAGTCTCCGGGAACACCAGATGCACACTGGGCATAGGTAAATTGGTTTCCTCCCCCAGTTGCCTGGCTGAGCGGAAGAGTTGATCGGCCAGGTTCATCAGTTGGATAGCCAACGGTCCTGGTACTAGCTCATGGCCACAAGCAAGACACACGCGCACCCAAATGCCTTCCAACGTGATGGGCAACCCTTCACGTTCGTACCGAATCGTCTTTCGCTGCCAGACCATCTCGTTTTGGCATTGAGGACAACGTTTTGCTTCGTTCATTTGCTTTCACCTGCGTCGTTTTCGGTAAGCAATCCACTCCCGGTCATCCGGGATGTAGGTCGTTACCACTTGTAACTCATCTTCACAACTGTAATCTACGACTATGTGGACGGGCATTCCACTGGGAACCGTGGCGTAGAGCAGACAGCGGCCACGCTCAGGATATTCTTCGATGATCTCACCGTGATGGCTCACATGTAATATATCATCTCCCGTCAGTCCGTCTTTGAGCGCTTCTTGGAGAGCATGAAAGTAGAAACTGAACTGGCCCTGGCGGACCATCTCGCGTATCTGCTCGATGTCCATCCGTGTCGTCTCCAGAAGTGAAGTAATGATACTCGATTTCCCCAGAATTGTAAAGTACCACCTTCACGCTGTCTGAGTTATGCTTGAGAACACTTAGCCAGGAGGCATGGGAATGAAAGCCTCATTTGTCACGAGTTTAGCGATACTTTTGATGCTTGTTGCCTGTGGTACACCCCCAGCCACGCCTGGGCCAACACCACTGGCTACTCCCCCGGTGTCAGAACCCACGGCGACTCAGGCTGCCATGCCGTTGCCCGAGGACATCCACCCCTGCCAGGGGGCCGACAGATGGTTTCCCGGCGACCCGGACAGACTGGCGGCCATGGTGGACGGTTATCTGGCCGAGGCCGAAAAGGATGCCGCGAAAATCGAGGGCGAACCCATCGCGCTCATCGTGCCCCATGCTGGTTACATCTACTCTGGTTGGGTGGCCGCTTACGCCTACCGGCAGATCAAGGGGCGCGACTATGACACCGTCGTGGTCATCGGCGACACCCACGCCGGAGGCGGCACCGCGCCGATCGCACTCTGGGCGCGGGGAGCCTACGAGACCCCTTTGGGAGCGGTGCCCGTTGACGAAGAGGTGACTGCTGCCCTGCTGGCCGCCGACGCGCGCATCCGCTTCGACCGCGCCGGCCACCAGAGCGAGCATCCCGTCGAGAACCAGATCCCTTTCTTGCAACGCACACTGGGTGCCGGATTTAAGATAGTGCCCATCGTGCTGCACGACGATTCGCTGGAGATGGCGCAGGTCCTCAGCCAGGCTCTGGTGAAGGCGCTGACCAACCGCAAAGCCCTCATCGTGGCCAGCACCGACCTGGCCCACTGGCCGGCCTATGATGACGCCCGCGCCTCGGACGCAGCCATGCTGGCCGCCCTCGAGACGATGGACCCCCAGGCATTGCTGGCCACGGACCGCAAGTGGATGGGCAAAGGCATCCCCAACCTGGCCACAACCATGTGCAGCAAGGGTTCAGTGATGACGGCCATGCTGGTTGCTCCCCAGCGGGGTGCCAATCAGGTCACGGTGCTCAAATACGCCAACTCTGGCGACGTCCCCGTCGGCGACAGGAGCCAGGTGGTGGGCTATGGGGCGGTGATGTTCTGGCGGGGGGAGGGCAACCCGACCAGTTTTGTCATGCCCACGCCCCCCGGTTCAGGGACCGCGGCCATCCCCCTCACGGCTGAGGACAGGAAAGAGCTCCTGGCCATAGCCCGGCAGACTATTGCCCATTTTCTGGCCACAGGGGCTTTTCCCCATATTACGGTGACCCGACCGGCTCTCCTCCAGGAGAGGGGAGCGTTTGTCACGCTCAAGAAGCACGGTCAGTTGCGAGGCTGCATCGGACACCTGATCGGAGACCGGCCGCTGTATCTGGTGGTGCAGAGCATGGCCGTCTCGGCTGCCGTCGCCGACCAGCGTTTCCCTCCTGTGACTGAGGAGGAACTGTCGGACCTCGAGATCGAAATCTCTGTCCTCTCGCCCCTGGAGCAGGTGGAGAGCGTTGACCAGATCCAGGTCGGCCTGCATGGGGTGGTCATCCGCCGGGGCTTGAGTCAGGCCGTCTACCTGCCCCAGGTGGCCCCTGAACAGGGTTGGGATCGAGAGGAAATGCTGGAAAACCTTTGCCTCAAGGCGGGTCTCTCTAAAGACGACTGGAAAAAAGAAGACACCCAGTTCTACGTCTTTACGGCAGAAGTGTTCACAGAGGGGGAGTAACTGCAATGAGGAACACCGTGCTACGAGAGCTGTTGCGGAGTCCTTCTGGCTCCCGCCATCATCAGGCCAATCTCAGCAATGTCCGCTCTCTCAGCAGGGACGATGCCCATGATTTCACCTTCGTACATGACGGCGATGCGATCACTGAGGGCCAGCAGCTCTTCCAGATCCTCGGAGATGAGCAGAATAGCCGCTCCGTTTTCCCTTTGTTCCAGAAGGAGGTTGCGGACTGATTCGGTGGCCCCAATGTCCAAACCCCGCGTGGGATGCACCGCCACCATCAGACGGGGGCCGATGCTGATCTCACGGGCCAGGATGGTGCGTTGCAGATTGCCGCCAGACAGAAGCCTGACCGGGGTTTCCTGAGTTGGGGTGGCAATGTGGAAAGCTTCAATCAGCCTGGCAACAAAGTTCCGGATAGAGAAGCGATCCAGGAATGGACCCCTCGCCAGGGGTGGTTCGCGATAGCTCTTGAGAATGAGGTTGTCACTGACGGCCAGGTTGGGAACCAGCCCCATGCCCAAACGGTCCTCTGGCACGTGGCTGACCTGTTGCCGGATGACTTCCCGGGGCGAGCAGTTGGTCGTATCACATTCGGATACGATGATCTGGCCCCCGGTGGCTTTGCGCAAGCCGGTGATGACCTCGGCCAATTCGCGCTGTCCGTTGCCGGCCACCCCGGCTATCCCCAGAATCTCTCCCTCTCGAATGGTGAAAGCAATGTCCTTCAGGGCTGGAAGCCCTTTGTCGTTTAACGCCCGCAGCCCTTCAACCCTCAAGACGACCTGGCCCAGTTCGACGGGCTTCTTCTCCACCCGGAAAAGCACCTCCCGGCCGACCATCATACGGGCCAGGGCCTCTTTGCTGGTCTCGGCGGTGTTGGCCGAGGCGACCACTTTGCCCTGTCGGAGCACGGTCACCCGGTCGGAGATGGCCATCACTTCGTCGAGCTTGTGACTGATAAAGATGACAGCCTGGCCTTCTCCGGCCATACGCCGCAGCGTGGCGAACAGCTCTTCCACTTCCTGGGGAGTCAGCACAGCCGTCGGTTCATCCAGGATCAGGATATCCGCCCCTCGATAGAGCATTTTCAGGATTTCCACCCGCTGCTGCTCCCCTACCGAGAGCTGCCAGATGCGGGCGCGGGGGTCCACCCGGAGGCCATATTGCTTCGATAGTTCGGCGATCCGCCGTTCTGTGCCCGCCGTATCCAGGAAAAAGCGCGGCCTCTTGAGGCCCAGGGTAATGTTCTCGGCCACCGTGTGCGGTTCGACCAGCATGAAGTGCTGGTGGACCATGCCGATGCCCAGATCAATGGCGTCGCGAGGCGAGCGCAGGTTGACCCTCTGGCCCCTGACATAGATCTCGCCTGCGTCGGCACGGTACAGGCCGGAGAGGATGCTCATCAGGGTGGTTTTGCCGGCGCCGTTCTCACCCAGGAGGGCGTGGATTTCGCCGGCTTTGACATCAAAGTCAATGCCGTCATTGGCCAGCACACCGGGGAAACGCTTGGTGATGCCGACCATCTGTACCAGGATAGAGTCTGCTATCACTTTCCCCCCTTTCCAGGCTACGATTCAAAGAGGGTTCGATATACTTGTCTGGCGGCAGCAACAGCCCGGCGGGCTGCGGCTATGGCAGCCTCGGCCTGGGCTTCATCAAACAGTTCCCAGGGAGGGGTGAAAGTTGCCTCGTCGCCGTAGGTGGCCTGGATATGTTCTTTCCAACCCAGGGCCTCGAGGTCGGGCAGGGCTTCCACCACCATGGCGCGTGCCGGGTCTGGGATCAATCCCTTGTCCAACATGGCCCTGATCTGTGCTGCTGGCTCGTGAGACTTTTCTATCGGTGTGAAGCAGGCGACGATGGTCTTGCCAGCGTTCTCAACGGCTGCCTGGGCATCCCGCACGCAATCATGCCAGGAAGCCCCCTCATAAAACCGTTCGGCCTTATCCAGATACCCCTCGGCCAGTGTCAGCCGATAGCGGGCGTCACTCCGTGGATTCATGGAAACCGTCCCATTCGATAGCCCAGTGGAGTGTCGGCTGGCGTTTCCATAGCCACATCAACTCGCCGTCACAGCGTATCCGGTAGAGCCCGGCTTCCTCGATGATCTCACGGATGCGGGCCAGCTTGCTGGCCATGTACCCTTCAGGATCATACAAGATCACTCCGTCCAGGCCGATGTCCAGGTACAGGGAAGGGAAATATCCCTCAAACTCGGCTGGTTCTTTGGCCAGCACCGAGATCCGTCGTTGGAAACGACCAACCACCAGCCTGTGAACGTAGTTAACTCGCTCGAAACGGTCAGGAGGCAGATTGTGGGCAATGAGCAACAGGTCCACGTCGCTTCCCGGCCGCGACTCCCCACGCGCCCATGAACCGTAAAGCACGATGGCGACCAGGTCGGGGCCCAGATGGTCCTTAAAGACATCAACGATGTCGTTCAGAAACTGCTCGGAGAGATTTGTTTTCGGTTGGGAAGCGAGCTGGTCTGTTGTCATTTCTCAGTCATTTATATTATAAGACCCTTCAGGTTTTGAAAAACCTGAAGGGTCTTTGGTTTTACTCATTTAGGGACCGAACCGACCACTCCTTCCACAAACCAGTCCATGCTGAGGAGTTCCTCGGCGGTCATGGCTTTGCCGGCCGGCACACGCTCCTTACCCTCGTTGTCCTTAAGCGGGCCGGTGAAGATGGTGAAGATGGTCGCCTCGCCTTTCTTGAACCTGGCGACCTCAGCTTCGGCCATCTTTTTCACATCATCGGGCACTTTGGCACTTAAGGGGGCCAGGTCTACGATGCCATCCTGCCAGCCACCCCAGTACTGGTGGGTCTTCCAGGTGCCGTCCAGGACAGCCTTTACCTGTGCTACGTAGTAGACACCCCAGTTCCAAACCGGGCTGGTCAGCACCGTATCACCCACGAACTTGCTCATGTCTGAATCGTAGCCGATGCTGACCTTTCCTCGCTCCTGGGCTGCCTTCTGCGGCTCGGTGGTGTCCTGGTGTTGGGCGATGACATCGCAGCCCTCATCCAGCAGAGCTTCGGCCGCCTCCTTCTCTTTGACCGGGTCGAACCAGGTGTTGGTCCACACTACGTGAACCGTGGCCTGCGGGTTGGCCTGCCGCACCCCCAGGGTAAAGGCATTGATGCCCCGCACCACCTCGGGGATGGGGTAAGCGGCCACGTAGCCAATCTTGTTCTCTTTGGTCATCTTGCCAGCTACCAGGCCGGAGACGTAACGAGGCTCCTCGATCTTCCCAAAGTAGGTGGCCGAGTTTTCAGCTGTCTTGTAGCCTGAGCAGTGCATGAAGTACTTTTTGGGGAACTCGCTGGCCACGGTGATCGTGGGGTCCATGAAGCCAAAGCTGGTGGTGAAGATGACATCATAGCCTTTCTGGGCGTAGTCGCGGATCACCCGTTCGGCGTCAGGGCCCTCCGGCACGTTCTCGATGTAGGCTGTTTCGACCTTGTCGCCGAGTTCCTTTTCCACCATAAGGCGGCCCTGCTCGTGGGCCCAGGTCCAGCCCAGGTCGCCAATGGGAGCCACGTAGACAAAAGCCACCTTGAGCTTTTCAGGCGCTGGCGCTTGGGTCGGCGCCGCGGTTGGGGCAGGTACCTCAGTCGGTTTCGGCCCGCAGGCCCCTGCCATCATGGCTACGAGGGTCATCAAGGCTAACACAGCCCATAGCTTTTTGCTCAACATCTCTTTCCTCCTTTTTTTAGAAATTTTAGCCTTTATGCTGGTGAAGCGGAACCATTGTGAATCCCTTTGGCTACCACCTCCTTTCCGTTTGTTCGTATCCAGGCGCAAGCCTGTGATACTCGACAAACCAATCTGCCCATCTTTCCATCTCGGCCTGGCTTTCCTTCCGGCTTTTCTGCTCGCGGTAAGCCAGTAGCCGTGAGAGGATCTCCTGTTGTACGGCAGTAGGGTTGGGAACTGACTCAAAGGCATAGGCTCTTGGTGCGCCGGCCGTGTCAATGAACACATTACCAAAATTGATCACCTTGGCCAGGAAGTTTGGCACATCGGAGTAGACGCTCACAATTTCCTCCAGGGAGCCTACCCGCTTCTGCTCCCGAAATCCAAAAGGGGCGCTTTTCCGGTCTATAATCAAGGTCTCCGTGATAGTGTAAATGTCGTTGCGCCACTCCTCGTAACGCCACCACAACCAACCCAGGAGGGGGAGAAGGGCAAAGGCAGCCAGCACGATGAGGTAAGAAGACACGGATGAAACGCCCGTTTGCTCCATGAGTGGCAAGGGGAACATTAGAGCGATGATCAGGCCGACGGTCAGGAGCAAGGCCAGCAGAGGCATGGCTACCATCCTGGCCAGGACATACCAGTGCTTGCGCCAGGTCACCTCACCCGGCCTGATGAGCACTGTGCGGGGCACCAGATAATCCAGAATAAAATCCAGTGCCCCTGTCGTCTTCTGGGGCGAGGGGGAAGGCGACGGTGAGGTCGGGAATTCTGCCTCGCCCGCCTGGGCCAGTTTAGCCTGCAATATGCGGCGGCGTTGCTCTCTCTCCTCAACTACCCGATAGGTTCTGGCCCGATCCCGCAGTTCCAGAATGATTTGCTGGACCCGTCCAGGCTCGGCCAGATGATCGAAAACGATGGGTTTCCCCAGGCTGGCTGTATGGATCAGCAAGGTGCCGAAGCCCAAAAGCCGGGCCATCAGCGTCGGCGTTTGCAGGGTGACTGAGATCACCTGGTCAATCGGCGCTTCATAGCGCTCGTCGCGTATGAGTAAAACCCGTTCGATGCGAATCACCCGTTTGGTACTGACGATGAAGGCATCGTTGGTCCAGTCTATGTAAAGGAAAACGGCCCAGGGCAACCATAAGGCCAAAAAGGCCATCCAGACCCACAGCAGAGTAGCCCGAACGGGGGAACTGAGAATAAGTCGAAGGCCGAAGATGAGAGCTGTCCAGAGGGCAAGAACCACGACAGGGATGAAGAACCGCTCAACCACGGCGTATGGATGCCGGCGGGTGTACACGTCAGCCACTTCATCTGGTTGACGGCCGGGGAAATCAACCCGGGTGCGGAGGAGATGTTTTCGGATGTCGGGATGTCTTGAGCACAGTCGCTCAAAGGCTCTTCTGTCGAAGGCAGCCAGCCTGATGTCATCTATCGCCCTGACCGTAGCCGCTCTGGGCCGGGCGGTCAAAAGAGCTCCTTCGCCGAAGTAATGGCCGGCCGCATGATAATTGATGGTCTTCTTCCGTCCTTCCTCGTCTACCTGGAACACTTCCAGGTGCCCCGAGAGCACTACATAGAAGGCATCTCCTGGCTCTCCCTGGCGGACCACTATCGCCCCGGCCGGGTAGGTCTGGACCTGCACCAGAGAGGCCAGGTTTTCCAGTTCATTTTCAGGCAAGTTTTTGAACAGAGAACAGGCTCCCAGTTGTGCTGCTAATTCCCTCACGTCTTCTCCTCATCCCCAGCTCCAGCTTAGTACAGCCCGGCGTCAATTCGTTCCTGGTTTGACCTGTCCCGCCGCCCCTGCGCCGATTGGAAATCGGCCTTCTCAGGCGCTTTTGCGCCGGGCGTCGGCCCTCGGGGCGAGGCCCCTCGGGCCGTGGCCCTGCGCCGACGCCTTTCCCAGAGCCCGGCGAAGGCTGACCATCGGCCAGAGGCCCAGGAAGGGCGAGTTCAGTCGGCGCAAAACTCGGAACGAATTAATGGAGGGTATACTTAACCACCCCGAGCCGTCACAGGTATTCCTTCACCTGCTCTGCTGCCCGGCGGCTCATACCTGGCACAGCCATCAACTCCTCCACTGTGGCCTCGCGGATGCTTTCCAGGGACCCGAAATGTTTGAGAAGGGCCTGACGGCGCCTGGGGCCAATGCCAGGGATTTCCTCCAAAGTCGAGAGCAAAGTCTTCTTCTCTCTCAAATGGCGGTGATACTGGAGAGCGAAGCGATGCGCTTCGTCGCGGATGTGTTGCATCAGAGAGAGCCCTCGGGAGCCACGAGGCAGCAGGATGGGATCGGGATGGCCAGGGACAAAGATTTCTTCCCGTTCCTTGGCCAGGCCCACCACGGACACAGCTTCTCTCAAGCCATATTCATCCAACACTTCCAAAGCAGCGTTGAGTTGCCCTTTGCCCCCATCAATAACGATCAGGTCGGGTAGAATGGCCCAGGCTTCTTCGTGGGTGCTGCCTTTCCTCTCTGCCTGGAGCTCTGGCGAAGAGGTTGCCCGGCGAAGCCTTCTCCTCAACACTTCTTGCATCATGGCATAATCGTCGGCTCCTTTGACGCTGCGGATCTGGAAACGCCGGTAGTCGCTCTTGCGGGGCATACCTTTGACAAAGACCACCATGCTTCCTGTGGCTGCCTGACCCTGGATATTGGAAATGTCGTAACATTCGATACGAGCCGGGGGCCGGGCCAGCTCCAGGTGCTTTTGCAGCTCGGTGAGAGCCTCCACGCTTTTGCCCTCGTCCAGCAGCCATTGCGCCCGCAGGTGGGCCAGGGTCTCCGCTGCGTTCTCCGCGGCCATCTGGACCAGGTCCTTCTTTTGTCCTCGCCGGGGCACTTTAAGCGTCACTCCAGTGCCCCGTTTGCTCCTCAGCCAGGATTGGATGATCGCCGCCTCGTCAATCTCGCTTTGCAGAAGGATCTCAGGCGGTACATAGGCCGCTTTGTTGTAGAATTGTTTGACGAAAGAGGTCATAATCTGCCGGTCGTCCTCGTCAGCGGTGCCTTCCAGGACAAAATACTCCCGCCCGATAAGTTTGCCCCGGCGGATGAAAAAGACCTGCACACAGGCGTCCCCATCCTGGCGAGCCAGGGCAATGACATCCTCATCCCTCAGATCGGAGGAGACGACCCTCTGGCGCTCGATGACCCGTTCCAGAGCGACGATTTGATCGCGTAAGGCGGCGGCCCGCTCAAACTCCAGCCTTTCCGAGGCGGCCAGCATCTGAGTGCGCAGGTCATCTATGATCTCTTCCGCCTTGCCTTCCAAAAAACGGCAGATTTGGCTCACCTGGGCGCGGTACTCTTCCTGGGACACCGCTCCAATGCAGGGCCCCGGACAGCGGCTGATGTGGTAGTAGAGGCAAGGTCGCCTATCCTGGCCCGTGATCTCCCGTTTGCAGGTCAGATAGGGGAAGATCTTGCGCAGCAAATCCAGGGTCTGGGAGACAGCCCAGGTGGCCGTAAAGGGGCCGTAGTATTTGGCGCCGTCGTTTTGCATCTGGCGGACCGTGTAGATGCGAGGATAGGGCTCCTGCCAGGTGATCTTGATGTAGGGATAGCGTTTGTCGTCCTTGAGCCTGACATTGTACCTGGGCTGGTATTTCTTGATCAGGTTGCACTCCAGAATGAGCGCTTCCACTTCTGAAGCGGTAACGATGAAATCCAGGTCGGCAATTTCTTGCCTCAGGTAGTGCGTTTTGGGGGAGTGGTTGGCTGAGGCATGAAAATAGGAACGTACCCGGCTGCGCAGGTTAACCGCTTTGCCCACGTAAATGACCTTACCACTTTCATCTTTCAACAAGTAGACGCCGGGCTTGGCCGGGATAGATGACAACTGCTCTTTCAGCTTCATCTTCACTCAGCAACTGTTCAGGCTCTTCCACGGATCCCTTCCGCCGGGGGAGCCCGCCGATAAATCGCCCTGCCATTGGGTTGTGGAATGCATTCCGCCTGACCCGTTAGCCTGGCGATTGCTCGCCAGGCCTGGCATCCCGCAGCTTTAAGGGACAGGTGTGACCAACTCTTCGATGATGTTGGAGAACACGTTTCCGCTCATGGTGCGGGAGAGGAGATAGGCAGCCGCCACACAACAGCAGCACAGCACGATCAACACCACCACCACGACAATGATGATGATCAGGGTCTTGTTGCTCTTCTTCTCCTCAACAGGTGGTGCATAGTAGTCTTCTGTCACTTCTTAGTTTCCTTTCTATCTACTATCTAATTTCTAATCTCTAACCTCCAGTTTTCACCAACTGGCTCGCGCCCTGCGTTGTCTGTACCATAGCAATCCAAGGAGGAAAGCCAGCAAGAGCAGGAGCAGAAGCAGGATGGGCACCAGGATGGACAGCAGAGACGCCGCCAGTGAGGCGATGTCCTCGGCCAGGCTGACCACCGGGTTGAGGGTGCCCCCGCTGGCCCCGGTGACCACTGGCCGCACTGTGGCCTTGGCGGCATGGACGCCGCCGGCCAGGATAAGGCCGCAGATCATGGCCAGCACCGGGTGGATGTCGGCGATGACGTTGGAACTGGCGGCAAACAGGATGGCTCCGGCCACCGGCCGCACAAAAGTCTGGATGATGTCGTTGATGCTGTCCACAGCCGGGATCTTGTCCACGGTCATCTCAATGAGCAGCAGGACCATCAGAGTGCCGATGACCCACCAACTGGTCAGGACATCCCAGGGCCTGTTCAGGGTGATCAGATGGGGGAAAAAGCGGGCCGTCAGAGCCACCACCAGCAGGGGCAGGTAGGCGTTCAGCCCCGCTGAGGCCGAGAGTCCCAGGCTGGTAGCAATATGGGAAAAAGCCTCAATCATTTGCCTCACCTCCTCAACCCCATTATACCAAAGGTTTTGTCTCTTGACAATATAAGGCCAGCAGAGCTTCACCCCCACTCCTTTCGCCTGACGATGGCCTTCATTGTCCGGGGGAGGAGAAATACTGATTCTGGACCAATCTCCCTCTTTTGAAGCATTGGAGGTCATGATGGGCATCGGAGAAGTCCAGATTTGACTAGGAGAGCAACAGCCTGTAGAATAACGTTAAATTCACCTGAATGACCGAAAGCAGGTGGTTCTGGGAGGACATTGGACCTTGGGGGAGATGAGAGGAATTGATTCAGCGCACCGGAAAGACCTGGCGCTCACAGCCATCCTGTTCCTGCTGCCTCTGATTTGCTTTGCTGACGTGGTCTTTTTTCCCCGTACTTTCTACTATCTGGACATAGAGCGGCTCCACTACCCGGGCAAGATCTTTCTGGTGGAATTGCTGAAGAAAGGTCAACTCGGCTTTTGGAACCCCTACATTTTTATGGGCTTTCCCCTGTTAGCCGAACCAGAAGTCGGTCCCCTGTATCCTCTCAATCTGCTTTTCGCTCTGCCTATCCCCCACTACTACGCTCTGACCCTTTTCATCGTCATCCATTACAGCCTGGCCGGAGTCTTCACCTGCCTTCTGGCCTGCTCCCTGGGTATCAGCCGCGCCGGTTCCTTTATCTCCG
>Ga0068707_1001325_pt1 | contig 17111 bp, 15 predicted proteins | sample YNPNPMetaG_FD_66600 | JGI IMG/M metagenome (GOLD analysis project Ga0068707, IMG submission 66600) | Anoxygenic and chlorotrophic microbial mat microbial communities from Yellowstone National Park, USA - YNP NP MetaG | ecosystem: Environmental > Aquatic > Thermal springs > Hot (42-90C) >...
AGTTTTAGTAAGAATTAACGGGCGTCAGGCAACGGGTAGTGCTGAATAACCTGTCCTGAAAGGATGGGAGCGGGCATATCCTGCCGGGAGACAGAACGATGGAACCTGAATGGACCACATCGCTTCAGGAACTGGCCGAACGGGTTCGTATGGCCGGGTCGGTCGAGGCCGCGCGGGGGGAGGCCCTGGTTGAAATCTTGGAATTGCTTGGGCAGTACGCGGAATCTTTGAAAGCCGGGCAGCAGGAAATGAAGGCCCAACTGGCTGCCCTGGATCAGTTGACTGCCGAACGGGATTCCCTGACACAGCGGGTCGCTGATCTGACGTCGGAACTGGCTGTTCTGGATAATCTGCAGGCGCGTCTCTCGGAACTGGAGCAGGTGGCGGCGGAACGGGACGTGCTGGCGCTCCGAGTGGAATCGCTACAGGCTATAGCAGATGAGGCGGAATCCCTCAAACAGCGGATCGCGGAATTAGAATCCACCCTCCAGTCCATTGCCGCGGATCGGGATACCTTGAAGGCCAGGGTATCGGAGTTGGAACCCCTGGCCGCTAAAACCGAATCCTTGCGAACCCGGGTCAGCGAATTGGAGGGCCCGGCTGCCCGGGCACCGGAACTGAAGTCTGAACTGGAGCGACTGCGGGTGGAGGCCCTGCGCGCGGAAAGTCTGGAAAAGGCGATGGAAGAACTCCGCGCTCAGGCGGCCGACGCGGAACAGGCCCGCGCGGCGGCACAAGCCGCTATCGAAAAGGCGCGGGAGATGGAGGAATCGCTCAACAAGGCTGAACTGGAACGCAAGATTCTTCTTGACCAGTTGAATAATCTGAACAGGCAGTTGGACCAGTCTGACGAACTTTCCCGCCGGGTGAGTGAACTGGAAAGTATCCTTGAGCGGGAACGGGAAGAAAAGGCCCAACTCCAGGCCCAGTTGGCGGCGATGCGGAGTCGGGCGGAAACGGAAGTGCCCGCCGTCGAACTGCCCGGCCCCAGACCAGTGATCAGCGCGCGCCCACCGTCCGACACCGGATATACCAGACAGCCTCCGGTAACACCGTCGCCTCCCTCCGCGGTATCCAGGCCGGTACAGCCACAGCAGGCGGCGGTACGCCCCGCGCGGGGCCGGGGCCGTGGGAAGCGGCAGTTCGGCGAGTTGCTTATCGAAGCGGGTATCATTACTCAGGATCAGTTGGACGAGGCCATGCGGATCCAGGCGGCGGATCCGCGTAAGCGGCTGGGGTCGATCATTGTCGAATTGGGCTTCGCAACCGACGAGGTGATTGCGGCGACCCTGGCGGCTCAGCTTCGGTTGCGGTTTGTGGAGAAACTGGAACGGGAGATGCGGTCTGATGCCATGCGCATGGTGCCGCCGACGCTGGTATTGAATCACCGGGTGGTTCCGCTGTTTTTCGAGAGCATGACGCTCACGGTGGCGATGGCCAACCCCATGGACCTGATCGCGCTGGAAGACTTGGAGCATGCCACCGGTGTACGGATTCAACCGGTGGTAGCCACGGCTGCCGCGATCGAAGACATCATAAACCGTTATTACCTGCGCGCGCAGGCATGAAGTTCCACGGTGGGGTACATGACGTCTCCTGAAAGGTCTCTGATGGATGGGCATCGGGTAGTTATTCACTATTGCGATCAATGCGGCTGGATGCTGCGTGCCGCTTGGATGGCTCAGGAACTGCTGACCACCTTTCGGGGGCTGATCGGAGAAATCACGCTGCGTCCTGGGCGGGGCGGAGTCTTTGAAGTCTCGGTTGATGATCGGCTGGTATGGTCCCGCAAGGAACAGGGAAGATTTCCTGAAGTCACGGAACTGAAACAGATCGTTCGGGATCAGATCGCGCCGGATATGTCTTTGGGTCACGCGGACCGACGCGAAACCGTCGGAGGAATCTGACGGCGGAATCTGAACAGCGTGAGAAAAAAGGAGACCGGTCATGGGGTGGAGCGGAGAGGAAAGCATCAGCCCGCCGGGCATTCATGGCTCTGTCGGGCATAGGACTGGCCGCGACGGCATGCGCGCGGTACCATTATCGGCCGGTACCGGAAGGGGAAGCGGTCAACATAGGCTTCATCGGTACGGGTCAGCGGGGACGATATATCCTCTCAGAACTGATGCGGTTCCGGGAGGCACGTATTGTAGCCTTGTGCGACGTCCGGCAGGATCAGTTGGATGAGGCCGTATCGCTTGCCGAGCAGCGGTATGGGCGCGGTGCGATAGTCCGCTACGGGCACCATGAGGATCTGCTCGCCCGGGAAGACCTGCATGGTGTGGTCATTGCTTCCTGTGATCACTGGCATGTGCTGCACGCGACCGCCGCAGCGGAACGGGGACTCGGTGTCTATTTGGAAAAACCCATGGGTGCCCGGCTGAACGAGGCCAAAGCCCTGCGGTCGGTGCTTCATCGGACGGGCGTGCCGTTTCAACTGGGGTGCAGCAGCGTTCGGATGAGCGGTTTCACCGGGCGGTCATGCTGGCGCGTAACGGATGCCTGGGCGAGATCCGGGAGGTACTTTCGTGGTGTCCGCCAAGTGTAGGCGGCGCGCCGGATGAACAGGTGCCCCCGCCCCCAGGGCTCGACTATGACCGGTGGCTGGGACCGGCGCCGGCAGTACCTTATACCCGGGAGCGGGAAACCAACAAATGGTGGTGGCACATCAGCGACTATGCCGCCGGGTTTATCCTCGGCTGGGGAATCCACCCGATTGATATCGCGCACTGGGGCTTGGGCGATGCGGCCCGGGTGTCCGTCAAGATCAACGGTACGGCAGTTTATGCCACGGGTGTGTGCGATTGCGCCATCCGGTGGGACATTGCCGCCGAACTGGAAAAGGGTCCGGTCATCCGTTTCCGCTCTACCGAGGAAGCCGCTCCATGGTCTCAGCAATATGGGCTGAAGCCGGAACATGGCACGGTGTTTATTGGGGATAAAGGCTGGGTGGCTGTGTGCCGCTCTGGCATCACGGCCGAACCGGTATCCCTGCTGGATCTACCGCTCGATTCCCTCCCTGTGCAGATTCCGCTGCGGCGCAATCATCTGAAGAATTATCTGGAAGCGCTTCGCGGCAGGGAGGAGCCTATTGCGTCGGTTGACGATACGATTGCCGGAGAATTTTTCTGTCATGCCTGTGACATTGCCATGCGGGAAGGCGGCGATCTTGTCTGGGATGCCCGGACGGAACAGTTCCGCGGGGCACCCCAGGCCAACGCGCGATGCAGCTGGCAGAACCGGGAGCCGTGGCTGCTGTCTTCTGTTTGAATGGCCCTTGGGAGCATTGCCGAACCGGATAAAAACTGAGGCGCGGAGAACCTGCCGAACTCCGCGCCTGCGCCGCGTGAGGGTGGCGCCTCAGGGCCTCACGTCAGCCCCAAGTGCTATATAGTTTCAGAACATGTTGGCCACTTCTTCGCTCTGCAGAATGGCCATGGTTTTGGTCACGGGCCACTTGCCGGGATAACGGACGAATTCGACATGTCCATCCATGTACAGCACGTTGCATCCGCCCGGCAAATGGTTGAATTCCTCGCCGCCATCGGTGCTGACCCAGTCCGCACTGACCGGAATTTCACTCTGGGCCCGACTGCTGGCGGAGGGATTGTTGATATCGGTGATGACAAAACGCTCAATCCCTTCGCGCAGCCGGTATATGGTTTTTTGACCCTGAGAGGTGTTGAACGTGATATCTTTGTCGTTCTGGGTGGGGTCGCCGAATACGGCATAGAAAGGCAGGAACATGGCCGCCAGATCCGGATTGTTGCTCATGATCCACATGATGGCGGAAGTGACATCGAGGTTGCTGGGCGGTTCCGGAACCCCTACAGTAATTCCGGGAATATAGGTATTAAATCCCAGGTAGAGATAGGAGCAGGTTGAGTCGTCAACCTCGCAGGGATAGAAGTCCTGATTCGGCACACCTGACGTCGGCGCGTAGGCGGATCCGTTCCACACCTGCGCGGCGTTGTCCGCCTTTTTGAACACTAAGGCGGGATCATTACCGGTAGTGGCCGACGGACACAGGAGGATGCCGGGGTCATTCAGATACTCAGGATAGGTTGCGATTGCGTTGATCACAAACTCGCCGGAAATCTGCCGGGAGGGATCGATGGCACCACTGGAGTTGATACCGCAGTCCCAGAGTTTGTTCGGTGGGAAAGCGCCGTTGGCCTCGTTGGCGTACATTTTACATACCAGCCCGAGTTGCTTGAGGTTGTTCTGACAGGAGGATCGGCGCGCGGCCTCCCGTGCCCGGGCCAGGGCCGGCAGCAGGATGGCGGCCAGGATACCGATGATGGCGATGACCACCAGCAGTTCGATGAGGGTAAATCCGTGAGATGTTGAGCCTGTTTTGCACATTTTTTGGACTCCTTCTATGTTGTTGAGGGACGATTAACTTTATGCCTAACATGGCGCCATCTGTTAAGCACATCTTTCAGAAAAAGTTCACCACATCCGTCGAAATATTGCACGGAGGCTGAAAAAAGATCAGATTGATGAGGCGTTTTTAAGCATTTTTCCGCCGGCGTGACTGGCGCTTTCGGGACCCGTGTGGGGTGATGGTATCCGTCGCGTTGGCTTGCAGTGTCCGGCGGATGGCATGGACGAGTTCACTGAGGCTGGCAGGTTTCATCAGCAGTTGGGTATTGGGCGGCAATTCGGCGTGCTCGCCGGGTGGCAGGGTGTCGCTGAGTCCTGTGAAAATGATGGCCCGCAGATCGGGGAACTGCCGGCGAAGCCGCTCGAGCAGCTGATCGCCTGAAATCCCCGGCATGACACGGTCGGTGATAACCAGATCGAACCTTCCTCCCTGCTGCAGAAACGCGGCTTCAGCTTCTTCACCGCTGCGGCAAGCAGTGACCGCATAGCCGAGGCGGCTGAGGGCCTGTTCCGCGAAACGCCGCACCACTGGATCATCGTCGACAAAAAGAATCCGTTCGCCCCTGGCGGCGGCGGGAAGTTCCACGTGGTCCGCTGTTTCCGGAGCGATTCCGGTCAGGCGGGGAAGCCAGGCGTGAAATACAGAGCCACGGCTGGGTTCGCTTTCGGCCATGACCGCGCCGCCGTGATCCACGATGATACCGTGGACTACCGCCAGGCCCATGCCGGTACCTTCCCCTGGTTTTTTTGTGGTGAAGAAGGGGTCAAACACCCTTGCGAGAACTTCTGGCGACATGCCGTGGCCGGTATCGGCGACACTCAGACGCACGTAGGGGCCAATGCGCAGGTGAGGATGGGTCAGCGCAGTCTGGTCATCAACATCTTCATCCCGGACGATTACCTCTATAGTCCCGCCATTTTTGCCGATGGCCTGGGCCGCGTTGGTGCAGAAGTTCATGATGACCTGATGCAATTGGGCGGGGTTACCCAGCACGGCTCCAGAATGCACATCGACCGAATCAACGACGCGAATGGTGGCAGGCAGGGTGGCGCGCAGCAGTTTGATGGCTTCCCGGGCGATGACATGCAGGTAGACCGGCGACCGTTCCTGACCTCCCTGGCGGCTGAAAGCAAGAATCTGGCGGACCAGATCCCGGGCGCGGTTGGCCGCCTGGAGGGCTTCACAGAGATCCTGCCAGGCGCGGTTGGACTTCGGGATGTCACGCAGAGCCAGTTCGGTGAGCCCGATGATGCCGGCGAGGATATTGTTGAAATCGTGGGCGATGCCGCCAGCCAGCACACCAAGGCTTTCGAGCCGCTGGCTGTGCTGGATGCGTTCCTCAATGCGGCGGCGTTCCTGTTCGGCGTGGACCCGCGCGGTCACATCGCGGATGGAGCCGACCACGCGGACTGCCCGGCCCGAGGGTGCGGGCAGGGCCACTCCGGAATCTTCGACATATCGAATCACGCCGTCGGTTCCGGTAATGCGATAATTGATTTCGTACCGGCCGACGGTTTCGAGGGCAGCACGGTAGGCATCCAGAACACGCGTCCGGTCGTCGGGGTGAATCAGTTTCTGCCAGCGGCTCCAGCCAAGGCGGGCGATTTTTTCAGGGGGCAGTCCGGTGATCCGCGAAACGGCGCCGCCCCAGACAATATGGCCGGTCTGCACATCACAGTCGTAGATGAGCATGCCGGTCTGGCTGGCGAGGAAACGATAGTTTTCAGCCTCTTCCGCGGCGGACGCGCCCAGAGGGCGCGCGATATTCAGCAGATGGCGGACGCCGCCGAGTTCCTGCAGGGTGGCGGTAACCCGGAAGGGGACAACCCGTCCGTCTCGGGCCAGCAGTTGGGACTCAAAGGATAACTGGCGGTGCTGCAGAATACTTTCGATCCGGGCGGACAGGGTGGCCATGCGGTCGGGTACCACGATACGTGGCATTTCCAGACCTACCAGGTCCGACGCGCCGGAGTAGCCCAGATAACGGGCCATGATGTCGTTGACTTCGACCAGCGTTCCGGGCCGGTTTTCCGGATCCAAAGTAAAAGCGAAGAACCCGTCGCTCATGGAATCCACGAAGAACCGATAACGCCGCTGCAATTCCTGGGACTCTCGGGACCGTTCTTCTGCCACGGCGGCAAGCAGGCGATTCATGTCCCGTAGGTTGGCTTCGGCCCGGCGGATGCGAAGCATGACCCGCACTTTGGCGGCCAGTTCCTCCGGGGACGCGTATCGGTACAGGATGTCATCCGCACCGGCTTCCAAACCGGCCACTCGGGTTTCGGCGTCTGTGTCCCGGCCGGTAATGAGCAGGATCGGGAACGGATCGACGGTGGGGTCGGATTTGATCCGGCGACAGAGATCAATTCCGTCGGCTTTGCCCATATAGATGGCGATGATGGCGCAGTCGGGCCGTTCTTCCCGGGCCAGCCGCATCGTTTCTTCGGTATTTCTTGCCAGGAGGAAGCGTGCGCCGGGAAAACCAAGCCGCAAGGTGCTGGCGAGACGCTCCAGCAGGGTCGGCCGGTCGTCAGCCAACAGGAAAACAGGAAGCAGGCGGGCGGCAGGATGCATCATGGCCGGGAGATTTCGCCGGAGCCTGAAGGCTCGGGTCGGGGCTTTGCCGCAGCGGTCAGGATGGCGTCAAACAGCGCTCGGACCTCCGGCACGCCATAGTCCCGGAAGTTGGCCGGATTAACCCAGAATTCGTCGAGACAACCGCGGCCTTCACGCTCGTAACACCAGACCCGGGCCATCATCTGGGCCTTGTCGAGTCCCCGGACGAGCCGCGCTTCAGGCGATTCAGCGGCTTCGAATTCACGGCAGCAGTTCACCCACTCGGGAAACAGCCCGCCGATCAGCGATTCAAGCACGGTCAGTTCGGCGGCGGCTTTGGCGGGTCCGAGATGTGCGTCGGCTGCAGGCATGGGAATGTCCATGAGTTGCGCCTCGGCCAGGTCGTGGATCAGGGCCATGGTCAGCGCGCGCCGGGTGTCCCAGCGTCCGGGGTAACGCTCCAGAAAAGCAAGGGTCAGCAGGGATACCCCAAACAGATGGGCAGCCACGGATTCCGGTTCGCATACGCCCCGCAGAAGATAGCCAGCCCGGGGAATCCGGTCCAGAGGATGGATAGACCGGAGCAACGTCAGCAGTCGGTGTGCGAAGGAAAGGTCATCGGCCATGGTGTCAGGCGGAAGGACCGGCAGACGAACCGATGTCATCATCTTCCCGAACAGGCGTGGCCCAGGTCATGTCGATATCCCCATCTTCCGAAGGATCACCGAAAGCCAGGCGGATCTGTTCGCTAATGGAACTGATCACTTGCCGTCCGGCAGGTGATCCCCTCCGGCCGGAATCGGAGGAATCCTCAAGAAGATGCTCGAGACGAATCAGCGTTTCGATATTGCGCCGCAGCGCCAGGAGGATGGATTCCGGACATCCCGATTCAGCGGCGCGGTCAAGGAGCGCGGCGATTTCGTTGGCGGCTGCCATGGCACGGTCCCGGACCTCAGAAACGGTCTCAGATTCATCGGTCGTGTTGAATTGAGCGAGAAGGTCTTGAGTTCGACCGCGGGTTTCCGACGGAGCGTCGACTGCGTCGAGGATCGCAGTGGTCAAGGTGGACAGGGCATCGCGGGTTCGGGCATGGATCGCCTGCTGGTAGGTTCGGACAGCAGTGAAGGCGGACTCCAACTCCTCCGCGGACTGCCGGAGGGTATTGAGATCGGTCTCAAGAGTTTCTGCCCGGTGCCTGGCCTCAAGCAGTTCCGCTTCACTGGCCTCCAGCGCCTGGCGGACGGCGTCACGTTCCTGAAGGACCCGTTCCAGTGCGTCCCCGCCCATGGAGGAGATGTCACCGGTGTCCGGTTTGCGCGTGACCGTGTCCGCGCTGGTGGTCAGGGCATCCAAACGAGCGGCCAGGGTATCCCGTTCGGCGGTAAGCGTTTCAATGGTTTTTTTCAGGCTGGCAATCTGGTTGAGGACCGTCTCGGGGAGCGTGGCGGCTTCCTGTCCGCCCTTGGCCGCCTGGAAACCGATGATGGTGCTGCCCGAAAGCAGTGCGCGGAACCGGCCGCTCAGGGCTGAAAGCGCGCTGGGATGCACCGAACTGGCCAGCACAACGGTATGGCCGTGATCCAGAAAGACCCGAACCACGGCTTCGAGATCCCCCGCGTCCTCCCGGAAAAGTTCCAGTTCGTCCACCAGCAGGACGGCGGGACGATTTTTCTGCAAAGGCGAAGGATCCTCCACCAGACGGCGGACTTTTCTGGGAAAGTCGGTTGCACTGATCAAAGCGACACCTACGCGGGTCTGATGTTCCCGATAGTAATTGACGATGGCCCACAGCAGATGGGTTTTACCGGCGCCATGATCGGCCAGCAGCACCACGGGGCTCTTGATGGTTTTGTCCAGGGCGGCCATCCGTCGGCACAGATCCACAGCGGCCTGGTTGTTTTCATCTTCCATGAAGGTGTTGAAGGTCATGCCTTTCATACCGCATCCACCTTTCGGTTATTCGGACGTGTTGTCCTCCCACCACGAGGGTCTGCTGGCGGACCACGTCTTTTCCTAGGTTCAACAGTTTAGTGTACCCCCCCTTGCCGGTCCAGTCAATATTCCAGCGTTACAGACAGCGGGAAACGGTTTCATTTTAGAGTGCGACAGAGCCGCACACGCGGAACCTTTTGAGAACTTTTTTCGGTGAGCGTTGGAAAAGGATCGGGTTGGACCGTAGATGATCGGCCCTGTGGGGTGAATCTTTGTCCGGGGGGGATTGTACCGGTGGAGGTGAATCGTTACAATGAAAAGCAATTCGGGCAGAAACGGAACCGGAAAGATGAACATTCTGGGTATATCGGCGTTTTATCACGACAGTGCGGCCGCCCTGTTACGGGATGGCGAGATTGTCGCGGCGGCGCAGCAGGAACGGTTTTCCAGGAAGAAACACGATCCCAGGTTTCCGGATGAAGCCATCTCGTATTGTCTGCAGGAGGGAGGTATCGGGGTCGAAGATCTGGATAACGTGGTCTTCTACGACAAACCGTTCATCAAGTTCGAGCGTATGCTTCAGACCGCCCTGGCCGTGGCACCCGCAGGGCTTCCCGTCTTTTTCGAGCAGATTCCCGGATGGATGAAGGAAAAACTCTTCATGCGGAGTACCATCCGCAGGCGGATGAAATATTCGGGACCGGTCCTGTTTTCCACCCATCATCTGTCCCACGCGGCGGCAGCGTTCTTCCCCAGTCCATTTGAGGAGGCGGCAATTATTACGGTGGATGGCGTGGGGGAATGGGCCACTACCACGGTCGGTCACGGACGGGGCAACACAATTCAAATGCTGAAACAGATCAATTTTCCCCATTCGCTGGGGTTGCTGTACTCGGCTTTTACCTATTTCACCGGGTTCAAGGTGAACTCGGGGGAATACAAACTCATGGGACTGGCACCCTACGGCGAACCCCGTTACGTCGATGTCATCAAACGGGAACTGATTGACATCCGGGATGACGGCTCATTCCGGCTCAACATGAAATATTTCGACTACTGCCAGAACCTGCGGATGACCAATCGGGCATTTGCCGAGTTGTTCGGCGGGCCACCGCGAAAGCCGGAATCGAAGATTACTGAGCGTGAAATGGATCTGGCCCGGTCGGTGCAGGTGGTCACGGAAGAGGTCATGCTGAACCTGGCCCGCCACGCGAAAGAGGTGACAGGAGCGAAATACCTGTGCCTGGCTGGAGGGGTTTCGCTGAACTGCGTGGCGAACGGCCGGCTGCTGCGTGAGGGACCTTTTGAAGATCTGTGGATTCAGCCCTGCGCGGGGGATGGCGGCAACGCGCTGGGTGCGGCTCTGGCAGGCTGGCACATCGCGCTGGGGCAGCCGCGCGTTCCCGACAGCCGGCGACAGAAAGCGTCCTATCTGGGTCCGGCCTTCACGGATGCGGAAATCCAGGCATATCTGGATCGGGAAGGAATTCCATACCGGAAATTTCCGGATGATACGTCGCTGGTGGAGACCGTGGCCGACCTCATCGCGGGCGAGCACGTGGTGGGGTGGTTTCAGGGCCGGATGGAATTCGGACCACGGGCGCTGGGCGCGCGGAGCATTCTGGGGGACGCCCGAAGCCGTGAAATGCAGTCAAAATTGAATCTGAAGATCAAATTCCGAGAGTCCTTCCGGCCCTTTGCGCCGTCGGTTATGGCCGAGCACGCGGACGCATACTTCGATCTGCGGGGCCATGAAAGCCCTTATATGCTGCTGGTGGCGGACGTACTGCCTCATCGCCTGTTGCCTCTGACCCCCGAACAGCAGGCGGCGAAAGGTTTCGACAAGTTGCGGGTGGCCCGTTCGGAAATTCCCGCCGTGACCCATGTGGACAACAGCGCTCGGATTCAAACCGTGCGGCGTGAAGATCATCCGCTGTACCACGCTCTGATTGAGGCGTTTTACCGAAAAACAGGGTGTCCGGTGGTGATCAACACATCGTTCAACGTGCGCGGAGAGCCGATTGTCTGCACGCCACGGGAGGCCTACACGTGTTTCATGCGGACGCACATGGACTATCTGTGCATGGGACACTTCCTGCTGGACAAGCGGGACCAGAAGCCCTGGAAGGACGAGTCAGACTGGCAGAAGGAATTTGAACTCGATTAAATGCGGGCTGGGTGAAGTCTGCCGCGGGAGCGTGGCCATGATTGATATTGACGTGACAAGCCGGACGGAACAGCGCAAATTCGGACTGGTGATGGCAGCGGCCATCGTGATTCTGGGATTGCTGCGTTCGGTATGGCATGACGGTTTTTGGCCCCTGACCATACCGTGGGGCTTTCTGGCGGTGGCGGCGGTGTTCGCGGGACTGGGGTTGATCGCGCCCGGGGTACTTCGGCCGGTGCTGGTGGTGTGGATCCGTTTCGCCGAAGGACTGAACTGGGTGGTCACCCGGTTGTTGCTCATGATCGTGTTCGTGTTGCTGCTGACCCCGATGGGGCTATGGTCCCGGTTCCGGGGACATGATCCGTTAAAACGGCGGTTTCTTCCTCCTGAAGCGTCTTATTGGGAGCCTCCAGAGGAAGTCGATACCTCCCTGGAAGGATTCCGGAAACAGTATTGACCTGTGCACGGGGGGGAGCAGGGTAGAGGTTGAATAAATTGATAAAACGTCTGCCCGAATGTGTGGTGTTGCCGTCGGACAGTACACTGATCCGGCGTTCCGGCGAGGGGTGGAAACCTTTTTTGCGGCGGATAGCGCGGACACCAGTGATTTTTCCCTGTGGCGGTGCGGGTACCTGTGGGCGATGTGCGGTTCGGGTACTGCCGCCGGATCGGGCACCTCTGCCGGGGGAAGATGACTTGCGACTGCTGGGAGAAGATCAGATCCGGCAGGGGTGGCGGCTGCTGTGCGGGCTGTTGCGGCAGGCAGGGATCCCCGTACCGGGGATGACCGGACAGGAAGACGACCCGACCCGGGGCCTGGCGCAAATGGTGGATCATTACACGGGCGTGGAAGCGCGGTCGGGGCAGGCGTGGCCGCGTACCGTGGGCAGACTGACCGAAGCTGTCTCCACTTCCTGGCGCCGTTGGGCCCTGGCTGTGGATCTGGGCACGACGACGGTGGGCGGAGCCCTGATTCCGCTGGACGCGGCTGATCAGGACTTCGGAAGCGGTTCGGTACCTAGGATGTTGTCTGACGCGGTGATGAACGCGCAGGCCGCGGCGGGGGGGCCGGACGTGATGAGCCGGATCGCGCGGGCGTCGGAATCTCCAGAGGCCTCCCGGGCGCTGACGGAACTGTTGCGGGACACAGTGGGCATGCTCACCCGGCGGCTGTTGCACCGGTGCGGCGTGGATCCGGGTAAGGTGGAACGTGTGGTACTGTGCGGCAATACCACGATGGAATATTTTTTTCTGGGTCGGGACGTATGCTGTCTCGGTCAGTATCCGTTTCTACCGCCGGACAGCGGTCCTTTTGAGACGGAGGGCCCGTTTCCCGGTCTGCCGGGGAGGGTTTGGCAGTGGTTGTTTCCTGTCCCGGGCGGGTTTGTCGGCGGGGACATCGTCGCGGGACTGCTGGCGACCCGGACAATCGCCGATGGGCGTCGGATGCTGTTCATGGATCTGGGAACCAACGGTGAACTGGTCGTGCGCGACGGTGAACAGTACTGTGCGGCGGGAACGGCGGCGGGACCAGCCTTCGAAGGCGCGCGTATCGCGTGCGGGTCACCTGCCGTGCGGGGGGCCGTGGAGCGGGTCCGTTTGAACAGGGGACGGATTTCCGTGGGGGTGATTGGGGGAGGACGTGCACGGAGCCTGTGCGGGAGTGGACTGGTGGATCTGGTGGCGGTACTGCTGCGAGTGGGTGGAATCACGCCGGACGGCCGTCTGCGGGAACCGGAGGATCCTGTCGCGCGAAAGGTTCCCCTGCTGGCAAGGCGACTTTATGTGGACAGGACAACCGGGGAAATCCGATTCCGCCTGGCCGGCCGGGGGGATGGAGGCGTGTGGCTGGGTCAGCGGGACGTTCGGGAGTTTCAGTTGGCCGTGGGGGCTATACGGGCTGGAACGCGATTGCTGCTGCAACGCTCAGGGGAGGCGGATGCGCCGCCGGAAACCGTAATTGTCGCTGGAGGTTACGGGTTTCATCTGGACGCGGCGTCGGCGGCTGTAGTGGGGCTGATTCCGTCTGGAGTATCCCTGGATGCTGTGATCCGTCCGGGGAATGCCGCTCTGGCCGGAGCAGCCCTCGTAGCGGCGGACCCGGGGCGAACCGCGGAGGCTGAGCGTTTAGCAGGCATTTGCAGGGTGATCAATCTGGCGGACCTCGACGATTTCGCGGAAGCGTTTGTGGATTCCGTGACCTTTCCGATCCCGGTGGAGGGCTTCTAAAGTGTCGGGATGGTTTTGCCGATAAACAGGCTGGACCGAGACAGGACGTCGAGGGTTGACTGACAGGATGTCGTGGCCGTTCAGGGATGAACGGCGAGTATAAAAACAGGCGGCGCCGGAACGGAGTTTCCGGGGCCGCCGAAGTTTTTTGGGGGGGGGAGGTAACAGGCACTTACCTGAGCCTTTGTCCCGATGATCCGAGAAAACAGCAGATCTGTGCCTGCCTGAAAACCACATGCCTGCAGACAGGGAGAATGGCCGGCATGCGGCGACCTGGCGGGGTCTGTTACAATGCGCGTATGAATCTGCCCAATCAACTGACGCTGGCGCGGTGTGTGCTGGCCGGTATATTCGTGGTCCTGATGTCCTGGCCGTCAGCCGTCACACTGATCGCCGCTTATGGGGTATTCACCGTGGCGGCGATCACGGATCATTACGACGGAAAACTCGCCCGGCGCTACGAGATGGTTTCCAATTTCGGAAAACTGATGGATCCGTTGGCGGACAAGGTGCTGATGGTGGCGGCGTTTGTGATGATGCGGGATCTGCCCGAATTATGGGTGCCGGGGTGGGCGGTAGTGGTGATCCTCGCGCGGGAATTTCTGGTCACAGGCGCGCGGGCTTTGGTGGCTGCGGACGGTGTGGTGATCGGGGCAAACAATTACGGCAAGGCAAAAACCGTGTTTCAGATGGTGTATGTGTTTGTGTTTCTGGCGCTGGCGGTGATACGGCGGGTGCTGCCGGTGTGGTATCCGGCGGCGGACTCGTGGCTGCCGCAGACAGATCCTGTGCTGCGGTGGGGGTCTATGCTGGCCATCTCGGCGGTAGCCGTATATACCGCGTTTTCAGGGGCCCAATTCGCGTGGGCGAACTGGCAGGCGCTGCGAACGGCCGGCGGGGAGCGCGCCCAATGATGCCGTGGAAAAGCCCGAGCCGCGCGATGGTTGATCTTAATGCCTACCGACACAATCTGCGCCTGGCGCGGCGTCTGGCTGGGGGCACCGCGGGCGTGATTGCCGTAATCAAGGCGAATGCCTATGGTCATGGGCTGGCACCGCTGGGGCGGGTGGCAGCCGCGGAAGGTTGTCTGATGCTGGGCGTGGCGACCGTGGAAGAAGCGGCCGCCCTCCGGCAGGCAGGGATCAGCGCGCCGGTCCTGCTCATGGTGTCCCCTCATCTGGACCAGTTGGATGAAGTGGTCCGACTGGACCTTCGGGTGGGCCTGTCGGATCTGGAAATGGCTGTCCGGCTGGGGGAAATTGCGGAACGGCTGGACCGTGTGGTACGGGTTCACATAAAAGTGGACACGGGTATGGGCCGTCAGGGCTTTCATGAGTCCGAGGCGGTGGATGCCATGCGGCGGGTGGCCCGGATAGCCCGGCTGGATATCGAAGGCATAGCCACCCATTTCCCCGCGGCGGATCTGCGGGATGATCCGGAAACGCATGCCCAGATACGCCGGTTCCGGCAATTGCTCAGGGAGGCCGCGCAGGCAGGCATCCCCTTCACGTGTGCTCATGCCGCCAACAGCGCGGCACTGGTGCATTATGCTGACAGCGTGTTCGATGCGGTTCGGCCCGGGCTGTTCACCTATGGGATCTGGCCGGGTCCGCCGTCACCGAATGCGGGACTGCTGGAACGGGTTTTGCGTTGGGAAACGCGGGTTATTCAGGTCCGGGATCTGGACGCGGGGGCTTCGATAGGTTACGGCCGGACCTACCGCGCTCAGAGCCCCATCCGGATTGCCGTGATCCCAGTCGGATACGCGGACGGATACCCCCACGCGTTGAGCAACCGCGGTGAGGTGTTGATCCGGGGACAGCGGTGCCCAGTCCGCGGTTCGGTGTGTATGGATCAGACCATGGTGGACGTGACGGCCCTGCCGGAAGTGCGGCAGGGAGATCCCGTCACGCTGATCGGTGAGGACGGAGCAGACCGGATCACCGTTGAAGAAGTCGCCCGCTGGGCCGGAACCATTCCTTATGTGATTCTGACAGGTATCGGGGCGCGGGTGGAACGGATATACACAGCAGAGAACTGAAGAGGCAGGTTATGGCCGAACATTACCTGGTGGACGGCTACAACGTGATTCACAAGGATCCGGCCCTTCGGAAACTGTTGTTTCATGATGCCAGGGCGGCCCGGGAGCGGCTGATTTCCCGGCTGGTGGATTTCACACTGATGAACCGCTGTGCCGTGACAGTGGTCTTCGACGGCCGGCATGACGCGCCGCCCTCCGGCTCATCGACGGCATCTGCCCAGTTCCCGCGCCTTACCATCACGTATACCCCCGAACGGCAGTCCGCGGACGCCTACATCGAGCGATACGTGCAACAGTGTCCGGTCCGATCCGAACTGGTAGTGGTCAGTAATGACCGGGGTATTCGGGATCTCTGCCGCGGAATGGGCAGTCTGACGGTTGACTCGGTATATTTTCTCAAAACCCTCAAGGAACAGGCTGAACGGGCCCGGGAGCGGCTGGCCGCAGTACAACTGGAATCCGTCCGCAACCGGGGGAGAATGGAAGACGCCCTGGATGAAGCCACTAGGGTTCGGCTCGAAGCCATGAAGGAACGCCTGTCCCGCGGCAGGACCAAAAAAGAAAGATAAGGCATGAACAGGAGAAGGCGTCTCAGACATTCCGGGATCATCTTGGGTTTGCTGGTGGGGTTACTGGGGGTCGCGACACTTATGAGAACAACTGTAGCGGAACAGCCGCTGGAGCAGACGCCGATCATCATCGCCCATCGCGGCGCAAGCGGATTCCTGCCCGAGCATACCCTGGCGGCCTATGCCATGGCCTATGGCCAAGGGGCGGATTACATTGAACCGGATCTGGTGCGCACGCGGGATGGCGCGTTCATCTGCCGCCATGATATCCATCTGGACGATACCACCGACGTGGCTGTCCGGTTTCCGGATCGAAAACGTCCCGACGGGCGGTGGTATGCCATCGACTTCACCCTGGAGGAAATCCGCCAGTTGCGGGCCGTGGAACGTCTGCCAAACCGTTTTCCCAGGGAGACGGCCATCTTTACCGTGCCCACCTTTGAGGAAGTGGTGCAGTTGGTTCGGGGGTTGAACCGGTCGACGGGCCGCCGGGTAGGGGTATATCCCGAACTCAAAGAACCGGCTTTTCATCGGACTGAAGGACAACCTATGGAGGCCGATTTTCTGGCCCTGGCGGCAAAACTGGGGGCAGGGGAACCGGATTGTCCCATGTACGTTCAATGTTTTGATCCGGATACGGTCCGTCGGCTCCATGGCGAACTGCAATGCCGGTATCCGCTGGTTCAATTGATCGCGGATCACCCGCTGATGAGAGGGCTGCTCACTCCGGAGGGGCTGAAAACCGTGGCAGAAGCGGCACAGGCGATCGGGCCGGACAAAAAACTGATTGAAAAAGATCCGGAACTGGTCAGCCGGGCCCATGCCCTCGGTCTGAAAGTACACCCGTATACCTTCCGGGATGATGATGTGGGCGAAGGGTATTCGGATATCACCGCGGAACTGGAAAAATTTTTCCGGGTGTACGGGGTGGACGGATTGTTCACGGACTTCAGTGGAACAACCTTTCGGATCCGCCAATCGGTATTCGGCAGGTGATTGCTGCGGTCGCGGTCTTCAGATTTAACAGATCTAAAAAGCTTTATCGGCAAATTTCGCTAAAAATAAAAAACCCTCACCTCCTTCGGAAGTGGGGGCTACTTTCCGGTTTTTCTGACCCCAGCGAGGGGGACGAAATCAGTACTGGGCGACCTTCAGATCCGCGCCACCGCCGCCCGTAGCGCCGCCAGCCAGACCACCGGCCACACCGCCAAGACCACCCGCCCCGCCAGC
>Ga0068707_1001326_pt1 | contig 17111 bp, 16 predicted proteins | sample YNPNPMetaG_FD_66600 | JGI IMG/M metagenome (GOLD analysis project Ga0068707, IMG submission 66600) | Anoxygenic and chlorotrophic microbial mat microbial communities from Yellowstone National Park, USA - YNP NP MetaG | ecosystem: Environmental > Aquatic > Thermal springs > Hot (42-90C) >...
CCCCCCGAGCCGGACTACGAGCTAAGGGTCGTGGGGCTCGACCGGTCCGGCATAGTCTATCGAACCTCCCAGCTCCTGGCCTCCCGGGGTATCAATATAGTGGACCTGCACACCCATGTGGAGCCGCCCCCTCAAGCTGGGGAGCCGGTATTCACCATGGCCCTGGAGATAGTCATTCCAAAGGATCTGGACCGAAAGGCCCTTCGCAAGGACCTGGAGGCCCTCGCCAACGAGTTGCAGGTGGAGTTGTCCTTGACCAAACTTCCGAGGCCGGGGTGATCGCCTCCCCTTTGTGCGCTAAACGGCGTTACTTCCCTTGCGGATGGCATCTGGAGCCCGGCGGCCGGGCCGAGGGCGTCCTCCCTCGGAAGGGAAGAGCCCGATTTCACTCCTGTTCAGAGATGAGTCTCAAGTAGGCGATGTCGTCTAGGAGCCCCTCGATCTCCGCAGGGGCTTCCATGGCCACTACGATCATCCAGCCTTTTCCGTACGGGTCCTGATTGATCCACTCGAGGTGGTCGGTGAGTTCATGGTTCACCTCCACGACCTTGCCCGAGACCGGGGCCAGCAGGTCCGAGACCGCCTTGACCGACTCGATGACACCGAAGTTCTTCCCCGCCTCGACCCGATCCCCTTCCACGGGGAGCTCCAGGTAGACCACGTCTCCCAACTGCCCTTGAGCGTAATCCGTTATGCCCACCGTGGCCCTTCCCGCCGCCACCCTGGCCCACTGGTGATCCCGACTGTAGTAGAGTTCCCTTGGTACCTCCACGATCCCCTCCTCTCTCGACCCTCTCTTTCCCCTTTCCCGCAATTAATCCTCAGGGGCGACTCCTTGTCAAGCCTACAGACCATCTCCCCCAGGCCGCGATCCATCGCAGAGCCGCCTCTCCTCCTGGCCATGTCACGCCCGGCCCATCCGTTTCCAAGCCGACAACGGTCGAATCCGGGGGCCCAACTCGGATCGCCCTCATGGTTCATCTGCGGCCTAGTGACGTCTCGGGGCTGGCCTCGCAAGGCCTTCCCTTGTCCCACGGGGCACTGATGGAGAGGCGAGGGGGGTTCTCCTCGCCACAACGGCCCGTCTTTCTCAGGAGAAATACTGGAGGATGTAACCACCTGCCAAGAAGACGATGATGAGTCCCAGCATGAGCTTGATGAATCTTTGGGGGACGTATTTCTGGAGCCTTGCCCCGCAGTACATCCCGGCGAAGCCCCCCGCCCCGAAGAGGATCCCCAATGGCCAGTCCGGGAGCGTCGCAAGGCCGCTTTGGACAGGGATCACGCTGTAAAAGAAGACGCCGGCGATGGAGGTGAGAAAGGTGCCCATCAGGGCAGCCCCCGCCACCGTGTAGACCGGCATCTGAAAGACCGCCACGCAGAAGGGCGCTATGATGGCCCCACCGCCTATGCCGTAGGTGCCGCCTATGATCCCTACGACAAAGGCCAGGACGAACATCCCCACCGTGCTGAAGGAGAACCTCTGGCCCCAGAACTCGTATTCCACCTTGGACAGGGAGAAGGAAACCGTCCTCACCACGGCCTCTGGGGGGAGTCCCGAGGAGATCCTGGCCGCCCGCTCCTCACGGAGCCTCTTGGCGTGTTCGTTGAACCTCTCCTCCAGGGCCTTCATCTCGCCCTTGCCGCGCTGGGATCTGGGGGTCGTCTCGTAAAGCAGACGGCCCCCTATGTAGAGGAGCACGCAACCTACGAACAACTTGAAGGACCTCGGGTCGGGGAGGTAAAGGACCCTGAGATAATACCCTATGAAGACCCCAGGGAGCGTCCCGAAGATGACCACCCAGGTGAGGGGCCATGCCATTCGCCCCTCGCGCAGGTAGCGATAAACGCCACTCGGTATGGCGACTATGTTGTAGACGAAATTCGTGGCGCTGACGGCCGGGGTGGTGAAGTGAAGGATGCTGACCTGGAAGGGCAGCAGAAGAAACGCCCCTGACACCCCCCCCATGGAGGTGAAGAAGGAGACCACGAAGGCCACGAGGGGAGGCACGAAGACCCAGGTCTTCACCCCCGAGACCGGAAAGTGCGCCAAAAGCAAGTCCAAGGATGGATCACCTTAGGGCGACTAAGGCGACTCCACGATCATGGCGCAGCCCTGCCCGCCCCCGATGCAAAGCGTGGCCAATCCCGTCCTGGCCCCCCGCCTTCTCATCTCGTACAGGAGGGTCACCAGGATGCGGGCCCCGCTCGCCCCGATGGGGTGTCCCAGGGCTATGGCCCCGCCGTTGGGGTTTGTCCTGGAGCGGTCCAGTCCCAGCTCCCTTATGCAGGCCAGGGACTGAGCCGCGAAGGCCTCGTTGAGCTCGATGAGATCCAGGTCCTTCACCTGGAGGCCGGCCTTTGCCAGGGCCTTTCGGGTGGCCGGTATGGGCCCGGTGCCCATGTAGGCCGGGTCCACACCGGAGGAGGCATAGGATCGGATCCTCGCCATGGGCTCGAGCCCCATGGCTGAGGCCCTAGAGGAAGACATGAGGACCAGGGCGGCAGCGCTGTCGTTGATCCCCGAGGCGTTCCCGGCGGTCACCGTCCCATCGTCCACAAAGGCGGGCTTCAATGCGGAGAGCTTCTCCATGGAGGTCTCCCTGGGGTGCTCATCGGTGTCGAACAAGGCCGGCGGCCCCTTCTTCTGTGGCACCGCCACAGGGACGATCTCCTCCCTGAATCTGCCACCGGCGATGGCGGATCTCGCCTTGTTCTGGCTCTCCAGCCCGAACTCGTCCTGCTCCTGTCGGCTTATGCCGTAGCGCTTGGCCACGTTCTCAGCGGTCACCCCCATGTGGTATCCGTAAAAGATCTCCCACAGCCCGTCATGTATCATCAGGTCAACGAACTGGTCGTTCCCCATCCGTTCACCCCACCGGGCCTTGGGCACCGCATAAGGCGTCATGCTCATGTTCTCCATACCGCCGGCCACTACGATCTCGGCATCCCCCAGGGCAATGGCCTGGGCGGCCAGGACGACCGCCTTCAACCCGGAGGCGCACACCTTGTTCACCGTGAAGGAGGGGACCTCCTTCGGGACCCCGGCGCCCATGGCGGCCTGGCGTGCTGGGTTCTGCCCTTGGCCGGCCTGGAGCACGTTGCCCATGATCACCTCTTCCACCTGTTCCATGCCCACCCCGCACCTCTGCAAGGCCGCCTCGATGGCGATGGCCCCCAGCTTCACTGCAGGCACCTCCCGGAGTGTGCCTCCGAAACTCCCGATGGGGGTCCTCACCGCACTCACTATCACCACCTGCCGCATCCGCTTTCCTCCTTCATCCAGCGTCGATCTCCTCGGGCAACTCCTCCGTCCTCACCCTGGCTTCATGACATGGGCCAGGACCCTCTCCACGGCGCTATAAGGATCGGTCCGTCGTTCCCTCAGTTCCTCCAAAAGCCCCTCCCACCGTTGCTCTCTCTTGAGCCTCTCGACGGTCTCTCGGAGGAGGCGGTCCCTCAGTAGGTCCAGGAACTTCCCCTCGGCCCTCTGCTTCTTGCGTTCCTCCCAAAGGGTGTCTCCGAGATAGGCCCTGTGGCGTTCGACCTCCGACATCAGCTCCTCGATCCCGCGTCGGTGGAGGGCCTCGGTCTTCACTACCGGAGGCCTCCAGGCCCCGTCAGGATAGGCCTTCATCTCCAGCATGATCTGCAGCTCGCGCACTGTCTTGTCGGCCCCCTCCCTGTCTGCCTTGTTCACCACGAAGATGTCACCGACCTCCAGGATCCCCGCCTTGATGGCCTGTATTTCGTCCCCCATCCCCGGAATGAGCACCACGATGTTCGTATGGGCCAGGCGGATGACCTCCACCTCGTCCTGGCCCACCCCCACGGTCTCGACGAGGACCACGTCCTTGCCCATGGCATCCATCACATCGACGATGTCATGGGTCGAACGGGAAAGACCCCCGAGGTAGCCCCGAGTGGCCAGGCTTCGAATGAAGACCCCTTCGTCGGTGCTGTGTCGCTGCATCCGGACCCGGTCGCCCAGGATGGCCCCCCCAGAAAATGGGCTCGTGGGATCAACCGCCACCACCCCGACGGTCTTCCCCTTGTCCCGAAAGGCCTGGATCAACTGGTCCACCAGCGTGGACTTGCCGGTTCCTGGCGATCCTGTGACGCCCACGATGTGGGCTCGTCCGGTGTGCGGAAAGAGTACCTTGAGCTCCTCTCGCGCGGAGCTGATATCGTCGTCGATGTCCCGCATGAGCCGCGCGGCGGCCCTAACCTCTCCTTTGAATATGCTTTCTGCCAGCACAGACACGCTCCGTTGTCTATCTTCCCTCGGCGTAGAGCACGGCCAGTATCCGCGTCACCTGTTCTCCGTGGCACTTCACCAGATGGGGTTGAGTGGAATCATAGTAAATGGCGTCGCCAGGCTCCAGGATCTCCTTGACTCCACCGAGGATCACCTCCATGCTTCCCTCCAAGACATAGATGAACTCCTGACCATCGTGGGAAGACATCTCCTGCACGTCCGAGGGATGCATGGTGACGATGAAAGGCTCCATCAAGCGGCCCTCCTTTTCCGCGGCCAAGGATTCGTACACATAGCCTTGATGGGCTTGGTCCCCGGATGCGAAGCGGGCCACGGTCTGCCTCTCGTGGGCCCTCACCACGGTGTAAGGTCTGGCCGCCGCAGGCGAGATGAAGTAACCCATCTTCATCTCAAGGGCCTTCCCGAGTCGGATCAGCTCCCCCAGGGGCGGGGTGTATTCGTCTCGTTCCACCTCCTCGAGGAGTTGGATCTGGATCCCGGTCCTGCTCGACAGGTCCTGAAGGGAGAGGCCGCGCTGACGCCGAATCGCCCGGATACGTTGTCCCAGGCTGCTGGGGGCCCCTTCCGTCTCAGGCCTCTGTGCCAGAAAGGTGGGATCGGTCAGATAGTCATGGGGCTCCTGGCCTCCGGGCCCGCGGGCCCCCCTCCTTTTCGTCTTCGTCGATCTCCTCTTGGTCTCCATCTGCTTGCCCCCCTTCGGGCTCCCTCACATGGCCCTGCCCAGGACCCCGATGTTCCTGGCGATCACTATCCTCTGGATCTCTGAAGTCCCCTCGCCGATCTCCAGTAGCTTGTGGTCCCGGTAGAACCTCTCCACCTGATACTCCTTCATCAGACCATAACCACCGTGGATCTGGACGGCCTGATTCACGACCCGCCCCATGACCTCCGAGCAATAGAGCTTGGCCATAGCGGCCTCTTTGGCAAAGGGCCGTTCGTTCTCCCTCAACCAGCAGGCCTTGTAAAGGAGGTTCCTCGCCAGTTCTATCTCCAGTGCCATGTCCGCCAGTTTGAAGGAGATGGCTTGAAAGGATCCTATGGTGCGACCGAACTGCACCCTCGTGTTGGCGTACCTGAGGGCCATCTCGAAGGCGCCCTGGGCCCCCCCAAGCCCCATTGCCGCGACGCTCAGGCGGCCGCCGTCCAAGGTGGCCAACATCTGGTGAAACCCATCGCCCCGTTTCCCCAGGAGGTTTTCCTCTGGGACGCGGCAATCCTCGAAATAGAGCTGCCCGGTGTTGGATGCCCGCCACATCATCTTCCCCTTCATGGGGATGGCCTTGAACCCAGGGGCACCTCGAGGCACCAGGATGCAGCTTATCTCCCTTTTTCCATCGGCCCGGAGACCCGTGACCGCTTGCACCACCACGACCCCCGTCAACTCGCAGGCGGAGTTGGTGATGAAGATCTTGCTGCCGTTGATCACCCATTGACCGTCGCTGAGCTCGGCCTTGGTCTGGGACCCCCCGGCATCCGACCCGGCGTTGGGTTCGGTGAGCCCGAAGGCCGCCAGGATCTCTCCGCGGCAAAGCCTCGGAAGCCAGAGCCTCTTCTGCTCCTCGCTGCCGTAGTAATAGATGGGCCCGATGCCGAGGGAGTTTCCGGCAGCGATGGTGGCGGCCTGCGATCCGTCGACACGGGCGAGCTCCTCCACCGCTATTATGTAAGAGATGTAACCGATGTTGGAACCCCCGTACTTCTCGGAGACAAAACAGCCCAGGAGGCCCATCTCGGCCATCTTCTTGGTGAGCTCCGGGGAGAACTCCTCCCGCTCGTCGAGCTCCGCGGCCACAGGGGCGATCTCGTTCTCTGCAAACTCGCGCACCGCCTGCCGGATCAGATTCTGTTCTTCGGTGAGATCGAAAGACAAAGCCATGGCCCGTCACCCCGCCTTTCTCGTCCCTCGAGGTCGTATGTTTTCCCTCACCCACCTCACTGTCTCGTCGATGGGCGTCCCTGGTGTGAAGATCTCCTTGACACCCATCTCTTTCAGCCTGGCGATATCGTCCTCCGGCACGATCCCACCACCGAAGACCACGATGTCCTCGGCTCCCTGCTCCTTGAGCAACTGCAGCACCTCGGCAAAGTGCCGGTTGTGGGCCCCGGCGAGAGAGCTCAGTCCGATCGCGTCCACGTCCTCCTGTATGGCCGCCTTGACGATCTGCTCCGGGGTTTGATGGAGTCCCGTGTAGATCACCTCGAAGCCGGCATCCCGAAACCCCCTCGCTATCACCTTGGCTCCCCGGTCGTGACCGTCCAGTCCAGGCTTACCCACGAGGATCCGGATCTTCCTGTCGTCTGCCATCCCGACCTCCCATGAAGATGATCCGTCGCCGAACTCCAAAAGAATTCATTCCCTGGCCGAGGGCCACGTGAAGCCCTTTTTCAAGACGATGGCGTTCGTCCGCTCCTGGACCCTTCGCGGACCGTTTGCCGACGCCGCCCCCCCTGGATCATGCATCGCCCATTGGACCTGTCTTCCCCAGCCATTGGGATCGCGGCCTGTGCCACGACGGATCTCCCCCGAGCTCCCCATCAGAAGTAGCCGGGGTCCCGATACTCCCCGAAGACACCTCGCCACACATCGCAGATCTCCTGGATGGAAGCGTAGGCCCTCACTGCATCGAGGATGAACGGCATGAGGTTCTCTTCACCTCGGGATGCACTCCGCAGCGCTTCGAGCCGCTCCTTGACCAGCCGGTTGTCGCGGGTGCGTCGCACTTCCGCCAGCCGGGCGATCTGGGCCTTCTCCAAGGCGTCGTCGATGCGCAGGATCTCCACCGGGAGCGCCTCCTCCGTGCAGTACTTGTTGACTCCGACAACCACCCGCTCTCCGGAGTCCACCTGCCTCTGATAGGTGTATGCGGCATCGGCGATCTCCTTCTGCGGATAACCCAGTTCGATGGCCCTCACGATCCCCCCCAGCTCATCGATCTTGTTGATGTAGACCCAAGCCTGCTCCTCCATTCGATCTGTCAGGGCCTCCACGAAATAGGAGCCGGCCAGCGGGTCGATGGTGTTGGCCACCCCGCTCTCCTCGGCTATGATCTGCTGGGTCCTGAGCGCTATGGTCGCCGCCTCCTGGCTGGGCAGGGCCAGGACCTCGTCCAGCGAATTGGTGTGAAGCGACTGGGTCCCGCCCATGACCGCCGCCATGGCCTCTATGGCCGTGCGCACCACGTTGTTGTACGGTTGCTGAGCGGTGAGGGAACAGCCCGCTGTCTGGCTGTGGGTCCTGAGCATCCAAGACCTCGGGTCCCTGGCCCCGAAACGGTCGCGCATGATCTTGGCCCACATCCTCCTGGCTGCCCTGAACTTGGCGACCTCCTCGAAAAAGTCCATGTGAACATCGAAGAAGAAGGAAAGCCTGGGGGCGAATTCGTCCACCTTGAGGCCCCGTTCGACGGCCGCCTGCACGTATCCGATGCCGTCCGCCAGGGTAAAGGCCAGCTCCTGGACGGCGGTGGAGCCCGCCTCCCGGATATGATAACCAGAGATACTGATGGTGTTCCACCTGGGCACCTCTCTGGTGCAGTACTCTATGGTATCCACGATGATCCGCATGGAGGGACGAAGGGGGAGCATGAAGGTCTTCTGGGCGATGAACTCCTTGAGCATGTCGTTCTGGATGGTGCCTCCGATCTGGTCCTTGCGGACCCCTTGCTTCTCCGCCACCGCGATGTACATGGCCAGGAGGATCGAGGCCGGGGGGTTGATGGTCATGGAGGTGGTCACCTGGTCCAGGGGTATCTCCCGGAACAGGATCTCCATATCGGCCAAGGTATCGATGGCGACCCCGCACTTTCCCACCTCTCCCTTGCTCAGGGGATCATCGGAGTCCCTGCCCATCAAGGTCGGCATGTCGAAGGCCACGCTCAGGCCCGTCTGACCCTGGGAGAGGAGGTAGCGGAAGCGGGCGTTCGTGTCCTCGGCAGTCCCCATCCCCGCGAACATGCGCATGGTCCAAAGCCGCCCCCTGTACATGTTGGGCTGCACACCTCGGGTGAAGGGATAAGCACCCGGAAAGCCTATCCTCTCCGCAAAGTCCGCCCCTTGCACGTCGAGCGGCGTGTAGATGGCCTGGATTTCCTGGTTGGAGACGGTGCTGAATCGACTTCTCCTCTCCGAATGCACGGACCGGTGATCCTCCACGGCCCGATTCCATGCCTCCTGCATCTCCGCCACCTGTGCCAGCGTCTTCTCGGAATACACGGACCTTCCTCCTTCACGTCCTGTCTTCCGCCCGATCGCCTCTGACACGGCGCCCCGGCGCACACCAGCCCCGAGGCGCCTTCCTTTCCGGGCGGGCTTTCGGATCAGCCACGAAAACCCATCCAAGGGGGCTTCCGCAGTGCCTCGCACACGATGCGCATCCCGTGAGATGCAGACCCTCGGCACGGGCTTGGCCCTGTCTAGGACCCGAGGTCAAAGGAAAGGATCTGGAATAGATCAGGTGCACCATCAGACCCGGAAGTGGGGAGTCCTCAATAGAGAAGGGGGCTTTCCCCCCTCGAATTCCATGCCCGCCGACCTGTGAGACCTCGACCTACCCGAGCCTAAGCTATCAGAACCACGTTCACCTTGTCAACGCCGTGGGCTGACCCTCAGGCCGCTCAGCACCCCATGGCAACGGCAGGCGGTGTAAAGGATGATCTCCCCCGATGCCTTTTCCACCGCCTCCAATAGCCGCAGCATCTCCTCCCCGCGGCACCCCCCGACCCCCGGGGCGAGCTGGTGACTCCTTATGCCTAGGACCTTGTAGCCGGACGGACGAAGCCGCGCGAGAAGCCTGAACAGGGGCAAAGGCCTCTCCTCTCCCGTGACGCTACACCTGCCGGCTGGCTCGGGGCAGTCATCGGGGCACAGGAAGGTGGCGTAACTGCTGTAGAGGTCGCCTCCGAGACCTCCGATCGGGTTGGGCACAGGGAGGTCGCCAGGGAGGGCTGCCCTCTCCACACCCTTGCCGTCCGAGGAGAGCCTGTAGATGATCCATGAGTGGGCCAGATGAAACGGGACCGCCGCGACCACCCACCGAGGCAGTGTACTCCTCGTCACGGCATCCAGGACCTCCACGGCGTCCCCCGGATGCGTCTCTATCCCTCGCCCCTTCCAAGGGGTAAGCTTGGCCGGGTCGCTGTCCACTGCCAGGAGCTTCCACCTCGGATGTCTCTCACTGAGCTCCCTCAGGGCCCTGGAACCGAAGCGGCCCGCCCCGGCTACAAGGACCTCGGGACCCCTGGTCTGCGGCGGACACTGATCCTCTTTCATGCCCTGGTCGCCCCCAGTTCGATGGCCGAGAGACTCATTTGTAATACTTCTTGGCCAGGGACTTGGACACCCCGATGGGATAGACAGGGAAGGTCTCGAACTTGACCAGATCCATCCAGTCTGCGCGAGTGGCGATGAGGCCCTTCATGTCCGTCTTTATGACATTGAAGGAGCGGCCCCCTTGCAGGTCCGTGAATTCGCACAGGACCGTCACACCCTTGGGCCACTTCCACTTTCTCCATTTCTCCTCCACCTTTCTCTGGTTCTCCATGGGCCACGTACAGATGTTCATGAACAACATGGCTCCCTCCTCCTGGCTGGGCTGTTCCAGAAGGCCTGAGGAAGGCCTGGACTCAGGCCTCCTCCTCCCAGGCTTCCCGTTCTGCGGTGAAGTAGACCACCGGGCCTTTGCCCACCCTCAATACCACAGGGGTCTCGTCGGTGAGGTCGACTATGGTGGAGTGCTCCGCCACGATGACCCCTCCGTCGATCACGAGATCCAGCCTACCCTTCAGTCGATCGTGGATCTCCTGAGGGTCGTTGTAGAGCTCCTCGTCCGGTTTGGCGACGCTGGTGGTTATGATGGGGTGTCCCAGCTCCCTGACCAAGGCCAGGCAGATGGGGTTGTCCGGGACCCGGATCCCCACGGTCTTTCGTCTTGTGAGCATGATCTTGGGGACCATCCGGGTGGCCTGAAGGAGAAACGTGTAGGGCCCCGGCAGCAGCTTCTTCATGGTCTTGTAAGCGTAGTTGGAGACCTGGGCGTACTGGCTTATGTCCTTGAGGTCGGAGCAGATGAAGCTGAGCGGTTTGTGGCGGTCCTTGCCTTTGATCTCGTATATCTTCTGGATCGCACCTTTTTGAAAGATGCTGCACCCGATCCCGTAGACCGTATCGGTGGGATAACCGATCACCCCCCCCCGACGCAGGACCTCCACCACCTGCCTGATCTTCCTGACCTCCGGGTTGCGGGGATTCATGCTGAGCAACATGGTGACTCCCTCCTCAATGAGGACTCCCCGAGCCGAGGCCCCGCCTCGGCCTCGGGCGGTGTCGAGGAAACCCACACAATAGAGGCGACCTCGAACGCCACGGCCCCGGTTTCGGGACAGCGACGAGAGATGTGGGACGAGTTTCTCTGACGTGCCTCCGGCAACCGGGTGGCGCAGAAAGGAGGAAGAGGCGCCACCCAAAGTCTTGGCCGAGGAAAGCAGCCTGGTTCATGGCCACAGAATCCGCCGAAGCCCTTCAGGCATGAGCTCATGATGACTCAATTCATGAGCCTTGACAAGCCCCCCCTTCGGGCCGGGCCGCGCGCCGTTCTTCTCGATCCCTTTCCATCGGCCCGGCTGCGGATGACCCGTCAAGTTTGCTTTGGACCCTCTTTGAGGTGCAGTGCCGTGTTGCAGCCCTTGACAACCCCACCGGGTCTCCGGGCAAAATGGGCCTCGGCCCCCCTCTTCGGGCCGGAGGTAAGAGATCACGGGGTGACGGCGTTCATCGGAGCGGCTCGCCTGACTGCCGCGCCCCGACGAGACAGACCGATGCCCCCTGTGACCGATTGCGGCCAGAGGCATGGACAGATGCGCTGGGGCGGCAGGGCTTACAACATGGGCGATGTGGAGAGGATCGGGGCCCTTGGGCTGGATTTCGCCGAGATCAATCTCCTGCAGGGCATGAAGCTGATCCATGAACCGGGGGAGCTGTTGGCCGCCTCGAGGGAGTGGGGCCTCTCCTACCTGGTCCACGCCCAGAACGAGGGGGACCCTTGCGACCTCGAACGGCTGGGCGGGCCGTTCTACAGGGAGATCCTTCTTCTGCTCGACCTGTGCGACTTCATCTCTTCCCCCCTCTTGACCGTCCATTTCTGGATGGATGGGCGTTTCATACCGGCGGAGGTGGTGGAACGCAAGCGGCCCATCCTCTGGGCCATGGCGGAGGAGGGCTTCAAAAGGGGGGTTCACGTATGCGTCGAGAATCTGAGCGAGAGGCCGGAGGACCTCCGCCCCCTCCTGGACGGGTGCCCGAGACTGGGGCTGACGCTGGACATAGGACACGGGCAGCTACTGACCCGGGGGAACCGCTCGTTGGAGTTCCTGGAGCTGTGGCCCCATCGCATCCAACATGTCCATGCCCACGACAACAGGGGGGGAGACCGGGTGGGAGACGACCTTCATCTCCCGATCGGGGCTGGTGTGATCGACTTCACCTCCATCTTCAGGGCCTTGGTGCGGGCCCGTTACGAGGGGACAGTCACCCTCGAGGTCCCCGTGGAGCATCTCCCCTCGTCGGTCCAGAGTCTTCGGCGGATAGCCGAGGAAGCTTCATGGTCCTTGCCTTGACGGGGGCCCGGGCCCGGGATACCATGGCAGCCGTCAGTCCTCGACAGGGACCCCACGGATCATGATAGACGTTCGCATCTTGAGGCAAGAACCGCAGCGGGTTCGCGAGGCCCTGAGGGATCGCGGGGTCACCTTCGACCTGGATGGCCTCCTGGCCCTGGATGCCCGCCGCCGCGCCCTCATCGCCCAGTGGGAGGAGCTGCAGCATCGCCGAAAGAAGCTCTCGGAGGAGATCGCCAGGATCCTGGGGAGAAAGGAAGACCCCTCGCAGGCGAAGGCCGAGGTCACCGCCCTGGGAGAGCTGCTCAGGGCGGTGGAGGCGGAAAGGCGGGAGGTGGAGACCCTGTTCGAGGCCCGAATGCTCGAGCTCCACAACCTCCCCCACGAGTCAGTTCCGAAGGGGAGAGACGAGACCGAGAACTTGGAGCTCAGGCGGTGGGGTGCCCCTCCCGTCTTCGACTTCGAGCCGAGACCGCACTGGGAGATAGGCGAGGCCTTGGGGATCCTCGACTTCCGGCGGGGGGCGAAGCTGGCGACCTCGCGCTTCACCCTCCTGGTGGGGGCAGGGGCCCTGATGGAGAGGGCCCTGATCCGGTTCATGCTGGAGCTGCACACCAAGGAGCACGGCTATCTCGAGGTGTTGCCGCCTTTCATGGCGAATCGGGGATGTCTCGTGGGCACTGGGCAGTTGCCGAAGTTCGAAGAAGACCTCTTCAGGATCGAGGGATGGGACCTCTATCTCATCCCCACTGCGGAGGTGCCTGTGACCAATATCCATCGGGAGGAGACGCTGGAGGAGGCCCGCCTTCCCTTGTGCTACGTGGCGTACACCCCGTGCTTCAGGAGCGAGGCCGGCTCCTACGGAAAGGACGTCAGGGGCCTGGCGCGGCAGCACCAGTTCGACAAGGTGGAGCTGGTCAAGATCGTGACCCCGCAGAGTTCGTGGGAGGAGCTGGAGAGGCTGGTCAGGGACGCCGAGGAGGTGCTGCGGCGACTCGGCCTCCATTACCGGGTGGTGAGCCTCTGCACCGGGGACCTTGGCTTCGCCGCTGCCAAGACCTATGATATAGAGGTATGGCTCCCGGGCCAGGGGATATTCAAGGAGATCTCTTCGTGCAGCAACTTCACGGACTTTCAGGCCCGAAGGGCCGGGATCAGGTATCGCCCCAAGGGGAAGAAGGGGACGGAGTTCGTTCACACCCTCAACGGTTCCGGCCTGGCCGTGGGGAGGACCATGCTGGCAGTGCTGGAGAATTATCAGCGCCTGGACGGAAGCGTGGAGGTGCCAGAGGTCCTCAGGCCGTACATGGGGGGGATGGAGGTGATCCGGCCCGAGAAGCCTCTCTAGTGAGTTGCCCGTCGTCAGTGGCGGCCCCCGAGCTTGGAACAGCGATGGGAAGGCGACCAGGCAGCTGGAGAAGTCCCGTCCCCTCACGTGAAGGCCTTCTGAACGGAGCACAAGAAATGGGCGAAGGCCGGCCCTAAGGCGGACCACCGACAAAGGACAACGGACAAGAGCGGAGCGTCGAAAGCGCCCGAGATCGCGGGGCGAGCTCGCTGGTATCTACGCAACTTGGAATATCATCACGGAGGAGTGGCCGAGAGGACTAAGGCGGCGGTCTTGAAAACCGTTGTCCCGTGATGAGCGGGGCCGTGGGTTCGAATCCTACCTCCTCCGCCAAGATGCCATTTATTCGCAGGGGACGAACGTGAAGGATGACCCGGTTCGAGAACTGGATCGCCTCTTCTACCCGAAATCGGTGGCCCATGTGGGGGCCTCCATCAGGGAGGCGGTGGGACGTTTCAACTTCACGCAGTATCTCATCCAGATGAAGTTCCAGGGCAGGATCCTCCCGGTCAACCCCAAGTACCCGGAGCTCCTGGGCCTGAAGTGCTACCCCTCCCTGGCCGAGATCCCCGGCGAGATCGACCTGGCCATTGTGGCCGTGCCGGCCGCAGCCACCGTCGATGTCATCAGGGGATGCCCCCCGGGGAAACTCAAGTTCGCGGTGATCCACACATCGGGTTTCGGCGAGATAGGAAAGGGGGAACTGGAAGGGGATCTCCTCCACGAGGCCCGTAAACGGGGGATAAGGCTCATCGGTCCCAACTGTCTGGGTGTCTACAGCCAGGAGGGGCGTGTCGGTTTCTGGAGGAGCCACCACGAGATAGTGGACCTACCCGGGACCATCGGGTTCGTCTCCCAGTCAGGGGGGCACGCCGTCGATCTGTTGTGGGGGGCCGGGGATTCGTTGCTCTTTTTCAACAAGGTCGTCTCGCTGGGGAACCAGCTGGACCTCACCATCAACGATTTCCTGGAATACATGGGGGACGACCCAGGGATCCATGTGCTCGGGGCCTATGTCGAGGACGTCAAGGACGGCCGGCGATTCCTCGAGATACTCCGGCGGATCGCCCCCAGGAAGCCGGTGGTGATATGGAAGGGCGGTGTGAGCCCGCGCGGCAAGGCCGCTGCGGTGACCCATACGGGCTCCATGGCAGGCAACGAGGAGGTCTTCTCGGCGGCCTTGCGACAGGCGGGCGCCATCCAGGTGGGGAGTCATTGGGAGGCCAAGAGGGTGCTGCGGTTGCTTCAGCCCGGCTTTCCCTTGCCGGGCAGGAGGCTCGCGGTGATCAGTCCTGGGGGCGGCAGCACGGTGAACCTGTGCGACCATTTCTCGGCCCATCCTCTGCTCTCCATGCCGCGGCTCTCCGCCGAAACGGAGAGGGCCTTGCGGGAACTCCTTCCGGAGGAAAACGTTGATCTAGCCAATCCGGTGGATCCAGGCGGCACCGGCATGGCTCGAGCGGACAAGCTCCTGGAGGTCATCGGTCAGGACCCCAATGTGGACACCTTGGTGCTGTTGCTCTCCATAGAATTCCTGGGGACAATCATAGGCGAAGAGAGGCGTTTGGCCCTTGCGGGGATGGTGGGCAAGGCGGCTGCCCGGGCGGCGAGCAAGGCGGGCAAGCCGTTGATGATCCTGTTGCGTCAGGTTCGCGAGAACAACGAGGAATACGATGGCTTCAGGAGGATCTTCGTGAGGAGCTTCCACGAGCACGGGGTCCCCTGGTTGGACGGCTCTTTTTCCGAGGCCGCCTCCATCCTGGAGAAACTGGCTGCCTACCGCGCATTCAGGGAAGAGAGGGCCCGCTTTCAGGAGATGGAGGCACAGGAAGAGAGACTCCGGTGCCGCACAGGGACCGGATAGGGGCCCGCTTGGGTCGAGATATCAGGAGGAGTCGAGAGGATGGATCTCGAGGAGAGATGGAGAAGACTTCAGGCGCACCTGGGTTACAGCGACGAGGAACTCGCCACCCTTCGTTCGAACCCGAGATACCGGAAGATGGTGGAGGAGACCCCGCAGTTCGCCACCCACAAGATCGTCGCCGAGGTGGTCAGATCACACGGTTGTCACTCGCAGTTAAAGGTGGGCGATAGGATAGTGATGAACGGAAACGGCCAGCTCATCCGAGACGAGTGCCCGGAGAGGATCTGCATCTGGGCCTTGGCCCCCTTGGCCGGCATCGTCAACGCCGTCTTCGAGCGCTTCGTGGAGCACCTGGACCCCAACGAGCTCCTGTTCGACGTGGTGCATTGCCAGGACGTGGGCCCGGAGTGCGGCGGATGGGGACAGATCCTGATGAAGGTCCGAGTGGAGGGGCCCACCATCAAGGGTTGAGCCACTCGGCCTCCCTATCTGCGGCCGAACAACGCGACTCCGCGGTGGTCCTCCACCCTGTAGAGCTCGCCCATTTCCTCGAGATACCTCAGGTGCGCGATGGCCTCCCCTGTGGCGAACCACTTCTGGGCAGGCGGAAAGCGGTCCCACGAGTCGAAGGCGATGTCCCACGTCATGTGCGAGGCGACCTCGTAGGCGCTGCTGGGCCTCCCGTCCAGGATGGAGAGGACCTCCGCCGCCCTCCTCTCGTGATGCCTTTTCAATTCCTCGATCCTCGCCCTGTGGTCGTGCAAGAGGCGCCTGTGACCTGGCAGGACGAGACGGACCTCGAGCCCGTGCACCTTGTCCAGACTGGCCAGATAGTCCTTGAGGGGATCGCCTTTTGGCGACCAGCACTGGATGTTGGGCGTGATGTCGATGAGGATGTGGTCCCCGGCAACGAGGAGTTCCCTTCGGGCCTCGTAAAGACAGATATGTCCCATGGTGTGCCCGGGGGTCTCCACGCACCTGAACGCGTAATCCCCCACCTCCAGGATGTCGCCATCCTCGAGCAGACTGAGCTCCGGCACCCAGTCAGGGCTGTACCTGTAGCCAGGATGGTTGCGCAGGGCCGCCCGGAGCTCATCTTCCGGGAATCCGTTCATCCTGGCATAGCTGACCATGGGTTCCCATCCGCCCCTGGCCTCTATGATCTCCATCTCGGGTCTGTTGAAGAAGACCCGGCTGGACTCCGTGGCCAACTTGGAGACGAGCCCGAAGTGGTCGGCGTGCATGTGGGTGATGAAAAAATCGGTCCTGCCCAGATCTAAGTTCAACTCCCGAAGCCCGGCGAGCATCGCCTCCGCGCATTCCTTCCTGTTCAGGCCCGTGTCGATGACCAGATTCCTGTCGTCGGAGCTGACCACGTAGGAGTTGAGGTACTTGAGGGGGCTGCCCGGCAAGGGGATCTCGATTCGGAACAGGTTCGGCACTATCTCCTCTGGCATCAGCATACTCCTTCCGCCCTCTTCTATTCGCTCCTTCGCCCATTATGACACCGATCACCCCCCGAGGCAAACGGCCTTCTCATTGCCCTGTCATGGCCCATGCCGGTCTTGCCCCGTGGGCCGTGGGGAGCGGGTAGGCCACGAACTCCTGCCTGACCCCCCAATGTCGGATGCAGACGGAAACCGGGGGAACCCCTGTCTTTGAGAAGTGTTCGGTCGGCTCTCCCATCGGAGGTCCAGAAATGGGTAGCACTCCAGGACTCATCTCCATACCCTTTTGCAACCCAATGACTATCGGATTTTCCTTGACATGCCCCTTTGCGCTGCCTACCATCCCTCCAGGAGTAAAATGGTTATCAAAGGAAAGGAAATGTTGCCGCCGCGCTGCGCGCGTCGGCAACGGCGGAGCCAAGCTTCCGCCTTTCAGCTCCTTGTTGGCGCCATGATCAGTGAGGATGGTGCCATGGAAGAGAATAATGATTCGTTGCGACGCGCGCTGATTCGCGCGGCGCCAACAATTCGCTGAAGCGGATTTGCGCATCACGCTGCGCCC
>Ga0068707_1001329_pt1 | contig 17091 bp, 11 predicted proteins | sample YNPNPMetaG_FD_66600 | JGI IMG/M metagenome (GOLD analysis project Ga0068707, IMG submission 66600) | Anoxygenic and chlorotrophic microbial mat microbial communities from Yellowstone National Park, USA - YNP NP MetaG | ecosystem: Environmental > Aquatic > Thermal springs > Hot (42-90C) >...
CCGCAGCGGTCATCGACCGTCGTTTCTTACGATTACCTACTAACCGATGATCTTTGAGATATCAATCAAATAAATCTGTCGGCCACCGTTATGGGGTGAATCAACCGTAACGAACCTGCCAGTGCGACTGACTCGGGGATGCGTGTCGCACCGCCATTCACCCGTATACTGCGGGGGTGACAAAAAGGCTGCCAGCTCAATTCGCCGGTTAGAAGCAACGTGATAAAGATACACGTGCTGTAATCGATCCTTGTCCGGGTAAGTATCACAGACAATCCACTCATTCCCAGGCACGTAATTGCAGTGACCGTCACCAGGTCCCATCACGCCAGCGCCCACCTGTTCGATGCGTCCATTCGAAACATCTTCGTACAGATAGAATCCCCAAGAGGCATCAGGATCAGGCTTGCAATATGCCAACACGTGCGACTCGTCCCGCCAAATAAAATGCGAGACATAGCCAGAACCGATGAGAACCCGCAAATCGCTGCCATCGATCCCCGCCGAGAACATTCGCGTTAACCAGCTCTTGCCGTTCGGAAGTTTCCAGCGATGCAAGAACACAAACCGCGTCCCGGTTGGATTCACAAGAAGGTGATTGAACCAGTGAATCGAATCGCCAAAGCCCTGAAGCCAAGGAATCCCGGCTGCTTGTGCCAGAGAGACGATGAGGTCGGACCTTCCAGAATCCAGGTCCACTCGCCAGATCCCCGATTTCTCCGGCGCTGGATCGTGTGCAAACGGATCGGGAATCCCCACGTAACCGTACCCGGGTCGCAGATCGTTAATCCGACGAAAATCGGCTGTTACGGCAAAACGTCCATCCGGTCCCAGGGCATAAATCGGCCAGGGGATGGTCCGCTTGTTACCCGTAACAACGTCCTGTATCCGGCAGACATAATGGTCATCCTCACGGTCGTTATAGACAATCTCCGTCGCCGAGTTCGGTCGCCACTGCAACATGCATCCCTGTTGCCAACACCATGCCGTTGTCCTGCCAAGAGGAATCCAGCGATCGCCGTCTGCCAGGTCGATCATACCAACCTCAACGGTGTCCTCTGGTGTCGGTGACCTGTGCTCAAATTGCACTTCCATACCCAGTGCGTACCGGTCTGTGGGATCGAATTGAAACTTGTCATAATAGGCAAACCAGTGAAACGACGGTCCTCTGGTAATCGCCCGAATTGGCACTTCTTCTGCTTTCCCAAACAGTTTTGTGTTCCCGAGTGTGGCCAACGCGACGGACCCAGCAAGAAAATGGCGACGACTAAACTGGGCGGCAAACATAACTAACTCCCACAACTCAAGTTAATAAGCATTGCTAATGTCCTGAACGATTCGCAACGTTGGATCGCCACTATCGTAACAGAAGTCCGTGGCGAATCAAACGGTGTCGGAGGAGCATGCATGTCACGCCAAAATCGGAGGGGCACGCTTGTCGTGCCCGCCGAAACAGGATGGGTTGTCAAACGTTGCGCAGCGGACCCGACAAGTGGGTCCCTCCGAGGGGCGGACCTGACAAGCAGGTCCCTCCGAATAGCATATTCCCTATTGTGCGTCGGCTCATCTCGAAACCTGATATAAACAGCCGAAGTTGACACCGCCCCAGCCCTGATCAGTCTTGTCACAGGGAAAGCTTTTTTGCTACCATGGCATCCTCGGTAAACGGTAACGGACTGTCAAAAGAGAGAAAACAAAGATTTTAGGGGTCACGGATGCCCCGGATAAGCAGCAACTTACTCGGAGTTCTTTCCCGCCAGTTGGTGGTTGTGGCCACGTTTTGCCCTGGGGTCACGGTGGCCCTGGGCGTTCTTGCCGCCGCAGCTGCAATTTATGCCGGTATCAATTTCATCCAAGTTCACACCAGCCGGGCCGATCTTCTCAACCCCAAGAACGAGTATCACCGCCGGTGGCTCGCTTATGTCCAAGAGTTCTCGGAACAGGAAGATGTTTACGTCGTTGTTGAGGGGCCGTCTCCGCGTGCCATTCGGCCTGCTTTGGAAGAACTTGCCGCAGCCTTCCGTCGCGAGCCACAGTACTTCGAATCTGTGCTGGAACGTGTCGATCGATCCCAGCTCAAAAGAAAAGGCCTGTATTATCTAACCCCCGAACAGCTTGAACAGATCCTTGCCAACGTTCGCCAGCTTAAAGGCAGCCTCGCACAGATCGCACCAACCCTTCAGCCGGGGCACATGTGCCTACAGATGGCCGCTGCTTGCGCCAATATCCCTCCAGGGCAACTTCCCCCACATGCCATTGCACAAGTCACTCAGGTCATTCAATACCTGGGCGTGTGTCTAACCGACCAACCAGAACGGCTTGCCCAAGCGATCCTTAGCCAATTCTCGGTCAACAATCAGCAGCTGTCTGGGGCATTTGGCCAAATGGCAAGCAACGATCTCAATCCACACGAATCGACCGATGCCTGTGAGGAAATGTTTTTCTCTAGTGATGGCCAGCTTGGTCTGGTCACGTTGCGATTCACACCAGATCAAAGTGGGCAGTTCACACGATTTGCCGCCCACATTCGTAGACTCCGCGAAATCACGCGAGATGTGAACCAACGCTACCCGAATCTCCACATTGGTTCCACCGGACTACCGATTCTCGAATATGACGAAATGAAGGCCAGTAGCTCCTCGGCCATGGTGGCTTTCTTGTCTCTGGCCGGCGTCATTCTGGTATTTTTTGCAGGTTTTGGTGGCATTCGCTATCCAGGTGCTGTGACCTTCTCGCTGGTCATGGGTGTCAGTTGGGCTGTTGGTTACGTCGTTCTCGCGGTGGGACACCTGAACATTCTCACGAGCGCCTTCGGGGCCATGCTGATTGGCCTCGGCGATTATGGCGTCCATTTTGTCGCTCACTACCTTGACAGGAAATGTCGCCAACCGAATGTTCGTAAAGCGCTTATCGAGACGGCGGAAATCGTCGGACCCGGCATTGCGACAGGCGCCTTGACGACAGCCGTGGCCTTTTTTGCCGGGGCCTTGACAGATTTTCTCGGGGTCGCTGAGTTAGGGATTATCGCCGGCGGGGGGATCCTCTTCTGCTGGCTTGCCGATATGACGGTCCTTCCGGCTTTTCTCTGCCTGATTGAGCGGGATGGCCTCCGCCCCCAAAAATCGGCCCTGCTCGAACTCACTCCCTGGTTTCGTCCCCTGGCGTCCTGCCCGAGAATGGTCACAATCGCCGTTGGAGTTGCGATTGCCCTTTTTGCAATCGGCATTCCCCATCTCCGGTACGATTATAATCTTCTCCACCTTCAGCCTAAGGGTCTTGAGAGTGTTGAGAACCAGAACAAACTCGTAAAACACATGAGCCGAAGCAGTTACTTCGCGCTATCCATTGCACGCGACGCCGAAGAAGCTAAATGCCGCAAGGCCGAGTTTCTCAGGCTTTCCACAGTTGACCACGTCGAAGAGCTTGTGTCGGTTCTTCCCGATAGCATTGAAGAGAAGAAAGCGATTGTCGAACAACTCGCCGCCGAACTCAAGGACTGGTCATTTTTAGAGCCAAGTGTCCCACAGCCTGAGATGCTCGACCAGGCCCTAATTCGACTTCACACGACGTTGCAGACTCAATCGCCTCCTCAGTCCTGGCAGACGCAATCGTTAATCGATCAAGTTCGCATGGTCCTTCGCAGTTTACCCCCGGATGAGTATCAGACCCGCCTCTCCTACCTTCCCCATATGATCCAGAAAGAGGTCCAAGCCTCATTGGAAAGTCTTATCTTGTTAACTGATGACCCCAATCCACCAACGTTGAACGACCTCCCACAACCGCTTGTTGAGCGTTTTGTCGGCAAAAATGGCAAACACCTCTTGCAGGTCTATTGCAAAGGAGACTTCTGGGACCCCAACACGATGCGGCAATTTGTGGCAGATGTGCGAAGTGTCGATCCTGCGGCAACGGGTAATCCCATCCAGATCTACGAGGCCTGCCATCAGATGAATCGTGCGTACATCGAAGCAGCACTGTATGCGCTTGCGGCAATCCTCGTCACACTTTATCTCGATTTCCGGAGTGTCAAAGATGTTCTCCTTTCGTTGGTCCCACTTGTCTTGGGGATGTTCGGTCTTTTCGGTTTGATGGGCTGGTTCGACATCCCGCTCAATCCGGCCAATATGATCACCCTCCCGTTAATCCTGGGAATCGGCATCGACGACGGTGTGCACATTCTCCACGATTTCCGCCGTCAAGGACGCCGATACCGCATGCCCGAGAATGCCACACTGACGGCTGTGACGGTTAACAGCCTAACGACCTTGGTGGGCTTTGGGGCTTTAATGGCATCACCCCATCAAGGGCTGGAAAGTCTCGGGCGAGTCCTCACATTCGGAATGGCTTTTTGCCTTGTAATCGCCCTGTTGATGCCCGGATTTCTCCGCTGGATTTCAGGTCTGCTTTCGACCGCAGAAATGGAGAAAGAGATTGAATGGGAAACAGACCTTCGAAGGATCATCAATGAAGTCGCAGCGGCGGATGACCTTCCCTCCGAAACCCCATCGGAAGAGCTCCTGGCGGCGTCGAAGGATGCCAGGCCGCAGGATAGCCACCAAGACCGACGCTCCATTGAAGATTTGCCCAGTATTCCGATGTCATCCAGAATCCGCCCAAGAAGGGCAGCATAAGGCAACCAAGGAAAAAGAATAGGGAGACTATCGTAAACCTGGGTGTGGAGAACTTGCAGGCGGGGTGATGAGCAAAATGGAAGGGGGTGTCTGACTCGCCCAATGAAACGCGATGGGTTATCAAAGGCCGCATTGCGGACCTGACAAGCAGCTCCCTCCATTTTCGCTTCTCGTCGCCGCCTTACCCGTCAAGCCGCCGCACGTCCAGCGGACTTCGTTCACCCCTCGACCTCCTCCCAATCGGCCCCTGGCAGGTCCTCTTTCGCACTCTCCGGCAGCTCGGCTTGATCCGATGACATCTTTTGCGCATCACCTGCCCGGCTCAAGAATAACTCTGTGGTCGCGACCAAAAAGACCAAATACAAAAAGAGAACTGTTACGTCTACCAAGAGGATTGCCCCAATTCCCAGCCCGAGATAACGGAGCACCACGGCAGCCGCTTCGTCACCCATCCCTGCCATAATTGCGGCCAGCGTCAGCACCGTGGCCAGTCCGGTCACACAAAGGACAAAAATGATTGTTAGAATCCCCAAGACAGCCAGTCGCATGTTCATCCTTCAAGCCTTCTGTCAAGCGACATTTTAGACAAAACTTAAATTAGAGCCAAAATCAACCGATTCGACTTTCTAATCTGGCCTTTCGGAATAGCACTGATTTCCCATTCTCTCATTTTCCTACAATCGTGCAAATCGTCCCTCCTTGCGCATTTTGCAAGATGACACTATTAGCCTGCCGTCGTGTTTTGCTCCTCTGGCGTTTTTCTGATAATAGGTTTGATAGAAGGGCAGTATGCCCAGCATGCGAATCAGCAAAGAGAAGGAATTGGCCCCATGGCGTTTAACCGCAGCATCGCCTTATGTCGTCTTTTGCTTTCGATCGTATCCGCCGCGGTATTGGTGGTGGCAACCGTGCCCGGCGCGAAAGCCGAAGAAATCGTCCTCCGCGACGGACGAATCCTTAAAGGGAAAATTGGCGTGGTAAGCGGTCTGGTTGATATCCCGCGGATGATGGACCCGGAAGGCGGTGGGCCGATTCCGCTGATCCTATTTATCGATGATGACCTGCGACGAACGTTCATCTCAAAAAGGCAGGTTCGCGAGATCCGACCAGGTAGCGCACCGGAAATCCTCGAACGGTTCCGTTTGCGCCAACCCGTGGCAGAGCAGGGGACCGCCATCGCCAGCGTTGGCCTTCCCACGCGGATCACGCCTTTCGACGAATTTGGGCGGCGCATCTTTACGATGATGACAAGCCACGGCAAGATCGATGTGATTCAAGGAATCACCGAATTAACCCCGCAATTCACACGAATTCAGGGGATCTCTCACGTTTGGGATATGCGTGTCGCCACGACAAGCCTTCCTAAAGACACCTTATACAAAATCCTCCTCCAGGCAGCCGGTGGCACGCCCGATGTCGAAACTCGAAAACGCATTGCTCGTTTCTGGATCCAGATGGGACGATATGAGGATGCCCTTCACGAATTGGATACCATCCTTCAAAGCCCTGACCTGGCGGAGACCCAGAAGGCCGATCTACAACAGTCGGTAACAGCCCTCAAGCAGCTTTCGGCAAGGCGACTTGTGGAAGAACTGCGCATGCGGCAAAAGGCCGGCCAATATCAAACTGTTTACACGCTGTTGCAGAAGTTCCCCACAGAAGGCATCGCTGGAGAAATCCTGCAGGAAGTGAAGGAACTTCTGGCAGAGTACGAGAAAAAACAGAGTACAGCCGAGGAATTGCTCGGGAAATTAGACGCTCTCATTCAAACCATCGACGAGACTGTTACCCGGCAGTTATGCTCAGAAATTTTCAAAGAAATAGCCGCTGACTTGACACCCGACACGCTTTCCCGTTTGGCAGCATTCGCCCAATTGGCCGACGATAACTCGCTCCAGCCAGAGGAACGTGTCGCCTTGGCGATCAGCGGGTGGTTCCTCGGGGCCGACTCCGCCCTTCGTCGTCTGCCGGTCGCCCTCTCGCTCTATCGCGTGCGAAATCTCATTCTCGATTATCTGAACGAGGAACAGGTCCTAAAACAGCAGGAAATCATGGAGCGATTGCGTCGTGAAGAGGGCGCTACGGCACGCTACGCGGCAGGAATCCTCGCCCATATGCGACCGCCAAGACCTTTGCCCACGGAATCGCCTCAAGGCCATGGATTCTTTGAGATTACAGTGACGTGGGATGCCAAGGAACCAACAGCTCGCTACCTAGTTCAATTACCGCCTGAGTATCATCCGCTGCGCAGGTATCCAACGATCGTGACGCTTCACGGATTGCAGACAACACCCGAGCAGCAGATCGATTGGTGGGCCGGGCAGTTTGATAACGCGGGAAATCGACTCGGTCAGGCCGGACGTCACGGCTACATCGTGATTGCTCCGCAGTGGACGCAAGATCAACAGATCGCGTATCAGTATTCGGCCAGGGAACACGGGCTGGTTCTTGCTGTCCTGCGCGATGCCCTCCAGCGATTCTCGATCGACACTGACAAGATCTTTCTGACCGGTCACTTCTCTGGTGGTGATGCGGCCTGGGATATGGGTCTTGCCCATCCCAGCCTCTGGGCCGGGGTGATCGTCATCGCGGGACGGTCCGACAAATATTGCACATACTATTGGGAAAATGCTGCCCATGTCCCGTTCTACATTGTGCAGGGCGAGTTGGATGGGTCCCTGATGCCCGACAACGCCCGGGATCTCGATCGCTGTCTGAATCGGGGCTTCAACGTGACTGTGGCGGAGTATATGGGGCGAGGCCGTGATCCCTTCTCGGACGAGATTCTTCGTCTTTTTGAGTGGATGTCATACCAGCAGAGGGATCCTGCCCCCACCGACTTTACCGTACGATCCATGCGGGCCTTTGACAACTTTTTCTGGTATCTCGAGCTTCTCAACATGCCGCCGGCCGTGATCACACCGCCGACGAGCTGGCCGCCGCGGAATCCCACTCCATTGGTCGTCCGTGGTCGGATTCCTTCGCAAAACACGTTGCTACTGCAAGTCGGTTCTGCCCGTACGGTAGTTGGCCTGGGGCCTGAATTTGTCGATTTCGATAAGCGGCTTAACGTAACCATCAACGCTCAGCGGATAGACACCCGCGATGTTCAGCCCGATATCCAAGTTCTTCTCGATGACGTGCGGAAACGTGGCGACCGACAACATCCTTTTTGGGCAAAGATCGAAACGGTAACAGGCCGTGTCTCAGGACGAACACCGTAACGCTGTATTGGTCGCGGATGCCATTTCTTGCTGCCGGTAATTGTTGGGCTGCACAATCTCAGCCAAATGCCCCGGGCAACAATAATGCGAACAAAATAGTTACCAGAAAAGCGGCCACGCCTGCCGCGGCGGCTGTCACTGTCCACAGTTTAAGTGCCTCAATTTCAGACCAAACACTCATCCGAGCAACAACCCAGAATCCGCTATCGTTCATCCAGCAAAACACGAGTGAGCCAGCACCGATCGCCAATGCCAAATAAACAGGATGGCAATGCAAATGGGCGGCCAGGGATTCCGGGGTGTCAAACAGTGCCGCCATGATCGCGGCCGTCGTGAGCATAGCAACCGTGCTGGAGCCTTGTGCCGTTTTCATAATTGCTGCGATGAGAAAACCCATTGACAGGAGAAGGATTCCTCCCGCGGAGGACTGAGCGCCCGCAAAAACCTTGATCTCCTCACTGATCCCTGTCTGCCTCAGCATGGCACCGAAGGCCCCACCCGCCGATGTAATTAAGATGATAATGCCGGCGCTCATCAAGGCCTCTTCCGTCAGTCGTCCGAGAGCACTCAGCGAGAGACGACGTTTCCAGACAACCGTTCCCATGGCCACGATTGCCGCCAAAAGAAGGGCTGCATTGGGGTCACCCACGACGCCCGTCAGATTCGCGATGCCTTGCCAACCTGGATTCGTTTTAACGATCACCTTCACAATAGTATTGGCAGATATCAGAAGAACGGGGAGAAGTACCGGGGCTATCGCTACCCAAAAAGGCGGAAGGTCATTTGATGCAGATGTCGTTGCCTCAGTCTCGCCGACATAGGGGCGAACAGGCAGTGGCATGGCACGATCAAGCCATTTGATCACGGGATAAACCAGGACGGCGGCAGGAAGTCCCACCAAGATGCCGATCAAGATCATGTGACCGACCTCCACCCCCAGGGTCCCGGCCACGGCCAACGGCCCCGGCGTCGGTGGGACCAATGTATGAGTGAGGGCAGCCCCGGCACCAATCGCCAGAATCGACAATGAATAATGTGACCTGGTCACCCGGCAAAGTGATCGGGCCAGCGGGACCAGTAAGTAGAACACAGTGTCGAAGAAAACGGGAATCGAGAGGACAAAACCGCTCGTCATCAGGGCAATCGGGGCCCGCGATTCACCAATCAATCCAAGACATGTGCGGACAATCCGATCGGCAGACCCACTGTCCATGAGGCATTTACCGATCACGGCCGCAAGCCCGATCATCACCCCGATTTTGCCTGCCGTCGCACCAAATTCTGCAACGGCCCGCCCAATCTTCTCATCCCACGCTCCGGGAGACAAGAGACTCACAACAAAGGCCGCGGTGATCAATGCCAGGAAGGCATTCACCCGAACCACAACAATAAGAACAATCACAAGTGCCACTCCGAGGAGCAGCACCAGTAGCGGGCTGAAAAACATCGCTGCCTGACCCTAGTTCAGATTGCTCTGGAAAGATTATTCGCGGCCACACCATGTCGCTAATGCAGCAATCATAATCATTTCTTTGGCAGCGTGAAACCCTTCAAGAACCAACCCTTGTCTTCGCTCACGGCAAAGAACCCGGCCGGTCCAAGATGACGACGGACAATCTCATAATCCGGGAGTTTGCTGCCGTCAATTCGCTGCTTTCGCACTGCGCCTTTTTCGGGCGGGGCCAGAATGGCATTCAAGGCCCGGGCAAGCATCGTCTCGCTCTCCGGCATTTTGCCCTGCCGGATCAACTCATAGGTCGCTCTGTATTCTTCATCTGTCATGGAGAAGAACCGCCAGCACGCGGTTTTCCCACCAGCCTTTTCGATCGCCTCCATGACCTCCAGAAAGGCGGGGTTCCGCTGGATCGATTCTCGTTCGTCTTCAAGATCAAGGATCTGCGTCAAATACTCATAATGCGATGCAATCAGAAGATAACCCCGATCGACAGTCAATGAAGCATTGGGGAAAAGCGGCTCGGACTCTTCCTCTTCAGCCGTCTCCGAACGTCCAACTCCGGGGACACCACCGAGTTCGATCTGGGGGATCTTGGGTTTTTCTTCAGGCATTCCCTCCCAGATGGTCCGGCCCTTGTATTCCCGCTTTCGGAACCGCTCCTCGTACTGAAACATCTTGTCAAGTCCCTGCGCAGCCGCCTTCTCATCTTTCACTTCAATTGCGATCAACATTCGCTCACTCGTTGTCGTAATAGGCAACTGATACGCCGAGACGACGTTCACTTTCTCCCCAAAATGGGCGAAAAACTCATTCCGCAGGTCGATCTGTGGTCCATTCGGGTCTTCCTTCAGACTGGCCAACACATCATCCCAGACACCTTCTTCGCCTTCGCCAACGGTTTGGTCAAAAAGTGGCCCAATGCTGTCAAAACCCTGCAAGATGTTGCAATAACCGATACTCATCGTTGCCAAATCCCGCGGGATAAAAGCGGGCGGCTCGAATTCCGTATGGTTTGGAAAACTCAAGATCCTGGCAGATTTCTCAAAAGGCCCAGGGGCATAAACAAATGTTCGATGGACCAACTCGTACCCCTCCGAGGCAAAGCTCAGGGTCCCACCAACCCCTTGCAACACGGAGAACCCCGCCTTTTTGAGGCTTTCTGCCAATTGACGCTGGCGACGTCGTTGTTCGGGTGGAATCGTCGCCCGAATAGCAGCCCCATAGCCGAACGGTTCAATGAACCACTGAATGTGCGGCTTATTCTCCCCGGCATCCTCCAGGCACCGTTTAAGACTTTCCCGATAGGCGGGAAGATCCGCCAGACAGGTCTTCGTTGGATCCTGCAACTGTTCCAACATGAAGACAAGCGTTGCCTGGTTGCTGGAAGCAAGCAACACGTCGTTGTCCTGATAATAAAAGAACTCCCGATCACGATCTGATTCAGGATTCCGGGGGAGTTTGAGCACCCAAACCACCTTGCCATTGATCGCCGACTTTGTGACCGTCCCCTTTTGCTTGGTAACCTCCTGGGTGATGCGATCGACAAGTTGCCGAGCCTGCTCCTCCTTCCCTTTGATAGAAATAATCGCGGCAAGTGACGGACGATCGGCATCTTCAGCAAACACCAAGCCGACAGCTACCTCACCGGTTGCCAAGCCTGCCACGTCATCCAAAGAAATCCCAAGTTCCTCCTGTGACCCTGCCAAGCGATCCCGAATTTGCAACCGCAGATCCTCAACAAAGGGCTTTAGCGCCGGATCTTTCACCAACTGGCCAATTTGGGTCTTCTCAAAATGCTCGCGCAGTTCGGCTACGTCGCGGACAGCCAGGAATCCACGCGTCGTTTCCGGGAAGAGTCTTTCCGCCGGGGGAACGGCCCAAACGGGCTTCACCGCCCAAATAACCAAACTAGCCAAAACGATCCATGATCCTACACGATTCAATGTCATGTTCTTAACCATGGCACCAAAAGGGAAAAAGGGTCATTGCGTCCCGAACCAGGGTCACCGTCAAGGTTTGAAAACGATCCCCCTCAAGCGAAACAAATCCTTCGAAACGGGTATTGCATCTTTTCGTTAATATCGACTTGCGAGGTTGATCCACGACACTAAACGCTTGAGAATTCGTTACATTCCCCATCCTGCCCTTTTATTTCACTTGTGATCTACTCGAATTGAACGTCACACAATACCCAAGGCATCTAACCGATACATCTTGCCCAAGCTTCTCATAGTCCGGCTGTTCCGTGCTGTACCACACCAGAGACAAACAGTTCATACCGTTATCCTGCCCGGCTAACGAGATGACGAAAGCCGAGTCCTGCGGGACTGACCACGAGGCTATCTCCACAGTCAGCTCGCGAACGTTACGGAAACCCGCTGAGATTTGCCAGACGTTCACTGACTGGCCGCATCGCTTTCAACCGGAATGCCTTCCTCAGGAATCTCCCACAGTTTGCACAAAAGAGAAAAGGTTTCGGGGTCAAAGGCCTTAAGATCATCCCGATTGAAGGGGAAAAAGTCATTCTTTCCAAAAAGGGCCTCGCTGTTCTCTGCAAAGAATTCCATGGGATTATTTAGGGCATAGGCCCGTTTTTGTCCTCCCCGGACATACGCCACCGCCTCGTACTTGCCAGCTGATTTTGCCCTTTCGAATGCTTCCCGCAGTTCCTTGTTCCGATAGCCTCCTGGCAAGAATTGATCATGGTAGCCGTGGGCAAGTTCGTGCAAGACCATCCAGGGTTGGTCTTTGGTCCAGCGGACAAAATTCTGGGCATTGGCGATTTCCACGCAGCGGGCCTTATCGGGATTCATATCGTGCTCGATCAACCACCCTCTGTCCGGATGGTAAGCCATACAAGGGTGATGGCCTTCCTCTTTCTCAACCCAAATCGTCACCTTACGCAATTTTTCCAACGGCCCTGGCGGAACGGCCTGCTCGATGGCGACAAGCTGACGTTCCAATTCGGCAAAAACCTTTTTAGCCAGATCTTCGTCGGCAAGGAGGTCCGGCCCAATCATCAACGTCCAGCCGCGCATGTTTCGGGATTCATACTCGGATATCGGACGATACGGGGTAACCTGTGCCGGTTCTGCCTGGGGATTCCGCTCCGGGCTATTTCCCTCGGCCCATATCCAACGAGCTGAGGTGACTCCCAAACACACCACGAGACAGAACAGAACCAGCGTGACGACTTTTTGATTCAACATCATGGTCATAGACTCCAGCCTTCACGATAGGGTTTCTTGATCCACGGGTCAGCTTCCGGACAATTGACGGCCTTCAGGTTGGTGGGATCCCATTGGATCTTCTGACGAACACGGAAGGCCACCGTTCCCAATAGCGCCGCCTCGGTTAGCGGTCCCGAATACTCGAACCGACATGTCGTCGTTCCGCGGGTCTTGCATGCCTGAATCCACTCTTGATGATGCCCAATCGAAGGCGGAATCGTTTGCGGGGGCGGTTCGAGATCGGCAAATTTCTCTTCGGGCCAGAGCATTCTTCGCCCGTAGTCGGCAAGCAACATCCCTTTTTCTCCAACGAAGAGCACGGCTGAGCCCCAATCGGGGAGTTTAGCTTCACTTTGGATAGGCGGCCGCTTTCCTCCGTCATACCATGTGAGTTGAACCGGCGGCAAATCGCCCCGGGCTGGGAACTCATAACGGACAATCAACCACGGCGGGGTACTTTCCGGATGCGGTTCAGGCCCTTCAGCCTCCACGGATGTGGGATATTTCAAATCCAAGGCCCAGAAGGCAAGATCGCAGTAATGGCAGAAGAAATCACCCAATCCGCCATTCCCAAAGTCTTTCCAACCACGCCACCGGAATGGAACATACGCAGGATGATAAGGCCGCCAGGGGGCCGGACCGAGCCACAAGTCCCAGTCAAGATGAGGAGGAACCGGTGGCGTGTCTTGTGGACGATCGCCGCCGCTATAGCTTGCCGCACTCCATACGTGGACCTCGCGAATTGCCCCGATCACACCCGCTTGGACCAGTTCGACGACGCGCCTGTAGTTATCTCCGGCATGGATCTGCGTCCCCAATTGCGTCACCAATTTGTTCTGCACAGCGAGGTCTGTTAGATACCGTGCTTCATAAACACAATGAGTCAGCGGCTTTTCACAATAACAGTCCTTGCCAAGCTTCGTAGCGGCTGCAGCCGCCGGGGCATGGGTGTGATCCGGCGTACTCACGACAACAGCGTCGATCTCGTTTGCCATTTCATCAAACATGCGTCGAAAGTCGCGATAAAGTTTGGCATTGGGAAAATTCTTCGCCGCCTCATTCAAGTTGTTCGCATCGACATCGCACAGCGCCACGATATTTTCGCCCGCCACACCGGCGATATTCGCTGCTCCCCGGCCCTGAACCCCAATCGCCGCGATGTCTAGCTTTTCATTGGGAGATTCCGCAAAACTCGGAACAATGGTCACGGCAAAACGCGCACTCATCAAAGCAGCAGATGCTTTGAGAAAATCTCTTCGCGGGCATCGAGCAAACATGATTCGCTCCTTAAGTTGACAACGAGTGACCGCCAACACACCCCAAAAAGGCACGATATATCTTCGGTTTGTTTGTAGGTGGTTATCCTGACCTTGAAGCAATCAACCTTCAAACTACCCCCTAAAAGGACCGACTTGTCGGGTTCGTAACGTGACGTTGGATTGTCCATCCCGATTCATCGGGTTCATCGGGCGTGATAAGCGTGCCCCTCCGCATGTGTCCATTGGAGGGACCTGCTTGTCAGGTCCGCGGCATCAGGTTGGATTATCCATTTCACTTCGGCGGGCATGACGAGCATGCCCCTCCGATAAGGGCACGACAATCACGCCACGCCATCGATTCTCGGCACCTCACCCACATCGCTGAGGCACGAACGCGCAAACCTCGGCAGATTTCGCCACGCAAAACCTGCCTCCCAATAATAACCATTCGTGAGGCGGGACTCAAGCAGCCTACCGACTCTCTGGAATTTGACCCGCTTGAGGCGATCACAACGGACGAACGCAAAAGGTCCCCGTGTCAGATCATGTCCGCTCGAATCAACCTTCATACACAAGGTCGATAATCTCCAGCCGGCGAATACCGGCAGGGACCTGTACCTCGGCAATCTCGCCGATTTGCTTGCCCAACAGCCCCTTGGCTAAAGGACTGTTGATCGGGATGCGATCAGCGTCGTAGTCTTCCTCGCCAGCCCCAACGAGCGTGTATCGCTCGACCAGTCCTTTTCCCAAATCGCGGACAGTCACCGTACATCCCAGGGCTACCCGATCTCGCGGAACACGTGATGGATCGACAATTTCACAACGTGCAATCTTGTCGCGGAGGAAATTGATCTTAGCCATGATGAACCCCTGGGTTTCACGGGCACCATGGTATTCCGCATTCTCTCGCAAATCGCCTTCTTCCCTGGCTGCGGCCACCCGCTTTGTCACCTCAGCAAGTTGATCTTCCAATTCTCGCAGTTGCTGGCAAAGCTTTTCGTAACCTGCCTGAGTCACAGGAATCCGTTCATCCATTCCACTTGTCTCCATTAATGCTTCTTGTTACTTTTCCTCAACACTTCACAAAACGTTTTCCAAATAATCTTCGATCAATTTTACAGTCTAGCCAAAGAGCAACACTCGGCCGCGATTCAGAGTGCGGACCAATGTCACTCGGCTCAAAACCTTTTTTCTGCTTATTGTTGATTATGAAGTTTAACCTGATCCAAATAAAAGACGGTCTCCTCCTGGGCCATGCTGCACCAGCCGATCCAGGTTAAGTCACGGAAATCCGCGTTGCCTAAAGGCAGACCATCGAAGCTTTTTGCTTCTCCCTCAGGAAGTGTGATGCGAAGGTTCCACTTACCGTCCACTGAGTTGCCGACGCCGCATGTGATTTCGATCGTGACCCATTTTTCGTAGGGAATGTCGGCCAGTTTCTTGCCCGCCACAGTCAATTGTCCATCTCGGATCCACAGGGATGGCCCAACGCGATATGGGCCGGTCTCCCAGGTCCGCCATTCATGAAACAAGATCGCTTGTGGCCCAAGCCAGACATCAAATCGCAACGTTGTTTTGCCACCCGAATGATTCGGCTTGATCACCCAATGCGGATTAAAAGTCTGCGCCAGTCCCTTGGCATCACGAAAAACGAGGGACTTCCGTCCATGGGAGGCGCGTTCCTCGACGACCACAATGGCGTCGCCCTTACGCTCGGTCATAACTTGCCCATCGCCTGGCGGACGTCCCAGTGGTTTCAATTCGAATGACTCATCCATGGCCAGCGGAGGAGGTGGCGGAGGGTCGGGAGCAAATTCCACCTCAGGATACGTAAATCCTTCGGGAATCTGACGCCACTCCACATCGCCGACAACTCCCGCCTGAGAACAGTCAAACGGCACAAAACCGATTCGACTGACAGGCGAATCACCCGCCAATCGGAAATCTCCCTTCTCGGGATCGATAAATTTTGGGTCCACAATCAGTGAGCCGCGATCCCAGCCTTTGGCCTGACGTTGCTCCAATGTCATTCCCTGAAAATCGATTGGCTCACCGGCCGCGTTGAAATAAATGTTCGAGGCAAATTGCACGTTATCATCGTTGATGGTACCTGCGACCATCAATGGCCCACCGTTCCAGTAAACGATATTCCGCTCAAAGAAGAACGAAATATGGTCTTCCACGCGAGATCGCTGAATCTGGCCATTCATGCTCAGGGCAAAAATATTATTCTCGACACGATTCTCCCTGCCGTAATGCTGATGGTAACCACCAGTCTTGGTTCGATAGACAAGATTGTTCTTTAAAACGATGTGAGAACTGCCTTCGTCGTTGTACAGGCCCCAGCCTCCTCGGCCGTAAAGGTCGTAAGAATAGACGTCATGAACAACATTGTGGCTGACGCTCGTCCCTGGGGAGACTCCCAGCGTGTAAACGCCGCCCATGTCACTCAGCACTCCCCAACCGAGATGATGGATGTGGTTGAACTCGATTCGATTGTGATGTGCCAGCGACTCTTTGTACCCCCAGACCCAGCCCACAGAAACGCCCGTGTAAAAGAAGTCGCTGATATCATTGTGAACGACTTCGTTGTAGCCGCTGTGCCCAATCCACACGCCGATCGCCCCATGATGGATACGACCACCCGCATGAATGATATTATTTCGGCAGACGATCTCCTTGGTTTGGACCTCCGGCTTGTTCAAGTCCACTCCGTGGCCTTCGCCGATTTTCACCCCGCCACCGCCGAGGTCATCGAGCCAGCATTTCTCGATTCGGCAGGCCTGGCAACCGTGGCGAAACCAAATGCCATAAGTCCCGGTGTGCTTGATTTCGCAACCTTCAAAAGCGACATTCCTGGCTCCATCGAGCATTACAACGGCAGGAATGGTAACTTCGGCCTGTCCATCTGCGTGTCCTTCCGGTGGTAACACATACTGGCTGTATTCGAAGGCCAGATTGCGAAAGACAACGTTTTGGACCAATGCACCGTCTTCGGGTCGGCCTGCAAGGACAACGAATTGCTCGACCTTCGGGGCCACGACTTCAGCACGATTCATATCTTCATCGGGATAGGGTTTGTAATAGAGCGTGCCGTTTCTTTCCAGGAACCACTCACCCGGTTCGTCTAACGCGGAGCGAAAATTCTCAAGATGGTACCGGCAATTCGGACCCCAATAGGCAAAGCCCCATGGAATGGGCGCCGTTACGGAAATGATCATCTGTTGGGGATCGATCGCCTCGATTCGGGATCGAGATGTTTCCCACGAGTGATACGTCACCAGCGTGACA
>Ga0068707_1001331_pt1 | contig 17091 bp, 15 predicted proteins | sample YNPNPMetaG_FD_66600 | JGI IMG/M metagenome (GOLD analysis project Ga0068707, IMG submission 66600) | Anoxygenic and chlorotrophic microbial mat microbial communities from Yellowstone National Park, USA - YNP NP MetaG | ecosystem: Environmental > Aquatic > Thermal springs > Hot (42-90C) >...
AATCCCCGATCTGTGCTGAGGTCAGAGTAATTCCGAGTAAATTCTATTTTGGGCATAGATTCCTCCTAATATGAGTGAAGTAGTCCCTTTCAGGATGTTTATATCTTTGCCTTCAAAACTGCCCAACAGTTACGCGACCCCGATCTTGACGAAATTGCCTTCCGAGCTCAGCGCTGGCACAGGCAGTCCATCCTGCCTGAGGCCATCGATGTAAAACTCGATCGCCTCGCGGATCAACTCAAGAACCCTTGCGCGGCTTTCGCCAACGGCCACACAGCCAGGGAGATCGGAAACGTGTGCTTCCCAGCTCGACTCTCCTCGTTCGACGACCACCATGTACCGTAGCCTCCCCATCCTCACTTCTTCCTCTCCCGCTTCAGGCCGGCCTGCTGGAGCACTGCGCTCAACGTACCAGGTGGAACGTCAAGACTTGGATCCCCGGCCACCGTGACCGTTCCGGGCTTGTTCGGATGCTTGTATTATCGCTGACTGCCCCGCGTTCGTGCCAGTCGCCATCCATCGTCCTTGAGCAGTCGGATCAGTTCACCGACCTTCAAAGTGTCCGCGGGACCAATTTTGTCGCGTTAATTTTTGAGCAGCCCCGAAGGGGCCGAAGGGGTATGACTCCGGTTCTCTTGAGAGGAGGAAAAGCCATGGTCCCCTTCGCCAGTATACACTGGGGCGGAGGCTTTGTCAAGAGGGGTTCCCCACAAGTTCCTTGACAAATTGACTTTTTCTCGTTATCCTGGAGGGTTGAGAGGAGGAAAATCGGGGCTACCACTGTTGTCGGCTGGCGTGGATATTCGGAAAGCGGAGGTCGGAATGTTCAAATGCCACGTATGCGGTTCGACCGAGGGACGCGAGGGACGGGTCAATGAGGTGTTTCACATTGACGGGCAGTTGGTGCTGGTGGAAAAAATTCCCGCCGTGGTCTGTCGCTGCTGCGGAGAGACGATTTTTAGTCGGGAGACGGCTGAATCGGTGCGGCAATTGGTACGCGGACAGGGCAAGCCTGTCAAGTCGGTACGACTGGATGTCTTTGCATACGCCTGACCACTACCCACCCTTCTTGACCTGATCCAATGTATCAGACGCTAACCGTTTCAGAGAGACTCTATCAGCAATTAGAGACAACAGCGCGCAATGGCGGGTTCGACAACCTTGAGGAGTTCCTTCAGAAACTCATCGAGGTTTGGCAAGCACACGTCGAAGAACTCCGCCGCCGCCAAGAGACCGTGCGCCGTATTGACGCGCTGCGTGAACGTCTATTGAGAACTTATGGTGAGATGGAAGATAGCGTGGAGTTAATTCGCGCAGACCGCGAGCGATGAATATGGACAAAATCGTCGTTGACAGCAGCAAGGAAGTGATTATCGCCGAGGCGGGAAAACCTGTGGCGCGGATTCTGCCTGTGGTTGCAAACGTTTCCGGCCGCCAACCGGGTAATGACAAAGGCAAAGTAATGATCATGCCCGATTTTGATGCGCCGCTCGAGGAATTTCGGAAATATGAGGTGGAAGTGATTTGGTAACCGCGTGGCGCGCCATTCGCAAGATTTGGGCTGAAAGCAACTTGAATTGCGAAAACCTTGGGGGAGCGCCCTAACCGGGCCGGCCTCATGCCGGGCTAGGGCCAGAAGTCATACGTTCGGATCCCCAGGGCGATGCCGACGAAACTCCAGCCGCTGCCGACGAGGTATTCCCCCAGGATCAGGCCCAGGAAGAAGGGGATCCAGCGGCGGTACAGTTTCAGGCCGCCGTAGCGCAGCACCAGCCATTTGGTGGTGCTGCCGATCAGGATGCAGAGCCACAGGTTGTGCATGCCCCAGCCGGAGGCGATGGCAAAGCCGAGCGGGTGCAGGATGAAGCCGGAGAAGCGGCGGCGCAGCGCCGCGATCGCCAACGCGATGGCGCAGCCGACCCCGCCCGCGGCCAGCCGGGAGAAGTCCGGGTCCGTCGGCAGGTTGATCCAGTTGGCCAACTGCTCACAGTATTCCCGTCCAAAGCCCAGGGCCCACCGTTCCACCTTGCTCGTTTCGGCCCCGAGCTGATAGTACCCGTGCAGATAGATCAAAAACACCGCGGGGACGGTCAGCAGGATCGCCAACCCCACCGCCACGAAGAATCCCCGGCTGGGAGTCCCCGTCCGTTCTGCCAGCTTGAGGGCCTCCAACTGGTGGGGGATGGGGTGGCTGCGATAGACCCGGTTCATCCAGTGCAGCAGGGACAGGGCGATCAGGTCCCGGATGGAGAAAACGCCCGTTCCGAGCGTGGTGGTCAGCACCGTATGGACGTTGGCGCCCTGCATGTCGTGGACCGGCATGCCGACCTCCGCCCGCAGCCGGGCGATCATCACCGCCACGCCCAGATACAAGAAAAAGAACAGCAGCGCCCAGCCCCAGCCCATGCCGATTTTCAGTACGAAGGCCAGCATCACGCCGCCGCATATCAGCAGGCCCAGCACGGCTTCCCGGTAGCGGAGGGGCTCGGCGGATTCGTCCAGAAGGTCCGGCGAAGCAGGGACCCTGCTGCCCCGGAGGGCCGTCCAGAGCACCTGCCGCCAGTAATCCCGGGAGGCCCACAGGACCAGCAGGAACAGGCCGAGGTAAGCCCCCCAGGCCTGGTCGCGGTAGTAGGGGAACTCCCCCTGATCCAGGCCCCAGGCCCGACAGAGGATGCGCTCGGCCAGGTAAAGCAGGTAGAAGAACCAGCAGGAGATCGACAGGTCCAGGGGCATCAGGAAAGCGATCCCGATGCCGAACAGGTAGAACATGCGCTGCAGGAAGCTGATGCCGTTCCAGGGGGCATTGACCAGGTTTTGGCCGATGTTGACCCGTTTGATGGGCAGCCCCGGCACCGCCGGGAAGAGCTCATGGAAGCCATTCAGCAGGGTGATCCCGCCGGCCACGGCGATCCCGGCCCAGAGCAGCCCGTTGCGGTAGAACGAGGGGACCTGGGTCATCTCCAGCGGCAGGAAGATGATCGGATAGGTCAGCCGCTCCCGTTCGATCCACTGCTTGCGCAGGAGGACGCAAACCAGCAGCAGGGCCATTGCCAGCGCCGTGGCGAAGACCGACCACCAGAAGATGGGCCGCAGCCAGGCCCGCAGGTGGGCGGCCGTCCAGAGGGAAGAATGGCCCTCGTAATAGCCCTTCAGGGCTTCCGGGTCGCGCACCACCAGCCAGTCCGGCAGGCGGCTGGCGAAAAGGGTCTGCCAGCGGTTCTCCGGCGTTGCGAACCGGTCCGCATGGCCCATTTCCGATACCAGGATGCCGAGCATGTCCGAGGAGGACAGGGCTGAGGCCACCGAGACCATGGCGTAGATCACCAGCATTTCCACCGGCGTCAGGGCCAGTCGCCGTAGGCCCTCTCCCCGTCCCAGGCGGGCCAGGCCCTGGAGGAGGCCGTTCCATAGGGCCAGAACGGCCAGGATGAAGATGGCATTGTAGAACGGCGAAACCAGGGTGGGGAAGGTATAGCGGACCAGCTCTACCTGGAAAATCCAGTATTGGCAGACCGGAATCAGGATCAGCCCCAGCAGCACGGAACGGACGGTCACCCGCCCGCGGGCGGGGGGCTCCGACGGTGGGTGGTCGAACATCGAGGTTGCGTTATGGCCGGGGGGCCGTCGGGGCCCCGCCCACGGTTTCCACCTGGCTTCGGTCCAGGGCGCGGCGGTCCCCCTTGCCGTTGCCGTCGGCGAAGCGGTAGGAGCAGCGGCTGGAGACCCCGGGTTCGGCCATGGTAACGCCGTAGAGGACGTCTGCGGCCTCCATGGTATATTTGTTGTGGGTGATGACGATGAATTGGGACAGCGAGGCAAATTCCTGCAGGAGTTCGGTGAACTTCAGGACGTTGACATCATCCAGCGGGGCATCCAGCTCGTCCAGGACGCAGAACGGACTGGGCTTGACCCGGAACATGGCGAAGAGGAGGACGATGGCCGTCATGGCCCGTTCCCCCCCGGACAACAGGAGGAGGTTCTGCCGCCTCTTGCCAGGCATCTGGACGAGGATCTCGACCCCGCTGTTCAGGAGGTCGGCGGGCTCGGTCAGCACCAGTTCCGTGGAGCCCTGGCCGAAGATGCGGCGGAAGAGGGCCTCGAATTCCCGGCCCACGGCCTGGAAGGTTTCCAGGAATTGGTGCTTGGTGGTATCGTCGATTTCGGCGATGACCTGCTTGAGCTGGACCTTGGCCCGTTCCAGGTCGGCCCGTTGTTCCCGCAGGAATTGCAGGCGGTCCGTGAGGCGCTGGAGCTCCTCGATGGCGCCCACGTTGACGTCGCCCATCTCCCGCAGGGCCGTTTGCAGGGCCTGGAGTTCCTCGGCCGCCGCCTGGCGGTTGGGCAGATCGATTGCCTGCTGCCGGGCCTGCTCCGGGGTCAGGTCGTCGTAGTCCTCCGCCAGTTCGGCCCGGAGATGGGTGATCTCGGCTTCGATCTGGGCCTGGCGGAGTTCCGAGCGGTGCTGGGCCTGTTGCAGGTGGTGCAGGGATTCCCGCCGTTGGCGGGCCTGTTGGAGGGTGTCACTGACCCGCAAGAGCAACTCCTCGCGGGCGGTCTGCCGGGTTTTCAGCTCCCGTTCGGCCTGCTGGCGTTCCTCCTGCAGCTCCGTGAGGCGCTGCCGTTGCCGCTCCATCAGGGCGGCCAACTGTTCCTGCTGCTGGGCGTTGGTCTGACGTTCCTCCTCCAGGCGGTGGCGCTCCTCCAGAGCGGTCTGTTGGACCTTTTCCAGGCGGGCTTCCTCGGCCTGCAGGGAGCGCCGTTCCCCTTCCCAGCGGGTCAGCAGGATCTGCTGTTCGGCGATCCGTTCCGCCGCCCGTTCGCTCCGGCGGCGTTCGGCCGAGAGGGTGCTTTCGTGTTCCTGGAGGGAGGCTTCCAGCTCCGCCCGTTGCCGTTGGAGGGCGGCCACCTGCTCCTGGAGTTCCTGCAGGGCCGCTTCGGCCCGGGCCTGCCGTTCGCGGCGCTGCCGCTTTTCGGTTTCCAGGCGGGTGAGGTCCCGGCCTATCTGTTCCTGCTCGTGGCGGGCGGTCAGCAGTTTGCGTTCGCTCTCGGCGACATAGTCGCGTTGCTGGTGGGCGGCCTTCTCGCTGCGCTCCCGGGCCTCCAGAAGGGCCTGGTGTTCCTCCGCCAGGCGGGCCTCCTGGGCCGCCTGGGCGGCCAATTCCTGGTTCAGCCGTTCCAGTTCGGCGTGGAGCTCGGCGATCTCCCGCTTGCGCGTGAGCAAGGCCGGCCCCCGGCCGTTGGCGCTGCCCCCGGTCAGGGCGCCGCTGGGCAGGATCAGATCGCCCTCCCGGGTGACGATTTTCCCGGCCGGGCCGATCCGGCGCCGGACCTCCAGGGCGGCGTCGAGGTCTTCGACCACGACCACCCGGGCCAGGAGGTGTTGGAAGACCGGGGCGTAGCGGGGATCGAACTGCACCAGGTCCAGGGCCAACCCGATCACGCCGGGGGCGGAGCGCAGCGCCCGGAGCTGGGGGGGAGGCGGGCTGCCGTTCACCAGGTCCAGGGCCCAGAAGGTGGCCCGTCCCCCCTGCCGTCGCTTCAGGTATTCGATGGCCGAGCGGGCCTGGGCGGCGGTCTCGGTGAGGATGTCCTGGAGGCTGGAGCCGAGGGCGGCTTCGAGGGCGGTTTCACATTCCGGGGGCACCTGGAGCACCTCGGCCACCACCTCATAGCGGCCTGGCAGGGCCCCGGAATCCCGGGCCCGCAGGACGGTCTTCACCCCCCGGTAGAAGCCCTCGTAGTTGGCCTCCATTTCCTGCAGGACCCGCTGGCGGGACTTCCGGTCCGAGATCGTTTCGCGCAATTCGGCGATCCGCGCCCGGACTTTCTGGCGGGCCTCCTCCAGGGCCTGGGCCCGTTGGTGGTATTCCTGGACCTGGGCCTGCACGGCCGCCAGGTCCTGCCGGGCCTCGGCCAGGTGCCGGACGCAGCCGTCCACCCGTTCCGCCAACTTCTCTGCCAGGGCCAGCAGGCGGCGCCGTTCCCGTTCCAGGGCGGCCAGCCGCTCCTCGGAGTCCTGCCGCAGGGCCTGGTGGTATTGGATCTGGTTTTCCTGGGCCGAGAGCTGCTCGGCCACCTCCAGGAGGGCGCGGCGTTGCGCCCCGGTGGCCGCGTCGGCCTGTTCAATTTCGGCCAGGATCTGCGCCGCTTCCTGCTGGTAGAGGGCCAGGCGCGTCTGATGGGTTTGGTATTCCTGTTCCAGGCGGGCCCGTTCCTCCCGCACCGCTTGCAAGTCCCTTTCGGCCTGGGCAAACCGGTCGTGCCGGAGGGCGATCTCGGCTTCCAGGAGCTGGGCCCGGTCGGCCAGGGCTTGCCGGCGTTCCTGGGCCACGGCCTGTTGGCCCTCCAGGCGTTCGAGGGCAGTGGCCAAGTCGGCGACGCGCTGGCGGACCTCCTCCAGGCCCTCCTCATGGCGGGTCAGTTCCAGGCGGATCTGCTGTTCCTGGGCCTCCAGTTGGGCCAGGCTGGCCTGGGCCGAAGCGACCTGCTGTTGCAGCTCGGCCCCTTCGGCCGCAGCCCGTTCCAGACGGCGTTGCAGCAGGTCGTAATCCTTGACCAAGAGGGCCAGCTTCAGGGTCCGAGCCCGGTCCCGCAGGGCCACATATTCGTGGGCCACGGCGGCCTGCTCCTGCAGGGGGCCGAGTTGGCTTTCGATGCCATACATCAGGTCCCCGATCCGGATCAGGTTATGCTCCGTCTGTTCCAGCTTGCGCAGGGTTTCCTCCTTGCGGTAGCGGTACTTACGGATGCCGGCCACCTCCTCGAAGAGCGCCCGGCGATCCTCCGGCCGGAGGCTGAGGATGGCATCGACCTGGGTCTGGGTGATGACCGAATAGGACTGCTTGCCCACCCCGGTGTCGAGGAACAGTTCGTAGATGTCTTTGAGGCGGCAGGGGCGCTTATTGATGTAAAATTCGCTGTCCCCGGAGCGGTGCAGGCGGCGGGTGACGGTGATTTCGGTGAAATCGAGGGGCAGGTGGCCATCCGAGTTGTCCACCGTGAGGGCCACTTCCGCCAGGCCCAGCGGCTTGCGCTGGCTGCTGCCGTTGAAGATGACGTCGGTGGGCTGGCTGCCGCGCAGGGCCCGGAGGCTCCGTTCGCCCAGCACCCAGAGGATGGCATCGGCGATGTTGCTCTTGCCGCTGCCGTTGGGGCCGACGATGGCCGTGATGCCTTTCTCGAACTCGAACTCGGTGGAATCGGCAAAGGTCTTGAAGCCGTACAGCTCCAGTCGTTTGAGGTGCACGATCCTTTCTCCCCCCTGAATCGAAATCAATCGGTCTTTTCCGCCAGCCGCTCCAGGGCCAGGCGGGCGGCTTCACGGACCTCCTCGGATTCGTCCTTGAGGGCGATCTGCAGGGCTCCTCGGCTGCGCCCATCGCCGATCCGGCCGAGGGCTTCAGCGATGGCTTTACGGACCTCGCTCCGTTCGTCCTTCAGGGCCATCACCAGAGGGATCACGGCCTCGGAGCGGCCGAGGTGTCCCAGCGCCACGGCGCAGTGGTAACGGACGCTCCACTCCTCGTCGCGCATCCTTTCCACCAGGGCCTCGAGGGCTTCGGGGCGGCGCAGTTCCCCCAGGGCCTGGGCGGCCGACATCCGCACCACCCAGTAGGGATCCTGCAAGGCCTCGATCAAGGCTTCCACAGCACCCCGGTCCCCCAGGGCCCCGAGGGCCTCGATGGCGCTGGAACGGATGTCCTGATGGGCCTCCCGGAGCAGTTGCAGGAGCGGTTTGACGGCTTGTGGATTGCCCAGGCGGCCCAGGGCCAGGGCGGCGTAGTTGCGGACCCGGGCGTGCTCATCCTGCAGGGCCTGCAGCAGGGTGTCAAAGGCCTGGGGGTCCCCGATGCGGCCCAGGGCTTCGGCCGCGCATCGGCGGACGAGATAGTGGGGCGAGGACAACTGTTGCATCAGCGCCGGCACGGCCGGGCTGCCGATCTTGACCAGGGCTTCGATGGCCGCCCGGCGAAGGTCCACGCTGGGGGATTCGAAAGCGGCGCACAGCGGGTCCACGGCTTCCGGGCTGGCCAGTTCCCCCAAGGCTTCGGCGGCGTAGCGACGGAGTTCGACGTTTTCGTCCTGCAGCATCTCCAGGAGTTTTTCCGTGGCCGCCCGGTCGCCGATGGGACCCAGGGCCTGCGCGGCCGTCTTCCGGACTTCCAGGTTCTCGTCGTTCAGGGCCGCAATCAAGCTGGGAACGGCCGAAGGATGGGCGATCAGCCCCAGGGCTTGGGCCACCCCCCGCCGGACCTGGGGGTCCTTGTCCTGCAGCCTCGCGGCCAAGGAGTCCACCGCCTTCGGTCCCATCTGGGCCAGGGCCTTGACGGTGGCCCGCTGGACATTGACGCTGGCATCGTTCAGGGTGGCGAGGAGGGCCTCCAGGGCCCGGCCCTCGCCGATGTCGCCCAGGACCTGGGCCGCCTGCATGCGGACCAGGTAAGAGCCATCCTGCAGGGCCTGGATCAGGGCCTCGACCGCTTCCACCCCCCGGGCTGCCAGGGCCGCGCGGGCGGCTTCCCGGATTTCCTCATGCTTGGAGCGCAGGTCCTGAATCAGTTCTTGGATGGAGGGACGCATCGCCACAAACGTTGCCCACCTGGATCCGTTGATCGGAAAAGCCTCTTTCCCCTGGCAGGCCCACTGCTCCATGTCCCGGGAAGGGCTCAGGGCTTCCGGGCCGGAACCAGCGCCTGGAGGGTTTGGATCAGGGCCGCTACTTTCTGCGGGGCCTCCGCCGACAGGGAATCTAACGCCTGATAAGCCTCCTCAAAAGCCCGGTGCACCGGCTCCAGATCGATCGAGGTCTGGTTCCCCAGTTGCAGCCAGGGCTTGATCTGGTCGAGTTCGTGCTGGGCCCGGCCATAATCCTTCGCCGAAGCGGCCGTTTGGGCCTCCGCCAGGCTGCCCGTCAGACTCTCCTCCAGGGCCGCCAGGAACTGGGATTGCAGGGCCTCCTGATAGTGCTGCAAAACGTTCTGGAAACGGTCGCGCGCGATCCTCACCTGGTCGTAATCCTGAGCCTTCCGGGCATTGGTGAAAGCCCAATGATAAAGATAGACCACTACTCCCAGAAGGAAGACCACCCCCAGCAAGCTGGCTCCCAGATACGTTTTCAACCTCTGGGATTCCCTCTCGACCGCGGGAGAAAGGGGAGTTCTCCTGCCCTCTTCGGCGGCTGGCGGCGTTTCCAGGTTCGGTGCGGACGGTGCCACGGCGGTTTCCCCCATGCTTTCCTGTCAATAGAGGGTGTCCCCTGGCCGGTAGGGGCGTGCTTTGCACTCTCCCTTCGCCGCCCGGCGGCTGAGGAGGGCGGCGATCAGGGATGACGGGCAACACCCCTTTTATCGCCTTCCTTCTGTCGTCCCTCGCCCGGTTCAGACACCTCTTAAGAACCCGCAAGCAGCCTTAAGTATACCATAAGTGGGCGGAATTTGCAAATGGACTTGACAGGGGCTTCCAAATTCACTATAATCTTAGCGGTTGCATGTTTCAGGAAAAATCGCGAGTCAGGGATGGCATGTTCCTGGATCAGATTGCCCAGGCCAAGCGAGAGGAGATCGCCGCGGCGCGGCTCCGGCGTCCTTTGGGGGAGCTTCAGGCGGCCATCGAGGATGCCCCGCAGCCGCGGCCATGGGGGTCCGTTCTGCGGGTTCCAGGGCGGGTGCAACTCATTGCCGAGTTAAAAAAAGCTTCCCCTTCCCGGGGGGTTCTCCGGGCCGATTTCGACCCGCTCGCCATCGCCCAGACGTATGCTCAGGGGGGCGCCGCGGCCCTGTCGGTGCTGACCGACTCCACCTTCTTTCAGGGCGGCCTGGACCTGCTCCCGGAGCTGCGGAAGGTCGTCGATTTACCCTTGCTGCGGAAGGATTTCATTCTCGACCCTTATCAGATCTACGAGTCCCGGGTTTGGGGAGCGGATGCCATCCTGCTGATCGTGGCCTTGCTCCCGGGGGCGCAGTTGGGGGAGTTCCTGGAGCTGGCCGGGAGCCTGGGCTTGGCGGCCTTGGTGGAGGTTCACACGGAGGAGGAGCTGGAGGCTGCCCTCTCCACGCCGGCCCCGATCATCGGGATCAACAACCGCGACCTGCGGACCTTGGAGGTCTCCCTGGAGACCACCGCCCGCCTGCGTCCGCGGGTCCCCGCCGAGCGGATCGTGGTCAGCGAAAGCGGCATCTCCACCGCGGCCGACGTGGCCTGGCTGAAGGCCCAGCAGGTCGATGCCATGTTGGTGGGAGAGGCGTTGATCTGTGCCTCCGATCGGGCGGCCAAGGTGCGAGAGTTGCTGGACGCTGGACCCCCGGCCGAAAAACAGACCCTCTGAGGATAGAAACATTATGCTGTCACGGAAGATGTTAGCCAAGATGATCGACTATTCGCTGCTGCGTCCGGAAGCCACCCGCGACGACATCATCGCCTTATGTGAGGAGGCCAAACAGTACCATTTCGCCGCGGTCTGTATTTTCCCCTATTGGGTGCGGTTGGCGGAGCAGCAGCTTCGGGATAGCGACGTCAAGGTTTGCGCCGTGGTGGGCTATCCTTTTGGAGTGACCACGGTGGCCACCAAGGTCATCGAGGCCAAGGGCGTGATCGCCGGTGGGGCCACGGAAATCGACGTGATGATGAACCTGGGGGCCCTCAAGTCGAAGCGCTACGACGCCGTTCGGCGGGACATTGAGGAGGTGGTCAACATCGCCAACGTGGCTGGCCTGACCCGGGACGGGCAAGACATCATGGCCAAGGTCATCATTGAGATCGGCCTGTTGACGGAAGAGGAAGCCCGTTGTGCCTGCCAGATCGCCAAAGACGCCGGCGCCGATTTCATCAAGACCAGCACGGGCTTCGGCCCCCGCGGCACGACCATTGAGGACATCCGCCTGATCCGCAGCGTGGTGGGGCGCGAGATCGGAATCAAAGCGGCGGGCGGCATCGATGGCCTGGAGCCAGCGATCCGGATGTTGGACGCCGGCGCCAACCGCATCGGGAGCAGTGCCGCCGTCGCCATCGTGCAGAGCCTGCAGGAGGATGAGGAGGAGGAAGAACCCCAGAGACCCGAGAAGGAGGACGAGGAGGACGAGGAGGAGATCGAGGAGGTTTCCGAGGTGGATTAGCCATGTCCACGGATGTCACCCTGCAGGCGATCGTGCTGCGGCGACAGGACATCGGGGAACACGATGCCTGGGTGGTGCTATTGTCCCGGGAACGGGGCAAACTGAGCGCCATGGCCCGGGGGGTGAAGCGCCCCCGGAGCAAACTGGCGGCCCTGACCCAGCGCTTCACCCTGGCCCGCTTCCACCTCATCGAGGGGCGGAAAGTGGCGATCCTGGACCAGGGGACCCTGGAGGAATCGTTCTATGCCCTGCGGGAGGACCTGTGGCGGATGGCCTATGCCACCTACCTGTGCGAACTGGTGGACCGGGCGGTGACGGGAGAGGAGGCCCCGCCGGCGGTCTTCGACCTCCTGGCCGCGACCCTGCATCAACTGCTGCAGGCCGAGGATGCCACTGCCCTGGTCCACAGCTTCGAGCTGCGTTTGCTGGCGCTGTTGGGGTATGAGCCGGTGTTGGGCGGATGCGTCCGATGCCAGGGACCGGTGGGAGGCTCCGGGGCCTTCTTCAGCGCCGCCCAGGGTGGCCTGCTGTGTCCCCAGTGCCAGGCCTGCGACCGGCAAGCGGTCCGCCTCAGCCCGCTTTCGGTGCGCTACCTGCGGCGGCTGCTGAGGCCCCGGGAAACCGACCTGACCCGGGCCCGCCTGGCCGAGCCCTCGGCCCGGGAGATCGAGGCAGCCCTGCGGGCCCACATCCGCTATCACCTCGAGACCGAACCGCGCAGTGCCGCCTTCCTCCGCCGCCTGCGCGCCCAGGAGCACCTGGCATGAGGATCACCAATCAGGAGATTGCCCGCATCTTCCAACAGATCGCCGACCTCCTGGAGATCCAGGGGGAGAACCCCTTCAAGGTCCGCTCCTATCGCCGCAGCGCCGAAAGCCTCCGGGGGCTGCCGGAGGAGGCTTCCCAGCTCTACGCCCGCGGCGAATTGGCCCAGGTGCCGGGGATCGGGGCCTCGCTGGCGGCCAAGATCGAGGAACTCCTGACGACCGGCCGGCTGGAATATTACGAGTCCCTGAAGGCCCAGGTGCCCGCCGGACTGGTCGAAATGCTGGCGATCCCGGATGTCGGCCCCAAAACGGTGGCCAGGCTCTATGCCGAGTTGGGCATCGAGACCCTCGAGCAGTTGGAAGAGGCGGCCCGGGAGCACCGTATCCGCCCCCTGAAGGGGATGGGTCCCAAGTCCGAGGAGAACATCCTGCGCGGCATCGCGCTCTACCGCCGTCGCCAGGGACGGGTCCCCTACGGCGAGGCCTGGCCACAGGCGCAGGCCCTGCTGGAAGCCCTGCAGCCCCAGCCAGCAGTGCATCGGATCAGCCTGGCCGGAAGCCTCCGCCGGGCCCGGGAAACCATCGGCGACCTGGACCTGCTGGTGGCCACGGAGGCCCCCCGCCAGGTGATCGAGGCCTTCACGGCCCTCCCGCCCGTCAGGGAGGTCCTGGCGGCCGGCGATACCAAAGCCAGCGTGTTGCTGCAGAGCGACCTGCAGGCGGACCTGCGGGCCGTGGCCCCGGAGTCCTTCGGCGCGGCCCTGCAGTATTTCACCGGTTCCCAATCCCACAACATTGCCCTGCGGGACCTGGCCCACGACCAGGGCCTGAAGATCAACGAGTACGGGGTGTTTCGGATCGACACCGAAGAGTGCATCGCCTCGGCCACCGAGGAGGAGGTCTATGCCGCCGTGGGCCTGCCCTGGATCCCTCCGGTGCTGCGGGAGGACCGCGGCGAAATCCAGGCCGCCGCCCAGGGGCGGCTGCCCACCCTGATCGAACGGCCGGACCTCCGGGGGGACCTGCACGTCCATTCCCACTGGAGCGATGGGACCGCCAGCATCCTGGAGATGGCCCGGGCCGCCCAGGCCCAGGGGCTGGAATATCTCCTCCTGGCCGACCACTCCCGGGCCCTCTCGGTGGCCCATGGGCTGGACGCGGATCGGGTGCGGGCGCAACGGGAGGAGGTGGCCGCCGTCAACGCCGCGTTGCCGGGATTCCGGGTGCTCCACGGCATTGAGGTCGATATCCTCAGCGATGGTTCCCTGGACCTGCCGGCCGACCTGCTGGCGGAATTGGACCTGGTGGTGGCCTCGATCCACGGGGGGCTGCGGCAATCCCGGGAACAGATCACCCGCCGGACCATCGCGGCCATCGAATCCGGCGTGGTGCACATCATCGCCCATCCAACAGGCCGCCTGCTGGGCCAACGGGAGCCCTTCGAGATCGACCTGGAAGCGGTCTGGGAGGCCGCCGTCCGGCACGGCGTGGCCCTGGAGATCAATGCCCATCCCTTGCGCCTGGACCTGACCGACCTGGCCTGCCGGGCGGCCAAGGAACGGGGGGTGCGCCTGGTCATCAGCACCGATGCCCACCGCCCCGAGGAGTTCGCGTACCTGGAATACGGCGTCCGCGTGGCCCAGCGCGGTTGGCTGGAGGCCGCCGACGTCCTCAATACCCGGCCAGCCGATGAGTTGCTGGCCCTCCTGAAACCATGAAAGCTATTATTCTCGCTGCCGGATACGCTACCCGCCTGTACCCTCTGACCCTCCATACCCCCAAACCCCTGCTGGAGGCCGGAGGGAAAAAGATCATCGAGCACCTGCTGGAGAACATGGCCCGGGTGCCGGAGATCGACCACGTCTATGTGGTGACCAATGCCCGCTTCTATGATTCTTTCGTGGAATGGCAACGGGGCTTTCCTTACGATCGGCCGATCCTCCTGGTCAACGACGGGACCTGCAGCAACGAATCCCGGCGGGGAGCCATCGGGGATGTGCATTTCGTGATCCAGCAGCAAGGCCTCGATGACGACCTGATGATCGCCGCCGGGGATAACCTGTTCCAGTTCGATCTGCGGGACTATGTGGCCTTCTTCCATCAGCACGGCACCTGTATCGGCGTCTACCGCGAGCCCGACCCCGAAAAGGTGAAAATCTATAGCGTCGTGGAGGTGGGTCCCGACCGGCGGGTTCTTCATTTCAAGGAGAAGGACCCCCACCCTAAGACGGATCTGATCGGCATCTCGGTGTATCTGATTGCCCGCCGGGACGTCCCGTGCTATGCCGAGTATCTGGCAGCCGGGGGCAACCCGGATGCCCCGGGCTACTTCATCGAGTGGCTCTACCGGCGGACGCCGGTGTTCGCTTTTCCGGTCGAGGGCCTCTGGTTTGACATCGGCAGTTTCGAGGGGCTCCAGGAGGCCGACGCGCGGTTCCGGGAGGGGCTGGGCGGCTCAGGAGGGAGCCAGAATGGCGGATGAGGATCCTCAGGAGGTACGGATTCAGGCCGAGATCGACCGCTTGCTCTCGGAGGCGAACGTGGAGCGCCTGCGGGGACGCTTCCAGGAAGCGGAGCAGCGCTGTCGGGAAGTGTTGCGGCGGGATGAGGGCAATGTCGCCGCCTACGAATTGCTGGGCGACCTGGAATATGCCCAAGGCCGCCTGTCCCGGGCCCTGGAGACCTACCAACAGGCCCGCCGCCTGGACCCCAGCCGGGCCTCCCTGGAGGAGAAAGTGGCCCGCCTGACGGTGGAGGTGACCCGCGCCGAGATGGAACTGGAGCAGGCCGCCGCGCTGCGGGAGCGGCCGGCGGGCCGGGGGGAGTTCCGCAATCCGGTCAATGCCTGTTTGCTCTCCCTGCTGGTCCCGGGCCTGGGCCAGATCTATAACCGGGACTATGGGTTGGGGATCGGCCTGCTCAGCGGTTTCATGCTCCTGGGAGGATACGTCTTCAATGTTTTCATGCAGGGGTTGCTGAGCCACCGGTCGCCCCGGTTGTGGGAGAGCTTCCGGCTGTTTTTCCGGGAGATGAGCCTGGGAGGGCAGCTCTTCTTCGGATTCTGCCTCCTGTTGTTGATCGGCCTGTACCTCTACACGGTCATCACCGCTCCCCTGCGGTCCATGGCCCTCAATCGCGAGAAGGAGGAGGTTTGGATATGATCGCTTTCGAACGGTGGCCCACCGGCCGGGGGATCCGAAGGCCGTGAGACGGAGCCGGAGCTATACCGGGCCGATCCGGGCGGTGATCTTTGACCTGGACGATACCCTCTACGATTGCACCGGGACGCTGGTGTGGCCGGCCCGCCAGAAGGCGGCCGAGGTGATCGCCCGCACCCTGAGCAATCATGCCCTGGACGACCTGCAGGCGGTGGCCGAGGAGGACCCCTCGGCCGGGATGGTGGTGGACATCCTGCGCCGCCATCAGGGACGCTGCACCCTGGAAGCGGCCCTGGAGATCCAGGCGGCCTTGGAGGCCCAATACGGCCCGTACTTCCTGGCCTACGACGAGTTGGCCCGGATTTTTCGCCTGGGGCCGGAGTTCGTCGAAAACTGCCGCAGCGCCTACGAATCCGCCCGCATCGAGAACATCGCCGTCTTCCCCGACGTGTTCCCGACCCTGGAGGCCCTCAAACAGAACTATCCTGAGCTGTTGCTCTTCCTGGTCACGGCCGGAACCCGGGCCCGCCAGGAGGAGAAGATCCGGCTCCTGGGGTTGGCCCCTCCGGAGGATGAGCAACGTTATTTCCAGCGGGTGGTGGTGGCAGGCCAGCGGCTGCCCCAGTTGGAGCAGCACTTCGTCTCCCTGCTGCGGGAGTTCCACCTGCAACCGTGGGAGGTCCTCTGTGTGGGGGATCGCATCCGCGAGGAGCTGCGGATCGGCAAGGAGATGGGCCTGCTGACGGCGCAATTCCTCCACGGGCGCTACAGTGTGGTGGCCCCCCGCTCCCCGGAGGAGGAGCCGGATTACGTGCTCCACCGCATTTCCCAGTTGCCAACCCTGTTGGAACTGCGGGCCCGGGGCCGGCCCCCGGAAACGTTCAAGGTCGTCGTGATCGGGGGGGGAACGGGCCTGCCGCGGGTGCTGGCGGGCTTGAAAACCTACAGCCATAACCTGACCGCCATCGTCGCCGTCACCGATACCGGGGGCCACTCCGGGCAACTCCGGGAGATTCCCGGCTGGGGGATGCTCCCGCCGGGGGACGTGCGCAACGTCCTCAGCGCCCTCGCGAGCCGGGAGACCGATTCCAAACGGCTGGCCCGCCTGTTCAGCTTCCGGTTCGAGTTCGAGGAACCGGGACAGCCCCTGCAGGGCGTCAACCTGGGCAACCTGCTCATCGCCGCCCTGACCAAATTGACCGGCTCCTTCGACCGGGCCATCCAGGAAGCCAGCGACCTGCTGCGCATTGAGGGGACGGTGGTGCCTTCCACCCTGGCGGACGTGGACCTGTGTGCCGTCCTCGACGACGGCCAGGTGGTGGAGGGCGAAACGATGCTCCTGGCGGACCCGCCGCCCGGAGGGCGGCGCATCCGCCGGGTCTTCCTCAAATTGCGGCCCTCCTCCCGGATGGACCAGATCAAACCCCATCCCCGGGCCCTGGAGGCCATCGCCGAGGCGGACCTCATCGTCCTGGGGCCGGGAGCGCTCTACACCAGCGTCATCACCAACCTGGTGGTGCCGGGCCTGGGCGAGGCCGTCCGGGCGGCCGCGGCCCCCAAGATCTACGTGAGCAACATCGTCACCCAGCCCGGCCAGACGGCCGGCTACTCCGCTTCGCAGCACATTCAGGCGGTCCTGGATCACCTCGGCCTGGGGCATTGCCGCCGGGTCCCTGACTTCGCGGCGATCGTCAACACCGCCGCCCCCGATCCTCAGATCGAGGCCCTTTACCTGGAAACCGAGGGCAAGCGGCTGGTGGAGGTCGACCGTCCCCTCCTCAACCGCCTCCCGGTAGCCTGGCAGGCGGCCGACCTGTTGGACCCTTCCCCGCCGGCGGAGGAACTCAAGGAGGGCCTGCTGCGCCACGATCCCCACAAGGTTGCCGATGCCATCTGCCGGGAATACTGCAAGCTGATCCCCCGGAGGTGAGCGGTGGCAGGCGCGGACCTCGAACTGGGCGGCATCATCCTGGCCGGCGGACGCAGCGCTCGGATGGGACGGGAGAAGGCCCTCCTGGAATGGCACGGAGAGCTCCTCATCCAGCGGGCCGT
>Ga0068707_1001333_pt1 | contig 17067 bp, 15 predicted proteins | sample YNPNPMetaG_FD_66600 | JGI IMG/M metagenome (GOLD analysis project Ga0068707, IMG submission 66600) | Anoxygenic and chlorotrophic microbial mat microbial communities from Yellowstone National Park, USA - YNP NP MetaG | ecosystem: Environmental > Aquatic > Thermal springs > Hot (42-90C) >...
GCAGGAGATGCTCTCTCTCCAGAGGACCTCCGACGGGTTCTATCTGGAGGCCCATCCCAAGCTCCAGCCGGTTGATTCCGCCTCCAGGGGGATCTTCTTCGCGGGGACGGCGGAGGGCCCCAAGGACATCAAGGAGGCCGTGACCCAGGCATCGGCGGCCGCCGCCAGGGCCGCCCGCCTCATGTCCCCGGGCAAGATCGCCATCGAGCCCATAGTGAGCCGAGTCGACGAGGAGAGGTGCAAGGCCTGCGGGATCTGCGCCGAGGTCTGCCCTTACAAGGCCATCGTCGTGGACAAGAAGGCAAAGAGGCCTGCCGTTGTCATCGAGGCTGCCTGCGCGGGGTGCGGCACCTGTGCGGCGGAGTGCCCTTTTGGGGCCATCGAGATGAACCACTTCACGGACCGACAGATCCTCTCCCAGGTCAGGGCGATGTTGGAGAGAGAGCCGGAGGGGAAGGTGGTCTGTTTTGCCTGCAATTGGTGTTCGTACGCCGGGGCCGATTTCGCTGGCGTCTCCCGACTCCCCTACCCCCCGAACGTCCGTCTCATCCGCACCATGTGCTCGGGCAGGGTGGACGAGGAGTTCATCTGGGCGGCCTTCCTGGAAGGGGCACCTGTGGTCCTCGTCTCTGGCTGCCACCCCGGCGACTGCCATTACATCGACGCCAACCATTGGACCAAGAGGCGCGTGGAGAGGTGCTGGGAGAAGATGCGCAAGTGGGGTCTCAGGACCGAGCGCCTTCAGCTCGAGTGGATCAGCGCAGCTGAGGGGATGCGCTTTGCCCAGGTCATGGCGAGGATGGAGGAGCTGAGACGGTCTGTGACCCGCGAGGAGATCTCCCAAACCAAGGCCGTCCTTTCGCAGAGGCTCAAGCCCAAAGCGAGGCAGGCCCCTTCGAAGGCGGGAGGATCCGGGTGAGTAAAGGGGGAATCGGGTGAAGGAGGCCCACAAAGGCCCTTTCCTGGGCATGAAGCTGGTCCCGGTGGGCAAGGGGGAGGCCCTGTGCTTCGTCTCCACACAGGACCATCCGTTCCTCTTGAGCCGTGTGGCCGGCAACTTCACGATCCACGACTGCGACATACTGGAGGCGCAGATCGCCATTCGCGAGGGGGTGGTCACGGACCTTTACAGGATCCGTTTTCCCGAGCGATACGAAATTTCCTCCCTCGAAGATAGGCTCAGGGATTCCCTCTTGAAGATCCTCAAGGGGGAGACCAACATAGAGAAGGAGATCTTCCTCTGGGAGAAGGGACACGGGGTGATAAGGGACGAGGTCGTCCCCCGTTTCGAAAAGGTCACCGGCGACAGCGCCCTGCTCACGGTCAGGACCTCCAACAAGAAGGGCCTCCTCCACAAGATCTCGTGGACCCTCTCCCTGGCGGGGATGGACATCGAGAGGGCCCTCATCTCGGCCACCGAGGACAGGACGGCCGAAGACGTCTTCTGGATCAGGCAGAGGCACAGGGAAGCCATCACCCCGGAGTACCAAGAGAAGATCGTCGGCCTGCTCAGGATCGTCGTCAACGAGGGGAAGGACCCCATCGAGCAGGCCTACAAGAAGGAGATCAACATGATCTACCGCCAGCAGCTCCGGAGGCGCGGCAGCGGGCTGCGCACGGCCAAGCTCTATGCGGACGTGCACCTGCGCCTCATCAGGGGGCTCTTCGATCGACTCAAGGAGGAGCTGGACATCGCGAAGGCCCCTCTGGTCATAGGGGTCTACGGAGGCATAGGGAGCGGGGCCATCGGTTTCACCAGCGACGTGGACTGCATCTTCCTCTTCGACGGACCCCGGCGAGAGGAATACGACAGGCTCAAGGGGCTGTTCAAGAGCGAGTTCAAACGGATATGCGATCTGGACATCGACGAGTCCTTCCTGCCTCACCACATCAATTACTTCCATCTGTGTGAATACGAAGGGGAGCGCGCCGTCTCCTTCGACGACTTCTTCGACTACATCCACCGGGTGGCAGAGATGAGGGGCGCCCGGGAGAGGCGTTTCTTTCAGCCTCAGTTCTTCCATTTCCCATGGGCCTTCTCCATGCGCTTCGTGGGAGCCCCGGAGGCCATGGACAGGCTTAAGTCACACACGAGGAAGAGGCTCGCCAATGGATCCAACCGTGGTTACGAGAGCATAAGGGGCTACATCCTCGGGGAGAAGGCCGAGGAGATCAAGGGGGATTACATCTCTTACCTCAAAGGGCGTTACTTCCCAAGGGAACTGGGTTTTCTCGACGGCAAGGGATTGCGGCTCCTCTATCGCCGCAGGGCGTACCAGGAGTTCATAGAATCGATCCAGCCTTACGAATGCATAAAGTACGTCCTTCGCAGAGGGGTCCTGCCCCTCCTACACATAATCCACCGTGACAGCCGGCGCACCGACATGGGGCTGCTCAGGGATGAGCACCCGGAAATCCTCCCGGCGGTCAATTTCATGCTCAAGGCCTACAACGTGCGCAAGACCCTCTTCATCGTCGGCAAGTGGGATCCGGGCTATTTCCTCCACATAATGGACTGCCGCACCGAGAGGGAGTTCTGCGAAAGGTACCTTGGGCATCAGCAGGAGGTGGCTGATTTCGTCGGGCGCTTGGTCCAGTGAGGGGCTGAGCTGAGGAGGGATCTCGTGTTGACAGGGTCGCGACCCGCGACTTAGCATGGACCAGGGGGCAGTGTCGCAAGGCGTGCAAGGCCAACATGACCGGTCAGAGGGGATGATGGAGAAGGGCGTTCGTTGCTCGGCGGTCTCCAGGCCCAGGGCAAAGGGGGGCGCTGGAGAGAGAGAGAAGCGGCTCCAGGTGTATCGAAGCTGGTGCAAGCGTTGCGGGATCTGCGTGGCATTCTGCCCCAAGGGGGCCTTGGAGAAGGACCCCGAGGGGTTCCCGCGCTGGAGGGACGCCAAGGCGTGCGTGGCCTGCCGGATGTGCGAGCTGCGCTGTCCGGACTTCGCCATAGAGGTGGTAGAGGAGGGGAGGACCGATGAGCCGGCCGACTGAGCCCAACGAGGCCCGGCTCGTGCAGGGCAACGAGGCATGCGCCGAGGGGGCCATCGCCGCTGGGTGCCGCTTCTACGCAGGGTATCCCATAACGCCCTCGTCGGAGATCGCCGAGGTCCTGGCCCACAGGCTCCCTGCCGTGGGCGGAACCTTCATCCAGATGGAGGACGAGATAGCCAGCCTGGGGGCGGTCATCGGCGCATCCCTGGCCGGGGTCAAGTCCATGACCGCCACCAGCGGCCCCGGTTTCTCCCTCATGCAGGAGCACATAGGGTACGCCTGCATGGCCGAGGTCCCGTGCGTGGTGGTCAACGTGATGCGTGGCGGCCCGAGCACAGGGCTTCCCACCAATCCGTCTCAGGGGGACGTTCAGCAGGCCCGTTGGGGGACGCACGGTGACCACCCCATCATCGCCTTGTCCCCCTGGAGCGTGAGGGAGTGCTTCGAGTTGACTGTCAGGTCCTTCAACCTCTCGGAGCGGTACAGGACCCCGGTCATACTGCTCATGGACGAGGTCGTGGGCCACATGAGGGAGAACATCGTGCTCCCCCCCGCCGCTGGGGTGGAGGTGGTGGACCGGGTCAAGCCCACCGTCCCGCCCGAGTGGTACATCCCGTACGAGGACACCCCCTTCGGCGTCCCGCCCATGGGCATATTCGGGGAGGGGTACAGGTACCACGTCACGGGCCTGATGCACGACGTGAGGGGATTCCCGACGCTCCGTGAGGACGAGATAGAGCCCTTCACGAGGAGGTTGTTCAGGAAGATCTGGAGCCACTTGCAGGACATCCAGATGTGGGAGACCTTCCGCATGGAGGACGCGGAGGTGGCGATCGTCGCCTACGGCTCGGTGGCGAGGTCGGCCAGGCGGGCCGTGGAGGAGGCGCGGGAGGCCGGCCTCAAGGTGGGCCTGCTCAGGCTCATCACCTTGTGGCCTTTCTGCAGGAGGGCCGTGGAGGCACTGCTGGGCAGATGCAATCTGGTGGTGGTGGCCGAGATGAATCTGGGGCAGATCTCCAGGGAGGTCAAGCGGGTGGTCCGCGGCCGGGCCAGGGTCCTCACCGTGACCAAGGCCCTGGGGAGGCTCATCAGGCCGGATGAGATCCTGGAGGTCCTGGAGGGACACGAGGCATGAAGAGCGAGAGGCACCTCATATACCATTATCTCCGTCACGACAAGAAGTTTCCCCATGTGTGGTGCCCGGGATGCGGCAACGGCATACTGCTCGGCTCCTTGATCCGGACCGTGCACAGACTGGGATACCCCAAGGACGACGTCGTCCTGGTCTCTGGGATAGGTTGCGCCGGGAGGCTCCCCGTCTACGTGGACTTCAACACCCTGCACACGACCCACGGCAGGGCCCTTACCTTCGCCACCGGGATCAAACTGGCCAAGCCCCACCTCAAGGTCATAGTGGTCATGGGGGACGGGGATGCGACGGCCATCGGCGGCAACCACCTGATCCACGCCGCCCGCAGGAACGTGGACCTCACGGCCGTCATAATGAACAACAGCATCTACGGGATGACCGGGGGGCAATCCTCCCCGACCACGCCCTACGGGTTGAGGGCCACCACCGCCCCCTTCGGCCACGTGGAGCACGCCTTCAACATATCGAGGCTGGCGGAGGCCGCCGGCGCCCCCTTCGTGGCGCGGGGGACCGTGTATCACGTCAACCTCTTGGACCGACTCCTGGAGAAGGCGGTGGAGAAGAAGGGCTTCGCCCTTCTGGAGGTGATCACCCACTGCCCAACCCATTTCGGCAAGCTCAACCTGATGGGGGGGCCGGTGGAGAGCATGATGTGGATGGCCTCCCATGCGGTGCCTGTGGAGAAGGCCAGGAAGATGGACGCCGAGGATCTTCAGGGGAAGTTCCGCATCGGGGTCTTGGTGGATCGGGACATCCCTGACTATCAGACCGAGTACGAGCAGGTGCGCCAACGGGCTTCGCAGGCGATCCCTTACAGGCTCGATCCCCAGGAGATCTCCAAGATGATCGAGTCGCATCAGATCTACTGAAAGGAGAGGACCCTCGTGCGCTACGAGGTTCGCATGAGCGGGACAGGCGGGCAAGGGGTGGTCCTGGCCGGCATCATCCTGGCCGAGGCGGCGACGCTGAAACCCGGTTGGCGCGTGGTGCAGACCGTCAGTTACGGCCCCCAGGTGCGGGGAGGCATGAGCAGCGCCGAGGTGGTCATCAGCGACCAGGAGATCGACTATCCCAGACCGATCATGCTCGATGTCCTGGTCCCCTTCACCCAGGAGGCGTGCGACGAGGGGATGGCGATGATGAAGCCCAAAGGGATCATCGTCCTGGACCCGGCCCTCGTGGATCATGCCCCCGAGGGCTGGGTGGCCACGATCCCTGTGAGCCGTCTGGCCCAAGAGGCGACCGGGAGAGCGCAGATGGCCAACATAGTGGCCTTGGGGGCGATCTCTGTCCTTTCCTTCCCCTTGGACTACGCCTCCTTGGAGGCCGCGGTCAAGTCCAGGGCCCCCCACGGGTTGGAGGACGCCTTTCTCAAGGCCCTCCATGCGGGCAGGGACTACGCGGAGAAGACCCGCGGGGAGATAGTCTACGAGGAGGCCCCATCCCCGGAGGACTGACGTGGGATTCATGCCTGAATGGGGTTCGACGGGCCTCGCTGAACATAGGGGGGCGCAGTCGGCTTTCCAGGATCCGGACCTGGGGGCGGCCCTCTCGGCCGAAGCTGAGCTGAGGCCGACGGGGTCTCGTTCGGACCAAACGAACCGAATAGACGGAACAGACGGAACAGACCAGATAGACCGAATAGACGAAATAGACCAATGCCCCCCGTGAGCGATTGCGAGGGGTGCTCCCGGGGCGGCTCGGAGTTGCACCATGAAGGTCGTGCACCTAGCCCTCACCGCATCCAAGTGCACCGCGCCTGGATGCAACAGGCCGACCAGGAAGGTCTATGCCTCGCCTGACGGCTGGAGCGGGAGGGCCTGCTCCCTGGGGCATGCCAATTTGGCGAGGAAGTCGGCCGCCTCGGATAGGGCAAAGGCCTCTTCCGACGGCAGGCGCTCGTCGTGAAGGGCGGGGCCTGGGTGCGGCCGAGGGGGAATCACTTCTTCCTGATCACGATCGTCACCGCGTTGTACCTGTCCGGGCACTCCAGGGTGAGTTCGTCCTCGGCCGCCCACGGGTACTTGCCGCCGTACTGCATGACGCTCAGGCTCGGGAAGATGTCGTGGTAAAAGAAGCCGCACAGCCCCCCGCTGTCGTAACAGCTTATCTGGAAGGTGTCACCTTTCCGGTGTCCGACGCTGCACTCCCCCTTCACCTCGGTGACCTCCGCGATGAAGGGCTTTATGTCCGCTGGATGGATTGCCATGGCCCCTCTCCTTTCTCGCAGTTGTCCCCCTCCCTGGATCCTACCGCATCCCCGTCCCCGTGAGGAGATCCAGGATGCCCACGCTCTTGGTCCCGTAAAGCCGGAATCTGTAAGGAAGGAAACGCGTAGCGCCCCACTTCTCCTTGAAGAAGGCCACCCCGGGACTCACCCCCAGGCCGAGATTCAGGAACGATTTGCCCGCCCTCGCCGCGTCCTTTATGATCTCGTGGAGGAGCAGATCGGACGCCCCCGGGACATGGGGATCCCGGGACCTGAAGTTGAACATGTAGAAGGCGTACTCTTTGGCCCCGAACTCCGCCACATCGAAGGCCACAAGACGCCCCTCCCCGTCGAAGGCGCTGTAGAGTCTGGCCGTCGACACGTGCCTGAGGTAGTCAGGGACCCTTCCGAGGATCTCCGCGGTGCCGGCATCGAGGGAGCGGGAGGCCAGGAAGGAACGGATCAGGGCTTCGTGCTCCTCTCCAGGACTCCCCCCTTCCACCACCCTCGCCTCCCTGGAGGCCCTCCTGACCATGTTGATCGTCTTGGAAGGGATCCTCAGCCGCGAGAGCTCCAGTCGGTAGTACCAGTCCCGCACCTCCATCGCCCTCGGCCTCAGCTCGACCTTCCTGCTCCGCCTGGGCGGCCTCCCCCGCTTCAGCCCTCCATCCCTCCCCTTCCCCTCCTCGAGAGGCCCGGCCTGTATCACGAGGCCCTCCTCCAGGTAGGTTGGTATCTCCTGCGAGATGAGGGAGAGCCTCTTGGGCCTGAACCGGCTGAGGGCCTCCCGCAGGGCCTCCTCCATTTCCTCGCCCCCGGCCCCCCCCGAGAGCGGGTACCCGATGAAGGCCAAGTGATCCTCTCTGACGTAGCAGAGATGCTCGCCCACCACGAAAGGCTCGGCCCGTGACACCGAGCAGACGTACCCTGGAAGGTGCTCCGGGATGTAGGCGCGAGCCGCGATGTGGTCGATGGCTCCCTGGTCGATCATATCCTGTCCTGGACCACTTCGAAACCCTCTTCCAACAGGAGAGGCCTCACGCCTCTGACGTGCGGAATCCCCACGAAGACGGCGGCCCCTCCCCTCTCCATGTAACCTTTCATCCTGTCGAACATCACAGGGTCCCTCCTGTCCAGGATCGCCTCGCAGCGCGTGGGGAAACCCATGGTGGCCGCGGGCCACGCCTCCAGGTCCCCCTTCAGATAGAACCGAACGTGTTCCCTGGCATAACGGGACCAGTTGTCGATCTCCTTGAAAAAGCCCACGATCCTCTCCAGCGGTATCCCATCCAATGCCCGGACCTGTTCCTCGATGGTCTCCAGAAAGCCGATCTCCCTCCCTGAATCCCTCGCGATCTCGTACGCGTCCAGATCCAGGGAGTACCTCCATCCCCTTTGCCTGAGAAACTCAAACCATGTCTCGAAGAAGGCCATCCAAGGCCTCATCCCCTGGATGCGACACGAGAACGGATCCACGCACCCGCGCCCGAAAAGGCCTATCTGGGACCCTATGGCGTGGAAACTGTCTCCTAGATACCCTAGGGCCCTGTTGATCTTCTTCACGGTATTGGGGTCCAGGGCCTCCATGAGCGCTCGGGAATCCCCTGCGGAGCCCCGTTGGACCACCTCCTTCATGCTCGCTTCGTCCAGGGGGCCTTCGAAGAGGACCGTCTCCACCGACGATACGAGGCGCCTGAGAGACCTCTTGAAGCTGAAGGGGAAGAAGTGTACCGTCCCCACCAGATAGGAACGCCTGCCGGCCTTCTCCACCCTCCAGAGCATCCGCAGCTCCTTTTCCCTGCTGAAGATCCCCATCCCTTTCACTTTCCGCACCCCGAGAAACGGAGCGGGCCCCCCAGGCAGGCGGCTAGGCGCCTCGAGACCTTCGGGCCCAGAACGACTCGAGCATCTGCAGGAGCCTCCCCTTCGGGCTCGTGCAGCCGCAGAACTCGTACCTGAGCCACGGCACCCCTCCCCACTTCTCCTTGAACCTCCTGATCCCTTGGTTCACCCCCAGGCCGAGGTTGATGGCTCGCTTGGCATGCCCCTTGGCCAGCAGGATCATCTCATAAAACAACAGGTCCGAGGCATGTGGCACATAGTGCTCTCTGGAATGGCATCCTACCAGATAAGTCGCGAAGCTCTCCGCCGAAAGCTCCACGACGTACATCGCCGCCAGGCGACCTTCGTGATCCCATGCCGAAAGGACCGTGCAGCCGCTCGAGCGGGAAACGTACCGGGGCATCGCGAGGAACAGCTCCCTCACGCGAGGCCCGGCGCCCTGCCGCCTCAGGAACTCCCGGATCAAGGCCTCGTGTTCCCGGGACATCCCGGTGGACCTCTCCACCGTGAGTTCCTTCGAGGCCCTCTGGACGGCCCTCATCAGGGCCCTGTTTACGGAAAGGCTTTGGAGATCCAGCAGGTAATAGAAATCGCTTTCCCTTTCGCTACACGAGGCCGAGAAAGACGGAGGCACCTCTGGTGCAGCAAACCACAGGTGCACCGGCCGAAACCTCCCCACTGCCTCCCTGAGCGCCTTCTCGAGGGGCCCCGTTCGGAAATCACCCTCCAGGGGATAGCCGATCACTATGAGCCACCCTTCCCCGGCCAGGCAAAGGAAGTCATGGATCAGGAACGGCTCCCCGCCGGAGAGGATCCTCATGAGCCCCACTATCTGCTCGGGGACATAGGCCTTCCTGAGGATCTCCCTTTCCTGCTCTTCTGTGATCATCCCCTAGGGCCGCTCCGTCCAAAAGAAGACGGGACCGATGCACTGTATCATGACCCAAGTCTACCTCCCGCGGCCCACCCCAAGCAACTGCGACCATCCGCCAAGGGACCACTCGGAAGCGGCCTGAAATCGTCTCTCCGCCGGCACCAGCCACGGGGTCGAAAGCCCACGTGACCACGGGGCCTTCCATGAACGGGGATCCCTTGACGTCGTTTCGGCTTGATCCTATGATCCAGGTACCGGAGACGATGCTCCCCTTTCTCTCGACCTTTCAGGAAAAGGAGGCTTCCATGGAGCGTCTCTGGCCGGCCGCGGTGACATCGTTTCTTTGGATGGGCACCCTTTTGTTCCCTTGCCTTCAGCCCTTCTCCTTGGCCCAGTCGAGGGAGCCGGTCCTGTGCCTGGAGACCGGCACGCACACGGGCCGTGTAACCGCCATAGCCGTCGATTCCTCCGATCGCCTCCTGGTGACAGCGGGCACGGACAAGACCGCCAGGGTCTGGGACATCTCCCGTGGTGAGGAGCCCCTGCTCCTGCGAACCCTCCGGCCGCCCATAGGTCCGGGCCACGAGGGGAAACTCTATGCCGTGGCCCTCTCGCCAGACGGCAAGACCGTGGCCTGCGCGGGCCAGACGGGGCGAACCTGGGAAGGGGAGACCTCGATCTATCTCTTCGATATATCAACGGGCCGGTTGCTCAAACGCCTGAAAGGGCAACAGGCCAGTATCCACAAACTCTCCTACTCCCCCGACGGCAAGTGGCTTGCCGCGGCCCTGTACCGGGGCGGGATCCGACTCTTCAGGACGAGCGACTACGAGCTGGCGGCGAAGGACGAGCATTACGAGAAGATCGCCCGCGGGCTCTCCTTCGACAGACGGGGATCTCTCCTCGCCACCACCTCCCTGGACGGTCTGGTGCGGCTCTACGACCTCGAGGGGCTGGGGAGCCAACGGGGTGGGGCCTCCGACATCAGGCCCAAAGGCACCTTTCGTTCTCAGGTGGGCAAGCTCCCCGTCGGCATCTCCTTTTCCCCCGACGGGTCCTTGCTGGCAGTCGGGTTCTTCGACGGCAACAAGGTCGAGGTCCTTGGACTCAAGGGGGCCACCCTCTCCCACGCCTTTGTCCCGGACTCCTCCGGGATCGGAAAGAAGGGGAATCTGGTGTTCGTCGCATGGTCCTGGGACGGCAGGTATCTCTACGCGGGGGGAGGGCACGCGAGCAAGTGGGTCTGGCAGATAAGGAGGTGGGAGCAGGGTGGAAGGGGCGCATACACGGACATCCCTGCGGGGGAGGCCCCCCTTTCGGACCTGTTACCCCTTCGTTCGGGCGGGGTCGCCTTCTCGACCTTCGACCCCGCCACCTTCGGCGTCGTGGACCAGGCGGGCACACGCAGACTCATCAAGGAGGCCCCCACAGCGAATCACAGGAACAATGCGGAGAACCTCCTCGTCTCAGCGGATGCATGGACCGTGCAGTTCGCCTTCGAGCCTGGGGGGAAGGCCCCCATCTTGTTTTCCACGGCGGAGCGCAGCCTGGTCGATCTCACGTACAGCCTCTTCGGCGGTCTCAAGGCCGCCCTCACCCTCAGGGCCGCGGTGACCGAGGGGGTGGATGTGACCGACTGGAAGGGTACGCCCTCCCCGAAGCTCGGCGGCAAGCCCCTTCCGATCCCGGGAGGGTCTCTTTCCCGATCCCTCGCGGTGCTGCCGGACCGCTCAGGGTTCGTCCTGGGGACGGACTGGTCCCTGGCCCGTCATGACACCAGAGGCGAGACGGTCTGGAGTGTCCCCGTCAACGGGGCCTTCGCCGTCAACACCAACGGCAGCCTGGTTGTCGCCGCCATGGGGGACGGGACCATCCGCTGGTATCGTGTCTCCGACGGCCGGGAGCTACTGGCTCTTTTCCCGCACAAGGATCGCAAACGCTGGATCCTCTGGACCCCCTCCGGATATTATCACGCATCGCCGGGAGGGGAGGACCTCATCGGCTGGCATGTCAACCGAGGAAGGGACGAGGAGGGGGAGTTCTTCCCTGCCTCGCGTTTCAGGTCACTCTATGCCAGGTCGGACGTCGTAGACAGCATCATCGCCTCCCTGGACGAGAAGGAGGCGCTCCTCCTGGCCAACCGGGAGTCCGGCCGCCAGGAGACAGAGCCGGCCTCTGTGGAGGAGAAGCTCCCCCCTGTCGTACGCATCCTATCCCCTGAGGACAATACGGAGATCTCCTCGCCCACGGTCAGGGTCCGGTACTCGGCTCGCAGCAGTGAGCCCCTCATCGGGCTCAAGGTGATGATAGACGGCAGGCCCGCCCTGAAAGAGGAGGACCCCCAGAAGATCAAGGATACCGGAGAAATGACCCTCACGGTCCCGCCCAGGGACTTGGAGCTCTCCCTGATAGCGGAAAACCGCCACGCATCCAGCGAGCCGGCCGCGGTCAGGCTCAGATGGCGAGGTGCCAGGGAGAGGGAGGAGTTCGTTGTCCGGCCCAAACTCTACGTGCTGGCCGTTGGGGTGAGCCAGTACCAGGACGAGGCCCTCAGGCTCGGCCTCGCCGCCAAGGACGCCCTGGACTTCGGCGAGGTCTGGAAGGGCCAGCAAGGGGCCATGTACGCAGGCGTGGAGGCCAGGATACTCACGGACGCCCAGGCCACCAAGGGGAACATACTCGATGGCCTGGAATGGCTCCAGAGGCAGGTCACGCAGAAAGACATGGCCTTCCTCTTCTTCGCCGGCCACGGCATCAACGATCCCAACGGCATGTTCTACTTCCTCCCCGTGGATGCGGACATAGAGCGGCTCAAGCGCACAGGTATCTCCCAGGCGGACATCACCTCCACCGTGGCGACCCTGCCTGGGAAGGTCCTGGTCTTCATGGACGCCTGCCACTCGGGGAACCTCATGGGCAAGGTCAAGCGCCGGGCGGCCCTGGACGTGACCTCGGTCATCAACGAACTGGCCAGTGCCGAAAACGGCGCCGTGGTCTTCTCATCTGCCACCGGGAGGCAGTACTCCCTGGAGAACCCGGATTGGGGAAACGGGGCCTTCACCTTGGCCCTGGTGGAGGGGGTTCGGGGGAAGGCCGACTTCAGGGGGACGGGAAGGATAACGGTGAACATGCTCGACCTCTACGTCTCCGAGAGGGTCAAGGAGCTCACCCGTGGACAGCAGACGCCGACGACGGTGAAGCCACCCAACGTCCCGGACTTTCCAGTGGCCCTCAAGAGATGAAGGCGAGGTCATACCCCGTCTTCCTTCCTGTGAGCTGGCATGCCCTTGGCGGCCTCCTGACAGGCCCGGACGAAACGTCCCAGCTTCTCCTCGATGACGGCCTCGGCCTCCCGCACCTCCCGCTCGTCCTGGGACTCCCGGGAGCGGGTTCGTGAGTGATCCCAGGGGGACAGCGTTTCTCGGAGCGGCTTGCCTGCCTGCCGCCTGTCCGCGTGCTAGGCACAGTCGGGCGCCCCGCTTAGCGCAGGCAGGGCGGAGGTGCCTCGATTCTCCAGGCCTTGGACCCGGGGCAAGCCCCCTCGGCCGAACCTGAGCTGAGGCCGACCGATTCTTGTTCGAACCAAACAGACGGAATGGACCAGACAGACGAAACAGACGAGATAGACGAGACAGACGGAATAGACCAAATAGACGAGACAGACGAAATGTGCCAGTGCCGCCGCCCCCTCTGACCAATTGCGCGGGTTCTCGCGGAGACACAGAGACCGGTTGCCACCCTTCTTGGACAGGGGGCTGGATAGGATTGCATCAGACAGGCCCTATCCCCCTCCATACATCATCCCTGGCCGCGGCCACGGCCGAGTATTGCTTTCCAGCCAGCGGCCTGAAATGCGCAAGCCCCTGATGAGCTACCGCCCCCAAGGGGCATCGCAACCATCGGGTTTTCCACCCGGCGCCAGACAGAGAGCCCCCTTGACCGATGGGCCGGATCCTGGTACGTTATGGCCGAACCGGTTGTGACGAACCGCTTGAACCGATCTCAGGGGGGGACATGGAAAACCCATTCAAATTCGGCTCCGTAGTGCATGGGCCGTACTTCGCGGACCGGGAAAAAGAGCTCGAGGAGCTCACCCGGGCGATGGAGGGGCTCGAAAGGATCTTTCTGGTCTCGCCCAGGAGGTACGGCAAGACGTGTGTCCTGTTCAACCTCACGGAGCGGCTCAAGGGCAAGGGGCTGGCCGTGGCCTTCGTGGACCTGAACGCCTACCCGGACCTCTCCGGCCTGGCCGCAGGCATGTCCCACAGGCTGGCTCAGGCACTCGAGAGTGACCTGGACAAGCTCCTCAAGGTCTTTTCCTCCATGCGGAGACTCAGGCCCAGGCTGGCCGTGGGTCCTGACGGTGAGATCTCGGCTGGCTTGGAGCCGGTCGTGGAGCGCAAGGAGGCGGTCGAGGCCCTCCTGGAGGGTCTCGCCCGGGCGGGGGAGCTTGCAGCACGCAAGAAGAAAAGGCTTGCGGTCATGATCGACGAGTTCTCCGACATTCAGAAGTACGACGGAGAGGCAGTGGAAAAGGCCCTTCGTTCGGAGATTCAGAGACAGGACCACTTGGGGTTCATCTTTTGCGGATCCGAGACGTCGGTCATGCTTGCCATGGTGAACGACCGTAGGAGAGCTTTTTACAAGATGGCTCGCGTCATGGCCCTGGGTCCGATCCCCAGGGAGGCTTACGTGGAGTTCATCCATAGCTGGCTGGAGCGTGGGGGAATAGAGGCCTCGAGGGAGGATTTGATTCGGATTCTGGAGCTCGGTGCGGACGTCCCGTACAATGTCCAGCGGCTCTGCCACAATCTCTGGGAGATTGCCATTGCCCGGGACAGAAAGGCCACGAGAGAGCTGATAGAAGAACTCCCAGAGGCCATCGCGCGTCAGGACTCCCCCCATTACGAGTTGCTTTGGAGAGGTGTCACGCCCTCCCAGAGGCTCCTTCTCATGGCCCTCGCCTCCGCGCCCCAAGCCCAGCCTTTCTCCAGGGACTTCCAGCTCAGGCACGGGATAGGGCCCTCTTCCTCCATCAAGGCCTCGCTGGACTCGCTCGTCCGCAAAGGCATCCTGTTCCAGGAGCGCAGCGGCATTTACCGCTTCACGGACATCTTTTTCCCCCGTTGGATGGAGTGCATGAGCCGGGCTCCGGGCAAGATTGAGCACACCCCCTGACTCTCATGTCCCCCAAGACCCTCAAACCACCGCAAGACTCTTTGCCGTTCCTTCGCTTGACATCCTTCCATATCCAACGATACATACCTATGTATGAAGACGACTGTAGAGATATCGGATGCGCTCTTGAAGGAAGCGCGCAAGGTTGCGGCTCGCGAAGGGACGACCGTCCGCGCCATGGTGGAACAGGGCCTCCGACAGGTCCTCGAAGAGCGCAAGGCCGCGAAGGCTTTTCGACTTCGCAAGGCGACGTTCAAGGGCAACGGACTCCAGCCCGGCGTTTCGGGTGCCTCGTGGGAGAAAATCCGGGAGATGGCGTACGAGGGCCGAGGCGGGTGATCGCCCTGGATACCAACTTGCTCGTCTACGCCCATCGGGAAGACTCCCCATGGCATGACGTCGCCTACCGGCGACTCGCCGAGCTCGCACAAGGGAGAGCCCTGTGGGCCATCCCTTGGCCTTGTCTGCACGAGTTCGTGGCCATCGTGGCCCATCCCAGGATCTATGCGCCTCCAACTCCCTTGGCCCGTGCCATCGACCAGGTCGAGGCCTGGCTGGAGTCCCCGAGTCTGATCCTCTTGGCCGAAGCCGATGGCTACTGGCCGGAACTTCGAAGCGCCTTGAAGGAAGGGCGCATCGCAGGCCCTCTGGTCCACGACGCGCGGGTTGCAGCGCTGTGTCGTCTGCATGGCGTGCGAGAACTGTGGACCGCTGACAGGGATCTCGGCCGGTTTCCTGGACTTGCGGTCCGAAACCCGTTGGTCGGTTGAACCCCCTTCTCATCTTCCTGACCAGCCGGACGAGGGAGAACTCATTGAAAACGTATGTCTTCCTTTTCCGAGGAGCCAGGAGGTGCAGGATTAGGCGGTCGGTGGCTTCGAGCAAAACTCGGAAACCGACACACACAATTTCAATGACTCAGGCGAGATCCGGTGCCAGGCACCGATACTTGGCGGCCTTCTGATAGGCCTGGACGAAATCTCCCAGCTTCTCCTCGATGACGGCCTCTGCCTCGCGGACCTCCGCCTCTGTCTGGAACTCCGAGGAGAGGCTAATCAGTATCCTGTCGAAGCGCGAGGGCCCGATCTTCCACCTTTTCTCGTAATCTATCCTGGCCACCCGATACTCGGAGTGGGTGAAGTAGTATTTGCCCAGCCTCGGCTCGGCCGAGGCGAACCTCCAGGCCGCCTTGAGCTCGAAGAACGCCCGCAAGGCGGCCCTGACCCCCTCGTCGTGAAGGCATTCAGGGCGAATTATGTCCCCTAAGCGGTCCTGGGCGTGCCTCGAGAACTCCTTCACGAGATCGATGTCCGTTATCACCAGCCCGTACAGATACCAGTCCTCCAGCGACTCTATCACGGAAAGCCTTTCTGTTTCCGTGAGATGCTCGTGGCTCGGGCACATATGAGCCGCGCAAAGGCTGGGCCCGTAAAAAGAGCTGTCCCTGAGGTCCAGCCCCTTGTTGACCGACGGGTGTAGGAGGCACCCTACCCTCCTCTCCTCCTCGTCAAGAAAACCCAGAAACTCGCAGTTGTAGATGTCGTCCAGGAGTTTCCGGCCTGCCGTCAACTCCTTTGCCGCAAGGCTGTACGCCTCCAGTTGGAGGTCTTGTCCGAAGGACCGGAAGAGGGTCGTCCTCCCTCTCAGGAGGCGGACCAAGGTCTCCCGGCCGTGATCGTGCCAGTTGTAGAGCCCGCAACAGGCCCCGCACGACTTGATGGAATCGGGTTGGCAAAGGGACACCTTAGCCTCCCTGGAGCGCTCTCCTGAGAGTTCACTTTCTTGTTGATTTTCGCCCGGATCTCGGGTATGAAGCAACCGTATTCCTCATGCCATGACGTGGCGAGGCCGAGGGGGGAACATGGCTCGGGACGGGCCGGAAGAGCTCTGCGGCCACATCTTCCAGATAGGCAACGTGGTTCTCGGCATCCCGCGGCACATGAGCCTCCGCCACCCCTGCTGCGTCCTCAAAGACGAAGGCCGACGTCTGGGTGTGAGCAAAGGAACGGATCTCAGAAACCTGCTCCCGCACATGCGCGACCTCTACATCACGGTCTATCCGGATGCCACCAACGGACTCAGCAAGCCCACGGCCTTTGAACCTTTCCTGAGGGAGATCCCGGTTAGGGCTCTTTTCCCCGAAGACCATCTCGGTGTTTTGTGCCCGGCGGATCTGCGCCGGATCTTGGAGGCTGTGGAGCGCTATGGCCGCTAGAGGAAGCAGGGGGCGACCTCCCGAGTTCACCAAGGAATTTAGAATCCACTCCAGCACCGGGAGGTTTTCGGAGTCTTTCTTCGAGAAGTTGGATGAATTGGCGAGATCGAGGGTCATGAGAAGGGGCTGGAGGCCCGCGCAGTTCGGCCTCTTGGGGGAAAAATGGGACAAAGAGACCATCCACGATCTGGCCATGGATTTTCTCCTAAATCATCTTGTTTCGGAAGCCCGTCTTCATTATGTGCTGGACAAGGCAGAAGAAGGGAATGTGGATTATCTCATGATTCAGATCTTCGATCAGTTCCTGGCCGAGTCCGCCCAGAGAAGGTCCCCCCATGTGACCAACCTGCGCAGGCGCATCAAGGCAGTGCTGAACACACTCAGGGAGGAAGGGAAGATCGTGGCCCTTTCGGGCTCGGAGGAGCTCTGGGCGTCCAAGAACTCCCCTTCGGGGGCACCTCTGGCCTTGGATGAACTGAGACAGAAGGTATCAGCCCTTCCTGCCCTATCCAAGATCTACTATGATGGTGAGGAGAGGGGCTCCCCAGTGATTTCCGAGCGGGATCTCAAGGCTTTGCTCTCCTCTGTCTTTGACAGCATCCGTG
>Ga0068707_1001336_pt1 | contig 17057 bp, 12 predicted proteins | sample YNPNPMetaG_FD_66600 | JGI IMG/M metagenome (GOLD analysis project Ga0068707, IMG submission 66600) | Anoxygenic and chlorotrophic microbial mat microbial communities from Yellowstone National Park, USA - YNP NP MetaG | ecosystem: Environmental > Aquatic > Thermal springs > Hot (42-90C) >...
GTGCGCAACACGCGCGGCCGCCCGCCGACCAGCACGGTGATGACGGGCTTGCCGGTGGCGGCAAGCGCCTCGATGAAGCGGATCTGCGGCTCGGGCAGCGCCAGGTCTTCGATGTTGCCGGGCGTTTCGCAATAGGTGGGCTCGCCCATCACGGCGATGATGGCGTCGGCGCCGGCCGCGGCCTGCACCGCCGCCTGGACGTCGATGGGCTTGTCGTGATCGACGCCCTTGACGTACTGTACGTTCGCCGGGCCGTTGATCGCCTGGACGGCTTTGAGAATCGTCGGCTTGTTCTTCGGGTACAGCTCCTCCTTGTTGCCTTGCCAGGTGAGGCTCCAGCCGCCGTTGAGCACCGAGAGCAGGTTGGCGTTGGGGCCGGTGACCAGCACCTTGCGGCCTTTGGCGAGCGGCAGCACGCCGTCGTTCTTCAGCAGCACCAGCGCCTCGCGGGCGGCCTGGAGGTTGGCTTCATGGAACTCCGGCTTGTCGAATTGCGCCTTCAGGGAGGCGTCCGGGCGCGGGCGGTCGAACAGGCCGAGCTGCATCTTCACGCGCAGGATGCGGCGCACGGCATCGTCGATGCGCGCCACGGGCACGCTGCCCTCCTTCACGCACTGGAGCAGCAGCTCGGCGAAGCTGTAGTCGTAAGGCACCATGCTCATGTCGACGCCCGCCATGACCGCGATGCGGACGGCGTCTTTCGGCGTGGCCGCCACTTTGTCGCGCGTGTGCAGCCGCTTGATGTCTTCCCAGTCGCTGACGACGAACCCGCGGAAGCCCCACTCCTTCTTGAGCACGCCGTTCAGCAGCCAGGAATTGGCGTGGCCCGGCACGCCGCTGATCTCGCCCGAATTCACCATCACGGTTGGCGCGCCCGCGCGCACGGCCGCCTCGTAGGGCGGCAGGATGACGCCGCGCAGCGTGCGCTCGTCCAGGATGGCGGGCGTGCGGTCCTTGCCATTGAAGGGCATCGAGTAGCCGGCGTAGTGCTTCACGCAGGCGGCCACCTTGTCACGGGCGGAAATGTCTTTGCCTTGCAGCCCTTCGACGTATGCCTCGCCAAGGCGCGACGCCAGATGGACATCCTCGCCGTAGGTCTCCCAGAAGCGCGGCCACAGCGGCTGCCGGCCGATATCCTGCACCGGATAAAACGTCCACGGGATGCCGGAGGCGCGCGTCTGGAACGCGGAAATTTCCGCCGAGCGGCGGACGAGATCGAGGTTCCAGGTTGCGGCCGCGGAGATCGCATTCGGGAACAGCACGGCGTCCAGCGTGTAGTTGGCCCCGTGGATCGAATCAATGCCGTAGAGAACCGGGATCTTCAGCCGGGACTTCTCCACCACGTCCTGAATGGCGTTCAGCACCTCGTGCCAGTGCTCAACGGTGTAGGCTTCGCCGTTGACGTTGAGAATGGATCCGACCTTCCACTTGAGGATGGCCTCCTCAAGCTTCTGCGGGTCCAGGCGGTGGTTCCGCCCAACGGCGTTGGGCACGGAGACGACGTCGATGGTGACCTGCGTCATCTGGCCGACTTTTTCTTCCAGCGTCATCTGCCGCAGCAGACGCTCGATGCGCGCCTCCGGCCCGCCGGCCGGGGCGCTGCGGCGCGCCGCGCTTTGCTGGCTGGCCATGGGGAAACCCGCGGCCAGAAGAAGGGCGAGAAGCCATTTCGTGGACATAGCGCTCCTATTTTCCTGAATCAGAAGCGCCGGGCGCAACGCAAACCGGCGGCAGGCTACTGCTTCTGGCTCCAGCCCTCGCCCCAGCCCTTGTTCGCGCCGGGCGCCGGCGGCGCCTTCTTGCCGAGGCCGCGCTTCTCCAGGTCCTCCGTCACAAAGCGGTAGAGCGCCTCAAGCAGCGTGGCGCGGGGGAACTTCTCGCCCATGTTCAGCGCCACGTTCAGATGGTCGCTCCAGACGAGGCCCAGCCAGGAGGATTCGGGGATGATCTGATCCAGCCGCAGGAGCTGCCCGTCGTTCTGGCGGTCCCACGCGGAGAGCATCCGGTATGTCTGCGCCGCGTTCTTCGGCACCCGGTCCGGCGGAATGGCGGCGGCCAGGGAATACGTCGGCACATAAGGGTGCGGATGCGCCGAAAGGAAGCGCCGCCGTACGTCCTGTCTGAGGCTCTTGAAACCTTCGGCGGGATTGCCCTTGCAGCCGGCGCGGTCTTTTACCTTGCCCATCCACGCGTCGAGCCGCGCGGGCAGGGAGTCGGCGATCGGCGACCCGCCGCTGGCGCCGGCCGTGCTGATGAACGCGGCCACCTTCTCGCGCAGCGCCGGGTAGAGAGCGAGGGCAGTCTGGACGTCCGGCGTGCCCTTGCTGTAGCCGACGAGGATGAACGGGCGCTTGTCGGAGATCCACTGTTCCTCGATGTAGTCCGAAATCAGTTTGGCGTTGTCTTCGCTCGAATCGTTGGGCACGGCCAGCAGGTCCGTGCTCACGCCGTATTTTTCCCCGAGAATCTTCCTCCCGAGCGCATAGGCGGGGTTGTCCGACACGCAGGTGTTGAAAATGCCGGGGACCACCAGAAGCCGGTAGTTGCGGTTCACCTCGCCGAGCGCCAGGCTGTCGTCGCCCGCCGTTTCCAGCCACTGCGAGCATGGCAGGTATCCTTCGCCGTCCGGGCTGTGCTGCTTCAGCACGGAACAGAACACGGCGGCGAAATCGGAGGCGCGGTTGCTGCGGTCGGGCCGGAGATAAATGACCAGAATGCGGCCGTCGGAAAAATACTCCTGCCCGTGGGCGGTCCTGGCTTTGGTCACCGTGTTTTTCGGCGTGACGTATTCCGTTTTCACCACCTGGCCGCTCTGTTTCAGCGTTTCGCCGATGAACTCGCGCTCTTTGTCGGTGTCGGGATCAATGCGGTGGGTCACGCCGCCGGTGCGCTGGTCGCGGTCGAATCCGACGTCGTGGGTGCCCGCCCCCACCCACAGCGTCAGGCCGCCGACGTCGAACGGCGCCTTCCAGAGGCGGAAATGATGGCGCTCGGCCACGGTCATCACGGGGTCGCTCATGGCGAAGCCGTAATCCTGCGGCCGTCCGAAGACGAACAGCTCGCTCATCGGCATCGTCAGGTAGGCCTGGCGCGACAGCGTCCCGAGGGCTCCGCGGAGGATGGAGTCCCTCACGCTGCGGTCCACAATCACCCATCCGACCCCGAGAAGCGCCCGCTTGACCTGCTCCTCGCTGCCGAGAATGAGGAAGTTCACCCGGTCGCCTTCCAGTCCATCCTTGTCGACGACGCGGCGCGGAATTTTGTCGAGAATTTCGTCCGTAATTGGCGGCAATTCGCCGTGAAATTCTTCCTGCTTTTCGCCCGCTCTTTCCAGAATCTCGACCTTTACCAGGTACTTGCCCCGCACCGGGGAGGCGTTCTGGTTCACTCCCACGAAGAGCCGGCCGGCGGCGGTCATCCGGCGCTCGCTCCGCACGCCGGCCAAAAACGGCCGCGCGGCCGGGCCCTCGCCGACGCGCGCGATCACCGCGCCGCGGCCCGCGTCATTCAAAGGGTAGGGGCGGATGAGATCCAGCCATCCCCGCGGCAGGCCGTCGGGCGTCGCGTCCTGGCGCGCATCGGCGTACTTCAGCGTCCCCTCGGCAGTGATGCGCACCAAGTCGCCCGGGGCGACATCCAGCCCCGTGTCGACCCAGGTCCGCTGGCCGTCAAGCTCGACCTCCGCTTTCCGGACCTGCGCAGGCAAACAAAAGACAAGTGCGGCCAGCAGCGATGGAACAACGGCAGACCTCTTCACGCTCCCTCCTTGCGGCGGACCGGCTGCGGAACTTCCCGCGCCGGCCCCTGTCTGGCGGCCCACTCCTCCATCCGCATGCGGCATTCGCGGAGGAACCGCGCCGGATCCGGGTGGCGCGGCGTGTGGCGGATCTCGGCGCGGGCGGAGATCACGCGAATCACCGACGCCTCCAGCCCGAATCGCTTCCCGAAGCCGAAAAATTCCTCGCCGGGTTCCAGAGCGCGTACCTCGCCCCAAGGGATCCGGGTTTTCCCCAACCCGAACCGTTTCCTCTGCTCGACGCCCGCCGGCCCGCAAACGATCTCCCGCGGCCAGCAAGCCAGCATCCACAGGGAGAGGGCGGCCAACAAGCCGAGCTCGGCTTCCCGCGGCCTCGGCGCGCCCGTTTCAAACCACCAGCACAGCAACGCCGTCAGCAGATTCACCATCAGTCCGGCGAGAACCAGGATCCGCGGACGCCAAAGCCCCGGGAAGCGAAGCAGCTCCGGAAAGCGCCTGTCCCGGAAAGATGTCACGACCCCATTCTGCCAGAGTCGGCTGCCCCCGAACCCCGCTTGCGGGACAATCGAATCATGCCGCGGTTGTTCCTCGTGGACTCGTTCAACCTGATCTTCCGCGCCTACCACGCGCGCCAGCGCACCGGCGCGCCGCCGATGCGCACCTCGCGGGGCTCCTCCACCGAGGCCATCTACATCTTTCACAACATGATCCGCCGGCTCCTGAGGCAGTACTCGCCGGAGTATCTGGCCGCGGTTTTCGAAAGCGAAGAGCCCACTTTCCGCGATCAGGCCTACGCCGAATACAAGGCCAACCGGGCCGAAACGCCGCCCGAGCTGCTCGAGCAGATCCCGGCCATTGAAAGGATGCTGGCGGCGATGCGAATTCCGGTGGTCAAGGCGCCCGGGTACGAGGCCGACGACGTGATCGGCGCCCTCGCGCGCCGCGCCGCCGCCGCAGGGGTCGAAGTGTGGATGATCAGTTCGGACAAGGACCTGCTGCAACTGGTTGGCGACGGCATCTACATGATGGACCCGATGAAGAACGACACTCTTTACGACCCGGCCAGGGTCGAAGAGTTCAAGGGCGTGCCGCCGGAACGCATCCCCGACCTGCTGGCGCTCGTCGGGGACGCTTCCGACAACATCCCCGGCGCGCCCGGCATCGGGGAGAAGGGCGCCGTCCAGCTGCTTCGCGAGTTCGGCAGCCTCGACGAGCTGTTGCGCCGCGCCGCCGAGGTGCAGCGGAAGTCCTACCGCGAGAGCCTGCTGAATCACCGCGAGCAGATCGAGTTCTCGCGGAAGCTGGCCACCATCGACACCAACGTCCCTGTCGAATTCCGGCTCGAGGACCTTGCCGTCAAGACGCCCGACCTGGAGGCGCTGGCCGCTTTCTACCGCGAGTACGAATTCATCAGCTTCCTGAAAGAGCTGGAATTGCCCGCCGCGGAGGAGGCGCCGCAGCCGGAGGCGGCCGAGCCGGAGCCGGACACGGCGGTCTTCTACGACTGGAAGGCGGCCGGATGCCCCGACCCCGGCAAGCCGGTGGAGGACATCCTGCTGTACGCGTTCCTGGTGCTGGCCGACCCTTCCGCCTGCGCGCTGGACTCGCTGATCGCCCGCTATCTGGAACGCGTGCCAGCCTCGCGCGAAGAGACGCTGCGAGCGCTGGCGCGCCGGCTGCGCCCGCTGGTCGCGGGCGACCTGCGGCGGTTGTACGACGAGGTCGACCTGCCGCTGATGCCCGTGCTGCTGCGCATGGAGCGGGCCGGCGTGCGCATCGACACGGAACGCCTCCGGGAGCTCTCCGTGCGGCTTGAGGGCGAGCTGGCGCGGCTCACCGAAGAGATCTACGCCCTGGCCGGGACGCCGTTCAACATCAACTCGCCGAAACAGCTCGGCGAGGTTTTGTTCGAGCGGCTCGGGCTGCGGCCGCAGGGCAAGACCTCGAAGACGAAGGCCTTCTCCACGTCGGCCGACGTGCTCGAGGCGCTGGCGGGCGAGCATCCCGTGGTGCAGAGAATTCTCGACTACCGCCAGCTGAGCAAGCTCAAGGGCACCTATGTCGATGCGCTGCCGCAGCTGTTGTCGCCCGAAGACGGCCGCCTCCACACCACCTTCAACCCGGCGGGGGCCGCCACGGGCAGGCTCAGCTCCACCGAGCCGAACCTGCAAAACATCCCGGTGCGAACCGAGGCCGGCCGGGAAATCCGCTCCTGCTTCGTGCCCGAGCCCGGCTGGGTGCTGCTGTCGGCCGACTACTCGCAGATCGAGCTGCGGCTGCTGGCCCACTTTTCCTCCGACGCCGCCCTGGTGGATGCCTTCCTGCGCGGCGAGGACATCCACACCCGCACCGCAAGCGAGATCCACGGCGTGCCGCCGCTGATGGTGACCCCGGAGATGCGGCGCGCCGCAAAGGCGGTCAACTTCGGCATCGTTTACGGACAGACGCCCTTCGGGCTCGCGCAGCAGCTGGGGATTTCCAAGGAGGAAGCGAAGCAATACATCGACCGGTATTTCCAACGCTACCCTGGCGTCAAGCTCTGGATCGAACGCACCATCGCCGAGGTGCGCGAGCGCGGCTACACACTCACGCTTTGGGGCAGGCGCCGCCCGATCCCCGACATTCTTTCAAAGAACCCCAACGCGCGCGCCTTCGCCGAGCGCACCGCGGTCAACACGCCTTTGCAGGGCACGGCCGCGGACCTGATGCGAAAGGCGATGATCCGCGCCGACGCCGAGCTGCGCCGGCGCAACCTGCGGTCCCGGATGTTGCTTCAGGTGCACGACGAGCTTGTGCTCGAGTGTCCGCCCGAGGAGCTGGCCGAGGCGCGCTCGCTGGTCAAGGAGGCGATGGAAGGCGTGGAGAAACTCGCCGTGCCGCTGCTGGCCGAGACAGCGGCAGGGCCCAACTGGCGCGACGTGGAATGAACGAGTCCCTGCAAAAGCAGCTCGAAATGCTTCGCCGCAGGATCGCGCGCATTGAAGCGCGCGCGCCCGCCGCCCGCCCTGCGGCCCCTCCCCCCGATCTGGGGCGCGAGGTGGAGACCGAGCTGGGACGGCATTGGGAAATCGAGCGACGCTGGCCTGCGCACCACCGGCATGGCTCGGCCGACGTGGGAGCGCTGGCCGATTTGCCCGCGGACCTGCTGGCGGCGTTGAGCGAAGAAGCCGCCGGATGCCCGCCGGAGCAATGGATCTTCCTGGACACCGAAACCAGCGGCGTCAGCGGCGGCAGCGGCGCCTTTGCATTCCTGGTGGGCGCGGGACAAATCACTCCCCGCGGCTTCGTGCTGCGGCAGTTCTTCATGCGCGACCACGGCGAGGAGCCCTCGATGCTCGCCGCGCTGGCGCGGCATCTGGCGTCCTTCCGCCTGGTGGTGACATACAACGGCAAGGCGTTCGACATCCCGTTGCTGGAAACGCGCTACCGGCTGGCCCGGCAGCCCGTGCCTTTCCCCCGCCTGGTGCACGTCGACCTGCTGTTCTCGGCACGGCGGCTGTGGCGGCTGGCGCTGGAGTCCTGCCGCCTGGTGGATCTGGAGGCGCGCATCCTCGGCTTCGAGCGCCAGGGCGACCCGGGCAGCGCGCTGATCCCGAAGCTGTATCTCGATTTTCTGAGAACCGGAAATTTCCGGTTATTCGTGCCCGTTTTCACGCATAACGCGTTCGATATTTTGTCGCTCGCCTGCCTCACCGCCATCGTGCCCGCCGCGTTCCGCGATCCCGGACGCCTGACCCATCCCGCCGAGATGGCCGCGCTGGCGCGCTGGTTCCATCAGGAAGGAAGGACTGAAGAAGCGCTCCGCCTGTTGCGCGAGGCGTTGCGGCGGCAAATGCCGGAAGAGCTTCTCTGGGAATGCCTGTGGCAGGCGGCCGGCATGGAGAGGAAGCTCGGCCGCATGGACGCCGCGGTGGCTTATTGGTCGGAATTATCGACCATCGCGAATCCTTTTCAGGCGCAGGCGCTGGAAAAACTGGCCATTTATTACGAACACCGGGAGAAAAACCCGGCTCTCGCCCTGGAAATGGCGCTGGCCGCGCACGCACTCTCGCCCGGCGAGGAGCTGGCGAAGCGCATCGCCCGGCTGCGCCGGAAGGCGGAGATCCCGAGGCCGCCGCGGCTGCTGTGATCCGGCGGCCAAGGCGCTCCTGCGCCGGGGGCGCGCGTCAGGGGCCGGCCGCCCGGTAGGAGGCGTCGCTGTACTGCCAGGCGCCGTCGATATAGGACCACAGCCGGACGTAAATCACCTGGCCGTTCACGGGCAGGCCGCTGACGGTGGCGGAGGTCGCCGTTCCCTGGTCGCCGCCGTAAATGTTGTTGTTGCCGAGGCTCGTGCCGATGAACAGCCAGAACTTCTCGACGCGCGTGCCCGGCGTCCAGGCGAAAGTCACCGTCGATCCGCCGAGCGTCGAGCCCGGCGCGGGGGAAATCAGCTGCCCTTTTTGCCCGGCGGGCAGAGTGCCGGAGGCCGTGTAAACGTAATCGTTGAACTGCCAGGCGCCCTGGATGTAAGACCACAGCCTCACGTAAACGGGCGTGCCGTCCAAGGGGAGGTTGCTCACCGTCGCGCTCAGCGACGTGCCCATGTCCTGGTTGAACAGGGTGTTGCCCCCTTGCCATCGGCCGACGAACAGGAAATACCGCGTCACCGCCTGGCCCGCGCTCCACTGGAACGTCGCCGTGGCGCCGGGCAGCACCGAACCGGGGGCGGGCGATGTCATGGCCGCCTTGACGGGCGTCACCGATCCAGCCGCCTTGTACGTGTAATCGTTGAACTGCCACGTCCCGTCAATCCAGGACCACAGCCGGACATGCACCGTGGAGCCGTCCACCGGCAGATTCGTCACCGTGGCTTCCAGCGCAGTGTTCATGTCCTGGCTGAAGATCGTGTTGCCGCCCTGCCAAAGCCCCACGAACAGGTAATAACGCGACACGGCCGTGCCGGTGTTCCAGCGGAACGTCGCCGTGGAGCCGGCCAGGGTGGAGCCGGGCGCAGGCTCCGTGATCTGCGCCTTGGCTGGCGTCACGGCCCCGGCGGCTTTGTACTGATAGTCGTTGTAAACCCACTGATTGTCGATGTAGGACCACAGCCTCACGTAAATCGTGCGGCCGTCGGCGGGCAGGCCGGTGACCGGGGCCGAAGTGAGCAGGCCCTGATCGGCCGAATAAAGGGTGTTGCCGCCGGGCCACAGGCCGATCATCAGCCAGAACTGCTGCACCCCGGATCCGGCGGACCATTGGAAGGTCACGGAGCTGCCGGGCAAAATGGAGCCCGGCGCCGGCGAGATCATCTCCCCCTTTTGCGCCGTGCGCGGCCCGGCGGAAGAAAACATCCGCAGGGCATCCCGCAGGGCGAGAGCCGCGTCCATCTGTTGTCCCGGCCCGGCGGCTTCGCGGCCCAGCTGCACGGCGATGCCTGGTCTGTCAGCCGGGAAGCAGCCGTCGCAAACCTCCATGCGGGCGCCCGGCACGGCGCGCTGCCACCGCTCTGCGGCTTCTGCGGCCAGCCGGTTGGCAACCATTGCCGGCACCCCGGTATCAGACGCCCGGAGCGAAACGACGATGTCCGCGCCGGCGGCCTGGTCAGGCGGCAAAACTTCAAAGCCTTCCGGCGCGAGCAGTTCGGCCACGAGAGGGTGGAATTGCGCGGCGAAATCATCGAGCGGAACAACGCTGACCGACGGCGTGGCCGGACCTCCTGCGGGGACGCGCCGACCGGCGGCGCGCATCCGGGATTCCCCGGACGGCGGCAGGGGCGTCTGCGCCGGACACAGGGACAGCGTCAGCGCGGAAAGGCACAATGCGAGTGCGCTGCGGGATCTCATAACCTTCAGTTTCCGCCCGTCTTTCAGCGAATGAAATGGGAAGGCGAGGCCTACTGGTTGTAGTACTGCGCTTGCGACAACCCGCCTCCCGTACCAGCTCTGCGATGCGAGTCCCCCGCCGGGACGAAGCCGAATCCGGAAGAACCAAGGGCAGCGATGGACCATCAAGCCGCCTGCGGAACGCCCGGCGCCGCGGCAATTTCGAGAAGCTGGCTTTCGTCGATCAGGCCAACCAGGCCCGCGCCTTTGGCGCGGTGCGCCACGCGGCGCGTGAGGGTGGAGGAACTTTCAACGCCTTTTTCTTCGAGCCATTCGATGGAGCCGGGATCCAGATGTTCCACCGCCTCCACGCTGTCGACGGTGATGGCCGTCAGCGCGCCCGATGCATTGACGATAATGGCCACCGGGCGATAGTTCTCCTGGAGAACCGTCTCGAAGTTGGAGAACAGATCGAGCAGCCGGGCGAGCGTGGTTTCCCTTGCCGAGTCGACCAGGCGCGCCGCGGCCTCGAATTTGCCTTCGGCCTTCAGCGCCCCCACGCGGACGGCGAGGGCGTGGATGGCCTTGTGCGGTGCGTCCATCTTGCGCAGCAGCGCGGAGACCGTCAGGTTGCTGGTGTGGAAATTGTCATACCACTTGCCGAAGGCGCACGCGTGCGGGTCGGTGGTCAGGGTGAACGGCCGCCTCTCTTCGACCGAGCGGAGCAACTCTTCCATCCAGGCCATGTGATCGGCGGCGCGGGCGGTGATCAGGCCGGCCAGTTCTTCAAGCTCTTCCCGCGCTCCCGGCATGCCAAGCCGCTTGCGCAGATCGAGGCACGGGATGATCTTGCCGCGCCAGTTCATGATGCCGCGGAAATAATCCGGCATATGGGGCACGGGTGTGACCTCGGGCTGGATGACAAGCTCCCGGACAACGGAGCTGTGCACCGCCGCCATCTGGTGATGCACGCGTGCAATCACCCAAGGCATCTGCCCGTCGTGGCTCTGGGGCGAGGATTGTGTCGACATGGCAAGGTCAGGGAGCACCGGCCATGAGCCGCTCCCCTCTGCCATATCGGCATTGGCCGAGCCGGATTGAGCGCGAATGTGAGGCGTCGGGCGGCCGGCCTAGCTGGCCAGCTGCGCCCGCTGCCGCGCCAGGAGCAGGTCCTCGAACGAATAGTCGATCTGCTGCTTCGGGTGGTGCCGGAGATACCAGCGGTAGGTCTCTTTCAGGCCTTCCGCAAATGGCGTGGGCTTGAAGCGCAGCACGCGCTGCGCCTTGCTGATGACCATGGTGATCGGCGGCAGGTCGAAGTACATGCCAAAGTACAGCCGCGGGCCCATCGGGTGGCCTCCGGCCCGCAGGATGCGCTCCCGCGGCACGCGCGCCACGGTGGTCTGCTTGCCGCAGGCTTCGAAGAGCGCCTCGATCAGCTCGGCCTGCGTCAGCGGGCGCGCGTTGGCGACGTTGAAGGCATGGCCGAGCGCCGCGGGCGTTTCCACGGCGCGGATCATCGCCCCCACCAGGTCCTTCACGTAGACGAACTGCATCAGCCGCCGGCCGTCGCCCGGCAGAATGATGGGGCGCTTGTCGCGGATGCGGTCCCAGAAGAACTGCTCGCGGTAGATGGGATTGCCCGGCCCGTAGACAAACGGCGGCCGGATGGTGGTGATCGGCGTGCCATGCCGGTGAAACAGCCGGAACAGGGCCCGCTCGGTCTGCGCCTTGTTGCGGACGTAGGGGTCGGGGTGGTCGTCCGGGGCCAGCGCATCCCCCTCGTGGTGGTTCAGCCCGTCGCCGTAGGCGGCTACGGACGAGACGAACACATAGCGGCCGACGCTGCCGGTGAGGAAGTGCGCCACTTCGGCCACGGCCGAGGCCGGCGTGCCGCGTTCCCAGTCGTAGGCCAGGTCGAAAACGGCGTCGAAAGTCTGGCCGTTCAGCGCCGCACGGACCTGCTTCGGGTCGTTGCGGTCGGCCTGGAAGTTCGCCACCCGCTTGCCGAGGTCGTGCTCCGGCTTGCGGTGCAGGATGGCCACCTCGTGGCCGCCCTTCAACAGCGTCTGCACCAGGTGCCTGCCGATGAATTGCGTCCCGCCAATGATGAGAGCTTTCATGAGTCGGACCCGCGCCTTCCCTTCGCGACTAGTCGTAGTACTCCAGGCCGAGGTGCGTGATCAGATCCTCGCCCTGCATCCACCGCAGCGTGTTCTTCAGCTTCATCAGCTGAATGAAGATGTCGTGCTCGGGGTACAGCCCCGGCGCGTGCATCGGCGCCTTGAAATAGAAGCTGAGCCACTCCTGGATGCCGCGCATGCCGGCCCGCTGCGCGAGGTCGAGGAACAGTACCAGGTCGAGCACCAGCGGCGCGGCGAGGATCGAGTCCCGGCACAGGAAATCGATCTTGATCTGCATCGGGTAGCCGAGCCACCCGAAGATGTCGATGTTGTCCCAGCCCTCCTTGGCGTCGCCGCGCGGCGGGTAGTAGTTGATCCGCACCACGTGGTGGATGTTCCTGTACAACATCGGGTACAGGTGCGGCTGGAGGATGGTGTCGAGCACGCTCAGCTTGGTTTCTTCCTTGGACTTGAACGAGCCGGGGTCGTCCAGCACCTCGCCGTCGCGGTTGCCGAGGATGTTGGTCGAAAACCAGCCGTGCACGCCCAGCATGCGCGCCTTCAGCCCGGGCGCGATGAGCGTCTTCATGAACGTCTGGCCGGTCTTGAAGTCCTTGCCGCAGACAGGAATGTTGCGCTCGCGCGCCAGGTCGAGCAGCGCCGGAATGTCATGCGTCAGGTTCGGCGCGCCATTGGCGAACGGGATGCCGGACATCAGCGCCGCATAGGCGTAGATCTGGCTGGGCGCGATGTCGGGGTCGTTCTTCTTCAGGCCTTCCTCGAAGGCCTCGAGCGTCTGGTGCACGGCGGTCGGCCGATGGTAGACCTCGGTGGAGCCGCACCAGACCATCACGCAGCGGCTGACGCCGGTGCGCTCGCGGAACTGGCGGATGTCTTCCATCAGCGCCAGCGCCTTGTCGTACTTGGTGCCCTCGGTCTTGACGTGCGTGCCGTGCAGGCGGCGAACGTAGTCCTGCTCGAACACCGCCTTCATCGGCCGCACGGCCTCCAGCGGCTCCCGGACCTGCTCGAGCAGCGACCGCTCGAGCACCTGCGCCTTCAACGCCGCCTCATAGGCGCTGTCCTCGAAAATGTCCCAACCGCCGAAGACCAGGTCTTCCAGGTTGGCCAGGGGCACGAAATCCTTGATTCTCGGCGTGCGGTTTTCCGTGCGCTTGCCGAGGCGGATCGTCGCCAGCTGGGTCAGCGAGCCGACCGGCTCGCCAAGACCGCGCTTGATGGCCTCCACGCCGGCCATGAACGTCGTGGAGACAGCGCCGATTCCGGGGATGAGAACGCCGAGCTTTCCTTCAGCCGGCCGGATCTGGACATTCAGTTGGGAGGGCAACTTCAGAGACTCCTTCGGTAGGGCAAACTGGAACGAAGTGAAAAGCGGGCCAAGTTCCATATTAGCAGCCCCCGGCGTCGGGCCGCATTGCCCGCTGCTTCGCCGCGCCGTTGCTATACTGTGGCCGATGAGCGGCCGCGCGACGGCAACGATTCCCACCCTGGTGGCCGACGACGAGGCGCCCGCGCTCGACGAGCTGCTGTACCTGCTGAAAAGCTTCCCGGAAATCGAGGTGGTCGGCACGGCCACCAACGGCCCCGAAGCGCTGGCCCGCATCGAGGAGCTGGAGCCGGACCTTGTGTTCATCGACGTGCAGATGCCCGGGCTCGACGGGCTCAGCCTGATCCAGAAACTGCACGAGCACAAGGCGCCCGTGCCGGCCTTCGTCCTGTGCACGGCCTACGAGCAGTACGCGCTGGAAGCCTTCCGCATGGAGGCGCTTGACTATCTGCTGAAGCCGGTCACGCGCGAACGGCTGGCGCTGACGATCGAGCGCGTCAAGCGGACGATGCTCGAGCCGGAGCCGCCGCCCGCGCCCGCGCCGCCCTTGCGCAAGGTGGTGGTGAAGGCGGGAGGCAAGAATTTGGTCGTCGACGCCTCCGACGTCATTTATGCGCGCATCGAGGACGGCGTCATCACGGTGGCCGCCACCACCGTGGAAGGAGAGAGCCATTTCAAGACGCTCGAAGAGCTCCAGGCCAGCCTCGACCCGGCCGTCTTCTGGCGCCCGCACCGCAGCTTCCTGGTCAACATCCACCGCATCCGCGAGGTCATTCCCTGGTTCAAGTCCAGCTACCAGGTGCGCATGGACGATCGCAAAGGCACGGTGATCCCGGTGAGCCGCGTGCAGACGCGGCGCCTGAAAGAACTGTTCCGCCTGTAGCCTCGCCGGGCGGCTCAGATGGCGATGTGCATCCGCCAGAGCAGGTAGCCCACCGCCTGCCGCAAATACAGCCAGCGCTCGCGCCAGGAGCCCCGCACCGCGTGCGGGCGCGGCGAGCCGTACACGATCATCCCCTGATGCTCGAGGATGCTCTTGGCGCGGTAGATATGATAGCCGTCGGAGACAAGAATCGCCGAGCGCAGGCCCATGCGGCGCATCACCTCGCTGACGGCGAGCAGCGTGGCCACGGTCGTGTCGCCCTCCCCTTCCACGACGATCCGCTCGCTCGCGATGCCGCGGGCCACCAGATAGTCGCGCCCCACCTGGCCCTCGGTATATTGCGGGTCGCCGCCGGCGCCGCCGGTGGTGAACACGAGCGGCGCCAGTCCGCGCCGGAACAGCTCATAGGCGTGGTCGAGCCGCGCCTTCAGCACCGGCGAAGGCCGCCCGTTGTATTCGGCCGCGCCGAGCACGACAATGATATCTGCCGGCCGGGCCTCGTCGACCGCCGACTGGCGGGCGATGCGGTGCGAAATGACCAGCAAATAGCAGAGGAGTGCGACGGCCCCGCCAGTGCCGAGGATGGCGAGAGTCCTCCGCATCGTCTGATGATGATTGTATCGGGAATGAAGCAGGCCCCGGAGATTCGAAGCCCTCACAATCCTCTCCTCAGGGAGATTCACCGGGCTGTCCGCCGCGGAGGGCTCACGCGCGAGGGCCTTTGCGTGGCCGAAGGCTTCCACCTTCTCGAGGAAGCGCTGCGCAGCGGGCTGCGCGTGCCCGTGGTGCTGGCCAGTCCCGCGGCCGCCGGCCGCGTGCAACAATTGCTGCGCGGCCGCGCCGGGACGCGGCTCAGCCAGGCTTCAGCGGAATTGCTCGCTCGCGCCGGTTCCACCGAAACCACGCAGGGCGTCATCGCGCTGGTCGAGCCGCCGGCACCGGCGCCCGACGACGCCTTCCGCGCCGCCGGCCCCGTGCTGGTGCTCGACTCGGTGCAGGACCCGGGCAACGCCGGCGCCATCGCCCGCGCCGCCGAGGCCTTCGGCGCTGCGGGCCTCCTGTGGATGAAGGGAACCGTGGCCCGCTGGAACCCGAAGACGCTGCGCTCCAGCGCGGGGTCCCTGTTCCGGCTGCCCGCTGCCGAGGGTCTGGAAACAGACGAAGTGTTGTTGCTGCTGCGCCGGCACGGGCGCCGCATTTATGTCGCCGAGCCGCGCCAGGGGCTGCCGCCCTGGCGCGTCGACTGGCGCGAGCCTTGCGCGCTGGTCATCGGCAATGAAGCTCACGGCCCGCGGGAGGAGTTCCGCGCCGCCGGCGCCGCCGTGTGCATTCCGACGTCGGGCGTCGAGAGCCTGAACGCGGCCGTCGCCGCGGCCGTCCTGCTGTACGAGTCGATGCGGCAGCGGGGTGAGAAATGAGCCTGTTTGATTTCGAGCTTCCCCGCGAGGAGGAAAAGCCCGACGAGAGCCGCCCGCTGGCCGAGCGGATGCGGCCGGAGCGGCTGGAAGACTTCGTCGGCCAGGAGCATCTGCTCGCGCCCGGCAAGCCGCTGCGCGTGCAGATCGAGACGGACCGCCTGACCTCCATCATCCTGTGGGGCCCGCCCGGCACGGGCAAGACGACGCTGGCGCGCCTGATCGCGCGCACCACGCGTTGCGCGTTCGTGCCCTTCAGCGCGGTGCTCAGCGGCATCAAGGAGATCAAGGAGGTAATGGCGGCGGCGGAGAAACACCGCCGGCAGGGGCTGCGCACAGTCCTCTTCGTCGACGAAATCCACCGCTTCAACAAGGCCCAGCAGGACGCCTTCCTGCCGTATGTCGAACGGGGCGACATCATCCTGATCGGCGCCACCACCGAGAATCCCTCTTTCGAGGTCGTGCCCGCGCTGCTGTCGCGGTCGAAGGTCTACGCGCTGCGGCCGCTCACCGTGGACGAGACGGTGACGCTGCTGGAGCGCGCGCTGCCGGTCGTCGGCAAGCGGGCCGGCCGCGAGCTGCTGGAACAGATCGCCGTATACGCCGGCGGCGACGCGCGCCGCGCATACAACATCCTCGAGATCGCCGCCACGGCCAGCGAAGGCCCCGAGCTGCGCCGCGAAGCGGTCGAGGACGCCATCCAGCGCAAGACGCTGCTTTACGACAAAAGCGGCGAGGAACATTTCAACCTGATCTCCGCGCTGCACAAGAGCGTGCGCTCCTCCGACCCGGACGCCGCCCTGTACTGGCTGGCGCGGATGCTCGAGGGCGGCGAGGACCGCCTTTACATCGCCCGCCGCCTCGTCCGCATGGCGATTGAAGACATCGGCCTGGCCGACCCGCGCGCCGTCGAGCAGGCCGTGGCCTGCTGGCAGACCGTCCATTTCCTCGGCGAGCCGGAAGGCGACCAGGCGCTGGCGCAGGCGGCCATCTATCTGGCCGTGGCGCCGAAGTCCGACGCCGCCTACCGCGCGCTCAACGAAGCCCGCGAGGCGGCGCGCCAAAAGCCCGTCGATCCCGTGCCCATGCACCTGCGCAACGCGCCCACGGCCGCGATGAAGGAATGGGGCTACGGCGAGGGATACGAACACGCCCACAATCGCGAAGAAGGGCTCGCCGCCATGGAATGCCTGCCCGAGTGGCTCCGCGGCAGGCGTTTCTACATCCCTACCGGCCGCGGCGTGGAGGAGCGCATCCGCGAGCGTCTGGAAACCATTCGCCGCTGGAAGGAAGAGCAGCGCGGCAAGAATCCCCGCCGGCAGGAATGACCCCGCCGCGGGCCTCTGGACGCGATCCCGTCATGCGCCGGGCCGGGACGCCTGCGGCACTCGGCAAGGGATCATTCCCGCAGGAGCCGCGCAGTCCGCAGTTGCGCGTGCGCACCCGGGGCAAGCCTCCCCGCTCCGCGCTCGCGGCAACAGCATGCGGTTTGGCGACGAAGCGAGGACCTGCGCTGGCGGGCTCAGGTCCCGGATCGAATCAACAGCAGGGGAATCACGGAATCCGCAAATCCCGGGATAGAGGAACTCTCGCGAAGGCTGGATTCGGCTGGTCGGGCCGCCGGGATTTGAACCCGGGACCTCTTGCACCCCAAGCAAGCGCGCTAGCCAGGCTGCGCCACGGCCCGAACCTCAAGGAAGGAAGCGCTGTCGCGCCTCCCTCAGTGT
>Ga0068707_1001337_pt1 | contig 17046 bp, 12 predicted proteins | sample YNPNPMetaG_FD_66600 | JGI IMG/M metagenome (GOLD analysis project Ga0068707, IMG submission 66600) | Anoxygenic and chlorotrophic microbial mat microbial communities from Yellowstone National Park, USA - YNP NP MetaG | ecosystem: Environmental > Aquatic > Thermal springs > Hot (42-90C) >...
CGGGTCCCTCCGAATGGATGAGATAAACCAACCGTCTCTGGGGGATCGGAGCGTGGTCCCGGCAACGTCTGCTCACCCATTTTAAACAACACGCACACGCTCGCAGGAAAACCCACAATCGCTTCGTTTCCGGCCGCCAGAAACGCCCGGAGCTATTGCGTAATCTATTCTTGTGGTAGGACCTGTGGCGTTATCCGAAGAACGTCCGGACGGCGCGGGCTGGCCTCGCCGATTTAATACATGAAGCAGGGAGGGATGTGGCTCATTTCAGTCAGGGATTTGCGCGATGAGCGAACAGATCCATTCAGAACCGTCGTCAGTTACCAACGCGTCCGAGGGATTCTGCAATTCCCCGGGCGACCCGCCCGTGTTCATCGACCGCCGAAAAAATCGAGATGGTGCCCCCCCAGCTGGCGGGGAGAGGCGGCAATTCGGGAACTCTTATGCGGACTTGTCTCCCGAGGCCCAGGAGCTTGGTCGCGCCGTTGATGCTTACAAATTGCAGCATCATCGCCGTTTCATCAATTACGAGGAATTGCTTGCTATAATCAAGTCGCTCGGATATCACAAGTAGCCGAAGTGAGTGCGCCAGATTTTTGGATAAGGCGATGGGCAATTCGGAGGGGCGTCTATCGGAGGGGCACGCCTGTCGTGCCCGCAGAAGTGGAATGGATCATCAAAGCGAATTTCGCGGACGCGACAAGCGCGTCCCTCCAAGAGGCGGATCAAAATGGATTCGGAGGGGCACGCTTGTCGTGCCCGCTGAGACTTGCCGACCGCATCTCTTTTCTGCAAGTTATAGTTGATTAGGTGCAGTCCTAGTGCTCAACGTCGGCGAGTCGTCGCATGGAGAGGGGCTTGTTGCCGTTCTTGTGATGTGCGGATTTTTGGGCTGGAGCCTTCAGATACCGAAGTTGCATCCTTATCGACGCTTGCCGGCGCAACCTCAAGAGAGAATCCTCGAAAGAAGGCACATTGCAGACATGACAAAACAGACAGTGGATATTGCGGTTGTTCCGGTGGCCGGGCGCGGTACGCGGCTCCTTCCCATGACCAAGAGCCAGCCCAAAGAGATGCTCCCGGTTGGTCGAAAACCCGTGGTTCAATACGTCGTTGAGGAGCTTGTTCGTTGCGGAATCAAGCGATTTCTTTTCATCACCGGTCCGGGGAAGACCGCTATTGAGAATCATTTCGACCTGAATCCCGAGTTGATTCAGATGCTGCGGGAGAGCGGCAAAGAGGAATTGCTTCGGGAGCTTGCGTTTGAACGGGCGGCGGTGGATTATTTTTACACACGGCAGCGACGGCAATTAGGTCTGGGCCACGCTGTTCTTTGTGCGGAGCCGATGGTGGACGGTCAGCCGTTCGTCGTGGCACTGGGTGACTCGATCATCGGCTTGCAGGCCCAATCAGAGATTGTGCGGAGAATGATCGAGGTCTTTGAAAGGGAACAGGCCGACGCCGTGATCGCCTTTGAAACTGTGCCGCGTGAAGACGTTGTCTATTATGGTATTGCTGAACCTGAAAATGACGGTCCGGTCGCTAGTTCCGAGGCTTTTGGTCTGAAGAGAATCATCGAGAAGCCCTCTCCGGAGAGTGCGCCGAGTTGTTTGGCCGTTGCCGCTCGGTATGTATTCGCGCCCGTGATTTTCAAGCACTTGAAGGATACGAAACCCGGAAAAGGAGAGGAGATTCAACTCACTGACGCGATTCAGCGGCTTATTGAATCGGGGGGAAAGGTCCTGGGGATGTCGCTTCCCGATTCCGAGCGTCGCTTTGATATTGGGAATTTCGAGAGTTATTTCCGAGCGTTCGTCGAATTTGCCCTGGCAGATGAAGAATACGGCGACGGATTGCGTGAATACATCAGGCAACTGTTCTCGTAGGATTCTTGCCCCACAATTACGTTCTCCATGGCTTTAAAAAAAGGGTATGACGGGATGTTGATCATCAAGAAGAAGGCCTATGCCCGGGCAGGTCTTGTGGGGAACCCGTCGGACGGGTATTTCGGCAAGACAATATCGGTGATCGTTCGTAATTTTTGGGCGGAAGCCGTGCTTTATGAATGGGACCAGCTTGAGTTAGTGCTGAGCCAGGAGGATCGCAGCCGTTTCGATTCGATTTACGATTTGGCCAGGGACGTCCGCTTGCACGGATATTACGGTGGAATCCGGCTGGTGAAGGCAACGATCAAGAAATTTGTGGAATACTGTGACTCGCAAGGAATATACTTGCATCACCGCAATTTCTCAATTCGTTATCAAAGCACCATACCCCGGCAAGTGGGGCTGGCCGGTTCCAGCGCCATTATTGTGGCTGTATTACGATGCTTGATGGAGTTTTACGGGGTCACGATTCCCATTCGTGTGCAACCTTCACTCGTGCTCTCTGTGGAAAAGGATGAGTTGGGAATTGCCGGTGGCTTGCAGGATCGGGTTATTCAGGTCTATGAGGGAATGGTCTATATGGACTTTGCACGCGATGTCATGGAGACTGTCCATGGTTATCCGTGCGGAGTGTACGAGCCAATTGACCTCGATTACTTGCCCCCGCTGTATTTGGCCTATAGTCGGGCGGCTGCCGAGCCAACGGAAGTCATTCATAATGATTTGCGGGGTCGTTATGAACGGGGGGAACCGGCTGTCTTGGAGGCCATGGTGCAATTTGCTGAATTGGCCCGACAAGGACGTCAAGCCATCCTGGAGCGGGATTGGGAAACGCTCGGACGCTTGATGGACGCCAATTTCGATCTCCGACGAAAGATTCTCAAGCTCGCGCCGGAACACATCGAAATGGTCGAGAGGGCAAGAAGCCTGAAAATGCCGGCCAAGTTTGCTGGATCGGGTGGGGCCATCGTGGGTTTATGTCCCGACGAGGCGACCTTCCAAAAACTCCGGGCCGAGATGGCCAAAATCGATTGCGAAGTGTTGCGACCAACCGTAATCCCGTCGTCGTGACCTCTTCTGATGAACGAAGAAACTCTTCGGCAAAACGTCGGAAATGCGAGATTTTCCGAAAAGAATAGTCGTGCAGGTTCTACGGGAAATGGAAAAACCAGATAACTGCCGCTCTCGTCGCGCCGATGACCCAAGAGGGCTGGGCCTATATCGGTTTTGATCGCTCAGCCTTTGGGTTTCTTGCTAACAGGATCCAATCCCTAACAAGGAGGTCAGCCGCAATGGCGACTCGGTTTTGTTGGGTGTTTGTCGGATTGATTGTCGTGACGTCAATGGTCACCGCAATTGCGGGCGATTGGCACTCCCTCGGGGGGCCGGCCTGTTGCGGGCCGTCGTTTGGAATGGCGACCCTGAAACCGGGCTGTTGTGAGACGCCGCCATCATGTTGTCGCGGGGTCTGGGAAGGTTATTGCGAGAGCAAAAGGGCAGGGGGGTGGTGTCTGGGTTACCCATGCGGACCTTTGATCATCGGTCGCCGAGCCGGGTGCCGAGGCTCTCAAATGGTTTGTCCCGAATGTGAAACGCCATTGGTGCCAGCAGAAGACCCGCTCATGTCTTCATCGTCGATAAAGGCTAATGACGTGTCTTCTTTGATGACCGAGATCAGGGTTAAACCCGCGCAGGAGCCGGGTGTGAAATTTGAAGCTTCGTCCGCGCCCGTTATCCCGCTTCCGCCTGTTTCGCCGGACACAACGGAATGATCCACCGTCTGTTCCCGTAGCTTCCATGGCGAGTTGGGACTAGCAGACGCGGTGCACGGTTCCCGATCGAACGAACGCAAGGTGGGCCGAGATCGCAGAAAGAGGTTGATGGAGCCATTCGGCTGCCGCGCGCTGATAAAGCTCGAGCTGCGGTCGATAGAAGTTGATTCGGTCATCAACGGCGTCGGGATCTACCTGATCTGTCTTGAAGTCAACGATATCGGCCCCCACAATCTGATTGCCGTCATAGAGGACGACAATCCGGTCGAATTGTCCCCGGGTATAAACGCCCTGCTCACGAACCACAAAGGGTTGTTCGAGATACACTTCCCAGCGTGGCTTTTGCAGCTCCAGCCGGATCTGCGCGGCCGTCGAACGGCCTTCGCCATCCTGTTGCTGATAGCTCTGTAAGGAAAGGAGGTCCCGAACCGCGGGATACTTGAGAATGGTCTGGAAGAGACTGTCAAGTTCGTTAAAGCGATCTTCTGACCCGAGAATCTGAACGAGGATAGACCTCCGTTCCTCTTCGTTGGGCAGACGGCCTTGGTCGAGCCAGTGAATTCGGGACAGCCATATATGGAGGATCGTCCCGGTGAGAAAGGCCTCGTTTGGTTCCCATCGCAGTGGGTCCATCGCCCCGGCGCATTGTCCTTCGGCCTGATGGGGGGCCATCCAAGGTAGGGATCGTTGCAGGCGGGAAGGTTTTCGCAGCCTGATCGGCGGCCTGCTGGCAACACTCGGTATGCGATCGTCATCCTTTCTTTTGCCGAGGCGCGATACCCAATGGGGATCGCCTTCCTCGAAGATAATGTCTCCCGGGGTGAGCGGCCGTTTATCTGTGAGGACATCGCACAACAGACCTGAGAAACTCAATGTCGAACTGGCACGCTCTGACTTTTTCGGGGCGACAAACATGTATAAACCATAAATGGCACGGGTCATCGCGACATACAAAACGGAGAGGTCTTCCTTGATCCAGCGGCGGCGGAATCGTACGTAGGCGTCCCGGACCTCATCGGGAAAGACGTTAGCCTCGACAAGCTCTTGATTGACACCGCGGCAAACCCAGTCGATCGGACCACCCGGCTGACTTCGGGCATAAACAAGACGGCCTTGCGATCGTCCTATGGCACCTTCCAGATCCGGGAGAAAGACCACATCGAATTGCAGCCCCTTGGCCCCGTGAATTGTCATGACTCGGATCCTGGCTTCTTCGACCCCGCTGACTTCCTGGTGATTGAGCCAGTTCAAGAAGTCGCGAACACGCGCTGTCGGCCGATTATCGTAGAGGGAAGCGAGTTCGATCAGTTTCTCCAGCCAGAAGTGCTCCTCCGCTGGGACATACGACGCGAAATCATCGGCGAGTTGGCGGATGACGACACGATACCCCTCATTGAGAAGTCGTCGTCGCAACTGACATGAAAATTCCCGGAAGAATTGGTTTTCGTCGAGAAGATGTGTTTTTGACTCACGATCAAGCCATGCTTTAAGCGGCGACATCATGATCCGCCAAGCCGCTGCTGTATCGCCGGGATGATCTACCAGACGAAGGACATTCAGAATCATTTGCACAGCAGGGGACGCTGTGACCGGATTGCGTCCTTCCTGACTGACGGGAAAACCTTCCTGCCGGAGGGCTGCAACAATACCTTCAATGGCTTGATTCTTTCGTACCAATATTCCAATTGTTGGTCGAAATGGCGAGTGGTAAATCTCTTTGACAAACTTGATCAGAACTGGCTCCTCGCCACTAAGGCCTTGGGAGGGGAATTCCGTCTCGTTTTCGCCCAGCGTGTCCTTTTCCCCATTTTCCGCGGCTTCTTTGACGACGATACAGCAATATCCGGGATATTTCTCACGCATTGTCCGGTGCGGTAAGAATTGGGCACACCAGTCCTGAACGGCATTGCCCCAGACAGCTTGTTCTGTCTTGAATCGTTCGGATCGAGAAAGTCCCTGAAAGAACTGATTGACAACCTTAATGACAACGGGACTGGAACGCCAGCTCACGTCCAACGGTTGAATGCAAACATCCGGCAGGGAACTTTCAAGATACGTGAAGATGCCTGGTTCGCTTCCCCGCCAGGCATAAATTGATTGCTTCATGTCGCCCACGCAAAAGAAACTTCCCTTTGGGTGTTCGCAAATCCGCCTCGCAAAGCCCTCCAAGACCTGCCATTGAAGCGCCGATGTATCCTGGAATTCGTCGAGGAGAAGATGCCACAATTCATACCCTGTGCGATAGACGAATACCTTATCGCTGATGGCGTCGTTACCGCAGAGATAGTCGCGAAGATACCGTGTCACATCATGGAAGGTGATGGCCCCGGTATCACGTTTTAACAAGTCATAGCGCTTATGGAATTCGTCAAAGAGATCGTAGGTTGCCTTCGTCTGATAGACGACAGTGTTCAGCAGCGCGCTTCGGGCGTGGTCAATAAGCTCTTCATAAAGCCTCGCAAGGTCCTCGGGAATGAGAGCCTGTCCGTATTTGCAGTCGCCTTTCGCCACCTTACTTGCGATACCCTTTGTGAGTAACTCTGCCCACTGGTTGTTTCTCGCCCGCTCCAGGTCACTTGTTAAAGCCTTTTGAAGCGACGGTTTCAACGTCTCTATCGGATAACTTTCGAGCGATTGAAGGACGTTCTGGAGTTCTGTCTCCCCCAGGGTTCGTCGCGGACGAAGTCGTTCCCATGCCTCCGGAAGGGCCTCGAGAAAGACCCGATGGTAATCCTCACGGATGAGATCCTGCAACTGTTTGGAGATCGTTCGAAGGGCTTCCCCTTTGAAGAGCAAATTAAGCCACTCTCTGGTCTGGTCAGCATTCTGAAGCACCTGGCTTAACGCCAGCGACCGCAGGGTTTCATCCTGATCCTCTTCCAGAATGGTCCAACCGGGGGGGAGCTGCAATTCAAAGCTGAGGCTTTGAGCTATTCGCACAAAAAAACTGTCCAGTGTGCGGATATGGACCTGATGAAGGTTCCGGATCAGGTGCCGCAAGATGCGAAGGCAATCGGACCGATCCCATTGCAAATTCGCGGAGTCGCGCAACAACTGAAGTGAATCAGGATTTTCAAAGGCCTCAGCAAGGTCGCTCAAAATGCGGTCCAGGATTTCTCCGGCGGCCTTACGGCTGAAGGTCGTGGCAAGAATGGATTCGAGACTTGCCCCTTGCGAGATGAGCCAGAGAAAGCGCCTTGTCAGTTGAAATGTCTTGCCCGATCCTGCGCTGGCACGAATGACAATGTTTTTAGGTTTGTCCTTTTTCGCCATTTTTTAGTCCAAATAACGTCACAAATTGTCTGTTACTGCCCCTGCCCGGATGACGGCAACAATGTCATCTATTCTTGCGAAAAACGGCCAACGAAATAAACCGGCTCGTCGGTCACTTCTAGCTGTGTCTCCGAAATGGGATTGCCCATCAGGTCCCACGCCACAAAGCCTTTGGGAACACGGACTGGTGTGCGGCGACGAGCCCAAACAATAATGATCTCGCGGCCCTTTGAACGAAAGTGGAACCCCTGGACGGCTTGGTTTTCGCCCCATTTACCGAGGTAAACCCAATCAGCGCCGAATAGTTCCGAGAGCACGACCTGGGCTGCGTACATCTTCCGTGGAGTACCGCCGTATTCAAAGAAGATATTCCCGGCTGTGTTCTCGTTGAACGGGCTGCATGTCCCAGCGTGGTAGAAGATTTTCTTGACGCCCGCGGCTCCCATAACCGCCGCAAATTTGACCAGGTCGGTTGCCGCTCGTAATTCGGTTGGACGGAGGCTTCGATTCATGGCCTGGTCGCCCACGGTGAAGGGCAGGGCAGGGGGATCATCATCGGCATAACAACCGATTTCGGTCACCCAGATTGGCCGAACAGGGCCCCGTTCTTGCATAAGCTGGTAACAGGCTTGAAAAGACGACTCATACGCGTCAGGATTTCCGCGATGTGGGTAAAGATGCAGATTCATCACGTCGCACCACTGCAAGCCGCCTTGTTCGATGAAACGTTTGACCCACTGCGATTCGGGTGGCGCTGCAATCCCACCGACCACGAGACACTCCGGATCCACCGCTTTTGCCGACTCATACGCCACTTTCAATATTGCCAGGTAATCGGCAATGTCCCAACCGAAGGCATTAGGTAGGGCATAGCTCGTGTACAGGGGTTCGTTCAGGATTTCAATTGCCTTCACCGACTCATGATAATGTTGAACCGTAGCCCGAACATAACGACCAAACTGGGCGAGATCCTTCGGTTTTTGGGCAACAATCAACCGCCGCTGGAGGTAGTTACTGGAACCTGCCTCGCGGGCAACCCGTTCTTGATCGACGATGGCCGACCACTCAGTTGAAGGAAAAGGCAGAAGCACAAGCAAATTGCCACCGCTGAGAATGACCCTTTGAATCTGCTCATCGGGGATCGCAAAATCAAAAGGTCCGTCTTCGCGTTGCTGGACAAGACGCCACTGACATGACCAATCACGCCACCATCGCAACCCTGCGTGGTGTGAAAGGTCTAGCAAGAATTGCCAGGGAAAAGCATGATTCATGCCAAATGCCGTATCCTGTTCATTGACGGGATTGATGTTGGCAATGCGAAGTGGCGGTTGATATATTCCCTGAGATTCCCAGATCACGCGGAAAAATCCCTGTCGTCCGGGAAGGACTTGAGAGAATCGCCGTTCAGCCGTCGCTTGTTTGGGGACGTCCAAACGCACGGCGTTTTCCCATATCGACTGGTCCCGGTAATCGAGGACTCGCAGACTTCCTTCTACTGTGCGGGGTTCTGCCGCGTTGTTAAATACCCGCAAAGTTACGTCAAAACCGTGGTCTGGATCGAGAAAGATATTCCCCAGTTGGTCGGTTGTCAGGGTCGATTCGAGGTCTTGGGACGGATGATAGTCTGTTGGCCCGGCGTTTGCATCCTCGATCCGCTCAAACTGGACGGCGTCGATCCAAATGGTTGCCTCGGCAACCTGAGACTGTTGCAGATCGAGCCCAACGCCACAGTAGGCAAATGATTGTTCTGCAACAAATGGCAACGACACGCGCATCCACTGCTCACCAACACGGTAAGTGCGCTGGACATTGCGAGTCTCTTGCCGAACAAGAAGGATAACAGGTGTTTCGGACTTGTCGGCGCAAACGTATGCGGAAAGCACGTAGTGGCGGCCCTTGTCAAGGGGAACCCAGCCCTCGTTCGCCAGCACAACAGAGCGAATCGCTGTTGCCGTGGGATCGAAGTAGTCAAAATAGGAGATCAACGGTGCGGATTGGGAAAGAGTCAGCCTCCAACTGTGACTGCCGTGATAAGCCCTGGTATGATCCCATTCTCCAACCCGCTGGAACAAATGGCCGGCCCAGGAGCTTGTCCCCAAGGCAATGGCGCCCCAGCCTGATCCCCCGCATTCAAAGCTGCTGTTTGGCAGCAAGTTCTTGCGACCTTCTGTTGGCAACTGGGGAAGTCTCTGCGACCGAAAACCGGCCACTGGTTCAAGAATGATATCATCCAAGTACAATGTTCCCGTGCCCTGGAACCAGATCTGGAAACGACTGTCCTCAGGAGGAAGGTCCCGGGTTGCCTGAAAATGGAATTCGTACAACTGCCATTGCGTGTCTGGTGAGAACGTCTCGCTAAGTCCGGTGTCCTGCCATATCTTCCGGTTCACAAGGGAAACGGAAACCGCACCCGATTCCAAATCTTCGGCCCGCGCCCAGAGTCGCAACCGGTACCATTGCCCGCGCTTGACACCAACTCGATTGAGTTGCGCGATCATAGCGTGGCTATCCGGGAAACCGGCCTCAAACTGTGTGCACGTCAGACGGGCAACATGGCCTCTCTCGGGGTCGCTGAAGCGGGCCAATTCCTGATGAACTGTCTTTCGGCCTGCCGTTTGCCACTCGTCTGGTTGCCCATCGTTGTCTGCATCCTGTTCAAAGGAAGCGTTGGCCACCTCTTGGGCAGGGAGGCATGCTCGACTTCCCAAGCTGCAAACGGCAACAGTCACCAGTATCGACAACATTCCAGTGGCAAATCGGTTCAGATCTGGCATCATCGGCAAGGCTCCCTGATTTGCGGCAACTTACGGATTGAGAGCGTACATCGCGATCACTATTGTACAGAAGCTCTCCGCCGAGCGGACAGCGGCTGCTCAAAATAAGTGAAAAGACAACATCACCCGGGCGGAACAGTAAATCAGGCGAGGGGAACTGCGACGCGTTGATGACCTTCACTCCTTCGGGGGTCTCTGAGCTTCGCCTGTCATGGGGACGAATAAGACGGGGGCCACACTCTGCCGACGAATCGAACCGTCTGGCTGCTTCTCAATGACGAGCAACTCCTGCTGCCCGCGTCCGATTGGGATGATCATTCGTCCTCCGATCGCCAGTTGATCGACAAGGGGCTGCGGAACATGGTCTGGTGCTGCTGCGACAATGATCACATCGAAAGGTGCTTTTTCCGGCCAGCCGCGGTAGCCGTCGCCTGCTCGAACGACCACGTTTGTGTATCCCAATCGCTTGAGTCGCTCGGCAGCGGATGTCGCCAATGGCTCGATAATCTCGATGCTGTACACCTCACGGCACAACTCAGCAAGGACTGCCGCTTGATAGCCGGATCCCGTTCCGATATCGAGTGCCCGACTATCCGCACGAGGTCGAGCTAGTTGTGTCATTAAAGCGACAATGTACGGCTGGGAGATTGTTTGACTGTGGCCGATCGGCAAAGGATGATCATCGTATGCCTCGTGAATAACGTTCTCGGGCACGAATTCGTGTCGCGGCACGCGAGTCATGACTTTCAGTACTTCAGGATCCGTGATATCGCGATTGGCAAGTTGGAATTGAACCATGCGATGCCGGGCAAGCCGAAAGGCTTCCGGTTCGCTGGGAAACGTGGGATGACAAGGCCCAAAAACTGTTTTTTCCACATGGGGTTCAACTGTATTCACGGCATCATCCTTTGGATTAGCAATTCGGCCAGTTGTCCCTTGGTCATGACCTCGACTGGCTAATGACGGCGGGGTAGTTGCAGAGATTTTGGAGACCTCGATCTTCGATTGGTTCCAGAGATAGACAAGTCCCCCTAAACAGCCCGCTAAGAGGACCAGGCCAACGGCGAAAAACCAAAGCCTCCGCATAGCCCACCTCTTGGCTATTCGGTTCGATCTCGCGGAAACCGGATTCAAGCCTTTGCCAAGCCGGTAAAACTCTGACAACCTATGGTAGCGATTCACCGCGCGTCACAGGTCGTTCGTCAAACATCACACCTTGTCGGCTGTGGGGCAAACGAACGGTTCTCGGTACTCCCGCGATAACAGTGCCGTGGCTTCCGGCGAATCAGGGAACACCTCTCGTTCGGGATCGAACTTGAGCACCGGTCCCATCGAAATCGGGTACTTCTTCAGATCGACGCCGTTATCCTCGAGATGGCGAAGCGTTCGCTCCAAGGTCGCAATATTGTCATCGAGGCTCTTAATGCCTGCCAGAATGTGTTTGGCTTCGTCGGCCGACACCTTGTTGTTCTCTCCCAAATAGTACGAGATATTGCCAAGGTGGCTCAGCCCCGCGGATAAGTGCCCTTCCCAGGCATCCGAGTTCAGAGTCGTCGCATCCCGACTAATGCAAGCGTCAATAAAATTGGCAAAATGGTTACCGGAACCACCGAATGTCTTCACGGATTTGAGCGATTTATCGAACACCACACAACGGGTGTACGTCTGCTGAACGAGATACCCCTCCGTCCCGTAGAAGATCACCCCGATCTTGTTGCCCGTCTTGCTTTCAAAAAGGGTGTTGATTTCATCATCAGCAGAATTGTCCACCGACAGACCGCGGGTTTCGAACACGATGCACTTGTCGCCGTAATCGTAAATCGAGACTTCCGTGTTTGCCGTATCCCCAGCGTCAACGTAACTGTCGTCATTCCTTTCTGCCTGATAACCCAATCGACCACCGTAAGATACCACACTGATTGGATGCGAGTGAATTCCAAGGCCCCAGCGGGCGATATCGGTTTGATGCGGCCCTTGATTGCCTAGGTCGCCATTACCGTACAGCCGTTGCCAGTGCCAATCATAGTGGAAATTGGGACGCGTGCATCTTGGGGTGGTATACGGTGCAGGGCCACTCCACAAGTTGAAATCCACTTCGGGCGGTATGGGATAATCGCCTTTTGGGCCAATCGATTTGCGACGCTTATAGCAAAGTCCACGGGCAAATTTGACCTCACCGATTCCGCCCGAACGGATAAACTCAACGGCATTTTGAATCGCGGGATTGGATCGACATTGGGTTCCCACCTGACAGATCCGTTTATACTTCTTGGCAGCTGCCACAAGGGCTGCTCCTTCGGCGACATTGTGGCAAATCGGTTTTTCAATATACGCATCCTTGCCCGCCTGCATCGCCCATACGCCGCAAAGGGCATGCCAGTGATTGGGGGTTGCCGTGCTGATGGCATCCACAGCAGGATCGTCCAGGGCTTGCCGGAAGTCGCGGATGAACTTCGGTCGAAAGCCCTTGGCCTTAGCGATCTGTTCCACTCGTCCCTGTCCGATTTTTTCGTCCGCATCCACGATGTAAAGAATTTGAACCCGCGGATCGGCCAAAAAGGCATCGATGTGTTCACCTCCTCGCCCACGGACGCCGATAATGGCAATCCCAATTTTCTCATTAGAACCTTCGGCGCGTAGTAATTTCGGCACAGCAACGGCCGAAACGAGTGTTCCTATGGATGCTCCCACAAATTGCCGACGTGTCCAGGACTGCTTCATTGGATACTCCTCAATCTCGCTAACGGTCAAAAAACTTCACAATATGGCGCCAAGTTACAAATTTCAACAGATCAAGCCCGCATCGACCATCGCCCTAAGAATTGTCTAGGTTCAGCATTTATTTTCTTTACACAATTTAACCGCGATTCACGCTGTTGTCCAGCAAGCCAGGTTGCCCGGCAGCTCATTCAGGGTACTCCGTCAGATTGGGTCAGAATCCCCCGGAAAGAAGTCAACGTGACCCAGGACAACAACAAGTCGTTCCAAAACTAATCGCGGATCGGTGGGTAAGGCCCCTTTCATGGTGGCATCGGCGGTGCGAAGCCATCGTAAGAGCTTCAAGGCCCGTCGCCGCCCCAGTTTGCGAAGTCGCTCCTCTTCGGCTTTCAGAGCGAATCGCGGTACCCCGGCTTCTGCCAGGGCCTCCTGGAGCGAGACCCGTCTGCTGCCCGAGGGCGGAAAAACGTAGCGTTGCGTCGCCCCATGCAACCTTCGTAACATCGGCGCAATCATGCCCAAAATGCCCAGCGGCGTTTCGCCAGCATCGAGCAGCTTGTGAATCTCGCGGAGCGAGTCAGCCGGTTTGCCCGCCAGGGCACTGTTGATGACATCCCAGACCGCCTTGGTTCGCCATGTGCCCGTCAGTGCCGTGACCGTCTCCGCTGTGATCGTCTTCTTGCCCAAACCGGCAAATTTGCTTAACTCCTGGTCAATTAACCCACAAACCGGACCGACCAATTCGAGTAGCATTTCCGCAACGGCACGATCCAAACTGAGGTTATGCTGATGTTTTGCCCAACGGACAATCCAGGACACCAGCTCATGGCTTTTCCTGCGGGCAAAATCGCAGTCCAGCACGAGCCCTTTTTCAAGGGCCAATTTGGCCAACCGGGTATTTGCTGGCCATTGGGCTAATGACAACAAGAGGACGTTGCGACCACTCGACGCCGACAGAAACTTTTCCAACTCACCTCGATGTTGTGAGACGAAGCGATCAGCACCTTCAACAATGACGACCCTGGGCGATGAGCTAAACATGCTCACCGTCGTCAATTCTTTCTCAATCGTTGTCCAGACAACGTCATTGCCATCAAATTCCCGCAGACAGAAATCATCGTCTGTCTCAGGAAGCCAATAGTGGCGGAGTTTCTGCAAGACAAGTCGCCGAAGGTAGTCGTCGTCTCCATAAACCACGCAGAACGACGGCAGCTTCGCGACATCGGTGAGGACGAATTCTAAACCAGATTCCGGCCCAGTTGCCATGGACTGCTCGAAACAATTCGAAATGATGACTTCGGCCTATTCGGAGCCCTGACTTTGTCGGGCTTGTCGCACAATATCGACATACTGGCGAGCGAGGTCGCGGATTTGCGAGAAATTTTTTGCAGCAATTGCCTTGGAACTTACCAGAGCCCCACCCACACCCAGGACGCAGGCACCGGCACGAATGAAATCGGCAGCCGTTTCCAGCGTTACCCCACCGGTCGGCATCAGTCTGATTGACGGTAGCGGCCCGTGGATCGCCTTCAAGTAACCCGGTCCCGTCACGTCCGAGGGGAAGACCTTAACGATATCAGCCCCGGCCTGCCATGCCGTCAAGATTTCTGTCGGGGTAAAGGCCCCGGGAAAGACCAGCTTGCCGTATCGTTTGCACATCTGGATGACGTCCAGATTCAACGTTGGACTGACAATGAACTCCGCCCCGGAAAGCAAGGCAATGCGAGCGGTTTCCGGATCCAGAACCGTCCCAGCCCCTAAAACGATTCGATTCCCAAGCCGATCGGCCACCGACTCAAGAACGCGATGGGCGCGAGGGACTGTGAAGGTCACCTCGATGGCAATCACACCTCCTTCGGCAAGGGCCTCGGCGACATCTCCCAACACCTCACCGCTTGTCGCTCGAATAACAGCACAGATTCCACAATCAACAATCCTTGCGAGCTGAGACTGTCCAATCATAAGCTTCCTACTTTCCCAAAATTACTTCTGATCCCATAGGATTCTCAACTTGTGATCCTAAACCTGGCTCAGTGTCCCCTGGTCGCCAAACCGACGGCCAGGGTCCCGTTTCTGATGAGCTTATTTTAAGCGGGATAGGGTGTCAATTCAGCGGGCACGCCGGGCGGCTACGCGTGAAAGCAGTATATGCGTCGGATTTTTCACCGAGTCAACGGGATTGCAATGGAGGGACATGCTTGTCATGCCCGCTCGGAGGGGCACGTTTATCGTGCCCGATGAGGCGGGATGGCTTGTCAAACATTGCGCTGCGGACCCGACGAGCGGGTCCCTCCAGAGTTGGAGGGGCACGCTTGTCATGCCCGTGAAAGCGGAATGGAGAATCCAGCGTCGTGCAGCGGACGCGACAAGCGCGTCCCTCCGAAAAGCGGACGCGACAAGCAGGTCCCTCCCATTCACTCTTGTAAGGGCCAATCGCCCTTCGCCCCTGCGTAATGGCACATTAATCGCACCAAGGGGAAGAGACCCACCTGCAAACAAGGTGTACAGATATTTGGTCAGACGTTGAAACGATTCGCCAATTGGAAAGAGCTGTTTCTTGGGTGAGAACGAGAGATTATTCGCCCTCGGCCAATCCGTAACTGGACGCTCTGACCTGGTTACGGAATAATGAATGGCGGCATGTCATGTCGGATTTCTCAACACGAGAAGTCCCTTCCGGCTTGCTGCCGATTAATTGGGAAATATACGAGCGACTGCGAAGAACAGGAGATTTCGGATAAATGCCACGGTTGTTGGAGTCGCTGCTGGGAATTGTGCCAGGAATGTTTGTTGTTATTTTCCTGGTCATCCTCGGTGTCTATTGGGTTCAACGGCTTCGGTACGATCTGAATCATGATTCTGATAAGGACAGGGACGCCCTGCATCAACAGTTTCTCAAGTTGCGACAAGATGGCGAAATCAGCGAAAATGAATATCAGGCGATTCGTAAGAGGTTGTCGTCGGGAGATCAACCGGGGGGTGGTTAAGGGGGAGCGGTTGATCCAGTGCGAGGTAGTTTAGGCAAAACATGCAATCTACGGCAAACTCTTCTGGTAGTGCCTCACGTACAGATTAGCGAAAGGGAGGGTGGACGCCTTGTTGAACGGCGGTTTTCATCCCCAGATCGCCGATGACCAATCAATGTCAGGGCAGGATTTGAATGCTCCTTGAGAGGTTTGTCGCTCTATTGGGGGCAGAGTAGGGCAGGGGGGACGTGGCTTTGGATTTCATGTCTTGAACTTAATAACACCCAGGGTTTTGAGCGATGCCGACAGGACGGGACTTCACTTCAGGGCGACGTGGTCCAAGCACCGGTAAAAAGAATGCGTTCTGTTCCTTTTGCCGAAAAAGCTATCGCGATGTCGGACCGTTGGTCGAGGGGCCGGGCGATGTTTACATCTGCGGGGAATGTATTGATCTTTGTCAATCGATCCTTGATCAAGAGCGGAAACGAAAGGGAACCCCGCGGCCTCTGTTTGCCAGGGTTCCGACTCCCCGGGAGATCGTCGCCAAGCTTGATGAGTTCGTCGTCGGCCAGGACGATGCCAAAAAAGTGCTGGCAGTTGCCGTCTATACGCACTATCGGCGGCTGATGCACCATGGGACATCAGACGTCGTCCTGGATAAATCGAATATCCTCTTGATCGGCCCGACAGGTTCGGGAAAGACCCTTCTAGCGCAGACATTGGCCCGCTTGCTTGATGTCCCGTTTGCGATTGGCGATGCGACGACATTGACGGAGGCCGGTTACGTAGGGGAGGATGTTGAGAACCTGTTGCTAAAGCTGCTGCACGCTGCGGACTTCGATATTGAAGCCGCCCAGAGAGGGATTGTCTATATTGACGAAATCGACAAGATCCGCAAGACGAGTCATAACGTCTCGATTACCCGCGATGTCTCTGGTGAAGGCGTTCAACAGGCCTTGTTAAAAATGCTGGAGGGGACGATTTCCAACGTTCCGCCGCAGGGGGGGCGAAAGCATCCCGAGCAACAATACATCCAGGTTGACACGACAAACATTCTGTTTATTTGTGGCGGGACGTTCGTTGGACTAGAGGATATTATTGGCCGGCGTCTTGGGAAACGCTCGATTGGCTTCGCTTCGTCGGCACCATCGTCCGACCGAAGGTCAGAGCAGGGACAAGAGGGACGCGACGAGTATCTCTTATCACAGGTGACAAGTGAAGACCTGGTCGAGTTTGGGTTAATTCCCGAGTTTATCGGCCGCTTGCCGGTCGTCACGGCATTGCGTCCCCTGGATGTGGATGCCATGGTCCGGGTGTTGACCGAGCCGAAGAACGCTCTGGTCAAACAATATGAAGAGCTTTTCGCCATGGAAAATGCGGAGCTGGAATTCACGGACGAGGCATTACGGTTGATTGCGCGCAAGGCCTATGATAAGGGGACGGGAGCACGCGGTTTGCGGGCAATTGTGGAAAGACTAATGCTGGACGCCCTTTATCAGCTGCCCGATCAACCGCCCGGATGCCGCTACGTTGTGGATGCGGACGTTGTGGAGGGGAAAAAGCCTCTCGTGGGTCGGCCGGTTGCCAGGCAAAAGACGGCGTGAATTGGCCGAGGCTCGCCCCTTTTGTTTCTGCGCTTCTCAAAACTCCGATTCCG
>Ga0068707_1001343_pt1 | contig 17019 bp, 14 predicted proteins | sample YNPNPMetaG_FD_66600 | JGI IMG/M metagenome (GOLD analysis project Ga0068707, IMG submission 66600) | Anoxygenic and chlorotrophic microbial mat microbial communities from Yellowstone National Park, USA - YNP NP MetaG | ecosystem: Environmental > Aquatic > Thermal springs > Hot (42-90C) >...
AGCGGTAAGATTCGCCGCCCAGCTCAAGTTTTCCATCGAGCCGAGAACCTTTGCCGCTATCGGCCAAGCGCGGGAAAATTTTCGCCGGGTGGCGCCGGAAAGAGTGCGCGAAGAAATATTGAAATTGCTGGCCGCCGGGAACGCCTGGCAGGGAGTAGAACTGTTGCGCCTGAGCGGACTGATGGAGGACATTTTTCCCGAGCTGCTTGCCGGGGTGGACTTTTTACAAAATCCATTTCACCGTCACGACGTTTACCGACACACTCTCCATTGCCTAAAAAAAGCGCGCGGCGACGGTGTGCTGAAGTTGGCGGTGCTTTTGCACGACTTGGGAAAGCCCGCCACCGCCGAGGGTCCGGAAGGCCAGCGTACCTTCTACGGGCACGAAAAAAAGTCGGCGGAGATGGCCCGCCAGATCATGCAACGCCTGCGCTTTTCTGGAGAGGAGATTGAACGAGTCGCGGCACTTATTGAAAACCATATGTTTCACTATGAGCCAGGCTGGACTGATGGGGCGGTGCGCCGGCTTATTCGGCGGGTAGGACCGGCGCGCCTGGAAGATCTTTTCGAAATTCGCCGCGCCGACTGCTGGGGGCGCGGATATATGGTAAGAGAGGGTTTGAAAAATCTGGCCGAACTGCGCAAAAGAGTGGCCCAGGTTTTGGCCGAGCAGGCTGCTCTGAAAGTGACCGATCTGGCTGTCGACGGTAATGATGTGATGCGATTACTTCGTTGTCCGCCCGGACCACAGGTGGGGCGGATGCTGGAGAATTTGCTGGAGTTAGTTATTGACAACCCCTCTCTGAATAATAAAGAAAAACTTGAAGAAATAATACTAACTATTGGAAATAAAAAGATTATTTAGTTTTATACTTTTGCTTTATTATAAGTTCTTCCAGTTTGGTTGCGGCCTCTAACATCAGTAGGTGCAACGGGCCGAGATCTCGGCAGAAGGCTGCATCATTGCCACAGTCACCATAAAGCATAGCCAGAGGTTTGTGCTGCACAGTCAAAGGAATAACCACTACTCTGGCGGGGCGAATTTTACCCAGGGCGGAAATAAAGAGTTCATTTACCGCCGAAGGGAAAAGCGGCCCGAAGTAGTCACTACCTGTTTCGCGAACTTTACGGAAAATGGAAGGCGTATCCAGGGGGAGCAACAATCCTTTTACCAGTTCCGAACTTATCCCCGCGCCGGCCCCTACCCAGCCGGTGAGAAATCCCTTGCGAATGGCCAGCAGGAGGGTGCGCGCAAAAAAAGCCGACGCAAAATCGACGATTAAACGACCCAGCCGATGGCGATCGGCAATTTCTTTCATAAGCGACCGGACCTGCTCTAGAGAAAGCGTTTCTACGGGCGCAGGGGAGGTCTTTTCGGCCGGCTGCTTGCGCCCGGACATTTCCGTTGTCACCGGCGCGGGCGCCTGGTCGGATGCGGCAGGCGACGTCGTCTGAGAAGGCTCCGTCTTTTTGAAGGCAGCCTCCTTGGGCGGGGAAAGTGGCCTGGGGGCGGAAATTGGTTCCATTGGAGGCGCGGGCGCTTTCTTTTTCGGTTGATTGAGGATGATGATTTCTCCCAACCCTTGCTCCAGGCCGTTCAATATGGCGTCGGAAATCGACTCAGCCGCCTTTCCATCTTTTTTCTGGGTAAGCTCAAAAACTTCCCCCGCTTTTTTGCCAGCCAGCTGGATTTCTGAATCGGTAAATTCCGCAATAGGCGGCAGTTTGTTTTCTGGTGCTACCTCCGGTGGGGCAGGGCGTTGCTCTGTGGCAGCAGAGGGTTGCGGCTGTGTGTCAAATACCGGCTCGGGTTGAGAGAAATTATTGCTTGGGCTTGGAGTAGAAGGCTCGACCTGATGCGCCAGTTGCTCTGGGGTGATGCCGTAGTGCAGGGCCAGGGCTTTTTCCAGCAGATGCCAGGGGGCTACCATGGGTAGGGTCTTATACCCGGTGGCGAAGGAAACCGCCTCCAACGCCAACCGGTTGGTGGGATCGTCAAGGGCCAGGTAGAGCACGCCATCTTTCAGCATTACCGGCACGGCTCGGTGAATGAGGGCCAGTTCGGGAGAAACCAATCGAGCGATAAACACCGGAAGGCTATCCAGCATCTGTTCGGTTACCAGTTCTACCCGATAGCGGTCGGCCAGGAATCCGGCCAGCCGTTCGCCATCTATGAATTTCTGCTGTACCAGTTCCTGGACCAGCGAAGAACCGTTCTGGATCATGGCTCCCAGAGCAAGCTGCAACTGGTCCTCGGTGATCAAGCTGTTTTCCAGCAGTATTTCTGCAACTTCCGAATACATGGCGACTCGCTGACTCAAGGTATTTTTAGCCCGCGCACTTGTCAAGGTAATGGCTGCCAAGGTAAACTTACTTCTGTTTATAAGGAGGTTGCGTGAAGAAACTAATGTTTTTTATGGCCCTTACTTTCTGGGCCTGTCAGGCGGATCGGGAATCTTTAGACGCTGGTCAGGATGCCGTTTCGCAAGAGTTCGATGCCACCGGGGTAGATGGCGGTCAAGAGGACTTGATCGATGGTGGTGATTCCGGTCTCCTCGATCTGAACCCCGGGGAGCAGGACGGAGCAGCTGACGGTGATGCGCAGCTTGCCGATGGAGGGGACGCAGGTGCGGATATTCCGCATTATCCCTGTGCAAACGGCGTGACGCCCGCGGAAAACATTTTGACTAAATACCAGATGCTCATCGTCACCGGCCCGCAGCTGGTGGAGGAGTTTCGGGCGCTTGCCGACTGGAAGGCGCAAAAAGGCGTACCGACGGTGATCGTGGATACCGTAACCATAGACAAAAACATTAGCGGCCAAGACTTGCCGGCCAAGATCCGCGAATACATACGCCAGAGCTGGTTGCAGGGCGTTGAATGGGTGCTTTTGGGTGGAGACGCCGAGGTGGTTCCGCCTCGGCTGGTTCACACCCGGGCGCTTACGCAGTTCGACGAAACTTTCGCTTCGGATTTTTACTATTCCGATCTGGACGGCACCTGGGACAAGAACGGAAACGGAGTTTACGGTGAGCTGGCTGACGACTGCGATATGCATCCGGACATCGCCGTGGGAAGGCTACCGGTGTCGAACGCCGCCGACGTACGCGCGGTGACAGACAAAATCCTACTCTACGAGCAGACCGATAACTCAAAGACGCTCAAGGCCTTGTTTATCTCGGAAGACACAGGGTTTTTGAATTTCGACTCGGCGCTACAACTCAATCCTTTAGCGGATAACGTATTTCCAGCTCGTTTCGAAAAGCAAAAACTGTACTGGAAATATGAGGGTTATCCCGGGGCCACAGAAAATTCGCTGGCGGCTCAGGTGGCGGCCCTCGAAGATGGGAAAAATTTCGTCACTCATTACGGTCATGCCAGCGAACTCGACCTCAACATGGAGATGAATGCTTCCGATGTCGACAAACTCACCAATTCACCTTACTTCCCCATTTACGTAACCTGTGGCTGCATGGCCGGACATTTTGACTATCAATCCGCCGACAGTGCCGGAGAGAGACTGCTTACCAACCCCAGTGGCGGAGCGGTGGCCTACCTGGGAAACACCAATTACGGTCTTGGAGCAGGTGGGGGTACGGCCTTTATAGAAGCTTTCTACAAAGCCCTCTTTGCAGGTAACACCCAGCTGGGGAACGCCATGAAAATAGCCCGCGAAACCTTCTATACCAACGAAAGCAGCCTGCAGAGCGAGCTTCTAGGTATACGTTGGACGCAGTTTGTGGTGGTGCTTTTTGGCGATCCGGAAATGCCGGCTCGCCTGGACAATCCGGGGCGGCTGGTTTTGCGACACCCGGATAAGATGCGCGTCGGTGAACAATGCCTGGAGCTGGAGGTTACCCGAGAATCCCGGCCATTGGCCGGAGCTACCGTTACCCTTTATCGTAGAGGGCAATTTCTCTTCCGCCAACAGACCGACCAACAGGGAAGGACCGTATTTCGTTTCGACCCCGGAGCACCGGGCAGCGTAGAGGTGACAGCGTCCAACGGGCAGGACTTGCCGGCGCTTTCCGTCCTGGAAGTATTTTAGGAGAAATTGATGAACGCCATCTTCAAAAGAAGAAGCATTCGCAAGTTCACTGCTCGGCCGGTGGAGGAGGAAAAAGTAAATGTGCTTTTACGGGCGGCCATGGCCGCGCCATCTGCCCGAGACACCCGCAGCTGGCAATTTGTGGTAATTCGTGAACGCCAGCTTTTGGCCGAGGTGCCCCGGGTGCATCCCTATGCCTCGATGGTGCCTGAAGCGGCGCTGGCCATATTGGTCTGTGCCGATCCCCGGCTAGAGCCCACGGAAGGCTACTGGGCCATTAACTGCGCCGCGGCCGTGCAAAACATCCTGCTGCAAGCGGTGGAGCTGGGTCTGGGGGCAGTGTGGCTGGGAGTCTATCCCAGAAAAGAGCGTATCGAGGGTCTGAGGAAACTATGCGCGGTACCCGAGCCGGTGGTGCCGTTCGCCCTGATTCCAATAGGATATCCGGCAGAGGAAAAGCCGCCCGAAGACCGCTACGATCCTGCGCGCGTGCACCTCAACCGCTGGGGTGAAAAAGCGCCATAGTTGGCGACTGCTGAAGATATTCCTCAAAGGTATGGTTAGCTCAGCCAGCTGACCGATTTTCAGCTTTGCGCTTTTTCGTATAATGCGGCATAGAGAGTTTCGCTGTCCAAGGAGGACTCTATGAAAATGAAGCTATTGAGCGGCATGGTGTTAGTGGTAGCGCTTTTGGCGAGTTGTTCGTCGAATACTTCCTCCGGCGGCGACGGCGGAAACGACGGAGACGGTCAGCAAAGCGACGGCTCTGCCGACGCCGATGGCGGTGGCGACGAAATCCTTCCGGACGGCGGTGATCAAGCCGATGCCAGCGGGGACGACGGTTCGCCAGACCCGTGCGCCCAGCTTTCCTGTCCAAAATGGCAGCACTGCGAGGTCGCCGGCCAGGATGCCGTTTGTAAAGACAACAGCTGCGACGACTTGCAATGTGCGCCTACCGAGGAATGTCAGCCTCATCCCGGGGGCGGGGCCTGGTGTGTGGACATATCCTGCGACGATGATCTGGACTGCCCGCCGGAGAGATTCTGCGACAGCGGCCTGTGCCGCGATGATGTCTGTGCGGGAGGCTGCCGACGCTGTTTTGATCAAACCGTGCAGATTTGCCAGCCCGCTGGTTCCGGCTGGCAAAATTTGATGGTGTGCGGAAGCGACGCCTATTACGAAAGCCGCTGTGTGGAAAATGCGCTCTGCGAAGCCTTCTGCACCTGCCAAGATGACTGGGACTGTCCGGCCTGGACGGAATGCGACGCCGGAATTTGCGTGGGAAGCGGGAGGGAACCATCCTGTCGGTTGGATACCCAACCTTTTGCCAATGTGCTTCCCGTTCCGGAAATTGTCTGGGGCGGTACACAGGCTTCGCCTCTGGCACAAGACAGCCCATTTCCGCAGTCGGTGCAGGTAGTCATGGTGCCGCTGGTGATCAATCTCGACGACGACAACGGAGATGGCCTGGTCGACGAACGCGATTTTCCGGAAATAGTGTTCTTTACTTTCGGCGTGCGCGGCAACACCCACGATTTTACCCAGAACGGAGTCTTGCGCGCCATACACGGTGGCGGGCCTCGAAAAGGTAAGGACTACTTTGCGGTGTGCGGGAACAAAGTTTGGAAAGAAGGCGATCCACTGGACCTGCCCTGCGATTACGTGGAAGCCGACATCGATTCCACCTCCACACCGGCGGCTGGTGATTTGGACGGCGACGGCCGGCCCGAGATTGTGGCGGTAAGCGAGTTGGATGCCAACAACAACAGAAGCATTCTTATTTACGCCTCCAACGGCGACATTATTTCCAAGAATCCAGCCACGGGAAATCTTGGAAGAGGCAATCCTGCGGTTACACTGGCCAATATGGACGGCCAGGGCTTTGCCGAAATCATCGTTGGCCGCAATGTCTTTACCCTGGAAAAGAACGCCCAGGGAATACTCCAGGTCCGCGATCGCTTCCAGGGAACGCTTACCAACGGCACCAATAGCCAGGGGCCGGTTTCCTGCGTGGCCGACATAAACGGCGACGGTCGACCGGAAGTAATTGCGGGCACTGCCGCCTACAACCTTCCCCGGCCACCTCCTGGGGTCAGCCGTCCCTCCGAATGCACCGGAAACGAGGTCGACCCGGAGGAGGTAGCTTTCTGTAATGGCCAACTGTTGGTAGTTTGGGATGCAGCTACTCTCAATTCTCTGCCATCAACGAAAAGGGAAGGTTTTTGCGCCGTGGCCGATGTCCTTGGGGTAAACCCGGTCGATCCGCCCGGCCCGCAGAATCCGTTGGACGGAAAACCCGAGGTGATTCTCATCGCCAACGGCTGGTTGCTGGTGCTGGATGGCCAGACCGGAAGCCTGCTTCGGGACATCAATCTAGCCGATGGCACGCGGGGCGGGGCCCCCAACGTAGATGACTTCGACGGCGACGGATTTCCAGAGGTGGGCACGGCTTTTCTAGATCGATATATTATGTACGACTTTCAACCAGCCAGCGCCAACTGCCCGGCCTGGCCAGCGGTTATGGTAGAAGGTCAGCCCCGGCCTGCGGAAAACCTTCCCCGTGATCCGGGCGGGGCCTGCACCGGCGACAGCGATTGTCGGGCGGGTGAGGCGGTGTGCAACCTAAAGACCGCAGAGTGCGTATGTCTGCACAACGCCTGGGCCAGCCGCACCGAAGACGATTCCAGCCGGGTGACAGGAAGCTCGGTATTTGACTTCAACGGTGACGGTGCGGCCGAGGTCATTTACAATGACGAGTGCCGCTTCCGCATCTACGATGGTCTGAACGGTGACATTCTATTCTCCGAACCTTCGGAGAGCCGCACCCGCATAGAGTACCCGGTCATCGCCGACGTGGACAACGACGGCAACGCCGAAATAGTTTTCTGCACCACTACCGAATCGGGTTTCTGTTCGGAGAATCTCGACGATCAATACAACGCCGGAGTTGAAGTATGGGGCGATGCTGGAGACTTCTGGGTTCCCGCCCGGCGTATCTGGAATCAGCATGCCTATCACGTAACCAATGTCCTGGAGTCGGGTGCAATTCCCTCCCGGGAAGCCGAAAACTGGCGCGTCTATCAGGGAAGGGATTACAACACCTATCGCAGTAATCCCCGTAGCTACGACTGGGCTCCCGACCTGATTCTTAGCGGGTTGCAGTGTTCTTCGCCCGACGCGGCCTGCGGGGTGCTGTCGCAGCTTCTGGATATTAGCCTGAGGCTGGAAAACCGGGGCGATGTTCGGGTGGGGCCGTCTTTGCAGGTTGGATTCTGGGGCATTTGGGAGAATTTGCAAATTACCGAAGAGCTCAAAGACGCGGCCGGCCAGCCGCTGCGGCTGGTGTTGCAGCTGCCCTTGGAGCCGGGTGCGGTGCAATTTCTGAAGATAGCCTATCGGGCCCAAGACAACGGCCATGGCAGTCTGCCCGATATTATCCGGGCAAAAGTTGATGTCGAAGATCGCGAGCGTGAATGCATGGAAGACAACAACGAAATTCAAGCCCGGGTCGAGGCGGGCGTGCAGGCTCCGGATTTGCGCCTGGAATTGGGTGCCATCGGCAAGGAGAGCTGTCCCAGCCCCACGGTGCTGACAAAAATAATAAACGAAGGTTCGCGACCGGCGGCCGGCGTGGTGGTGCGCTATTTTGCAGGTGATCCCCGACAGGGTGGGAAACCCATCGGCGAAATCGCCTGGGGCCAGCCCATCCAGCCCGGCGAGACGGTTACCGTTGAGGCGCAGCTCATCGACGTGCCGCGGAGATTGATTACCATTTACGCCTTTGTCGATCCGGAAAACAAGGTGGAAGAATGCGACGAAGCCGATAATCTCACCGCCGGCGGACAGGTCTATTGTCCAGAGACCTGATCTACACCATTTCTCACCTTAGTTAACCATTATCTTCTTGTATTTGGCCGGGGCTTCTGTGTATGAATCTATGCTTAGGGCCACCGGCCCGCACGGAGGACGGCGTGAGAAAGTTGCTTTTCTATGTTTTTCGATTCTTGAGGTTGATCGTTCTTCCCATCCTGCCGCTTTCAGTAATCAGGGCGCTGGCCCGGCTGCTTTTTTCGCGTTCTTGGGGGCGTTTTCAGTTGGCCTGCCAGTACCCCCGCCAGGTGCAGCAGACCACCCTGCTCAGGATATTACAGCGGGCGGCCGGCACCGAATACGGGCGTAAATACAATTTTGCCTCCATTCGCTCCATAGAAGAGTTTCAGAAGGCTGTGCCCATTGTTGGCTACGACGATCTGGAACCTTACATCCAGAGAATGATGAAAGGTGAGCCGGACATCTTGGTCCCCGGCGTGCCTCCCTATTTTGCCCGTACCAGTGGCACCACCGGCGCGGCCAAGTACATTCCGGTAACCCCGGCTTATCTTGAAGAATTCCAGACGGCTCGGCGCGTTTGGTACCGGCAGGTGGCCCAGCTTTTTCCGGGGCTGGTGCGGGGAACCTTGCTTACCATGCATTCGCCGCAGGTCGATGGCCGCACCGAAGGTGGCATTCCCTATGGATCGCTTACCATCGCCACCGGCATGATCCGGGTCCAGAAACGCCTGGCCGAAGGCGCTACGGCCCGCGCGCCCGATCTTGAAGAATGGGAAGAGGCACAGAAGATTCCCATGTCGATTTTTTACCTTAGCCATCTGGACACCAAGTATTATCTGCTTATGCGATTCGCTTTGATGGCCAAAGTGGCGCTGATGGCGGCTATAAACCCCTCGACCATCATCCTTATGTGCCGCAAACTTACCGAGTTTGCGCCCCGGTTGATTCGTGACTTAGAACAGGGCACCCTGGACCCCGATCTGGCTATCGAGCCCCAAATGCGCCGTCGCTTTGAAAAACGTATGCGCCGCGATCCCAAAATGGCGCGGCGGGTACGACAGTCGCTCGAAAAACACGGGCGGGTGAGACCGCTCGACGTCTGGCCGCGGCTCTGTGGTGTCATTTGCTGGAAGGGCGGCTCGGCGCCTTTTTATCTGCGCCAGTTCCCCGACTGGTTCGGCAACCTGCCGGTGATGGACTATGGTTTTCTGGCCACCGAAGGTAGTTTTTCGGTGGTGCTTTCAGCCGAAGGCAGCGAAGGGCCGCTGGCGGTTACCGGACATTTTCTGGAATTCATTCCCGAAGAGGAACGGGAAAAGCCCGATCCGCTGGTGGTTACTGCGGATCAGCTGGAAAAGGGAAAACGCTACTATCTTCTAGTGACCGGCTCGCACGGGCTTTATCGTTATGACATGAACGACGTAGTGGAAGTGACCGGATTCTATGCCCGGACGCCGTGCGTTACCTTCTGTCATAAGGGCGGGAACATGATTTCCTTCACCGGAGAAAAGGTCGGAGAGAGCCATGTGGTAAAGGCGGTGGGAGAAGCGGCCGCTTCGCTAGGGCTGGAACTTGCGGGTTTTTGCGTAACCGTGGACCTGCAGGGAGAACATCCCCGATACATACTGGCTGCGGAGAGGGTTTCCGAGGTAGCGCCAGACAGAGCTGAGAAGCTGCTTGCGGCTTTCGACCGGCAGCTGAGGCTAGCCAACATCGAATATGACGGCAAGCGCAGGAGTCAGAGGCTGGGACCGCCCTATCTGGTCTGGACCGGCGCCGGTGCCTTCGAACGCTGGCGTAAACAGCGTCTGGAAGAAGGCGCACCCGACGCCCACGTAAAGACGCCGCACTTGTGTCGCGATCCGCAGATACTGAAATTTCTCGGCGTGGAAAAAACTATAGAATGGCCGCAAGAGGTCAAAAACTAGCCGCCGTTACCCTGGACGTAGACGGCACGCTTTATAGCATCAGGCTAATGGTCTGGCGCCATCCACTGCGCATGCTGGGGTTGGCAGATTTTTTTCGGGACCTGCACGCGGTAAGAGACGAACTGCGCGGCAGAGAACCGGCGCAGGACTTCGAACTGGTGCAGGCTCGCATGTTTGCCCGCCGGCGTGGGATGGCAGAAGAACAGGCGCGCCAGTTGATAAAGACCGTGACCGAAGAAAGTTGGCCCGCCTTGTTTCGCGGATCTCGGCCCTGGCCTGGGCTCAAGGAGGTGTTGCCTCGGCTGAATGCGCGAGGCCTAAGAATCGGGCTGATTTCCGATTATCCAGTGGAAGCAAAAATCCGCGCCCTGGGCCTGGACGATTTTCCATTCGCCTGTCGGGTGGTTACGGCCGAAGTGGGCGCTCTCAAACCCCATCCGGCAGCTTTCTTCAAGGCGGCGGAACTGCTCGGAGTAGAGCCGGGTGGCATTCTTCATGTTGGCGATCGGGAAGAATACGATGTGGCGGGAGCACAGCGGGCTGGTATGCGCGCGGCGTTGTTCTGTCCACGCCGTCTCCCGGCTCAAAGCCGGGCGGAGTTGATTTTCCGGCGCTGGAAGCTGCTGGAAGGGGAACTGGAAAAACTGGGCTGGTTGCCTTGAAATTGCAATGACAAATGAAATAAAAATATAGCTGTCGATTACCGGAAAGGGGTCCGACCATGAAAAAGCTCATCGGCGCGATTGTTTTGATGGCGGCAGCGGCGGCCATCGGGGTACTGCTTACCAGCTGGACCATGAAATCTGGCCTAGAAAAGAAGCTGGGCTACCGGGCGGAACTGCTCACTGCGCAGATGCAGTTTCTGCGCAACAATTCTTTGCTGCGGCCTATTACCGACAGCCAGGGGCGGCCGGATTTGCAAAAATATCTGATGGAGGCCAACACCCTGGTAAACTGGTACTGGAAGAACCCCATTGCCGAATTGTGGAAGACCTACCCCGAGATGAGCGACCCGGAGAGGCTTATCAAAGAAAAACGCCACCTGGCCGAAGAAGAGGGGCCCAAACAAAAGGCGGCTAAAGCCAATCTGCCCATCTGGGAAGAATCGTACAGCATGGTGCGTAAGATCTACGACAAATTCAAAAGCGGCACTTATGAGGCGGTGGCTTCCGATTTTCAAGGTTCGGTGCGCATGGACATCGTTTCGGTGTCCAAGGACTCCAACCGCTTGAAGTGGGAATTCATGCTCTGGGGTAGCATCGGAGCCATCGTCTACGACGGCTGGCGGATGCGCCTGTTCAAGTCGCCCAGCGCGGAGGAGCGTAAGGAATACGAAGAGGAGCTGGCCAAGGCCAAGCGCCAGAAGCGAGAGCCGGAAATGAAGGATCCGGCCACCATGCATTTTGCAGAGAGCGCCTCGGCCTCTAAACACCCGGTGTTGGGTTTCGTTCTTGAGGGCAGCAACTTCATCGAGGATTTTCCCCCGGGAGCTCAGCTCAACTATTTCTACACCCCTACCTGCGCGCCCGATGCCGAAAGCGTGGAGATGGTGTTCATGATGAAAGCCCATTCGGCAGCTGGCGCCGATCAGAATATCACTTTCACCTTCCGCCTGCCGGTGGATCCTTCGTGGAAGGGAAGCTGGGATGGGGTGCAGAAGATAGAAGCGGCCTCCGAGTATTGAGAGCTGGCCATGGCAAGCCGCCAGCTTCTTGCGCTGCGCCCGGCCAATGCGGCTCGTCAGCTGGGGAAAAGCCCGCTGGCGGTGCTGGGTCTGCGCCAGGTTTTGCCGGTATTGCAAAGATTAGGCCGTCCCCTTTGGCTGGTGGTGTTGGAACAGGAAGGTCAGGCCGAGGCAGTTCTGCGGGCGGCCGCCCAGATGCGAGCGGTGGTGGGCCTATGTCTATGGCCGGGGGATTGTCCGGCGAGTGAACTACGCTTCCGCTTTTCGCCCGAAAAGAAGTTCCAGGAGATTTGTCGAGCGGCGGCGACTGTAGACAACTGCGGGCCGTTTTTGTTGCATGCGCAGTTGCCGGTAGCTGGCGCGCCAGAGGCGCTTTACGAATTTGCTTATGCCTGCGTTGAAGCCGGGTTTACTTCGCTGGGTGTTGCCTTCTCCGCAGGCGGGTTCGATGCTAAGCTGGCGGCGCGTCTGGTGTCGCCGGCTCAGCAGTACGAGTTGGGGGTCATGGTCGGAGCGGATAGACCCTGGCAGGAAGGTTTGCTGCCGCAAAGTCTGCGCTGGGATGTTTGGCTGGGAGAGGGGAATCCTAATGGTGTTGTCCGCGGTTGGGCCAAACGACAGCAGCCGCCGCCGGTTGCTGCTCCCGCCGAGGTGGTCATTGGCCCGCTGGAGAAGGGCGCAATCAAAGAAGCTACCGAAGCGCTTTCTTATGCGGCGGCCCTGGAATATTTGGAAAGTTATGCTCTTTCAGGTACGGCGAAGCTTTTGGAAAAGGTCTTTGGTAGCCGATGAGAATTACGGGCGGTGAGTTTTGCGGCAGGAAATTGCATGCTCCCGCCGGTCGGCTGGTACGTCCCACCAGCGATCGAGTGCGAAAATCGATGTTTGATCTGCTCGGCCCCGGGACGCAAGGGCAATTGGTATTAGATCTTTTCGCCGGGACCGGTGCTTTGGGTATTGAAGCGCTAAGCCGCGGTTATCATAAAGCGTTTTTTGTGGAAAACAGTCGCTTAGCGCTAGAAACACTAGAACGCAACCTGGAAAACTGTAAACTTGCCGGTCGGTCAACGCTGATAAACATGGAAGTGGGGCGATACCTGGCTGGGGGTCCCCAGCAGCCCTTTTCGCTAATTCTGGCCGACCCTCCTTACCGGTTAGGCTGGCCGCAGAAGCTGCTCGATGCTATAGGAATGGGCGGCTGGCTGGAACCATCTGGTTTTTTTCTTATGGAGTGTGAGTCGGGATGGCAACCGGCTAAAAAGGCTGGTTGCCTTGGGTTATGGAAATACCGCCAGTACGGAATGACCGCAGTCGCTCTCTATCGACAGACTATAGGGGACAGTCCCTGTAGGATTGTGTAGGATATAACTATATAACTCATTGTTATTGCTAAATAAACTAGTTGGTCTGTTCTAGTTCCATGCGGATTGCGCCCTTAGGACAGAAAAAGGCGCAAAGACCACAGCCTTTGCAGAATTCTAAATCTATGAGGATATCTCCGCTTCCAGGGTCACGGGTAATGGCTAGATCGGGGCATATAAGCTGGCATACTTCACACCAGCGACAGGTGTTGGCCGAAAGGCATAATTTTGCTGCTTGTTGCGCCTGGTCTGGGCTCCAGGATTGTTCCACTTCCAAAATAGAAGGGGACAGATGGCACACATCCTCTTTCATTTTTCTACCTCGCGCAACTTACGCAAAAAAACCGGATGCTGGGGCTGGGCCAAGTCGAAAAAGCGCTGATCTATCGGGCAGGTAGCGCACTGGTAGTGGTATTCACAGACGGCTGCGGGTGCCAGCCCCATTAGAGCATAACGGCAGGGGCGGGTCTGTCCCCAGCGCTGACGAAGCAGCTTAATTTTTATTTCTTCCATGGAAATAGCCCCGGTGGGGCAAATCCAGGAACAAGCGCCGCAACCGATGCAATCCGGGGGGAACTCGCCGAGAATTCGGCTGGCCAAATGTTTCTTTTCTCCCCGTCCACCAAAGGAAAGAGCCTCGGCACCCACCGCTTCCCGGCATACCCGTACGCAAAGACCGCAAAGAATGCAGTTGTCTGCCGGTTGCCGGGTGACGTAAGGCGTCTCGTTTACACCGTAGCGCTCGGCCAGCCGGCGTACTTCAACGGCCTGAGGCGCCATGGCCAACAACAATTGAAGCACCTGTCGGCGCAGCCTTACCACCTGATCGGTGTCCAGCTGTACTTGCAGCCCCTCCAGCAGGGGGTAATTGCAGCTGGTGGTCACTCGCCTTCGCCCGCCCCGCTGCACTTCGACCAAACACAAACGGCAGTTTCCCGTAGCCTCCAACAGCGGATGATAACACAGCCCCGGCACTTCGAAGCCTTCCCGGCGCAGCAGCCCCAGCAGGCTTTCTCCGCGTTTCCCGGAAAACCTTCTTCCATTTACCGTGATGGTTACTTTATCCAAATCTCACTCCCTGACCAGGTCGCCCGCTACCGTTGCCGCTACTCTGACGCCGCAAGCCACTGCCCCTACCAGGTGTCGTGGGCCGAACAAAGCCTCGCCGGCAAGGTAAACGCCGGCGAAGGTGCTTCGTCCAACCGAGTCGGCCTCTAACAACCCCAGAGGTCCACGGCGGAATGTCTCCTGCGGCAGCCAATCAAGTTCCGGCACTCGTTCGCTGCCTGCGACCAGCAGGCGGGCGGGGATTTTGATTTTTTCCGAATGGCACTCTGAAAGGAGAAGCCTCCTGCCCACGTGGTCGGGCTCGGTAAACTCCACCTTGCTGCAGATAACTTCCTCCAGCGAATTTTTACCGGTTGCTTCGACCACTCGATAGCCGGGAAGAAAACTCACGCCCTCTTTTTCCGCTTCGGCCAGTGAGCTCTGATCGAGCGCCAGCTCCTGAAGCGGCCTGGCTGTTACCAGATACACCGGCCTGGCACCTGCGGCCGCTGCCAGGCGGGCGGCGCCGAGCGACGGATGATCTTCGCCCTCCACCAGCGCTGGCCCGTTCAATTTTCGAGGAGGCTGCAGGCAGAAGGAGATCACATCCATACAACCTTCCAGGCTGGCGGCAAAGGGGCTGAGGCTTTTTCTGGCGCCCACCGCCAGAATCACCGCTCGAAAGCCTTCCTGGAAAAGGGCCTGAATTTTAGGGAAGGAGTCGATTTTCTGCCCCAAAATGATTTCGACGCCGGACGAAGTGATAAAGGCGAGATCTTCTTCCAACACCTGCCTGGGAAGATCCCCCTCGGGCACCACCCTAAGCAGCCCGCCCGCCACATTCTGGGCCTCGAAGACCTTCACCGTAAAGCCGGCCCTGCGCAATGCCGCCGCCGCCGCCAGACCGGCGGGCCCGCCTCCCACCACGGCAACGGAAATGCCCCTTTCCCGGCGCGGGCTCCAAGGGGCGGGACGTTTTCCGAAATCCACGGCGGCGCACTTCAATCGGCGGATGGGTGTGGCCCGCTCCAGTCCCGAGCGCACGCAAGCCAGCTCGCAGCCATGGACGCAAAGCCGGGAAAGCGATCCGGCCATGGGATTGGTCCGGGCAACGATCTCGCGCGCCCGGTCGAAATCCCCCAGCGAGCAGGCCTTGATATATTCGGGAACCTCCTGGCCGAGCGGGCAAGCTGCCTGGCAGGGCGGAACGGAAGGACGAGGGCCCGGGGGAAACTCCACGGCCCGTGCCACCAGGCCGCGAAGCGAATCCGGCTCTTTGGTTTGTTCCAGGAAAACCGAAGCCGGGCAGCGATGGGTGCAGGCGCCGCAGGGCTGGCAGAGTTGCTTTTGCCAGACCGGCCGGACCGTCCGTACTACCGCCATGACGGGGCGCCTCCTTCTTGTGAAAGCTCCTCGCCCTTGGCCCAGCCCAGTTCGAGGGCTTTTTTGTTGAGCTCTACGAATCGTTTGCTCACGATGTTCTCCACCGCCTGCATCATGTTTTCTTTTTGCAGAAGCCGGCTCAAGCCACAGAGCAGCCCCAGCATGATGAAATTCGCCGCCAGCCGATTGCCCAGCTCCTTTACCGCCATGCCGGTGGCGTCGATGGCCGCCTGCTTCAGCCCTTCCCGAGAGGCCAGGCGAACGAAGAATTCGTCGGCTAGCACGACTCCGCCGGGTGCCACCACCGGAAGAAAAGCTTCGTAGGCTTCTTGCGCCAGAACCACCAGAAAGTCCGGATGTTCCACGTGGGGAAAGTCTATCCAGCTGCGGGATAAGATGACGTCGGCGTAAGTGGCTCCGCCGCGGGCCTGCGAGCCGTACGACTGGGAAGCAGCCACGTTTATTCCTGAAAGCGCCGCCGCCTCGGCTAGCACCGCCCCCAGCGTGACCAGGCCCTGCCCGCCCAGGCCGCCAAAGCGTATCTCGATGGATTTCTCTTCACTCATGAGCCGCTCCGAATTCCCCCATTTCAAAGGCCGCCTGTTCTGCTGTCTTGGCCTCGCCCGGTGCGCAGCAAATGCTGTCCAGGTTCTGGTAGAGCTGGGTGATTTCGTCATAAGCGTTGCGCCGTCCGAACTGAGTGGGGCAGGGGGAGATGACGTCGACGAAGGTGAACCCTTTTGTGGTAATCGCTTTCTTTATGGAATCTATAAGCGGCCGGGGACGGGTGACCGGCCAGCGGGCGGCGTACTGCGCTCCTGCGGCCAACACCAGCCGGCACAGGTCGAAGGGGCGAAAGCGGTTGCCCTGCGGGTCGGTGGCGGAGCGTGCGCCTATCGGGGTGGTGGATGCGGTCTGACCGCCGGTCATGCCGTAGATGGAGTTGTTGGCGCAGATGACCGTAAGATCCAGATTGCGCCGGGCGGCGTGGATGAGGTGATTCCCTCCAATCGAAGTCAGGTCGCCGTCTCCGCTTATCACAATTACCGTCAGCTCCGGCCGGGCCAGCTTGGCGCCAGTGGCGTAAGCCACCGCCCGCCCATGCAGCGTGTGCAAGGTGTCGGCCTTGATGTTCGGGCTGGGTATCCAAGCGGCGCAGCCGATGCCAGACACGAAAAGCAGCTTCTTCCGATCCACCTTTAGTTCGTCCAGGGCGCGCACCAGCGCTCCGAGCAGAATGCCGTGTCCGCAACCCGGGCAGAAGGCCGTTGCCGGCCCGCGCAGCCAGTGTTCCATGGCCCGGCTCATAACAGCTCCTTTGCCGCCCGATAGATGGTTTCCGGTTCGATGACCCGACCGTTGGTTTGCGACACATCCCGCACCGGGCAGCGGGCGTACTGACGCAGGTAAAAGCCAAGTTGCCCCAGGTTCATGGCCGGTGCCAACAGGCACTTTACCCGACCGGATAGCTCTTCGATGGCCTGGCCGGGAGCCGGCCAGATGGTCTGCAGCCTCAACATACCCACCTTAGTTCCCTCGCGCCGCAGGCGTTTTACCGCGGCCAGCGCCGAACGAGCGGTAAAGCCGTAGGCCACCACCGCCACCTGGCAGTCTTCTATGAAATAGCTTTCGCAGTGGGAGATTTCCGCTGCGCGATCCAGCACCTTGCGGTTTAGCCTCTCTACCAGCCGCTGGTGGATTTCCGGGTGATCCACCTTGCGGTAACCCCATTCATCG